>ERZ777003.1325-NODE-1325-length-38247-cov-11.763092_pt1 | contig 38247 bp, 33 predicted proteins | sample MGYA00374956_ERZ777003 | MGnify/ENA primary metagenome ERZ777003 (study PRJEB29302, sample SAMN06268252) | bioreactor metagenome | isolation source: Joint BioEnergy Institute, California, USA | place: USA:Joint BioEnergy Institute, California, USA | collected... | reverse complement strand
GGGCGACTATCGCCTATGTTGATGCATAATGTTGGAGACGCCCGCGCCACAAGTGTGTGCACAACGCTCTGCGCCCTTTGCGCGCACTTGGCGGTCTCTGCGTTGGATACTTGAGACTGCACGTGCGGGACGCCCGTGCCACTGTTTGGCTCTGCGCTGTCTGCGTCTCTGCGGTGAAATCGACGCTAGACCGACGACGGTTCGACCTGAGGGGACGGCGTTGCCGGGGGTTGGCGGGCGCCGGGTTCGCCAAGGATGACATGCTCAGCCGCGATCACCAGATCGCGCACGAGCTTGGGGATGTGGCGCACCGTGTAGCCGGTGAAGGCGGCATAGCAGGCCAGGCGATCGGCGAACTCCAGATCCGCGAATCGCATCGACACGGCATACTCGCGCCATACGCGCCACTCAGGGAAGACGATCCGCCCCTTGAGGGCCGGGTTCCAGAAATGTGCCGGCGGCACGGGGCCCTGGCCGATCCAGCGCGACAGGCGGCTTCGCGTCAGCAGCTTGCGGCCCGGGGTCTGGGCAGCCACCGAGCGGCGGGCATGCTCGCGATTGAGGAACAGCGGCTTTTCCACGCAGCGGAATCGCCCCAGCAGCGCCAACCGCGCGAGCATGATGCTGTCGGAGCGGACGACGCGGTCGTAGACCGGAATCCGCTGCAGCGCGCTGCGCCGGATCAGGCCATACAGCTCATGCGCGCCGTGCATGCGGTGGTTGATGTTCATTAGCCGGCTGAAGCGGCATGCGGGGCTGGGATGATCCGCGTCGGCGTCGTAGGTATTGGGATGGAGCGGACGATCGTCCTCATCGATGATCATCGTCCGCGGAAATGCGAGCACGACCTCGGGGTCCTGCTCGAGCACGCGGACGCATTCCTCGAGGAAGGTCGGCGCGCACAGATCGTCGGCTGCGTTCCACTTGAAGAACGGCGCTCTGGCCAGCTCATATCCCCAGCGGAAGTTGGCGGCGACGCCCTTGTTCTGCTCGGCGCGATGGTACTGAATGCGGCGATCACGGCGGGCGTAATCGGCGCAGATGTCGCGCGTGGCGTCGGTGGACGCGTTGTCGGTGATGATCAGTTCAAAATCGCCGAAGGTCTGCCCCAGCAGGGAGTCGAGCGTACGGGCGACATAGCGTTCCCCGTTGTAAACGGGAACGGCAATACTGACGCGGGGGCTGGGCACGGCTGAGGACATTACAAATCCTTATGATCCAAGCTGGCTGCGGAGCGGGACCGCCTTGATCGGTTCGATGTCCGCAGGATCCGGCTCGGTTTCGGGCGCGGTCCGGGGAAACAGAACGCGATACTGCGGTGCGACTTTGGCGGCGATTCGATCCCAGCGGAGGTGCTCGATGGCGTAGGCGCGTCCGGCCAGGCCCATTTCGCGCCACTTGTGGCGCATTTCGAGCAGTTGCATGATTCCGCTGTGTATGCTGCTGGGTTCGGGCGTGACGATGACGCCGCATCCGCTTTCGCGGACATGCGGCGCGATGCCGGCCACTTCGCTGACCAGCAGGACGCGGCCGGCGAGCATGGCTTCCAGCGCTGACAGCCCGAATCCCTCGAAACGTGAGGGCAGGCAAAAGATGTCGTGGCGGCCGATGATGACCGGCGGGCGCGTCTCGTAGTCAGGATCGAGCAGGTGAATGCGATCCTGCAGACCCTGATGTTGGATTTTCGCAGCCAGGCTCTTCTTGTCGCCCCAGTCGGGGCCCTGGATGGTGAGCTGGGCGCCTTCGGCGGGGTCGATGGCGGCGAAGGCGTCGATCAGGACGTCCAGCCCCTTGTTGTGTGTGTCGAGCCGGCCGAGGAACAGCAGGCGCGGCGGGCCGCTGACGTCCCACGTCGGCTGGGGAACCGCGGCGACGTCCTCCTCGGCAAAGCCGTTCTGCACCTCGATGACGGGCGTGTGGACGCCGAGTCGCTGCAGCCACTGGGCGTGGCGCAGGTCGAGCACCTGGATGCGGTCGGCATGGCGGAGCATGCGACCTTCAAACAGGTACCAATAGAGCCATTTAATAAACTTGCGTCGGCGGAAGATTTCCGGGTGATACGGGTCGTGCGGCGCAACGACGTACGGGATGCGATGCTTTCGCAACGCGCGCGACACGACATGCAGGCTGGGATGGAAGATGCCGTTGAGGATGCACAGCACCGGTTCGTTGTTCTGCGCGATGAAGGCGCGGAACGACGGGTGGAGGCGTTTGATCGGGGAGTTACGGCCGCTGCTGGGGAAGCACCGGATCGTGTAGCCGGCAGGAGACTGGTGGACCGATTCCCTGTCGTTTTCGCAGAGGACGGTCACGTCCATACCGCATCCGGCCAAGCCAGCCGCCAGCCCATGGACGGCTTTGCTCATCCCCCCGTTCAGAGCATCGCCCAGGGGCGGAAACTCCTTGAGATACATCCAGATGCGTGCCGCCATGGCGGTTCCTCAACATCCCGGTGGCCCAGTCAACGCCAGCCGGCCCGCTCTAGCAGACTCAACGCTGGCTTCGACGTCAACTCTTAAATCTCATCGGCTTCTACAACGCCCTGCTGGACCAAAACTCCAATCGACATGACCGGTACAACCGGCAAGGACAAGCGGTTTCTCCAGTGCCACCGGACTAGACACATGAGAACCGCTGAACGTTGGTTTGGGGGTGCTTCAAACGGCCTGAGCAGCCACCGGGAATCGGGCGTTTTGCTCCGCCCGCAGCTTGTCACACAATCGCCCCGGGGGCAACTCCACGTCGTCGTAGGTCAGGACCTGGTCCTTGCGCACATCCCGCTTGAGGCGGCAACCTTCGCTAAGCCCCATGGGCAGCAGGTTTTGCGCCGCGACGACGGGGGCGTTCTCGGCTTGGCCGTAGGTGTGGTAGCCGCCGATGCCGTCGAGGACCGTGCCGGCTGACAGGTCGGTCTTGGCGGTGGTGACGACCTCGACCACCGGCCCGGCGATCGGCTGGATCACCGCATCGCCGAACAGCACCACGCGGGCGATCGAATGGTGCACCTCAAAATGGCACAGGTGATACGGCGTGTAGAAGCTGTACAGCGGGCCTTCGCCGAGCTTGTATAAGTTGAGATAGTGCCGCTGCTTAGGATCGTCGATGGTCCCGAACACATAAACGCCCGGGCCGGGCCTGGCGCCGACGACATAGTCGACGATCCCGCCCAGCGAGCGAAGCTGGTCGATGTCGTAATGCTTGGTCAGCTCGTCGACATGGCCATTGAAGGTAAAGCCATTGCTCATCCCCCGCTGGGCGACCTTCATGCCCGTCGCATTAGCGACGATGGCCTGCTCGAAGCTGATCTTGGTCCCATCGGCAAAGCTCGTGACCATCTCGGGCTTCTGGCCCCACTTTTCCGCAAACCCCTTCTGGGTCGTGGGGTTGCGAGACGGGTCCTGCAGGCCCTTGATGTTGCCGCAGACCAGCGGCGTCAGGCCGATGCTCTTCACGAAGCGGTAGAGGTTCATCTCCACGCCCGGCTGATCGCCGTCGCTGCCGCTGAGGATGACGCCATTCTTCTTCGCGTATTCCTGCAGGATGCTGCCGACGGTTCCGTCGACCTCGGCATTCATGGTCACGACATGCTTCTTGCCTTCCAGGGCACGCAGGATGACGCGGGCGCCGAACTCGATGGCGCCGGTGACCTCCAGGATGCAGTCGATGCCTTCGGCATCGCAAAGGAGGAAGGCGTCATCGGTGACGCTGTACACGCCGCTGCGGATGTTGTCCTGGAGCTGGCCGACGTTCGTCACCTTGCGGCACTCGACGCCGGCTTCGCGATAGGCGCGTTCGGCTGTTTCGAGGGTGCGGTTGGCAATGGCGACCAGCCGCATGCCCGGCACGCTGTTGATGACGGTGTTGGCAACCCCGCGGGCCATAAAACCCGCGCCGATCATCCCCACACGGATCGGATTGCGTTCTGCCTCGCGACGCTTGAGGGCGGTGTCGATGATGATCATGGGTTGTTGCTTGTTACCTGCTGACTGTTACTTGCTGGTTGCCGTTTGCTGGCGTCTTGTCGGCTGATCGGGGGTATTGTCCCTTGTCACTGGTGATTCGTCACTCGCCGCGGATCTGCGGCTTGCGGGCCGCTCCGTTTGGCAGCGTCTGAGATGCTTTCCGCGCCCGGCGAGGGACCAGTGACAACGGACAACTGACTACTTCCCAAAAGCCGGCCAACTCGCGTCCTTCTCCGAAATCACCTCGATCGGGATCGGCCACTCGATCTTCAATGCCGGATCGTCGTAGCGGATACCGCGCTCACAGCCGGGGGTGTAGAACTCACCGACCTGGTACGCGACCTCGGCTCCGTCGGTCAGCGTCAGGTAGCCGTGGGCGAACATCTCGGGCACGTAGAGCTGGCGGCGGTTGTGCTCGCTCAGCTCCACCCCGATATGCTGCAGATAGGTGGGTGAGTCGGGCCGCAGGTCCACGATCACATCGTAAACCGCCCCGCGCGTGCAACGGACGAGCTTGGTCTCGGCGGCCGGCGGAAGCTGGTAGTGCATGCCCCGCATCGTGCCCTTCTTGTGATTGAACGAGCAGTTGCACTGCGCGACAATCGGCTTGAGGCCGTGCGCCTCGAACTCCTTCTGGCAGAACGTACGTGCGAAGAACCCGCGCGAATCCTCGCGCGGTTCCAGATCGAGAATGAACGCCCCCTTGAGCTTGGTTTCCGTGAACTTCATCAGGGTGATCCGTTGATCGACACTTCCACGCAGGCCGCCAAAGCGGACCCTACGGTAAATCTATTATGGTAGGGCCCGCTTCAGCGGACCAGATGATTTCCCGCTCCGTCGCTTCGGCCGTTATTCCTTCCAGAAGAAATCTTTGTCGATCTGCTGGGTTTCGAGCAAGTACTGAATCTGCTTGAGGCGCGTGTGGGCACGCGACTCGAACAGCTCCTTGGGCATGCGGATCCGCTGGAAGACTTCCAGAAGCTGCTCGGCGCCCTTCTTGACGGTCCACTTGGGCTTAAAGCCGGGGAGCTTGGTCGCGATCTTGTCGAAATTGACCTTGTAGTCGCGCTTGTCGCCGCCGCGGTTGCCGAAGGTGACGGTGCAGCCGGGGAAGGTCTCACCGATGATGTTGGCGATATCGCGGACCTGGTAGTTCTCGTTGTTGGCGCCGACGTTGAACGTTTCGTTGTGGACGGCTTCGCGCGGGGCTTCCAGCACGCAGGCCGCCGCCTGGCAGATGTCCAGGATGTGCACGAACGGGCGCCAGGGTGTGCCGTCGGAGTCCATCTTGATCTGCTTGGTCGTCCAGGCATGACCGGCCAGGTTGTTCACGACCAGGTCAAACCGCTGCCGCGGCGAGGCGCCGTAGGCGGTGGCATTTCGCAGATATGTGGGGGTGAAGTCGTCATCCGCCATCTGCTTGAGGTCGTTCTCGACCAGCAGCTTGCACTCGGCATACGCCGTCAGCGGCTGGGTATCGCCGTTCTCGTCCTGGGCCTTGGTGGAGCTGGCGCCGTAGACGCTGCAGGAGCTGAAGTAGATGAAGCGCTGGATGCCGACCTTCTTGGCCAGCTGCGCCAGGCGCACCGAACCCTTGTGGTTGATGTCGTAAGTAATGTGCGGCGAGAGCTGGCCGACGGGGTCGTTGCTCAGCTCAGCCATGTGGATCACCGCGTCGTGGCCCTTGAGGTCTTCCTCGGTGATATGACGGATGTCCTTGTTGAGCACCAGCGGCTGGGCGCGCACGCCGTTGTACAGCCAACCGATGCGATGGAAACCGGTGTCGCAGCCGGTGATCTGGTGACCACGATCCATCAGGTACGGACCAAGGACCGTGCCAATGTATCCGTCAATGCCGGTAACGAAGACTTTTGCCATGACTGCTTTGCCTCGTATGGGGTGTTTTGTGTTTCGTTATCTGGTGTCTTGGTGTCTGGTGTTTTGATGTTTTGAGGTTGGGCTCGAAACAACAAAACACGAAACACACTATGCCGCATTTGTCATTGTGACTGTTGTTCGAGTCGGTTCCGGGACGACTTCCGCCACCGCCCTGCCGATGGGCAGGCTGGCGGTCGCCGCGGGGCTGGGGGCGTTGCACACGTGCACGCTGCGCTCGCCGCGGACGATCAGGAAGTCATCGACCATCTTGCCGTCGGGCATCAGGGCCTGTGCCCGCACGCCGGCGTGGCTGGGCACGAGGTCATCTTCCTGCACCTCGGGGATCAGCAACTGCAGGCTGCGCGTGAACGCGGCCTTGGAGAAGCTGCGGTACATCTCGCGGAAGCCTTCGCGCCAGTTGCGCTTGGCCAGCTCCCAGAAGCCCTTGTACGTCAGGGTTTCAGCCAGATCCCGGGCGCTGAAATCGGTCTTGTGATAGCCCTCGCGCTTGAACGCCAGCACGGCATTGGGGCCGCAGTGGATGTTGCCGTCGATCATGCGCGTGTAGTGCACGCCCAAGAACGGGAACTGCGGATCGGGCACGGGGTAGATCAGGTTCTTGACCAGATACCGCTTGTGCGGAACCAGCTCATAGTATTCGCCGCGGAACGGCACGATCTGGGCTTGCGGATCGACGCCATCCATGCGCGCGATGCGATCGCAATGCAGGCCGCCACAGTTGATGAAGATCCGGCCGCGCAGGTCGCCGGCGGTCGTCTTGACGATGACCCAGCCGCTTTCATGCTCCAGACCCAGCACGCGGATGCCCGTGCGGATGTCGCCGCCGGCTTCGCGGATCAGCTCGCCGTACTTGCGGGCGACGCCCTTGTAGTCGGCGATGCCCGTCGTATCCACGCGCAGCGCAGCCAGGCCGACGCAATGCGGCTCGATCTCGCGAAGCTGCTCAGGCGTGAGCTTCGTCAGCGTCAGGCCGTTCTGGATGCCGCGCTCGTAGAGCTTTTCCAGCAGCGGCAGCTCGTGCTCGTGGCTGGCCACGATCACCTTGCCGCACACTTCGTGCGCGATGCCGTATTCACGGCAGAACTCGACCATGACGCGCGCGCCTTCGACGGCGTATTTGGCCTTGAGGCTGCCGGGCTTGTAGTAGATGCCGGAGTGGATGACGCCGCTGTTGTGGCCTGTCTGGTGCTGTGCCAGGTCCTTTTCCTTCTCCACGACCAGCACCGAGCAGCCGGGATACCGGCGCACCAGCGCCAGCCCGGTGGACAAGCCGACAATGCCTCCTCCCGTGATGATATAGTCGTATGTCATCTCTCTCAGTCTGCAGGCAGCAGTCGGCAGTCTGCAGTCATCTCAAAATGTAATGGCAGTGGGCAGCAGGCGATGGGCAGTTAACTGATCGCGGCGCTTCCCTGCAGACCGCAGACTGCCACTACCACACCTTCCACGGCGCCTGGTTGGAAGCCCACAGGTCCTCGAGGTACTTCTTGTCGCGAAGCGTATCCATCGGCTGCCAGAAGCCGCCATGGGTGTACGCGGCAAGCTGGCCGTCCTGGGCAAGCCGCTCCAGCGGCTCCTGCTCCCAGCTTGTCGAGTCATCGGCGATGTAGTCGATCGCCTTGGGCTCGACGACGAAGAACCCGCCGTTGACCCACGTGCCGTCGCCGCGCGGTTTCTCCCGGAAGCTGCGGATTTTGTGTTCGCCTTCGGTGATGCTCACGGCGCCGAAGCGTCCGGGCGGTTTCACCGCGGTCATCGTGCACAGCACCTTCTGCTGGCGATGGAACTCGATCAGTTCCCGGATGTTGACGTTGCTGACGCCGTCACCATAGGTGAAGCAGAACGTCTCCTCGCCGATGTACTCGCGGACACGCTTGAGGCGGCCGCCGGTCATGGTGGCGTCGCCGGTGTCAACCAGCGTCACGCGCCAGGGCTCGGCACGCTTGTTATGCACTTCCATGCGGTTATGGGCCATATCGAACGTAACGTCCGACATGTGCAGGAAGTAGTTGGCGAAGTATTCCTTAATAATGTACCCCTTGTACCCGCAGCAGACGATCACGTCATTGATGCCGTACGCGGAGTAGATCTTCATGATGTGCCACAGGATCGGCCGACCGCCGATTTCGACCATCGGCTTCGGCTTGATGGCGGTTTCTTCCGAGAGACGGGTACCCAGTCCTCCGGCGAGTATGACAACTTTCATATCTTCCTCTATGCCGGCATCAGCTTCGTCAGCAGCCGGTCGAACAGCGGTTCATCGGCACGACCCGTAGGGTTTATCGGCGTACAATGGCAGTGACTGCACCGATCTCATAGGCCGCTGACGGGCAAAATGTCTCTCAGCGCCCGCACACACTCCAGACATCATGGGGCGGTAAAGGTTTGCGTTCAACTGTGCCAATAAAATCGCGCACAACGGCGCGCGGCTGCGGATGAGGTCGCTTGCCTTCGGTTGTCGGACATTCGACACTCCGAAGCGCAAAACCTGCGCGGGGCCGCACGTTCCTGGAATCCGAAATCGGGGAGACTCCGATATTCGCAATAGTTATGAATTTGGCGAGTGCTCAGCCGTGGCTGAACCGCGGGACTCCGAGGCCTGCTCCGTTGCCTCAGCCGAGGCGCGCTGGGGGGATGGGGTGTCAGCAACCTGCGGTCGGACGATGAGCTGCTCGATGGCGAACAGGACATCCCGCGCCAGCTTCGGCCAATTGCGCAGGGCGAACAGCAGCAGGTACACCCGGCAGTGCAGCCGCTCGGTCAGGTAAAGGGGTGCCCGACCGATCGCAGCCGTGTACTCCCGCAAAATGCGCCACTCCGGAAATGTGATCCGCCCCACTTTGCTGCGATCCCACCATTCGGTCGGCGGAATCGGACCCGTGCCGAGGAATCGTGCCAGCCGGCTATGCCCCTGCTTGATCCACAGCGGCAACTGGGCCATCGACTGATCGTCGTGGTGGCGGGAGAAGAACAGATATTCCGGCACTTCAAAAAATCGCCCCAGCAGGCTTAGCCGCACAAGCATGACGCTGTCGGCGCGGGCATAGGCCCCATGCGGAGCTGCCGCTTTCAGCGCCGACGCCCGCATCAACCCAAACACCTCCGGCACGCGATGCAGGCGGTGGTTCACGTTGATCAGCAGCCCATACCGCCGGGCGGCACTGGGCGAATCCGTTCCCAGGCGGAAGTTGTAGTAGTAGATCACCCGCCCCTGCTCATCGATCACCGCCATCTTCGGGTAGGCGATGACGACGGTCGGATCCTGGTCCAGCACCGCGACGCACTTTTCCAGGAACGTCGGGGCGCACAGGTCGTCATGCGCAGCCCATTTGAAGTATTCGCCGCGCGACAGCTCGAGCGTCCGGTTGTAATTGCCGGCTGCGCCGAGATTTGTGGGATTCCGATAGTAGTGGATGCGGGGGTCGCGGGCTTCGTACTCGCGGCAGATCGATTCGGTGGCGTCGGTCGAGGCGTTATCGCAGATGATCAGCTCAAAATCCGTGAATGTCTGCGCAAGCAGAGAGTCGATCGTCTGGCGCACGTATCTGGCGCCGTTGTAGACCGGCAATCCGATGGAGACTCTCGGCGGAGCTTGGCTCATGATCAGATCACTCTTACGCACCCGCCGGGCACGCCAGCCTCCTTGTCACCCCGTGTTCAACCGCATCGGCTATCCGCTTCCCCATCGCCGGATCGCAGCCACCGGGATGCGTTCCGATCGATCGAATCGCAAGACAATACGATACCAGCCGATGCACTTCAAACGCCCAATCGGCTCGGGGCGGGCAGGATGATCCCTCCTCCAGCCGCACCGCGCGCCCGTCGTCAGGTGCAACAAAGCTTTGCCCGGGCGTGCGTTTACGTCACAATGTCGCCCGGCGACAAATCATGCAATACTGGATCTCAGACGGCACCCAACAATTCGGCCCCTTTCCGCTGGACCAGCTCCGGGCCAACGGCCTTCAGCCGCATTGGCTGGTCTGGAACGAGAACCTCAGCGACTGGACGCCAGCCAGTCAGGTGCCGGAGGTCCAGGCCCTGTTCGCCCCTTCCCCCGCGGCTACGCCGTCCACTGAGGCAGCATGGTCCCCCCCAGTCGATCCGCCGCCATCCCCAGCGCCTGCCGCTGCCGTGGCTGCCGGGTCTCTGCCACCGTCGATGCCCACCGGCATCCCCCAGCCCAAGCCCCTCGGCTATGCCCATCCCCCGACGCCGCGATACATGTCGCCCCAATACCCCCTGCCGCAGACGATGGCGATCGTCTCGCTGATCATGGCGATCGCGAGTTTTCTTGGATTTCCCACCTCGATCTTCGCTGTGATCTTCGGGCACATCGCACTGGGCCGGATCCGCCGGGGCGAGGAAAGCGGCCGCGGCATGGCGATCGCCGGACTGGTGATCGGATACATCGGGCTGGCCATGACGGCGCTGGCGCTGATTATCGGCGCCTTCGTCTGCGCTATCCCGTGCATGGCGTCAGGAATATAGCATTGCTCCGGATGGGCTCGGTGGTCAAAATAGGATCTGTTAAATCGTTCAATCCCCTTTCGTGGAGGAACCATGAGCAGCTTTGTGTATCGGTCTCTGTGCCTGGCAACCGCTTTGTTCGCAGCCACCCTGATCGGTTGTAACCCCGGTGAGGATGAGAAGGCGCCCAGCGACGCCGCCCCCGGCACGGCCCAGCCGAAGTCGCCTGAAGCGCAGGCGCAGGACATCGCCCGCCAGGTCACCGGCCAGGCCCAGACCCGCGCCCAGGAAGTCGAACAGCGCGCCAACGAGGCCGCCGCTGATGCCTCCGCCAATGCATCGGCTACCGAAGCCAAGGCCAAGGAGCTGCTCGACCAAGCCATCCAGTACATCAACGAAAACAAGTGGGACCTCGCCGAGAAGACCCTCAAGCAGCTTGACGGCATGAAGGCGTCACTGCCGCAGTCGCTGCAGCAGCAGATCGACAATGCCAATCAGCTCCTGCAGACGCGCCGCACCGCCGGCAACGTCGGCGGAGCCGTCGAGGGCCTGTTGGGCAAGTGAGCGTCCCTCAGCCTGAGTTTGACCAATCGCAATCAGTACCGTCGTCCCCCTGGGAGATGCTATGAAAGTCACGTCACTGTGGCAGGAGTTCAAGAACTTCGCGTTCAGGGGCAACATGATCGATCTGGCCATCGCCGTCATCATCGGCGGCGCGTTCGGCAAGGTGATCTCGTCGCTGGTCGATCACATCTTCATGCCGTTGATCGCGGCCATCGTGCCCAATGACAAAGGCTACGAGCAGTTGTCGTTTATCATCAACGGTTCGGAGGTGAAGTACGGCCTGTTCATCGGCGCGCTGGTGAACTTCCTGATCGTCGCGCTGGTGGTCTTCATCACCGTGGTCAAGGTGATTGGCGCGTTGACCAAGATCGCCAAGGCCCCGCCCGCGCCCAGCGAGCCGACAACCAAGGAATGCCCCTACTGCCTCTCCAACATTCCGCTCAAGGCCACCCGCTGCGCTCACTGCACCAGCGAGCTACCTTCGGCGTAATGTGAGCCGCGGATGGACGCAGATTCGATCTTGAATCGCGGATTCTGGATTTGCTGCTTTGAGGCTTGAGCCTTCTTTGGAGCCTGGTGATTGAAGCCTGGAGCTTCGCCACCGACATCCGCGTTCATCTGCGTTCATCCGCGGTCTTTTTTGCCGCCTGATAGATCCCCATCAGCGCTTCGTAGGCCACCTCCGCGGTGTACTTCGACTCGTACACCGCGCGAGCGGCTGCGCGCATGGCGGAAAGCTTGGCAGGATCAGCCAGCAGATGCTCGATCTGCCGCGCCAGATCCTCCGGATCGCCGGGCTTGAACTTCAAACCTGTCTGTCCGTGATCGACCAGATCCGCCATGCTCCCAAGGTCCGACGCGATCACGGGCGCCCCCTTGGCGAAGCTCTCGACAATCGTCCTCGGCAGGCCTTCGTACCACGTCGATGGGAAGACCAGGCACGTCGCCTGGCCCATCATCGCCATCACCTCATCCAGCGGGCGGCGGCCGAGCATCTCGATGCCTTCCACGCCCCCGGCGGCTGAGCGGATCTCCTCCTCCAGCGGCCCGGAGCCGACGACCTTCAACGGCAATCGCCGACCGACGCGGCGCCAGGCATCCACGAGCACGCGGACGCCCTTCTCTTCCGTCATCCGGCCGACAAACAGCGCAAATCCGCCATCGCCGGAACCCACGCCCGGATCGGCATCGAGGAAGTTCGGCTTGACGACGATCTTGTGCTGCGGCAACCCACCCTCGATGTACTTGCGCCGGGCGAAGTCCGTCAACGCGATGTAGACATCGATCGCTCTGTCATACGTCCCCATCGCCCGATGCACGCTCAGCATCGCGGCTACGACAGCCGACGCTTTTCGATCGTCGCGGTAGCACGCATGTGTCACGCCCGGCCAGGGGATGAACCGCCCGATGCACTGCTCGCAAACGCGCCCCTCGCGAAAGAGCGTCGCGTTCACGCACAGCAGGCGATAGTTGTGCAGTGTCTGCACCACCGGCACGCCCGCATCGCGAGCGGCGTAATAGGCACTCGGCGAAACGAGTGGAAACGTGTTGTCGAAATGCGCGATGTCGGGCCTTTCGCGCGCGATCAGCTCGCCCAGCGTGCGGCGGCTTTGGCGGTTCCAGATGGTCCTGGTCGCGACCTCGACGCGGCCCATCTGCTCGATCGCGTCGTTGTGGACGAAGTATTCAACGATCTCGTGCCCGCGGGCGCGCAGCAGCGCGATCTCCGAGGCGACGACGGCGTCTTCGCCGCCGGCCTGTTGGTAGTAGTTGTGGACACGGAGGATCTTCATCGCAGCCCGAGGGTGATCATACACGACCAGCGGCGGGGAATCGGCGCGGTCAGCGGATCAGACCGGCGCGACCTCGCGCCGGGGCGGCGAGCGGCGCGGCGGCGGCGCCACTGGTGGAGGCGGGGGTGGCGGCGGCTGCTGCTCGACCACCATCATCGGCTGGACGATGACGGCGCGCCGGTAGTCCATCCCGAGCATGATGCCGCACAGCAGATAGAACGGAATCGCGCCAGCCGGCGTTTCGAACATGTTCCCCACCACCGCGAGCATGCACATCATCAACACCAGCGCAAACAGCAGCGCCCGCATATTGCGTTCGGGGATGTAGTAGCCGCGCATGAGGATCCCGGCGATCAGCAGGCAGAAGAACCCGAGTCCGATCGCACCGGTGTAGAAGATCGCGAAGATGACGAAGTTGTGCGGCGTGCGGATGTCTTCGCCGTGCGGCGTGAAACGGCTGAGGTCCGTGCCGTGGCCGTGACCGATGAGCTGCAGCTTGGTCGTGTCCAGGCTGCTGACGACACCTTCCCAGATCGTCTTTCGCCAGTTGGCTGTGCCGCGGGCGACGTACGCCCACTCGTCCGCCTGTGCGTGGTAGCCGGCTTCGCGAAGCATCCGCACTGCCGCGTCCTCGTCGAACGTCGCGACCAGTCGCGAGATCGGGAAGACCGGGTCGAGCACCTCAACACGCCCGCCCGGGATCATCGGCCCGACGATCGACAGCGTGACGACCAGCCCGACGCAGATCATCGCGACAGTGAAGACGCGCTGCACCGACACCATCGCCACGCACGCCACGCCGACCATCATGCTCAGCATCGCGCCGCGGCCGGGGTTGTAGAGCATCGGCAGCACCGACACGAACAGCACCGGGTATTTCAGCTTCCAGTCCGCCAGGTACGGCCACAGCGCCAGGATGCCCACCGGCACCAGCGCGGCGATGGATGGGTCGTTGAAGATCAGCACCCCCGCCCATGGCAATTGCCATCCGAAGTCGCTGAACGCCATCTGCGCAATGCCATAGGCGCAATAGAAGTAGGCAAAACGCTTCCAGAAGCGCAGGAAGCTGGGCATGGTGATGTCCGCGCCATATGCCATGCCGATGAACAGCACGATCGTGTAGTAGTTGAACGCGAACGTCTTGATGATGTCGACCGTCGGGGTGTTGCCGTGCACGAAGCTGCGCATCACCTCGAACAGGCCCCACAGGATCGTCAGCCCGACACCCGCTGCCAGCAGGCGCATCTGGAACAGATCATCCAGAAATCGCTGGATCCACCGGCGGTGATTGACGTAGAGGCTGCGCGCGATGAAGTATTCGCCGATGAACAGCGGCGGAATGCCCAGGTAGGCGAAGCTGCGTCCGAAGGTCAGGTAGCCGCAGATCAGCACCTGCCAGAACGCCGGAGGTTTAAACCGAACCCTGCTCAGCATAGAACGACCGCCAGTTGTCGATGAATGCATCGACACTGAAGCGTGAAATCGCCGTGCGGGCGTTGTCGCCAACGCGAGTCCGCTGGGACGGCGGCTGATCCATAAACGCCTGCAGACACCGGGCGATATCGGCCCCGTCCGGCTGGACCAGATAACCATTCTCGCCGTCGACGACAAATTCCTCCACACCGTTTATCGGTGTGACGATCAGGGGCAACCCGGCGGCGGCGGCCTCAAGGACGACCAGCGCGAAGGCCTCATACAGGCTGGGCAGTGCGAACGCATCCGCCGCCCAGAGGAAGGGACGTACGTCCTTCTGCATGCCCAGGAACCGCACGCGGTCCTGGAGATTCATCCCCTGCACGCGTTTTTCATACACCTCGATCAGGTCGGCGGTTCCGCCGACGACCATTAATTTCAGCCGGGGTTGGTTGTATCGGACCATGCCGTCCAGCAGATACGGCAGGCCCTTCCGTTCGAAATGCCCCAGGGCCATGAAGATCATCACGACATCGTCGTCGCTGTAGCCCAGCTCGCGGCGCTTGGCGGCGCGGTCGAAGTCGGCCGGCGCCTGCATGCGCTGGATGTCGATGGCATTGAAGATCACCGAGATCTTCGGCTCGAGGAACGGATACTCCGACACCAGGTCGCGCTTCACGCCGTGCGACGCCACAACCATCCGGCGGATCCGCCGGAAGACCAGCGGCTCGAGCAAGGCGTGCAGCCAGTGATCCACCCACCGGAACAGCGAGCGCATGCTTCCCGTGCGGATCTTCTTCCAATGGTGCCGCAGGAATGCGCGATGGCAGAACTGCGTGTAGCTGACATCGGCAAACAGGTAGTTGCTTTCGACGCACTGCACCAGGTCGTACTTGCGGCCGGTGCGCAGGCGATGCAGCAGATACACCAACGGCGCCACGATGTGGTAGCAGATAAACAGCAGCGCCAGCGGACGCGACGGGACGGGGATCCGCACAAAGCGAATCCGCTCCGGGCAGGGGTTGTCGAAGCGCACCGCGAAGACGGTGAACTCATGCTCATGGCAGAGCCGGCGCATCATCGTCAGATGGCAGCCGCCCAGCGGGTTGGTCGGCTCGCACAAATAGTCAAACAGAGCGATGCGCACGCAGGACCTCCTCATACCAACCGGTCATCTTCTCCGCCCGCCGAGCCCAGGTGTTGTCGGCAGCATGTTCGAACAGTGCCTTGCGGATGCGCTGCCGCAGGGCTGGATCGTCCGCCAGCTTCGCGATGGCGGCCGCGATGTGTCCGATCGCGTCGGGCGGCGTCGTGACGGGGATCTTGATGCCCGTCTCGTCGGTGATGGCGATCGCCGCGCCCTGATGATCCATGGCGATCACCGGCAAGCCGGTGCTCATCGCCTCCAGGACGACCGATCCCATCGAATCCCTCAGGCTTGTGAACAGGAATGCGTCGGATTCGGCAAACAGCCGCGACATTTCGCGATACGGCACCTGCCCCAGCAGCGTGACGCGATCGCGCAGTTGCAGCGAGTCGAGCATCTGCTCGATCTGCGATTTCTGCGGGCCGTCGCCGGCGACCAGCAGGCGGACATTGCGGTCGCGCAGGCGCGCCATGGCTTCCAGCGCCAGTGGCAGGCCCTTTCGCGGCTCCAGCCGGCCGGCCCACAGGACGGTGAAGGGCACGCCCGTCGCGCGATCGCGAGGATACTCGGCTGGATCGACCACGGTCATGCCGCTGTCGAGCAGGATCTCCACGCGGCGCCCGCCGGCGCGGCGGACGAGATCCGCCGTCTCGCGATTGGTGGCGAAGATCAGATCCGCCCGGCGGGCTGCGCGGATGATCGCGGGATTGCAGCGGGCGGCTGTGACAGCGAAGCGGCGCAGGTGTTCATGCAGTGCCGATCCGGCATATTCGATGAATGCCGTCGGCCAGGTCTGCCCCCCGCCGACTGGCCCCCACACAAACGGCAAGCCCGTTTTCCAGAGCACCGGCGGCTGGTTGAGGCTGCCCCAACTCACATGATGCACCAGGTCCAGCGGCTGGCGTTGATGCTCGCGCATCACCTCGCGCACGACCTGCCGCTGCCACAGGGCATAGTGCAGGCGAATACCGCGCTCGCCGGCATCGGGCTTCCAGACATCGAAGCGCGAGTCGACGGCGACGTAGACGAAGCGCAGGTTGGGGATGGGACGGGCAGCCAGCTCGGCTTCGATGTCGTCGCGCCGTTCGGGATGGCAAAAGCAGACGACGTCGTGATGGCGCGCCAGGTGGGTCGACCATTTCCAGGTAAACCCCGGCTCGGAACCGAGATATGGCGAGCAGGCATGGCCGACGATGGCGATGCGGCGGCGCGGCGCAGGCGACTGGGCATCGCGCTGCGGCGGCGCGTCGGCAGCCTCGTTGGGGATTGTCATCTCGGCAGTCGGTTCCATGCTCGTGTTGCCGGCCGCCCTTTACGCATGGGCGATTGCACTGCCGGCCGATCCGCCCCAACGAAGGGCGCTGGCGTACCCGGGGGCACTCAATACACCGCCGTTCGCGACACCGGCCCATGCGTGGCCTGATGCAGCGCCTGCTTGAGGAACAGGAAGCAGTAGAGGCTGTTGTAAACCAGATAGCGCTTCCACAGCCGGCCGGGTTCCTGGCTGAGGCGGAACAGCCATTCCAAACCGCGCTTTTGCATCCACGGCGGCGCTTTCTTCTTGCTTCCAGCGTGGAAATCGAACGCCGCGCCGACGCAAAGCTGCACCGCGCGAATCGAGCGGCGATGCTCGAATGCGAACTTCTCCTGCCGCGGGCAACCCGTGCCCAGGAAGACCAGGCCGGCGCCGCTGTCGTTGATCTCCCGCGTGTAGGCGGCGTCTTCCTCGGGTGTCAGCGGACGGAACGGCGGCGAACGGTAGCCGGCGATCTGAAGGGCTGGAAACGCCGCTTTGAGGCGTTCCATCAGCTTCTGCAGGACCTCGGGCGTCGAGCCGTAGAGGAAGATCGGAACCTGCTCGTCGGCTGCCGCTTTGCACAGCCGCCAGGTCAGCTCCGGGCCGTAGACGCGGTCGGTCAGGCCCGTCCTGTGGAAATAGTTGAGGGCCCACCGCACCGGCTGGCCGTCCGGCGCGACCACGTCGAACTGGTTCATCATCTCGCGGAAGGCGGGATCGGTGGCAGCCGTGACCAGGCCGTGGACGGGCATGAAATCGACCGTCACCGGCTGGCGACGCTTGCCCGCTTCGATCAGCAGCGCCACCAGCTCGTCGTAGCAGGTCGCACTGACGTGGACACCGAAGATGTCATGCTTGGCCGGCCAGTCGGTCATGCTTGTACTCGGGGCAACCGGGGTTGCTTGCGGGGACTTCTCCTGCGACACGTCGGATCCTGCGGATCAGACAGGGGCTCCGGACTCATCATCGGACAGTTACCGGGCCGACCTTCGGCCGCGGGAACAGTCAACCCCGGGGGATGAGCCCCGGGGTTGTGTGTGCCGTCATGCCACCGTGTATCGGACGTCAGCTTGCGCCGCGCCGCAGAAGCACCGCGGGGATGGTCTGCAGGAGGATGCGGATGTCCTGGAAGAACGTCCGCCGGCGGATGTATGCGACGTCCATGCGCACCCAGTCGGCAAAGCTGACGGTGCTGCGGCCGCGCACCTGCCAGATGCAGGTCAGGCCGGGCGTAACGTCCAGGCGGCGGCGCTGCCACTGCTGGCAACCGTCGGCTTCCTTCAGGGGCAGCGGACGCGGACCAACCAGCGTCATGTCGCCCTTGAGGACGTTGAACAACTGCGGCAGTTCATCAATGCTGGTCTTGCGAAGGATCCTGCCCAGCCGCGTGACGCGGGGGTCATTTTTCATCTTGAACGCCGGGCCGTCCTGCTCGCTGTGCTTGCGCAGGGCCTCTTTCATCTTCTCGGCGTCGGCGATCATCGTACGGAACTTGTAGATCTTGAACGGCTTGCCGCCCAGACCAGCGCGCTCCTGCGTGAAGATGATCGATCCGCCCGGTTCGCAGATTTTGATCAGGATCGCCGTCAGGATCATGATCGGTGAGAACAGGATGATCCCGAACAGGGCACCGACGATGTCGAGCGTCCGCTTCCACCAGGGCATGGGACGCACCAGTAGCGGCTCGAGCGGCTTGGCTTCGACCGTCCGCTCGGACTTGAGCTCGTCGTTCACGCCGTTGAGGAAGTGCGGGATCAGCTCATTGACCTCAGCGCGCCGGTCGGAGGCGCGGCGGCGCGGATGCGGCGGCTCGGCGTTGTTGTCGTTGTCGCGCGAATCGCTGTTGAACCACTTGCTGGGATAGCTGTAGACAGCGTAGATCGGCCGCGGGGCGCGCTCGGCGATGATCGCACACACGTCCTCGGCAAAATGCCAGGCACCCGATGCCAGCGTGTCAGGCAGCACGGCGCAGAGGAACTGGTCATCAAACCAGCCGACTTCGTCGGTCGCGCGGGCGCGGGTCAGGATGGTGCGCGCCAGGCGGATGGTGGACGCCGCATGCTTCTTGCCGGGGCGGACACGGAACAGCACAAGCGAAAATTCGCGACTGTTGCGATCCGAGCGGGCGGTTTCCCGCTGGATGACAGCGTTCATGTGTTCAGCCGACGCGAGCTGGCGAACGCTCCGGGCGCCGGTTTTCACTTTAACTTTGCGCGTGATCTGCTCGGCGTGTCGCTCGTCGGCAATATGGATGGCCATGTGAACCTAACCTCCTTAAGCGGCTTCCGAAGGAACCGAAGCGTTCTGGCCGTGCGGCGGTCTCACCTGTACCCACCCCGTCACACGACGCCCGGACTCCTGTCTCTACTTATCGGAAATCGCTCGCGGACAACTCCTGATACTGTCCCACTTCTTGTCTCCCGGGCGGAAATTCCGCCGTCGGGAGTCCTCACTTCACTTGTTTACGTCCCTGGCCCACCGTCCCAAGCCTGTCGGCCGGGTCGCGAACGCCGGGATCCCGATTCCGTCTTGCGGGGCAGCCAGTGGCGCGGGGCCAATTCGTCGGCCCCATCGCCAACGCGTCCGCGACCGCACGGCATCGCAAAGGCAATGCCAGTCGCCACGAAGGCGTAACAACCGCTTGCACGCATCGCTACAGGCCCTGTCAAACTGGGCAACTGCGCGATTGCTGCGCACTCATCCGTACGCTGCCCCGCCGGTTGTCACCCGACGCAGGCGGCACCAGCAATGACACCGCCGCTGTGCGGTTGGTTGGTGGAATCCGCTCGCGGACTCGCCAACCCGTCGCCCAGCCGCCGCCAGCGTGACAGCTTGGCCGGGTCATGCTGCACCTCCGGGTGCCGCAGAGGGCGCCGCCGGCGGCTGCATCGGCAATCGCCGGTACAACCGCAAAGGATTGTCAATACACACCAGCCGCGTCATCGCCGTCCCGACGCGCGATTCGAGCAACTCGATCGCCCGGGACATCGACGGCGGCCGACGGTCCGCCGAATGGGTATCGCTGGCCACCAACGTGACCAGGCCCATTTCCAGCCACTGCCAGGCGTTGGCCTCGGCTTCCGGGCCGAATTCGCCCAGGAAGCTGCCGGCATTGACCTGCAGCAGCGCGCCTTCCTCGATCCACCGCTGCAGCATGTCGCGCCGACGGGACATGCCGGTTTGCCGCTCGGGATGAGCGATCACCGTCGTAATCCCGCGGAAATACAGCGCCCGGATCAGCGGGAACGGGTCGATAAACGCCCCGCGCGGCAGTTCCAGCAGCACGTGATCGCCGCCATCCGGCAGCAGCAAGATCTCATCTGCCTGCAGCATCGCCGGCAGACGTTCATCGAGGCGAACCTCGGCACCGGCAATGACTTCCAGCGGGATCTGGGCTTCCTCCAGCCGCTGGTTCAGCGCCTCCACGGCCCGGCGGATCTCGATCGAACTGTTGCGACCTTCGTACCGGCCGAGCTGGTGCGGCGTGGCGATCACCTGCGTGATCCCGTCGAGCACAAGCTGACGGCACAGCTCCAGCGCCTCATCCAGATCGGCAGGGCCGTCGTCGATTCCCGGCAGGCAGTGACAGTGCATGTCAACGCTTGCGGGCACATCGTAGGCCTGCAGGCGCTGAAACTGCCTGGCGTGAAGCTGTGACATCCGACGACCGATCATCGATCCTTCCCGACGCCTCAGCCGGGGCAACGCACCGCTGAGTTCGCTTTCTGTCCGGCAAACGACCTTCGATCCTCGTGCCTCTGGCGGGCGGGACCGGCGTTCGCCGCTATTCGACGATGTCCATCTCCGCAGACGACCGGAGCATTCGCCGCGGCGGCACGCGGGCTGGGCCCTGCGTGATCGTCACGGCGTTCATGGCGTGACCGTAGTAGCCATACCCACTGTAGAAACCGCTTCGGCTCTTGCCGCGTGAAACGTCGTTCACGATGCAGCCGAGGATCCGCGCCCCGACGCTCATCAGCGCGTCGCGGGCGTATTCCGTATGCTTGCGCGTTGTCTTCTCAGCCCGCAGGACGATCAGCGTCACGTCGCACAGCGCACCAAGGATGCGGGCGTCGGTGACGGCATTGACCGGCGGCGAGTCGATCACGATGTGGTCGTATCGCGTCGCCAGTTCATCGACCATGTCGCTGAACGCCTGAGAGTTCAGGATTTCCGAAGGATTCAGCGGGATCGGACCGCCGGGCAGGATGTCCAGGCCCTCGACGGCGGTCCGCTGGATCGCCTTGTCCAGAGGCTCGCGGCCCGCCAGCACCGTCGAGACGCCGACCGACGGATCGACCTCGAAGATGATGTGCTGCGTGGGCTTGCGGAAGTCGCAATCCAGCAGCAGCGTGCGCTGGCCGGCTTGCGCCATGGCGATGGCGAGGTTGGAAGCGCTGGTGCTCTTGCCGTCGCCGGGCATGGCGCTGGTGATCAGCAGCGTGCGCGACTTGTCCGAACGGGCGCCGAAGTAGACGGCTGTGCGGACGGTGCGGAACGCTTCTGCCACTTCGCTCATCGGATCGAGGAAGACCTTCTGGCCGCGCTGCACCTGGCTGTAGCGGCGCGACATGTGCGGGATCGTTCCCAGCACGGGGACGCCCAGGGCCGCCATCACTTCCTCGGCGCTGCGCAGGCGCTGGTCCATCCAGTCACGCAGCAGGCCCGCGCCCATGCCGAGCACGAAGCCGGCTGCCACAGCGATCGCGAAGACGCGGCCCTTGGTCGGGCTGTACGGCAGGTTGGCCTTGCGGCCTTCTTCCAGGATCTCGATCGACGCGATCTTCTCTCGCTGATTGGCCTGGAGCTGCATTTCGTTCATGCGGCGCTCGAGCTCGGAGCGGCGCTGATGCGCCTGCTCGACCGCCAGTTCCAGTTCACGGTACTCGGCGGCCTTGGCGTTGACGGCGTGCGCTTCCCGCTGAACTTCGTTGAGCAGTTCGAGGTAGTGCAGCGTCGCAGCCCGCGAGCGCTCCCAGGCGCGCCGCGTCACGACCGACTGGTTCGACTCGTAAGCCGTGCGGGCCTGGATTTCATCGAGCTGGGCGCGGGTGTGCGCCGCGGAGATCTCCTGCATCCGCTGGAAGATGATGTCGCCGCGCGTGGCTTCGAGGGCGACGCTGGGATTGGCCAGCTTGAATGCGGTCAGCTTGGCTTTGCGCTCTTCCAGTTCGGTGTTGGCTTTGTCCAGTTCAGCCTTGAAGACTTCGAGAATGCCTTCCTGAACGTGGTCGCCCTGCTGGGCCTGAAGGGCCATGTAGGCTTCGACGACACGGTTGACGATCTCGCCGGCTTCTTCGGGGTACGGCGAGGTGAACGAGACCGAGATGATCTCGTCGCGCCGGCCGACCTCGACCGACAGCTCGCGCTTGAGCGTGAGGACGGGGTTATCGCCGAGGCTTTCAAGCTTGTCCAGCTCGTAGAGGTCGACGGCGGTCTGCAGGACCTTGGTCGAGCGGATGCGCTCCGCCTGTCGAAGCAGGATGCCTTCGGACATCGCCGTTCCGCCGGCACCGGTGACGGTCGCCAGCGTCGGTTCGATGGCGATCTTGGCGGTACTGGTGTATAGGCGCGGCGCCCGCTCGAGGTAGAACCACCCGGCAGCGACCGCCAGGAACACCGTGAACAGAACGATCCACTTGCGGCGCCAGAGGATCTGGACGATTCCGGCTTCGGGGACGTCAGGCTGGGGGGTCGGCGGCAACTGGAACTGTACGGGCATGGGCGCAGCCAGGACCTGAGCCTGGGGCCTGTAGCCGACGATCGCGTTGTGGTCCTGTCCGTACGTCATAATCTCCCTCAAGCCGCGCCGGGCGCCGCGACAGGCGGAGCACTGGGGTGCGGCTTCTTATCGGTCCATTGTCCGGGTCACAGAACACCCGGCACGGCCCAATTTCATCGGCTCCGCCGAAACCTGACATCAGCAAGGCAAACAAGGTTTGCCTGCAAAATGCGATCATAGGCAGTCAAAGAGCCTGCCGTGATGCATCATAGTGGCGCGTTTCTGGCCGGTTAACCTGCATTCCGTCGATTTGCCGTACCTGCCGGACGTGGGCCGACTTCCTCAAAAAAACCACACCGCCCCGCGTTGATGGGCGGGTGGATGAGGGTATCCAGCCTGTTGGGGGGAACGTCCCTGTCCCGACTCGGGCGACAAATCCCGTCTGTTACCGGTCAAACAACTCCTGAAATTCCACAGTCTTAGCTCAATCCGTTGACAACCCAAGCCAGCCACGCGGCCGTCCTGGGACTCGCATCCGTGCGGTTGTCTGCGGCGAACGAGATTTCTGACCCGACTGCGCCGGTCTTGACCGCACCGGGGTCCGCGGTCGTCCATGTCACCCACACCGGCGTGCCACATTCTTACCGCGCATCCTGCATGGCGTCGAGTCAAATCCGTGCAATTCGCCGGGCGGCCAAAGGTTCTCGGACGCCCGTTTGGTCGGGATCATCGTTACGACCGCTGCAGCCGATGCCGCCGCTATCAGCGGCGCGCTCCGTCCGTTAATCGGCTCACGCTTACGGGAAGTAAGCCTCATCTTTATCGGCTGTTCCGCCCTAACGGTCTCACCATTCGACCGCAGGCGAGTTATCCGGACGTTGCGGCTGCCGACGCGCCCCATCTCGGCCAATAAAATGGAGCACACCCTTCAGTCCTTCGCCGTTCGAGGGCCTACTGCTGAGCCCGCCTACCCCCCACCCCCGCGGTGCCTTTTGCCGCCAATCCGCCACCCAGCCGCGACAGGGTCCCCCCTTTCACTACAATGGCCACCGTGAGCACCCCACCCGTTCCCATCGAGACGACTGATCCGATCAATGCCCGCATCCTCGCCGTCTCCGAGGACCGCATCGAGGGGTTTGCCGAGGATCCGATCGGCCAGATCGCCGCCCTCAGCGGCGTCGAGGTGCCGGTCGTCATCGAACGCATCCGCGCCATGATGCGCGCGGGGACGATCCGCCGCGTCCGTCAGACGCTCATGGCCACCAACCTCGCCCAGGGGGCGCTGGTCGCGTGGCGCGTGCCGGAGTCGGAACTCTCCGCCACCTTCGACTGGATGTTCGCCAATGACCCGTTCACGGGCCATGTCGTCATCCGCAGCACCGATGCCCAGATCGCCGGCGCCCGCTATCGACTTTGGACAACCGTCAAAGTCCCGCAGGGATTTGACATCGACAAGCACTGCCGCCTCCTGTGCCGCAAGACAGCAGCCGAGACCTACCGCCTGATGCCCGCGCGCAAGCTGTTTGTCCTGGGCGTCGGCCACGTCCGCCGCAAGGGCCTCGAACCCGGCAGCAAATCGGACGAGCCAGCCGAACCGCGCGATACCTCGCTGGTCGAACTGTCCGACCTCGACTGGCGCGTGCTCGTGCCGCTGAAGCGCGAACTGACGCCCGACGAGATCTCGCAGGACATCTGGTCAGCCCGAGCCGCCGAAGCCGGCGTCGACCGTGAGACGTTCCTCCGCGTCGCGCGATCGCTCAATGAACGCGGCGTCATCGGCCGTTTCAGCACGTTCCTCGAACATGTGAAGCCGACCGCCGCCGGCGAGCGCGTCACGCGCTTCAACGCCCTGTTCCACTGGGCTGTGCCCCCGGGGCAGGAGATTCGCGCCGGAAAGGAAGTCGGCCGCTTCCACGTGATGACGCACGCCTACTGGCGCGACTCCGGCCCGGAGTTCAACAACGTGAACATCATGGGCGTCGCTCACGGCACGGAGCGCGAGCACGTGCTGGCCCATAAGCAAGCCATCGACCGCCACCTTGCTGAGGTCGGCATCAATGTCACCTACACGAACGTCTTCTGGGGCGGCAGAAGCGAGATCAAACCATCGGAAATCTCCCCGCAGGCCTATCGTGCGTTCTGCGCCGCGATGGGGGTGGATGCGGAGGAGATGAGGGTAGGGTAGAAGGCGTCGAAGCGACGTGGCGGCGAAGGGGTGATGGCAGATTTCGGCCTCAGTCAGGAATCTGCGCATGTCACCTGCGCGTTGCTTGCGCCTTTGCCACTGTCGCGCATCGTCTGTTTCTGTGGAGCGCGTCGCGATACAGCAGTAATTTATGATGCCGATGGTGGGCGGATCGGCGACAGCGGGGACGCCGGGATGGATGGCACGGCAACCGGCAGTCGCGGCGGCGCTGCTGATGATCGCGGGCATTGTCCTGCATCGCTCGCTGCCCGCCCTGCCATGGGTGTGGGCTTCTGCCATCGCCCTCCTGCTGATCCTCGCTATCGCTTTTCGCCGCAAATCCATCCCCGCAACAGCCTGCCTCGCGGTCGCGCTTCTGATCTCAGGCATTGCGCTGGCGCAGCTTCGCGGATTTCGATATCCGCCGACCGACATCGCGCATCACGCCACAGACGAACCGCGGCTGGTGCAGGTCGAGATGCTCATCGAGTATCCACCGCGCATCCTTGCGCGCGAGTTTGACGCGCGGCGCACGCCGCCGCCGAAACAGGTCTTCACCGCCACCGTCACGCGCATCCATCACTGGGACGGCTGGCGGCCGGTGAAGGGATCGATGCTGGTGGCGCTGGATCAGCCGCATCCGCGCCTGGCGGTGCGCCAGCGGATCATCGCGACGGGTCTGCTTCAGCGGCCCAGCCCTGCGATGAATCCGGGGCAGTTCGACTGGGCGCGCTACTACCGCGATCAGCGGATCGCGGCGTCGCTGCAGATCCGATCGGCTGGCAATGTGCAGGTGGTCGCGTCGCCGCCGCAGACACTGCTGGACCGCCTTCGCCGCGGCGCGCGAGCGGCGTTGGCTGCGGGGTTTACACCGCAGCAGTCGCTGGATCACGCCCTGATGCGGGCCCTGCTGCTGGGCGACAGCGATCCGGAGCTGCGCGATGTGCAGGAGCAGTTTGCCCGCACGGGGACCAGCCATCACCTGGCGATCAGCGGATTGCACATCGCCGTGCTGGGCGGATTCGTGTTCGGCATCTGCCGGTTGTTGGCCCTTTCGCCGCGAAAGACGGCATGGATCGGGGGATCATTCGTTGCGATCTATGGCCTGGCGGCTCTGCCGTCGGCGCCGGTGGTGCGATCGGTGCTGCTGTGCCTGTTTATCGGGACGGGCCTGCTCAGCCGCCGATCGCTGAACCTGGTGCATCTGCTGGCGATCAGTGCCCTGCTGATGCTGATCTACCATCCGCTGGACCTGTACAGCGCGGGGTTTCAGCTCAGCTTCGGCACGGTGCTGGGCCTGATGGTGCTGACCCAGCCGACGGTCGAGTGGCTGGGCGGCGACGCGCAAGCGGGAATGGTGTTGCCGCCAGCGACGCGCCGCCAAGCCGCATGGTTGTGGATCCGCCAGCAGTCGAGACTGACCATCGCGGCAGCACTGGTCGCGTGGCTGGTATCTCTGCCGCTGGTGGCGTATCACTTCGAGCGTCTCAATCCCTGGGCGATGGTGGGAAGCATCGTGCTGGCGCCCGTGGTGTTTGTGGCGCTGATCCTGGGGCTGGTGAAGGTCGTGGCGACACTGCTGCTGCCCAGCGCCGCAGGCACATGGGCTGTCCTGTGCGCCTGGCCGATGACGCTGATGCGCTGGATGGTCGATGCCCTCGCGGCGCTGCCCGGCAGCGACGTGCCTTTCACCCAGCCGCCGGTGGCGATGCTGATGATCTACTATGTGCTGCTCGTGGCGATGATCGTGTGGGGGCGGCGGTGGGTTCGCGGATGGCAGCGCGGCCGGCTGATGCCGCTGGCGGCGGCGTGCCTGTTGATCGTATGCATCCCGATGCTGATGAGAGCGCGCGCCAGGCCCGTTGCAGGCAGCCTGCGCATGACCGTACTCGCCATCGGCGCGGGAAGCTGCAATGTCGTCGAGCTGCCGGACAAGCGTGTGATCCTGCTGGATGCGGGATCGCTTTCGCTGACCGATCCCGTCGGTCGGTGCATCGAGCCGTTCCTGCGTCATCGCGGCATCCGGCGGATCGACGCGATCTACCTGTCGCACTGCAACTACGATCACTTCTCGGCAGTCATCGACCTGCTGGATCGGTATGACGTGCGCGAGGTGTGGATCTCGCCGGAGTTTGTCGAGCACGCCGTCGGCAATCCGCCCGCGGAAAAACTGCTGGCGCGCCTTCAGGACCTGGATCTTCCCCCGCGGCTGATGCATGCCGGGCAGATGCACGAGCGGTCGGGCGCGCGGATCGAAGCCCTCTGGCCGCCGGCGGATGCGACGATCTCGTCGAGTAACGACGCTTCGATGGTGCTGCGCGTCCGCTATGCGGGGCGATCGATCCTCGTGCCCGGCGACATCCAGGCGACGGCGCAGCGGCGGCTGATGGACAGCGGCGCGGATTTGCGCAGCGATGTGCTGATCGCGCCGCACCACGGCAGCTTCGAGGCGCCGGCTGGCGCGTTTCTTGCGGCTGTCGCGCCGATGGCAGTAATCAGCTCGAACGATCGCACCCTGACGGTGCGGCAGAAGGACTATGCTCAGATCGTGCACGTGCCGCTGTTGCGCACGCATGAGCACGGTTCGGTGACGATCGAGCTTCAGCCCGACGGCACGGTTGTTCTCCAGCCGTTTCACGGCGCGCCGCTGACGTATCGACGATGACATTCAATTGCTCAAGGCCCACCGGGTGTTGAGTTCATCACGCAGTTGTCCACAATAGCTGGGGTAAATCTGTTGAATGCGCCTCACCCGTTTGGTGAAAGCTGCTGAACTCAATACGCTGCTGGACGTACCGGTAGGATTCATGGGAGAGAATGCTCAATACCGCATGATCGCCATTGACCTGGACGGTACGCTGCTGTGTCCCGACGGGACGGTGCGGCCAAGGGTGAAAGAGGCGATACACCGCGTGCTGAAGGCTGGGTATGTCGTCTGCTTCGCGACGGGCCGCAACTACACGGAAAGCCGCGAAGTGATCGAGGCGGTCGGTCATTTTGACCATGCCGTATTCGTCGGCGGCGCTGTGATCGTCGATACACGCCGCGGCGTGACGCTGCATCAGCAGAAGATGGAACCCGAGCTCGCTCGGGCGCTGTCAGCCGAAATGGAAGCGCTCGGCCATGCCGTCCTGGCGCTGCAGGATCCACAGGGCGCGGGCGCTGATTACTTCGTCACAGACGGCGTGCCGCTGGACGATTCGACGCATCGCTGGATGGCTGCCTACAAGGTTCGCCTCCAGCCGGTGCCGAGCCTTGCACGGCATGACCACGCTCATACGATTCGCGTGGGCATCGTCGGCCCGACCGGCAAGACAACCGAAGTGCGCAAGCGGATCGAAGAGCGCTTCGCCGAGCGGGTGGTGGTGCATTCGCTTCGCGTGCTGGACGACGTCGAAGTGCTCGAGTGCTTCGATCCGTCGGTCAACAAATGGGAAGGGATTATGCATGTGGCCCGGCGGCACGGGATTGCCCCGTCGCAGGTCGTGGCCATCGGAGACGACTTCAACGACCTGGCGATGATCCGCCAGGCTGGGCTGGGTGTCGCGATGGGCAACGCCCGCCCGGAGGTGAAGGCCCAGGCGGATCGCGTCATCGGCGCGAATCGCGATGAGGGCCTGGCGATATTCCTCGAAGAGCTGGCAGGACAGGGTCCTGTCGGCCCTTCGGGACGGCCCGGCGAGGTTGCGGCCTAGTCAGCACCCTACAGGAGCGGGGTGGGCCGTGGTCAGTCCGGGCAGGGTTTGGTGGATCGCCTCAAGCGCCACGCAAGAGGCATATTGGCGGCGTGAGCAGCCGCCACACAGTTCAGGGACGGTGCGAAAGGATTCGCAAGGCTCTAACGACCGGCCGGCACGACGCTGGCCGGTCGTTTTGCCGTCCCTGCCGGTTGGCCTGGTTTCCGCAAGTATTTGGGGTGACGGGGTTTATGCTTCTCGCGGCGCCGGGGGTTGCGTCCGGCCGGCCAGGCGATACAATGCCCGGCTCGATTAAGGTCAGCAATCCACCAGGAAACCATCGATGGCACGCGAAGAGAAAAACGACAAGTTCCAGTCCTTTGCCCGTCCGAAGGCCGCCAAGTTCACGCGGACCAGCAAGTCGGGCGTCGAGTACGTCGACTACAAGGACACCGAGTCGCTGCGGAAGATGCTGAGCGGCAACGGCAAGATCAACTCCCGCAAGCGCACCGGCGCCACGGCGATGGAGCAGCGCATGCTCGCCAAGGCCATCAAGCGTGCCCGCTACATGGCCCTGCTCCCCTACGTCAGCTCGGCGATGTAAATCGCCCCGGGACGACGCCTTACCAGAATTCAACGCACACCCGATCGGTCACCGGTCGGGTGTTGTTGTTTGGTGCATGATGCATGGTGCATGAGCTGGAACAACCGGTCCGCTAAAGCGGCCCCTGCGGTTTGATGCAGGATGAATGACGCATGAAGCTAAGTGTCATGCACCATGCATCGTGCTGCCCGTCCTCCGCGTTTCCGTGGTTTAGATCACTCGCCGATGACTTTGATCAGCACGCGTTTGGGCCGGCGGCCGTCGAACTCGCCGTAGAAAATCTGCTCCCACGGGCCGAAGTCGAGCCGGCCTTTGGTGATCGCGACGACCACCTCGCGGCCCATGATCTGCCGCTTCATGTGAGCGTCAGCGTTGTCCTCACCCGTGCGGTTGTGGGCATATCGCTGGGGTGAGGGGTCGAACGGCGCCAACTCCTCCAGCCATTTCCTGTAGTCCTCGTGCAGACCCGGCTCGTTGTCATTGATGAACACCGAGGCCGTGATGTGCATCGCGTTGCACAGGACCAGGCCCTCCTTCACGCCGCTGCGACGAACGACGTCTTCGACCTGCGGGGTGATGTTCACGAACCCCACGCGCGAGGGAATGTTGAACGTCAGGTATTCGGTCAGCGATTTCATGGCTGGGATCGTCAGCCGATGGCGGAGGAACGTCAAGATTTCGGTTCAAGCCCCGCGCCGTCAGCGTCCGATAACGCAATACAGTAGCCGCCCATGGACGGACGGCTCGGACGTTCAGGATGAACCACAAGGAGCATAAGTCATGAAATACACGCTGCCTCTGATCGCGCTGGTCGCCATGGCGGCCCTCGTCGGCTGCAAGAACAACAAGAAGAGCCCGCAGACCAACCCCGCTGTCACGGACATCACCCCGGTCGCCTCGTCGCCATCGTACACCGCGCCGGTTTACACGCCCGCCGAGACGTACACGCCCAGCTACACCCCCGCGCCGGCCCCTGTCGCCCCGACGGTTGCGGCTTCCGGGACCACCTACACGATCCGCAAGGGCGACACGCTCTACAGCATCGCCCGCACTCACTACGGCAACGGCAAGGATTGGCAGCGGATCGCCAGCGCCAACCCCGGCCTCGATCCGACCAAGCTGCGCGTCGGTCAGTCGATCGTGATCCCCTGAAGACACCCCTCCATTCCGCACCAGCAGCCAACCGGCGACGACGCCCGTCGCCGGTTGGTTTTTTCTGTGTGCCCTATCCTGACTGCGACGCGTCAAGACACACGCCGGGCGAGCCATCCTGCAGGGGTGCCGCGCTTCACTAGGCAAGGGCCTCGGGCCGATACGACATGCCCAGGCTCAGGATCCGCTGAAGCAGCGTCTCGTAGTCCAAACCCGCGACTTCGGCGCTTTCGGCGAAGTCTTCGCCGTAGCCGATCTGCGGATTGGGATTGGCTTCCAGCAGATACATCTCACCGGCTTCGGTAAGGCGGAAGTCGAGCCGCGCGTATCCCGTCAGGCTGAGCGTGCGGTAGATGCGCTTGGCCAGGTGTGGGATGTTCTCCTCAACATCCGGCGGCAGGTCGCGCGCCTTCTGCGTGGTGATCCCCCACCGCTTCTGGAAGTTGGGATCGAACTTGGCTTTGTCGGTGGCGATCAGCGCCACGCCGGCTGGCGGATGCTGGAAGATCATCTCCCAGGCTGGGAATGTCATTAGCCGCTGGTTGCCCAGCACGCCGACATAGATCTCGCGCCCTTCGATGAACTGTTCGGCGATGGCTGCCGTTCCCAGCGCATCGTGGATGTACTGCACGCGCTCGCGCAGGTGATGATCGTTCCACACGACCGACGACTGCGAAATCCCGACCGATCCTTCGACGTTGACGCTCTTGACCAGCAGCGGAAACTCCAGCCGCTTCGGCCGGGCGAAGCGCCCGTTTCGCGGAAACACGTGAAACGCCGGCACGCGAATGCGGTGATACGCGAGGATCTTCTTCGACAGCGCCTTGTCGCGCGCCAGCATCAGCCCGCGCGGATTGCAGCCGGTGTACCGCTGATCGATCAGCTCCAGGTAGCTGACCATGTGCTGATCGAACACATGGTAATCCCGGAAGCCCTCCAGCAGGTTGAAGCAAATGTGCGGCTTGAACTCGTCGATGGCTTTGCGGATCGGCGCAAGATCGTCGGTCAGCCCCAGAGGCAGGACCTCATGGCCGATGTTCGACAACGTGGCGTAAACGTCGTATTCGGTTTTCCAGGGCGCCTCAAGCTGCTGCTCTTCCGGAAGATCCGCGATGTCCTCGGGGGGCATGAACTCCGCATCGATCAGCATCAGCACGCGCAGCCGCCCTTTTGATCTTGGCGTGCGTCGTCTGCTCATAGCGCGACCCTGTGATTTCCGGCATGCAAGTAATTCATGGTCTGTACAGTCACCAGCGCGACCGCGTCCACATACGTCCTCTTGGGCGATCGCACCAGGCGCAGCCGAAGCTCCTGGCAGCGATCAATGATGTCCACGAGCACCTGCTCGATGATGTACTGATACTCGCCCGTCCATCGGGAAACGATCTTCCGCAGGTCGGGCTTGATCTTGCGCAGGAAACTGGCTGCCGTCGGATTGCGGCGGAACTTGGGGTCGTCGCTGAACAGGCGGCGCAGATCCGCGTCGTAAAATTCCGGCCAATCTTCGTTGAGATAGTGCAGCCGCTTCTTGCGGTAATGCTCGCGCAGCGTCGTCGTCAGTTCGCGCAGCGGTTCCACATGCGCCCGCGAGCAGACCAGCGGCTTCTTGCCGGCGATCTCGTGCATGAGCTGATCGACGTATTCGAGCTTTTTCATCGCACCCCAGCCGGCGTACTGCTGGCGCCAGCGTGAGCCGGGCTTCAGCCAGACGGCGAACGTCTCGGCGAAGTCCTCGGCTGGGTGCGCCTGGGCATACCACATGTCCAGGTGCGTCACGTAGCTCTTGCTGAACGGCTTGGGCTTGTACGAGTCGGGATACGGAATCGAGTACGGCCCGAAGATCTCGCGCCAGCGCTTGCGGCGGTGCAGGCGATAGGCCGTGTCGATCGTGTGACCGGTCTCATGGCGCAGGATGCGCATGCATGAAGCTTCCGAGCCGCCTTCCACCTCCAGCATCTGGGCCTTTTCCAGCTCGCGCAGGCGCGGATGCGCCAGGTAGAACGGGATCGCGATCCCCGGAATGCCGTCGGGGCTGAACCATTCGTTGCTCAGCCAGAAATGCGGGCGAAAGACGATCCCGCGCCGATCCAGCTCGCTGTAAAGCCGGGCGATGTACTGCTCCAGCTCGGTGTTCTCGATCGTGAGGTTCAGGTCGCGGAAGCGCAGATCCAGCAGCTTGTCGTCCGGCAGATTGGCCCACCAGAAGCGCGAACGCCGTCGGGGCGAGGTCGCGGTGGCGCGGCTTCGCGGGCTGCGCGCGGAGGTTTTGCGGGATCGACGGGCCACGGAGGCAAATCTATCTGTCGGCTGGGGGGATGACAACGGGAACCCGGGACAGCCGGTCGCCCGCGGAAGAGAAGGCGCAGGCGAGGCAGGGAAGCATCTGACGGCAGGTGCCGGTCACAAAATTCCTGTGAAGTTGCGCCGATCTGCGCAGAATCGCGCGAGGCCTGCGGATAGGTAGACGGACATCCGCCGACGCCGGCCGGCTGCGGAAGTCGCCGCCCCGGCAACTTCCCGCAAATCCACTTGGCCGTGCGCGCGGTCCCGGCGTTGGCGGCCTGACTGGCCCTCTGTTTCGGAGTTCATCATGTCGTCCTATCTCGGCACTTGCGTGGCAGTGATCGTGGCAGCGTTGCTCATGCCCGTGTCATCGATCCTCGGGCAAAATCGAACGGGCGGCGCAGGATTGGCGATCCGGCCGCTGCCGGACGTAACTCCAGGTCTCCTGACGAGGCGGCGACGAAGCACCGGATCGACGTGAAGCCGACTGCCTCGGCCGCCTCGTCCAACTGGCCACCCCGCGCCGTACCGCGTAGACTTGCGTTGATGCGCAAGGAAGCCAGGTACAACCTGATCTTCATCGTCGCCCTGCTGGCCCTGGCGATTCCGGGCGTGACGATGCTGGTGCGGAAGAAGATCCAGGAGGAAGGCGACATGCGCGGGGGGATGTCGGCGCCGGTGCCGACCTCCGCTGTCTATGCCGATCCCCTGCCCAAGGGCAGCAATATCCGCAGCCTGATCGTGCCGCCGCAGACGCACGCCTGGGCATGGGGGCTGGCTGGACGCGTACCGGCGGATGACGAAGTGTTCATCAGCCGCGAGCGGTCGTTCGAGGTGATCGACCTTCGCCCGGCTGATGATGGAACATCGGTCGTCCTCCTCCTGTGGGATGCGCGCCTCATGCCCGAGGGCAGCCGGCTGACAGCGACCATCGAGCAGGACGGCCAGCCGAGCGAGGTGAAGGTCGTCTCCGTCGAGCCGGTGCAACTGCCGAAGGAAATCCGCAGCGAGCTTCAGCGAAGCGGATATCTGCTCGCCCCGGAAACGATCCATCGGGCTGAGCTGCGCCTGCCGCCGGGCGCGACCGGTCGCCTGACCGTGGCTGGCACGAGCGGCAATCGCCGCCACGCCGACACGATCGACCTGGAGACGATCCAGTTTGAACGCGCGCCGCGGTGACGCGGCGAGCGCCAAGATCAAACTCAGGTGGCACGGGCAACTTCGCCCAGTTTTGCGCGATCGCTGGATGGGTTGTCGCATCATGCCAAAGGCGCCTATGCGGCGGAGGATTCGCAAGCAACTGTGGCGACTGGGCTTATGCCAGTCCGGCCAGTGCCACAAGGATGTCGATCCCCCCGCCGGCGCGTCTTGAACCGCTGACGGGTCGGGCGGATAATCCTCGATTTCACGCCGGACGCGGCTGTGTCTGGCGATTTTTCCCCGGAAAGCAGGTTCGATGCCCAAGACGTTCTACATCACCACGCCGATCTACTATCCCAATGCCGAGCCGCATCTGGGCCACGTCTATACGACGATCTGCGCCGACACCGTGGCTCGGTATCACCGCCTCAGCGGTGAGGACACCTTCTTCCTCACCGGCACGGACGAGCACGGGATCAAGATGGTCAAGACGGCCCAGGAACAGGGCGTCACCCCAGAAGCGCTGGCGGATCGCAATGCGGCGGTCTTCCAGGCCCTCTGGCCGGAATTCCAGATCAGCCACGACGACTTCATCCGCACGACGCAGGCCCGCCACAAAGCCGGCGTGCAGGCGATCGTCGACAAGCTCGTCGCCCAGGGCGACATCTACCTCGGCAGCTACGAAGGCTGGTATGACGAGGGCCAGGAAGAGTTCGTCCCCGAGAACGAAGCCCGCGCCAATGACTACAAGTCGCCAATCTCCGGCCGGCCGCTGACACGCTACAAGGAGCCCAGCTACTTCTTCCGCCTCAAGAAGTACATTCCCCAGGTGCTGCAGCACATCGAGGCCAACCCGACATTCATCCAGCCGGACGCGCGCCGCAACGAAGTCATCAGCAAGCTCAAAGCCGGCGTCGAGGATCTGTCGATCAGCCGCCAGACGCTCAAGTGGGGCATCCCCATGCCCAACGATCCGCAGCACGTCATCTACGTCTGGATCGACGCGCTGAGCAACTACATCACCGCCCTCGGCTACGGCCAGGCTGATGATGCAAAGTATCGCACCTACTGGCCAGCCGATGTCCACCTGATCGGCAAGGAGATCCTGTGGTTCCACACGGTCTACTGGCCGGCGATGCTGATCGCGCTGGGCGAGCCGCTGCCCAAACAGGTCTTCGCCCATGGCTGGTGGACGGCTGAGGGTAAGAAAATGAGCAAGAGCCTCGGCAATTTCATCGATCTGCCGAAGCTGCGGAGCGTCATCGACACCTACAGCCTCGACGCGCTGCGCTACTACCTGCTGAGCGCAGCGCCCTTCGGCAATGACCTGAACTGGACCGAGACCGACTTCAACAAGGCGTTCAACGACCTGGCCAACGTCGTCGGCAACTGCCTCAATCGCGTGATCAAGATGATCGGGCGGTATCGCGGCGGCGTGCTGCCCAAGGCGGCGCCGACGGAGAAGATCGATCTCGACCTCGAAGCCCGCGCCGCGGCGCTGGTCGGGCAGGTCAACGAAGCCTACCAGAAGCTGGCGCTGCAGCAGGCGGCGACGCTGCCGATCGAGCTGGCGCGCGCAACCAACGGCTACATCGATGCGACCGAGCCGTTCAAGCTGGCCAAGGATCCCCAGCAGGCTGAGCGCCTCGACACGGTGCTGCATCTGGCCTGTCAGTGCATCTACCAGGTGCTGGTGGCACTGTTGCCGGTGATCCCGCAGAAGGCAGCCGACGGCCTGGCCCAGCTCAACGTGAACGTCAACGGCCGCACGCTGGCGGACCTGTTCGCCTCGCCGCTGCAGCCCGGGCACAAGCTGGGCGAAGGCTCGCCCCTGTTCCCGCGCGTGGACCAGAAGCGGTGATCGCCGGTTTGGGCGAGAATCGCGCTGCCGAGACCGCCGCAGCATCGTGCATAGCCGCACTCCCGGCGGCTGGATTTCGGTTTCAAACGGCCTGCCCCGTTGTGGAATGGCCTATGATTGAGCAGCCGCGGCGGTTTGTGGCTGCGCCCGTCGGAAAAGGTTTGCCCCGGACCGTGCAGCGCTTGCATAATGCACGCCTCGACCCGTTTGCATCAAAGGAAGTATCACCATGACCATCGAGACCAAGGGTGGCCGTATCGTTCAGAACGCCGAGGATGACAAGGACACCTCGACCCCTCAGCCGCAGATCCATGTCGAGGAACGCCGACTCACCCTGCATGACTTCCTCAAGACCTGCACCAAGATCGGTGGCTCGGATGTGCATCTGCAAGCCGATTCGGTCCCGATGATCCGCGTCGACGGGCGTGCCCGCTTCCTGGATTGCCCCCCCACTCCCAACGAGCTGATGAAGGAGTACGTCGACCAGATCATCGCCGCTCAGGGCGAGCCTGAGGAAAAGCGGCATATCCTCGACCACAAGGGCGCCGTCGACGTCGCCTACTCCATGGGCCCCGGCCAGCCGCGCTTCCGTACCAACATCTTCCACAGCCGCGAGAAGTACGCCATCGTCATGCGGCGGATCGTCACCAAGATCCCCAACTTCGATGAGCTGAACCTCCCGCCGCAGGTCGAATCGCTGGCTGATCATCACCGCGGCATCATCATCGTCTCGGGTACGACTGGTTCTGGTAAGAGCACGACACTGGCCGCCATTATCGGCAAGATCAACCGCACGCGTTCCGAGCGAATCATCACCATCGAAGACCCGGTCGAGTACCAGCACGAGAACATCAAGTCGCTGGTCAGCCAGGTCGAAGTCGGCACCGACGTGGAGAGCTACGAGTACGGCCTGCGCGCCATGATGCGTCAGGACCCGGACACGATCCTCATCGGTGAGATCCGCGATTCCTTCTCACTGTCGACCGCGCTGCGTGCAGCCGATACCGGCCACCTGGTCTTCACGACCGTTCACGCCACCAACGCGCCGATGACCATCGAACGTATGGTGTCGCTGTTCGACCCGGCGCAGAAAGAACTTCAGCAGACGCAGCTCGGCTTGAACTTGGTGGCGGTGCTCTGTCAGCGTCTGGCCAAGCGCCGCGACGGCAAGGGCCGCGTGCCGGTTGTCGAGATCATGATGGCCACCCCGCTGGTGCGCAAGTATATCCTCGACGGCGAGTTCGAAAAGCTCAAAGGCGCCGTCGGCAACCGCGAATCGGGCAGCCAGAGCTTCGACCAGCACCTCACAGAGCTGTTCCAGAAGCAGGTCATCGACGTCAACGAAGCCAAGCGCCTGGCCAGCAACGTCGACGCCCTCAACCTTGCCCTCCGCGGCATCAGCAACAGCGACACGCGCTTGCGTTAACCCCCGGCGCCCCGGCGCGCAAGGACATCCAGACGTCCGCTCTCGTGGCACGGACGTCCCGACCGTGCAGCCCAGAACCGCACCGAGAATCACACGGCCTGACTTCGGCGCGTGATCAGCGGGCTGCATACGCAGGGTTACCACGGTGGTGATAGCCTTCTGCAGGCGTCTGTGCGGGTGATGGGGGAACCTGCCGCCGCCCGCCGCCTGCTAACCCTCCCTCAAGCCACCCGACGCATGGTTAGCGGCAGCCCATCCCTTTTGCACCTTGCCGTTCGGCGCCGGGGGTGCGAGACTGGCAGGACTACCCGGGAGTGCCCATGTCCATGGTTTGTGCCTGCGCGTCGGAAAACGGCTGTTGTGTCCGCGTCGAGGGCCGAGGGACGATGCAACATAGCCAGGCTGCCCATGCCTTTGCCGTCCATGCGCTTGAGTCCGGTACCAGGCGGATCATCTTCGACCTCAGCCATTGCGACTACATGGACAGCACGTTCCTCGGCTGCCTGATTGACCTGCATCAGCAGTTCACCGGCTCGGTTGTGTTAGCCGCCTCGCGCCAGCAGGTCGACAAACTGCTGGGCGTGACGCATCTGGACCGCATTCTCAAGATCATCCCGGCTCCGCCGGCGTGCTATGGCGAGCCGATCCCCCTGCCGGGCGAGCGTATCCAGCCCGATGACCTCGCCCGCCACGTCGCCACCTGCCACCGCCGCCTGGCTGAGATCGAAAGCCCCCTCCAACCCGTCTTCGCCCGCATCGCCGATCAACTCGAGCGGGAACAATCCTGACGCGCAAACCCAGAACCGACGGCGTCACCAAGCGCGCCGGCCCCGCATCAGACCCAGCCCGCCAATGGCCAGCAACAACAGCCCAGCCGGTTCGGGAATGAGCAGACCCGCATCGCGCAGGAACCCGGCTTGGCCCCTTCCACCGGATTGACCTGGTCTCGCCGGACATCGAGGTTGATCATCTGTCGGGAGAGCTTAGATGGGACGTAGCTATTTTGCTTCAAAAGGGAACGCAGCGCTTAGCGTGGCCGACGAACAGAGCTACGACTGATTGCGCGTCCCTCGAGCCAAAGGAACTTGTCCAGATCCTTACGCGAGAAGACCTGGAGTCCGAAGTGATCTACCAATGCGTCGACAATCTGAATGAACCTCGAATACGTTCGGAGTTCTACCCGCTTGAATGTTGCAAAGGCAAACTCTCGTTGGTACACCCACAACAGCTTATCGACAAAGCTGTCGTATATCTGGTAGCACTCAGGGCGGTGCCAGCTACAGTATTTGCTCGCGAACGACAATACCTGACGCGTACGTCGACCAATGGCCACATTCGCGATGTCATCGACAAGACTCTGGTCCCCGTTGGTCAAACGACCATCGATATTCAGCTCAACAATGTGCCGCGCGACATCATAGACCCCGTAGATGTTGGTGCTGTAAAGCGTATTGAGAGTAACGACCTTTGTGAGAACCTCTTCGATCAGTCGATTCGTTGGCCATTGGCTAAACACAAGTCCGACCGCTCGATCAGCGTCGCTATAGCGAGGTGTAGCGTCGAAATCAGGCAGACGACTCAGAATGTAGTCGGGCGTGGGCTCGTTGATCATAACCGTCATTGTGCTCGTTTACGGCCTCAGCGTGAATTGACCC
>ERZ777003.1320-NODE-1320-length-38303-cov-6.576945_pt1 | contig 38303 bp, 48 predicted proteins | sample MGYA00374956_ERZ777003 | MGnify/ENA primary metagenome ERZ777003 (study PRJEB29302, sample SAMN06268252) | bioreactor metagenome | isolation source: Joint BioEnergy Institute, California, USA | place: USA:Joint BioEnergy Institute, California, USA | collected... | reverse complement strand
CTCCAGGGCGTCGGCCATCGGATCGCTGCACTCGACCAGGTGGAAGCGGTTAAGCGCCCCAAAGCGGCTGATGAGCGGGGCCACGGCATCGCCCTTTGACGCGCCCAGGTCTACGATATCCGTCCTGGGCACGACGAAGCGGCCGGCCACCTCCGTGACGATCCGGCGCATCCCCGCCAGGTCCGGAATGCTCCGCGCCAGCATGTCATCGAAAACGGCCGTTACCGTCTCATCAAATTCCCAGCGGTCGGCGCGTGGATAGTGGCCCAGGCTGGTTGCCACGGCGAACCTCCCTTAGAAACATGCTCTTGGGTATCGCCCGCACGCCCAGCTGTTTGTATGCAGCGCGGGTGCGGGTGTTGCTCTCAATCGCCAGGTAGTCCGTCTCGTCAGGGTCGCCTAGCCTCGGGCTGATGTGCTCCCGGAACAGCCGGGCTTTGAAGGTGTGCGGCGGCTCATCCACCGCAAAATGGGCCTCGTCGGGTTGCCAGCCCCCCAGCTTCGCGGCGATGCTCTCCAATGTCACTGCCATGTAATAGCTCCGGCGGCCGGTGACGAGGATGATATAGGCCCCCGGATAGGCGTCCTGAATCGCCTGGAGCAATTCGGCGTCGTATTGCTCGACTTGCCTGATATGCGCCCGGTGCGGCCGGATCTTGCGGTCAGCCGGCAATGCCAGCGTGCCAACCAAATCCAACAGTATGACCACGCGGAACCCCTTTCCGTTAGCGCCGACCAGTCCGCCCCTATGGTACCATAGCGAACAACCGTCGTCAACCTAGCTTGCGTCCCAGGCGGGCTTCGAAGGCGGCGATGGCCTGGTCGGCCAGGCCCATGCGCGTGCCGTCCGGATAGGGTAGATCGAATTCAAAGCGCAGGGCTTTCAGCAGGCAGCCATCGTCAACCTGGCGCGGGTTACGGGCGATGGATTCCACGTTATTGAGGGCCAGCCAGACGGTCACATCGTGGAAGAACTCGCCCCAGAGCGCCCGCCATTCCGGGCCGGTGTGATACTTCTGGACCTTTGGCGCGGCCCCGATGTCACCGACCAGGATGCCGGGCTCATAGTCGAGTTTGAAGCCGATGCGGGAGCGGTCGCGCTGGTTGTAGAAGTCGCTCCCGGTGGATGCCCGCCAGCCGGCCTGTTTCGTGCTGGATGCGGTCGCGTAGACCGGCAAGGGCGGCTCATGCGCCCCGGCAATGGCCGCCAGGATCGTCAGGATGTGACGACGATCCTGGCGGAATGGCACGCTGTTGAAGATCGATGCCAGCACCAGGCTCGTGAACTGGTAGCCGCCCGCTAGCTTGTCCAGGAAGTCGCGGGCGGTCGCCAGCGACAGCCCCTTGTCAATCTCCCCGTCCGGGCCCAGGCGGTAAGGCTCAAACTCCGTCACCTCGACGCCATATGGGGCCAGGCGTTGCCGGGCGTCACCGTGCCCGGCCCCGAAATCCAGCGGCCGCATGCCGTAGGCGCGTGCCCAGGCCTGAAAGTGGCGCGGGTTGTCAAGGTTCAGATCTCGTGAGTACTGCTTGCCAATGGCCCCGATGGTCCAGCCCCGCGCCAGGTGCGGCCGCTTTTGGTGCGCCCGGCGGAAACTGTTGTACCTGAGCAGGTCCGCATAGCGGGTGTGAATGTCAAACTCCATCGAGAGATAGTTGAGCATCGCCCCGGCCAGCTCGGCCTCGTCATCCTCGATATAGACCACCGGCATGGTTTTCTCCCCGCGCCGGGCCTGGGCTTCGATGCGGCCAATGCCATTGACGGCCACCAGGTCGCGGGTGCAGATGGCCGGCATCACGATCCCGCGCTTGAGCAGGGTTATCGCGACGGCGGCCGCATACGGCACCCAGCGGCCGCGATTGGCCTTGGTCAGCGCGGCCAGCGGCACCTGGCGGGCCTCCAGGCAGCGGTAGAAGCGCGGGTCATCCGGCGCGAGGTCCGGCCGGGTTGCAGCCAGGTCAATGATCCCGGAGCGGGTCAGGCGCTCCGTCAGCGCAGCCGGCGTGTCGGCGCGGTCCAGGTCATTGGTGGCGCGGTTGAACACGATGTTGACGGCCTTACGCTCCGCCAGGCGCATCGGCCGCACGCGCTCCACCGGCACCACCTCCAGGCCCATGCGCTGGGCGACCAGGTGGCGCTGGTGGCCGGATAGAATCTCCCCGTCCGGCGTGGCATAGATCGGTATGAGCCAGCCTAGCTTGCGTAGGGATAGCTCGATGAGCTCCAGCCGCTCCGGCACGGTTTCTCGCGGGTTGTAGGTGGACGGCCGCACGGCCGTAATGGGGACCAGCTGGGCCATTTAGACCAGCCCCAATCGCTCCCGGATGGCCTCAATGATGATGGACTCCTCAAAGCCGACCTCCTGGCGGAGCTCCTCCTCCCACTGGTCGAAGTCATCCCGGTCCACCTGGAAGCGATAGGGGCCGACCACGACCATCACGGCCGCCGCGGTCCGCTCCTTGTCACCTCCGCCGGCCAGGTCATCCAGGTCATCGCCGGCCGGGCCCTCATCGTCAGGGTACAGGCCGTGCTCAGCGGCAATCTGGGCGAGCGCCTGTTGCAGCGCGGCATTGCTGGTGTCGATATCGCGCAACAGCGTGTCATACTTCTGGGCGTCGGCCACGGCCATTGCGCTGATAGGATCGATCAGCGCCAGGGCTAGCTTCACCTCATGGTCGCTCAGGTCAACCCAGGTGACCGGGATGCTGGCCTCCCCGCGCCGGAGCGCCAGCGCCACGCGGGCGTGGCCGTCCACCACAATGTCGGTGCCCTCCTGGACGATCACGCCCTCAATCCAGCCCAATTCATCCAGGCTTCCTGCCAGCGCCTCCTGTTGGTACTGCGGGTGTACCCGCCAATTGTCCGGATGGGCGAGCAGCTGTTCCGGGTTGATCTCCCCGGTGCGCACGATCCGGTTCCGCCAGCTGTTGGTCATCGCGTCCTCCGCTTGTAGCCGCCGGCCAGCAGGCGGGCGTACACCCGGCGCTCGGCGGCACTAATCCCGGCCAGGTCACAGGCTTCCTGGCGCACGTCCGCCGGGGTGCGATCCCCCGGCGTGATGAGCTTCCACCAGTAGTCAGGGCCGGCCACCAGCCACATGCGGGCCTCGGCACGAGCAGCCAGCACCGCGTCCACTTGGGACGGGGTGTAGAACCACTCTGGGTACGCCTGGGCGGTGGCGATGGCATCCAGGACGATAGCGGCCGCCAGCTCGCGCTCGGGTTCCGCCAGGCCCAGGGCTTTGCCCAGGCGTATCCGCGCCACGCCGATATCAGCGCTGGTGTAGGGTGACGGGGCCATCAGGCCCCCTTTGCGTTGCTAGTAGACTGACGCGCCACGGTTCCCACCCTCTCAGGTGAACCTCATTCCGTGGCCCGTTCTCGTAGGGGTGAAGGATTGGCGTTACTCCACCGGCCAGCCATCGCGGGACCGCTCATAGAGGCTGTCATCCCGCGTCACATCGAATATACCCGAAAGTTGGATGGCGCTGCCCGCCGGTAGCCGCTCCGGGCGGCTCACTTTCAGGCCGCCGGCCCAGGTGATTTCATGGCCGGCGGCCCGCACGGCATTGATCGTCCGCAGGGCCGCGCCCAGGTCAGCGACGCTCGGCCGCCCGCTTCGTCTTACTCATCGCTTTCCAGGTACTCCAGGGTGGCCATGACCAGCACCGGGAAGGCGTGATAAATCAGGTAGATCAGGCCGATGGCGACCACCAGCGGGGCCCCAAGCTCCGCCAGGACCACGCGCACTGCGTAGCCCAGGGCGGCCAGGAACACCAGCCAGATCACCAGGAAGATGCCGCCCTCAAACGCTCTCGGGCTCATCCTTCACCCTCCGCACTTCCAGCACTACCCGCTTATTCCGGCGGTCTACCGCGATGGTTCCCGGCCGCACCTCAAGCACATGGTCCGGGTTGTCATCCGGGATGAGCTCGCCCAGCACCAGGCCGTCAATGTAGGGCTTGCAGCGGCTCACTACATTGTCCGGATCCGGCTTCGAATGGCCGTACCAGTGGATCAGGATGCGTACCCGCTCCCAGGGAATCTGAGTCCAGAGCCGCAGGCGGTTGATCTCACTTCGCACCACACGGCTGGCATCCAGCGTCGCCCGCTTGCGGCTCCGGTGTACGTCGCTCCAGTGGCCCCTGGCGTTGCCGCCGGTGTTAGCGGCCGGTAGCGGCAACTCGATAAACACGGCATCAGGCATTCGCAAGCCTCCAATCCGGGGCGGCGGCCGGGAAGGCGATGGCCCGGCACATCTGCGTTAGCCGGCTCACGATGCGCTCCCCGCTGGGCATCGCGACGGAATCAATGCGGGCGGCAATCTGGTCAGCGTCCAGGTTGGATGTGACCAGAATCGGCCGCTCATCGGCATAGCGGGCGTTGATGAGCTCAAACATGCGGTCAGCGCCCCATTCCGTGATGCGCTCCGTGCCCAGGTCGTCAATCGCCAGGTACGGCACGTTTTGCAAGTGCAGCATCGTGCGGTCGGCCTCATCCCAATCTCGCAGGCGGTCAAACAGGGCGGTACTGACCACCATCGCCCCCACCTGGCGGGGCTCAAGCATGTAGTCGCGCTCGGCCGCGTAGGCCCGGCAGAGTTCCATCAGCGCGGCCGTCATCAGGCCCGTCTTGCCGCGCCCGGCGGGGCCGATGAGCATCAGGCCGGGCTTGCGTTTCGGATGTTCCAACCAGGCCCGCACCTGGGCCAGCGCCGGGCTGTTCTGATCCGGGAAGGTGTCAAGTGTGGCCGTAGCCAGGCGGCCCGGCACGCCGATCTCGCGGGCCGCGCCGGGGCCGTACCAGGCTTGCCGGCGCTGTTCCGCCCGCTGGCGCAGGATCTCCTGGCCGGCCGCGCAGTGGCAGATTTCCGATTCATGCGGCTTGATCCGGCCGGTGTCCTCGCAAACGATGCAGGCCACGCCCAATTCCTTTGCCCGCGCCAGAGCCGCCTGGCGCAGCGCGTTGAGCTTCGCCAGGTAGGCGGGCTCGATACTCACGCCCTGTTTCGTCATCCCACTCGCTCCGTTTTCAGTCCTAGCGCCCGGTTGAAGCCATAGGCCCGCGCCGGCCGCTCCTGCGGTTTCGCCTCGACACTCTCAGGTTCACCCGACCGCTCCCACTTGCCGGCCTGGCGGAGCACGGTTCCCAGGTCGATGCCCCGGCGCAACCAGTAGTCATCGCTCCGCAGCCAGCGCACGATGCGGGCAACCTTCTCCGCCCCGTAGCCGCGCTCCAACAGCTTCAAGGCCTGGCCAAAGGCGCGATCCTTGTCACCCTGTAGCTCCAGGTCTTTGATCGTGCAGCCCATCGCCCGGCAGTAGGCGTCCACCACGCCGACCGGGCTGTATGGGTCCAAGGCGGGGTCAATCCACTGGTCATCAGCGGCCGACACCAGCCTGGGGGCCGGCCGGTCGGCCGGGGGGCGCGGCGGCTCCGCTTTCTCGCGATTGGCCGCCCAGCGGCGATAGCGGGACGTGCTGTCATCGGATGCAAACTGGCGCTTGTGCCAGTTCGTGACCGCCCAGGTGTCACCTGACCGCTCGATCAGTCCCAGGTGCTCCAGGGCGTCCAGCCCTTCCTGGACCGCCGCCTCATCCAGCCCGGTCATGTCGGCCAGGTCAAAGGGCTCGACCGGGACATCCTGGGCAATCAGCAGCACTCCGCGCTCCGGCGATTCAGAGGCCAGTGTCAGCACGGCGATCCACAGCCAGCGGTGTTCGTAGCTGAGTCGCCGGATTTTGCGGTCACGCACCATGTCGTGATAGACGCGGAACCAGCTATGTGTCATGCCCTCATCCCGCCCGTCACGCGGTCGCCCCGGTGGCCGCCTGGTAGCTGTAGCCGGCGGCCGCCATCAGGGCTTCCAGGTCGTCGGTCATCTCCAGTACACAGGCCAGGGCGATCACAGAGCGGGCGTCGGGGCGCGATTGCCCCGACTCCCACCGGCTGATGGTTGCGCCCGTGACGCCCAGTTTGGCCGCCAATTCCTCTTGGGTCAGGTCATGCGTGGCGCGGTAGATGCGGATGAGCCGCCCGAGTTCCGTGCTACTTGCCGCCATCCTGGCCCCCATTCCGGCGGGCGGCCTTTGCCATCTCACCAAGTTCGGCGGCCACCTGGCGGCCCTGGGCCACGGTCAGCTGATGCGGGTCAGCGGTGCCGTACTTGCCCTCGATATAGGCGGCCAGGCCAGCGGCATCCAGGCCGGCGCTCTTGGCTCGCTTCACCAGCTTGGCGACCTGGTCGGCTTCCAGCAGATCGTCAGGGCCCAACTCGACCGGGCTATCGGCCAGCTTGGCATCAGTGTCCAGTTCCTCAGCAAACTGCGTGCCAAAGCCGGCCAGCGCCAGCGCCCGGCCGATGGCGGCCGTCTCCGCCTTTTCGATGTAGTCTGACCAGTCCTCCGGTGTGCTCCGGGCGTGGCTGGTTTGCTCCACCCACTCATCGCCCAGGCGGTAGCGCACGGTCGCCCGCACCACGGCCGCCTCGGCCGCCGGGTCAGTCAGTAGCTCCGTGGTGATTGAGCCCTCCGGGTGCGTGGCCCGGAACCAGACCACGCGCCACTTCGTGTCGAGATACTTGATCGTGACCTTGCGGTACTTGCCGTCCTCTTGCTTCTGGCTGCGCACGAACGTGCGGAAGTGCCGCGTGGGGTCAAATGTGATATTCTGATCGTCCATTGAGGGGCCTTTCCTCATTTGAGCCCGACGGCCGTGGCAGCGGCACGCGGGCTATCTTGTTTCCTGCGTGCAAATTCGGTACATTCGTGCTACCTGTTGACGGCGTTATCGTTGGAGCGCAGCCAATGAATCACGTCATTCCAGATGAACACCCGCCGCCGGCCGACCAAATGGCTCGGGATGGGGTTACATCGCCGCATCACCAGCGCGTCCAACGCCCGCTTGGTGATCCGGAGCCGCTGGGCCACCTCGTCACGAGTCAGCACCTCATCGCCATCGTCAGCCGCCGGTGCGGCCGCCTGGGCTTGCGCGGCCGCGACGCCGCTGGCAAGCGCCTGGGCGGCGGCCAGGCTCTCGCTGGCGCGGGCCTGAGCGACCGCCAGGCTCTCACTGGCGCGGGCAAACGCTTCCAGCGCCTCGGCCTGGGCCTTTTGGAAGGCGATCCATGCGGCTTGCAGATCATCTACAGTAGCGGTCACGGCGTGCTCCATCAGCAGGCTACCACCGATTTACACGGCTGTAACTTTATTACAGGCGTGTAAGTCTGTCAAGGGCGCTGTCGAGAACTAGGCTGTATCTATTGAGGGGGCGGACACATGACATTCGCAGAGTGGCTAACTCAAGAGTTGGCCAGGCAAGGCTTACGGCCGGCAGACCTGGCGAAGCGGGCCGGCGTCAGCGCGGCCAGCGTAAGCCGCTGGACACGAGGCATCGTGACGCCGGACCCGCCCAGCTGCCAGATCATCGCCCAGGCGCTCGGTGTGCCGGCCGATGTGGTGCTGGTCCAGGCCGGCCACCGGCCGGACCTGGCGGCCGCCCAGGAATATGACCTGGAGCGCCGGCTGGTTGAGATCCAGGAACTCTTGAGCGAGGCTCAACTTCCGGGCCCCAACATGGCCCGGATTCCGATTCTCCAGAACACGGATGCGGGCACGGCCGAGGCCGGCGTAATCTGGGTGCCGGCGGAGCTCCTGGACAACCTGGGCGATCCGGCCGTCATCCTGGCCGACTATGACCAGGTGCCGCGCTTCAAGGGCGTCACGATGGCCCTGTTGCTCATCGACCGGGCCGCCCTGCCTCGCAAGGGTGACGTGGTGGCTGTGCCGGCGACGAATGACGGCCCAACGATCCGCCTCCTGAAATGGGACGGGGCCGCCCCCAGCGATAACCGCCTGGGCGTGGTGAGGCAGCTAACCGAACGGGAGTAGCGCCATGCCAGTGTTTGAGCGTGGCCGCTCTTGGGTCGTCAAAGTCGAGCTGCCACGCAAGGCGGATGGATCGCGCAACTACTACTGGAAATCCTGGCCGACCGAGGCGGAAGCCCGCCAGGATGAGCACCGCGTCCTGGCGGAGCTCGCGGAGCGCCGGTTCGTCAACGCGGAGCGCATGACCGTGCTCGAATATCTCCGGCGCTTTATCCAGATGCGCCAGGCGCGGGGTGAGGTATCAGCCAGCACCAGCTATCACCATCTGCTCTGGTTGCCGAAGCGGTTCGCGCCCTTTGACCTGGCCGGGGTGCGCTTGTGTGACCTGGAGCCGGAGCATATCGAGCAGTGGCACCTGGACCTGATCGAAGCCGGCTACGCCCGCACGACCATTCAGGTGACGCACCAGCTGTTGTCAGCCGCGCTCAATCAGGCGGTGGAACGCAAGCGCCTGTACCAAAACGTCGCCGCGCTCGTGCAGCCACCGAAGGCCATCCGTCAGCGGAAGATTGTCGTGTGGTCGCCGGCCGATGCCCAGGCGTTCCTGGACGTGGCGGACCGGGAACCTGACGGCCTCCTGTGGCGCATGCTCCTGTCTACCGCCATCCGCATCGGTGAGGGCCTGGCCCTGTCCTGGGACGATGTGGACTTTGAAGGGCCGCGCCTGTATATCCGCCGGAGCCGCACGGTGAATGAGCGCGGGGCGGCCGTCATCGGCACCACCAAGACGCCAGAGAGTCAGCGATACCTGATGATTCCGCCCGGCCTGGCCGCCCGCCTCCGGGAGCACCGCATCAGCCAGCACCAGCTGCGCCTGGCCGCCGGCCCGGCCTGGGAGCACCACAACCTCATCTTCCCCACGCCAACCGGCCGGCTCAAGTCCTACACGGTCGCCAGGAAGCAGTTTCACCGCATCCGCGAGGCCGCCGGAATTGCCTACTGTACCCCGCACGCGCTCCGGCACACGGCCGCGACGATGCTCCTGGCCAGGGGCGTGCCAGCCAAGATCGTCAGCGAGATACTGGGTCACCGCTCGATTCAGACCACCCTGGACCTGTACGCCCACGTCACCGACGAGATGCAGCGCGACGGCCTGGCGGAGCTTGAGCGGCTGATCGGCTAGCCCCGGCAGCCCCGACCGCGCCCCAGCCGGGCGCGGTTTTTCTTGCCAAAAGGGTTGACATCTGCATTGCCGTGGTGTACTATGTAGTTGTGATTGGCTGACGGCCCGCCAGGGCAACCCGAAAGGAAACCTTCAATGCCAGAGATCGTGACGGCTGACGCGCTGATGATTGGCGACCGGGTGAAGATCGAGACGCCCACTGGCGTGTGGTTCGGTGCGGTGACGAGCACCATCGCGGCCGTGTGCATCCAGACGCGCAAGTGGTTTGTCGGGGCCGGGCCGGACGGCCGGGACCACATCGAGCTTCTGAACATGACGCTGATGCCGCTGGCCTCTGCCGGTGACGTGATCGTGCGCTTTGACAACATCGCGGCCGACGGCCTGGACGTGGACGCCTTCATTGCCGAGGTGAACGACTACGAGCGGGCCCGCGCCTTTGGCGACGAGCGGCCGGCGACCCCACTGATCGATGCGGCCCTGGGCGAGATGCCAGTCAGCTACAGAAAGGCTGGTTGATGCCTGGGTACACCATCCAGCACCCAGAGCCCCGGCGTCCCGCCTGGGCCTGGGTGCACTACGAATACGAGGATGGCCCGCTAGTGGCCATCCCGACCGGGTGGCCGCCCGAGGATCGCCTGGTCGGCTTGATTAGCAGCACTGGCGTGCTTCCGCGCCTGTGCCGGGGCGAGGTCCCTATTGAGCGGGGCGATGCGTGCCCCTGGCCCTGGAAGGGGCGGCGGTGAAGGTCGAGTCCACCGGCCCGCGCCAGTGGAAAGCGATCCGCTTCCTCCTGTAACCCCGGTCGCCCCGCGCCCCGGAGCCACCCGGGGCGCTTACGTTTTGTGCGCCCAATTTTGAGAATTGCTTACCAAAGGGGTTGACTCCTGTATTACCGTGATGTACTATCTAGTTGTGATTGGTTGACGGCCCAAGCGGGCAGCACCGAAAGGAAACGCCACAATGCGGAAGATTGAGATCCCGGCCACCCTGCGCGACTCCGAGTTCTACGCGCACTGCGATGAGATCCAGGTCCACCTGGCCGGCCCGGACACCTACTATGTGCAGGGCATCCGCCAGGACGCGAAGGCCCCGCTGGGCTTCCGGGCCCTGAACTTTGGGCCGGCGGACCTGGCGGCCGAGGAAGCCCTTGACCTGGCGGCGCGGCTGGCGGCGGTCTATGACTGCCCCATCACCCGCAATGAAGCGCAGTACGCGCTGGTCTAGAAGGGGGCGTGCGATGATCCAGTGGATCTACAACGATGGCGGCCGCGCAGCCGCCGGCCTCAAAGGCGGGGCCGGCGACTGCGCTTGCCGGGCGGTGGCCATCGCAATGGACCGCCCCTATCGCGAGGTCGCTGACGACCTGAATGACTTTGCCCGCCGTCACGAGCGGCCGCGCCGGCACCCGTCCAGGGCCCGCACCGGCTACCATGCCGACACGCTCCGGGCGTACCTGGCCCAATACGGCATTGAGTGGACGCCGACCATGCAGATAGGGGGCGGTTGCAGCGTGCACCTCCGGGCCGACGAGCTCCCGGCCGGCCGGCTGATCGTCAGACTCTCCCGGCACTTTGCGGCCGTGATTGACGGGGTGCTCCACGACACGCACGATTGCAGCCGAGACGGCACCCGCTGTGTTTATGGTTACTGGAAGATACCGGAGTAAGCCCCTAATGGTTGCACCTGGGTTGCAGGCGTTCTGATTGTTCAGGCCGGATCACGATAGGTCCGGCCTGAATCATGTCTGGCGTTTAGTTGACCCACAACCAATCAGCCGCCCGCGCCCTGGCGAATCTAGGCGAATCTACGCGCACGGGGCCCCGTGCAACCCCGGCCGTTTCCCCGTCATTCCGGGACCAAAGCGCATCCAGCGGACACCCGGCGCACCGGGCCCGGCGTTTCCGGGTTGCAATCGGGTTGCAGCACGGCACCAAAACGGGTTGCAGCGGTTGCATCAGGCCGCGATGGCCAGGTCGGGGTCGTCAGCATCAACAACGAGCGCCTGGTACAACGACTCCGGGGTGTACAGGCGCGGCTCACCTTCCAGCCTCACACCGGCCATCCTCAGCGCCTCCGCCACCAGGCCAGAGCAGATGTACTCGCCAGGTAGCGCCAGCACTGGAGCCCAGCCGGTCAGGCTAAAGATGCCAGCCGCGATAAAGCCCAGGATGCTATAGCCCCGGTGGACCTGATACTCCAGCCACCAGCGGATGTCGTCAGCCTGAATCTCCGGAATCCGGATCTCGTACTCATGCACCGCTCCCAGGCGCTTGGCATAGGCGTCCCAGCCCTCATGCTTGACGATGCCCCTGGCGACCGCCTCATAGACTGAGCCATTGACTCCGATGGCGACATGGCTAAAGCGACTCCGGGTAACAAAGCGTACCAGCTTCGATATCGGAGACTTGCCCTGATACCAAAGCACCCGCACGCTTACGTCCTTCATCAGCGCCCCTCCCTATCAGGTTCTCGCTCGTACCGGCCGACCACCTGGTACTCCCATTGGAAGAACTTGAGCCAGCACCAGAAGCGGCGCTCCTCCGGGCTCATCGGCCGCCAGGTGCAATGGCTAGTCTGGTAGAAAGAGCCGGCCTCATCCTTGCACCAGCCCCGGACTTCCTCTAGCTCCCGGCCGTCCGGGGTGTAAATCGGAGTGCGGACCTCGCTCCGCTCGTTGGTCATGCAGCGGCGGCCCCCTCTCCGCGACGTAGCAGGCGGTAGTCATACTCCGCCAGGTCGAGATCGCTCCGGTAGCTGGCCAGCTGGTGTAGGCCGTGGTTGAAGGCATCCGGGGTGCCGACGACCAGTTTCTCGTCAGGGAACAGGACCACACCGGGCATCCGGGCGGCGGCTGACGGGAAGCCCAGGCCCAGGCCGTAGCGGTTCTCGCGCTGGTAGGTGCCGGCCTGGAAGAAAAACCGATCCTGCCTCCGCACGCGGGTTTCCTCAGCCGCGTAGTCGTGCTTATCGCCAAAGAACACCACGTCGGCATCGCCCAGGAAGTCCATCGCCCGTTTGGCCATGTGGGTTTTGTTGAAGGTACTACTCATCCTGAACTTGTGGCCGGCCAGGATGCGGTACTCCTGGGTGCCCAGGCGCACGTTCAGGAAGCCCCAGGGACCGAAGTAGGCCGCCCGCACCCGTGACGCCAGCGCGGCCATCGGATCATGGTCTACGTCGCGCCGACTCCAACCCTCATGGTTGCCCAGGCAGATGGCCAGCCAGCGTTCATCAGGCACCAGGTCACAAAGCTCGTTGACGATCATGGTCTGAATCACGCCGGGTGCCAATTCCTCAAAGCCCATGCCCCGCACGGCCACGCTCGTCACCGTGCCGTTTATCAGGTCACCTCCGGCGATGAGGTAGACGCCGGGCGTCTTGCCGGCCAGCGCCAGGTCACGCCTGAGCAGCGCCAGGTCACAATTCCGATGACCGACGTGCCAATCAGAGGTGAAGGCCACCAGCACCGGCTCATCGCCAGGAATCTCGACCGTGGCTTCCTCGACACGCGGGTCGGTTTGCGCCACGGCCCGCTGCCAGGCAATCAGTGAATCGACCAGTGAGCCCTTCCGGTAGGCTGACAGGTCTATGATGCTGCCTGATTCCTCAGCCAGCGGCCCTGGCGGCTCTGGTGCCCCCCAGGGCGCGGGCGCGGGCCCCTCGACTGGTTGCCCAGCCCGGCCGTTGGGGGCCGGGCTGGGGATCATGTAGTGCCTCCGCCACTTGCGGATAGTGTGGTCGCTGACCCCAAAGCGCCGGGAAATCTCCCGGTTGGTCATGGTATACAGTGCCTCACGCTCCGCATCAGAGGGCCAGCGGCGGATGGTTGCCATTGGTGCTTACTCCCCCGCCTGGGGCGCGAAGGCGTCCGGGTAGGACCGCGCCAGCTTGTCCAGGTCTGCCAGCTCCGCGCCGACGCGGCCCAGGACGACACCGTATGGGTTCTTGGCAATCTTGGGTTGCCACTCCATCCTGGCCCGCTCGAAATACTGGACGCGGATGCCCCGCGCATCGTCAAACTCCTCGCTGATGGGGTAGCCAAAAATGGCCAGGCCGCCGTGCGCCTCCCAGAAGCCCCGGAAGCCATGTACCAGCCAGTGCTTTGTTTCCGGGAAGTAGACCGCGTTGGGGTCGCCGTAGGGCGCTTTGGTTGGCGGTGCCGGCGGTAGATCAATCGTCGGCCGATTGGTAGCCCGGAACTTCTGGACGTGCGCCAGGAACGTGCCGGGACAGCTGGTCTGGTTGCGGCTGTCATAGCCCGGCAAGTGCTTGTTTTCCGCCTTGCCGAACTCCTGATGGCCATACAACATCGTGTGATTGGCCGGGATCTCCGGGGTGTGATTGCAGAGCACATCCCAGACGTGGTTCAGGCTAATCAGCTGCGGAATCGTGGGCTGGGCCCAATTCGCGTTGGGACAGCACGTCGCATAGCTGACGCTGTTGGTGTTGTAGGCATGGTACGTCAGGGTGCCGATATCGTAGATAACGTAGATGCGGCCGCTCGGAAAGATCAGCGTGCCGTAAGCGACGCCCGGCCAGTCCTGGCCCTTGTGGATCTCATCATAGAACTCGATGATCTTCCGCTCCTGGGCGACCGTCAGGCTGGCCGGGATGGGGCCGTCAGAGATGTTGGGGTCGCCCAGGCGCACGCGGTACCACTCGCGGCTGAACGTGTCGCCGGTCCAGTGATGGGCGATGTGTTTCACGCCGGCCAGCCCTCCAGGCACCTGGCCATAGGGCGCACCCTTTGGCTTGAGCGCCCCGCGCATGTCGATCACCTCCCGGCCGCGACTGCGGAGCGCGGCGATGTAGCGATCCGTCACCTGGCGGCTCATATCTAGATCCTCCCTCGCGTAGCTGTGGATCGCGTTGGCGATCTCAGCGATGCTCCGGGCGTAGCCATTGGCAAGCGACCCCACCGGGTACTTGCTCGTGTAAGCCCAATTGCCGTTGGTGTAGTCGCCTAGCACCTTGACCGTGCCAGCGCGGCCGGTGGAGAGCACGGCCGCATAGCGCGGGTCCAGGGTTACGTACTTGCGGAGATGCGCCGGCCAGTTGTCAACATGGCCGAAGATATAGGCCAGATGGTGCGCGCAGACGGCCCGGATGCCATCGAGAATCGTCGGGAAGCTGGCCCCGGCCGCCCCGTCATTGGTTGCGCCCAGGCCGGCGAAGTTGTACTGATCCGGGCGCACCTGGCCAGTGAAGGCCAGGTTGTCGGTTTCATGCTCGATTTGCGCTGCGCAAATCGAGGTGCGTAGGCCAAACTCCACCGTCACAACCACGATGACATCGGCAATCTCCCGCACGACCCATTCCGGGTAGGCAAACGGCATCTGGCCGGGCCGCTGGGCGCGGGCGTGCCAGCGGGCAAGTATCTGGCCGGCGGTTACGTCCGGGCCGTTGGGGTCGAGTAGCGGGGTAGCCAGGCTAATCGGCAACATAGCCGCCCCTCCCTTCCCAGAACTCCAGCTTGCGGGACAGTTCATCCACCTTCGCCTGGAGCCGCTGAATCTGGGCCTGGAGCCGGATATTGGTCGTCTCAAGCGCCTGGTTGCGGGCAATCAGCTCCGCTATTTGCTTGCGGTACGTTTCAAGGGCGGTGGCTAGGTCAGCCTCGCGCCGGGCGCGGGCATCAGGGCGGCCCGTGCGCCAGGTCCATACGTTCCAGGCAATGCTGGCCACCGCCAGGACGGTCGTAACAAGCTGGCTGGCGTCCATCGCGGCAAGCGATCCCTCCTACGTCACGTCACACTGACCTGGGCCGCCCGCTCGGCCAGTGCTCGAATTTCCCGCTGGATCGTCCGGGGCCGGTCGCCTATGCGGAGCCCAATCCGCTCACCGCCATCGGATTGCAGCTGTACAGCTACTTCCACAATGTCAGCGTCCAGGGTGATGCCGAAGTCTGGAATCTCAAAGGTGACGGTCATTCCCAAGTCCCAGGTATCGCGATATTCCGCCCCGGCCCTGGCGCTCAGGTCAAAGTCAGCCCGCACTAGGCGGTTGCGGATCTCCGCTAGCTTGCGAGCCCCCTCCGCGTCCAGAGAGGCGTCCAGGCTCATCGTGCGGGCGTCGTGGGAGTCCTCACGGCGAAAGTCATTGAGCAGGCGGTCCGCATCCTGCACTTCCCGCACGTTGCGCTCAAGCCCTTCACCCTGGCCCAGCACGTACAGGACGTTAGGAGCGGCCACGTCATCAACCTCAAAGGTCAGAGCGTCCACATTGCCCAGGTCGATGCTGAATATGAGCGGGTCCGGGCTGGACGCCGTGCGGTCCTGGATCAGGTGGACGGTCAAAGCGTAGTTGCCGCCCGTGACCAGCACCTCGTACCAGATCCCGCCGGCCTCGCAGATGTTGTTGAGCACGGTCAACAGGTTGGTGTAGCGGGCGCTGGCCACGACCGCGCTTCCCCGGCCGCTGTCGCCCGGCTCGATAAATGCCGGGCCGTCCAGGTCAGTGGCCAGCCGGCGGCTCACCTCCGCACCGGAGCCAATGTGCCGGTTGACGTAGTAGAGCAGTGCGGATTCAGCCGCTCCGCTGAACTCGTCATGCTCCTGGTCCTCCGGCGGAACCACGCGCCGGCCACCGAAGAACCATTTGAGATCCTGGCCGGAGAGCGCCCAGCGGTAGCGGTTGCTTTGGTAGCGCGACTTGCGGGCCAGCCCCCAGAAATCGGGCTCGCCGTTGCGGTGAATCTCGACCAGCGGGCGTAGCTGGATGAGGGCCGCGTCTATGCGTGACTCGTGAATCTCAAAGCTGAACGTGCCGGGCTCGGTCGTCCGGCGGCGGTATTGGAGATCCTCGAAATCGGTCAGGATCTCCATTAGCTCCAGGGTGTGCGGGTGATACAGCCAAACCTCATAATCGGCCGTCTCGATCACCCGGTCGGTGAGTGCCTGATAGGACACCTGGGGGCTTCCTCCAGTGGCGCATACGAACGAACGCCAGCCCGGCGGGGTAGTTGGCGCGTGGCCCGCCGGGCTAGCGTGTGCTGATTAGATCAGCACCGGGGTCAGCGAAGGGCTGTTCGGGCAACCATTCGGGTAGTGACGCAACTCTCCGTTCGGCTTGTAGACGCAAAACTCGATGCCCTGGCCGCCCTCGCTGGGGCCTCCATCGGTCGTCACGGTATAGAAGGTCGGCGGGTAGTTGCCGCGTGCCAGGTACTTGACCTTGCCGGTGTAGCGGTCTACCCCCACGGTCGTCCCGGCCTCAACATACAGCTGATACTCCGCCGGGGTGCAGTTGCGTGCTATCCGCACCGCGCCGGTCGCGGCCGCGACGCAAACCGTATCCACCTCCGCCGGAGCCGCGCTCGCCTGGGGCGCAAACAGGCTGGCCACCAGCGTGACCAGCATCGCCAGGGCCAGGATGAGGCCCAGGTACTCCGCCCGGCTGCCGATGATCGCTCGTGCTGGCATTTGGACTCCCCTCTGTTCAATCAGCACACAATCCACAATCCGCTGGCCCCATTGTACACGCCGACAACGTTGCTTCCACCCCTGTAAGGCCCAGCCCGGCGGTGCTTTTGGGCTAGGCGTAGGCGACGACATGGAAGGCTGAGATATCGGCCCGGACCGGGTTGTTCGACACGTTATACCCGTAAGTCAGCACCGTAATAGTGGTCGCCGGCAGATTGGTGTTTAGGACGATGTGCCTGGGCAAGGCAGTGGCCGCGCCTGTGTGCACTATCGTCAGGCTGACGTGCTTTACCTCCTGCGTGAAGGTGACCGTGTACGTGCCCGTGTCCGGCCTGCTGGCGCTGACGATGCCAACGTCGTTGGAGACAACCGGCGGCGAAGCGCCCGAAATCTCACCAATAGCGACGATCCGCGCCGGGGTGGGCGGGCCGGCAGTGGCAATCATCTGCCGGAGATCGGCCAGGCCGGCAATCGCGCCGGCCGTACTGACCGTGAAGCTGGCCAGCGGCAACTCCCAAACCACGCCATCCACCTGGGTAGGGGCTGGAATCGTCGTGATGCCCTCCGTGTTCCGCAACACCTCGGCCCGCACCGTTTGGGCGGCCCAAGACTTGCGGAGCACGACCAGGCACCCGGTGGCGGAGCCGGAGCCGGCACTTTCCACGTTGATATCGAGATTGGCATCATTGCGGTAGATCGTGCCGTCCACCAGCGCCCAGCCGGGCGCAATCCTGATGACGTTGTCACCAGGACTCGTCACCGCCAGATCGCCGTCCTGGACCAGCACCCCGCCTCCCGCTGACGGGAAGCCGGAGAGTACGTTTACGAGATCCCGCACCCGCGCTTCCGTGTACGGCCCACCGTCACCGATGCCGTCATCCCAGAGCATTGACCATTCAGCCATCGTTACCAATCCACTCCTAAATACAGGTCGTAGTACTCGATTTCCGCCTGGCCCTCGCCGTCATCGGCCGCAACCTGGATGGTGTTCTGGCCGCGCACGAGCACCAGGCGGGTTAGCTGGCTTCCTGGGGCCAGGTAGCGCATCCCGCGTTCCCCATTGAGCGTCACTTTTGCGTTCTCTACGTCAATCACCAGGTAATCACCGGGCGTCAGCGTGTAGTTGAAGCGCACCTGTCGGCCGGTCGTGGCGTTTCGCACAACCGGGTTCTCAAGCGTGCCGGTCAGGGTGATGGTCGGCGCGGCCGGGAATTGGCCGGCGTTGGTGATAACGCTTGATCCAATCAGGGACGGCATGTGCAGCGGCATGCTCAGCGGCACCGACAGCCCCGATCCGGACACGTTGATCGTGCGCTGGTTGATTGGCACCTGACGCCAGAAGGGGCTGGGGGCCCAAAAGGCCACATCCGCTTCCTCATAGCCGACGATCCGCAGCTTGTTTCCGGTCGGGGCCATGATGATGCAATCGGCCACAAAGATGGGCGCGTCCTGGTCATGCTGGAATAGCAGCGTGCCTAGCTGGCCGGTGCCGTCACCCAGTGGATTCAGGGCGTCGTTCGCCTGGCGGTTCAATGCGCCCAATGCGGCCCAGCTGTCCGCGTTCATAGCGACCGTGAAGCGGATGAGGCGATCACCCGCCCGCGTGCCGGTGTAGACCGCGCCATGCCGTGCCGGCGGGTCCACCCGGCGATGGTCCATCGCCGGGAAGCCGAAGCCCGAGCGACGAGTGGTCAGGATGCAATTGACGCCATCGTTGAAGTCAAAGGTCGTGCCATCCGGGGCGGTCCAGACCAGGCGCGGATACATCGGGCTACCCCTCCAGGTCCAGTTCATCGGCCAGGTGGATGCTGGCGAGCTCGACCGCGTTGGTGATCGTGCTGGGCCGGGTGTCCGGCGCGTTCACGGTTACGTTGACAATCCGGGCGGCCCCGCCGGCCAGGCTCAGGTCATCGTCGGCCAGGTCCAGGCCAAAGGCGCTGCCAGGCAGGATGCCGCGTATCCTCGGCAGCGTCGGCGTCGAGAGCCCGGGCAGCGCGGCCAGGTGCCGCATGGCCTGGACGCCATTGGAGAGCACGCCGGCCATCTCCCGAACCAGCGCCTCCGCCACCAGCCGCGCCCCGCGCCCGGTCAGCGGGATCACGCCCTCCGGGCCCGCCTCCCCGACTAGTCCGAGGGCCGGACGGGTCACTAGCCCGCCCTTCGCAAAGGCAGTAACCGTGCCGCTCGTTATTTGCCGGGCACCTTTTAAGGCAAGGCCCAACTCCTCCGCCAACGCGGTTAGTTCCCGTACCCGTTCCATTCCGGGAGCGGCGGCAGAGTTTATGACGCTCTGAGCCCAACCCCCGGGACTTCTCGGGCCGCTTCCAAACCGGCCGTGGTCGCCGCTCACAGACTGAATCCCCAAACGGTTAGCCGTTGCCAAAAACCGTAGAATGTTTTCTAGCGGGGCCGTTTGAGAAATTCTGTAGAGGATATGGCTACCGTCTGCTAACGTCCTCCTAAACCAAAGCTCTGGACCAAATTTAGGTATATCCGAGCCGGTAAACATACGGTCAGGTGGGCCAGAGAATACCGGGACCGCGCCGCCGGACGTTCCTCCCTTAGACCCCGCGCCGGACTCTCCTACCGGGGCAGAACCCCCCGAGGACCCGCCCCCGCCGGAGCCGCCCTCCGCGCCGTCCTTTGCCGTGGAGCCGCTCGACTGCTTGGCCTTGTTGGCGGCCTCTTCTTGCCTCTTCGCGGATTCCTCCGCTTTCTTAGCCGCATCCTCATAGGCCCCGCCCAAGTCCTTGAGCAGCGCGATCACCGCAGCGGTCGCGTCCTCCACCGGCGGCACAATCAGGTTAGGGAATCTGGCCGTCACGTCCTCCAGTGCCAGCTGGCCAGACTCAATACCCTCAATCAGCATGTCCACCAGCATTGCGCCCTCGCGAGGCATCGCGGCCTGGGTGTCACGCAGGCGCTCAATGATGATGTCCTGCCACTCCCGCGTGGCAATCTCATACTGGAACAGCACATCCTCACTCAGCAGGCCCTCGGCGGCCGCAATGCCCAGATCTTCCAGGATGAGGGCCAGCTCCGCCTCCAGGCGGTCACGCTCCACCAGCAGGGCGTCAATCACTTTCTGGGGCGCGCCCTTTGCCACCATGAAGGCGATCTTGGCGTTTACTTCCTCGATACCTTGCTGAACGCGCTTGAGCGCCGTCCCATTGAAGATCGCGGTAGCCTCATCGGCGGCCTTCTGCCAGGCCGCCAGGCTGGCGTCACTTGCAAGCCCCGCAGCGGCGGCGGCGGCCATATCGGCCGTGATCTCGGCCAGGTCGTCCTGCGCGTCAGCAATAGCATCCCGCAACCCCTCAATAATCGCCTCTGGAGCACCGGCGGCGATGGCGAACGCCAGCTGGGCTTCCAAGTCCCTGATCCGGTCCTCAAGCTCCTGTTGGAGCGTGCCATCCAGCAGCTTGCCCAGGTCAGCGAGCTTCTGTTCCCAGAGCTCCTGCGCCTTTTGGCCCATGAAGGCGTCAGCGTAGACCTCCGTAACCGTCTGGCCGGTTTCGGCCGCCCAGGTTTCGATGGTGGCGCTGATAGCTTCCAGCCGGGCCATGATGCGCTCGACCTCCTCATCGTCACCGACGATTTGGGCCAGGACTAGCTGGCCCTCCAGGTCAGCCCGCATCTTGTCAATCGCCAGGATCACGTCATTGTTGATGCGGCCGACCAGCCCCGGCAGGCGCTCCAGATCATCCTGTACCCCGTCGATAATCGCCTGGGCCATCTGTTGCGCGGAGACGATGGCGGCCTCGGCGCGATGCTCGATACCCAGCGCCAGACCCTCCGCAACCATGCGGCCTAGCACGATGAATTCCCGCGAGGGGCTAAAGATCCCCAGGACGCCCTTGCCGGCGTCAATGAGCCCCTGGGCCAGGTCAGAGATGGCCCCGAGCGCCCGGTCCTTCAAGCTGTTGATGCCGTCAATCACGCCCTGGACGATGTTGGCACCCCAGCTGAATGCTTCACTGGCCACGCGTCCAAACTCGTCGGCGAGCGCGCCGGCCATATCGGCCACTTTTGCCGGCCCCTCCGTGATCAGTTCCGTCAGCTTCTCCAGGACGTTGGAGACAAGCTCGCCCGCCTTAGCAATCGCGCCGGCCGCCAGGTTGGCAAAGGAGGAGAGGGCGGCCGTCACCATCTCACTGATCCGGCTGGTAACTTCGTTGTACAACTCCTGGGCTTTGCCGATGGCTTCTGCGGCCAGGTTCACAAAGTGGGCGATGGCGTCAGCCACAAAGCCGCCCAGGATACCCAGGATTTCGCCAGGCAGGCGGGAGAACCAGTCGATGATCTCCGTCACCATGTCCGGGATGATGCTGTTGCCGACGATGGTTTGGTAGAGCCCCCGGAAGAATCCGATAATGCCGTCAATCAGCCCCTCAATGAGCCCCAGGATGGCGGGACCGAGCCCGGCGATCACCTCGATAATGCCGCCGGCCAGGTCCACCACCAGCGCCTTTGCAGACTTCCAGGCGGCCGCCCAATCGCCCCGGAATAGGGCAACAACCAGGTTCACCAGGTTGGTGACCGTCTTGGCGACCGTCTCAATCACGACCAGGATGGCTTCGAAGGCCGCCAGTACCAGGTTGATGGCCGGCGGGAGCACAGCGGCCAGGAAGTTGCCCAGGGCGTTGAAGGCGGCCAGCAGCACGCCCCCGACGATGCCGGCCAGCACGGTCAGCACCGGGCCCAGTGCGGCCATCGTCTCGCGGAATTGGTCAGCCAGCGGGCCGATGCGAGCGCTGATAACCTCCGCCACCTGGCCAAAGGATTCCCGCAGCGCATTGATCGTCGGGGTGACTCGCGGGCCCACGATATCGGCAATCTGTTGGAATGCCGGGCCCAGGCGCTCAGAGAGCATGGCCACGAGGCTCTGGACTGGCCCGGAGCTCCCCAGGTCGCTGATGCTTTGGAGCGCGGTATCCAGCCCCCCCTTGATGGCCTGGCCCATGCCCGACCAGTCAGCGCCGGCCAGCTGGGTTTGCATCCAGCCCACGATGCGCTGGCCAAAGTCACCCACGGCCGTGGCGGCCGTGACGATGCCATCTACCAGCGTGCGGCCCAGGCCGCTCCAATCGACACTGGCCAGCACCCCGCCCAGCCAGCCGAGGATGCGGCCGCCCGCGTCAGCGGCCGCGCCCAGGCCGGAGAGCAGGCCGTCCACCAGCGTCATCCCCAGGCCGGTCCAGTCCACCGACCCGAGCGCCCCGGCCAGCCAGCCGAGGATGCGGCCGGCCGCGTCACCGACCGCCTCAAGCCCGGCCAGCAGGCCGTCGAGCACCGCACTGGCCAGGCCGGTCCAGTCCACCCCGGTCAGGGCGGAGAGCAGGCCGGAGCCGATATTGCTGGCCAGGTTGCCCAGGCCGTCCACCAGGTCAGGCAGACGGTCCAGAATCTCATCCAGCGCCCCGCGTAGGCCGCCCTCGCGGAAGGCATCCACTACGGCCATGACACCCTCTGCAAAGCCCCGGAAGGTGTCACCAATGCCCCAAAGGTTCGTCTTGATGGCGATGCCCAGCGCGGCGATGGCGGCCACCGCCAGGCCCAGCGGGCTCACCAGCGCCCCGACCACGACTAGCACTTTCCCGAGCACGACCAGCGCCGGGCCGATGGCGGCGGCCAGCCCCAGGATGGCCAGGATGATTTTCTGGGTGCGCGGGTCCAGTGACGTGAAGGCATCCACGAGCCGTTGGAGCATCCCGACAAACTGTTCAGCGGCCGGGATCAGGTGCTCCCGGATAATCGGCAAGAGCGCCTGGCCCAGGCTGATGGCCACGTCGGTAGCCTGATTGCGGAGCATCGCCAATTGGCTGGCGGTCGTGGCGTAGCGTTGCTCCGCCTCATTGGCCAGGGCGGTGTTTTCCTCCCAGGCTTCCGTGCCGAGCTTGATGCTCTCGCGGAACAGGTCGCCGGCACCGGCGGCGCGCAACAGGGCGTCACGCACGCGGATTTCAGACAGGCCCATGTCATCAAGCACCTGGAAGACGTTTTCGCCCTCCGCGCTCATGCGTCCCAGGCCCTCGATAAAGGTGATGATCGCGCCGGCCGCGTCTTGCTCAAAGGCGGTCTTGAATTCCTCCGTGGTCATGCCGGCCACATCGGCAAATTGATCCAGCTTCTCAGAGCCGTTGGCGACCGCGTTGGCGATCTCAATCATGACGCGGGAGACTGCGGAGCCGCCGGCCTCAGCCTCGATACCGACCGACGACAGCGCGCCAGCAAAGCCCAGGATTTGAGCCTCGCTCAAGCCCACCTGAGCGCCGGCACCAGCCAGGCGCAGGGCCATCTCGGCAATCTCAGCCTCGGTCGTGGCCAGGTTGTTGCCCAGGGCCACGATGGTGGAGCCCAGCCGGTCAAAATCGGTCTGGCTCATCTGGGTAATGTTGGCCAGGCGGGCCAGTGTGGTGGCGGCTTCCACACCCGACAGGTTGGTGGCTTCACCCAGGTCAATCATCACGCGGGTGAAGTCCAGGATGTTTTCAGTCTTGATGCCCAGCTGGCCGGCGGCCTCGGCAACCCCGGCAATCTCCGTGGCGCTGGCCGGGAGTTGCTTTGACATCTCCCGGATGCCGCGCTCCAGTGCCGCGAATTCTTCCTCCGTGGCGTCCACCGTTTTCCGCACGCCGGCAAAGGCCGATTCAAAGCCGATAGCGGCGGTTGCGGCCGCGCCACCAATGGCCAGAATGGGCGTCGTCACGCGGGTCGTGAGGGTGGAGCCCGCGTCTTGCATGGCAGAGCCAAGCGCCTGGATCGTCTGGCCGGCGCTTTGCACAAACGATTCAGCCCGGCGCTCTGCCGCGTCAAGTTGCTGGTTGTACTTGCTCTGATCCGTGCTCAGGACCAGGACGGCCTCGCCCAGGCCAAACGCTCCCGCGCTCACCGCGACCCTCCGGGCACCCTACGGGCGATGTGGTTGAAGAATCGGTTAGCGTCATCGGCGGAGCGGATCTTGACCACGCCCTCGCCGGCTGGGGCGTCACCGTTGGCGAGTCGTTCCAGGCCAGCCAGAATCTTGGTCCGGTCAGCTTGTTTCAGCTGGGGCCAGTGCGTGCCGTAGATCGCGGCCCGCAGCATCGCCATCTCCCGGCGGGCCAGCATCACCGGCATCATTTCCACATAGGCTTGCAGGATGGCCGGCGGCATTGCCAGCCATTCGCGCCAGGTGATCCCCTGATAGCAGTCCGTTAGCTCCGGGATGAGGCGGCCAAAGTCGATTTCCGAGAGCGACTGCCCTTCCTGGCCGGCTGCCCGCTGGCCGGCCCGGCCGGTGCGCTCGTCTGGCCGACCAGTCGCGTAAAAGCCTCGACTATCTGCATCTTCTGATGGTCAGACAGGCCGCCCTCAACAGGCTTCTTGCCCAGGAAATCCGCCGGCAGGGTTGGCAAGATGTAGCCGACCAGCTCATCCAGCAGGGCCGTCATGGTCAGCACCTCATCACCGCTGATCGTGCCGGCTTCCGCCTTTGCGATGAGCGGCTGGACTTGCTCAACCATCTTGAACATGCGGAATTGCTGGAGCGTGCCGAGCTCATCCAGGTTGGCGATGGGGTACATTTCCCCATTCACCTTGACGTACTGGCGCGGCTTCTCTATCGTTTCGAGCGTGAGGATGACGTGATCGCTCACTGATTCCTCCAGTGGTGTGACGGCGGAGCCCTAACGTTGGCGCGTGGGGGGCCCCGCCGTTGCTATTTCCGTTCCCCGGTCGCTACGCCCCCGGATTAGGACGACGCCGGAATGGTCGTGCGGAAGCGGGCCAGGCGCGTGCCGTCCACATTGGCGGCAATCTCCACCGGCACCACGACCGCCTGGTCGTTGCGCTGGAAGGCCAGCGCCGGGTTGCCGACCGCCAGGCCCTTGTAGATGATGCCCCGGAAGGGCTCGCCGTCCTGTTGCTCGACTTCGAAGCCCCAGGAATAGAAGGTATCGTCCTCATCCTCCGCGTTGATGATGAAGTCGTCATAGCCCTTCGTGCCGGAGCCGGGCAACGTGCTTTGGGTCGTGCCGATGCCGGCGGCCAGCGCCACGTTTTCGATGTTCGCGACCTCCGCCAGCTGGGTAGAGAGCGTCACGTCACGCCGCTGAAGCGGGCGGAGCACCGGATCAAGCACCTGATCCACCCGCAGCGCCCCGCGTTCGGTCGTGATAGTGGCCGTCACGCCGTCCACCGTGAAGCCGCGCAGCTGCCAGTTACCGTTGTGGCCGTTCCAGTTCTCCCCGAACTCCACGTCATCCGGCGGCGGCAGATCGTTTCCGGCGTCATAGGGTGCGGAGTAGACCGAGAAGTCGTTGCCCTCGATAATCGCAGATACCGTGCCGCTCATTTCTCCTCCTGTGGTGTCCCTGGGCTGGTCATTGGCGCGTGGGGCCCAGGGTGCTAGTCCTCATCGGCCGCCGGGTCAGCCCCGGCGACCGGCTCTGTCCCGGCGTCCTCCGGTGGCGCGGCCGCCCTGCGCCGTCGCCTCCGGGGCGCTGGTTCCGGCGCTGGTTCCGTCACCTCCTGAGTCTCCGGGCCATCGCTCAAAAGCAGGCTGTAGATGGCATCGTCGGCAATCTCGAAGCGGTGGCGCGTGGTTTCCTCCCACTGGTGCACGAGCCCGGTTTCGAGTTGCACCGTCTCGCCCCGCTTCACCGTGCCGACGCCGGGTATCGTCACCTCACTGGCGTAGCCCAGGTAGCGATAGGTCAACTTCAAGAAAACCTCCCTGGAGTTGCAGTACGATTTCGCGGATGTACTTCTCCGTCTGGCGATAGCCCCGGTCGCGGATCTTGAGCCAGTAGCGGAGCGCGTCACGGGCGGAGATTGGCACCACGGACCCCAGGCGGTAGCCGCTGATGCGGTGCTCTGCCTCGACCGTGCCATCGGCGTTTTCCCAGAGCGGGTCATATTCCTCGATGATGCCGTAGACCTCGCTCAGGCCATGCCAGGGCCGTTCAACGCACCCAACCGTCAGGTATGCATGGACGCGGTTGCAATCCCGGCACCGGAACCCGTACTCATTCCGCAACAGGTAGTGCCGGGCGCTGGCGATACGGTCCATGAACTTGGCTTGCTCGGGCGTGTAGATGCCGGCCCGATTAGGCCGCAAGCGCTCCAGTAGCTCCGGCGGCACCGTGACCCACTCGGGCGGCACGTCCGCCAAGGCCAGCTGTTGCGCGTCGATTTGGGACGGGCTCGTGCTCATCTACGCTCCTTGCGGCACCTCATAGAACGCCACTTCAAACCTACCCCAACTCATCGGCCACCCTTCATCGACCAGATCAGTCAGGCCGCCGACCTCGGCGATGTGATAGACGCGCACGCCGGCCGCGACAAAGGCGGTGCGGCGGCTGGGCGGGATGAGCGCGGCATAGACGGCCCCGGCTACCAGGTTGGCGGCATAGGCCGTCTCGCCATAGCAGAATATGTCAACCCGGCGCGTATTCAGCGGCAAGTCCGGGTGATTGCCCAGGCCGCCGGCCGATAGCACCGCGACGTGCCGCCGGTTGGGCTCTGCATCGGCCGGGCGCTGATCGCTGATCCAGTCAGCCTGGCCGACCGCCTGGACAACTGCCGGGGTGGCTTTGAGGCGTTGGATGATTGCGGCTACAGGATCTACCATCTACATACCCATGTTTGCCCGGATGCGCTGGGACAGCTTTGGGAATTCCTCATCGGCCGCCCGTGTTAGGTAGTGCGTGCCGCTCATGAAGCGGGTGCCAATCTCCTGCCAGATCGCATAGTGCACGTTGTATGAGCCGACCTCACCGCGCCAGCCGCCAGGCGTCCTGACCGCCGGCCGGAATTGAATCGAGCCCTGGAGCAACCCCGTGCGGCGGCGGGCCCTGGCCTTTGCCGGTGCGACGGTCGCGGCCGTCGTATGGTCCACGGCCCGCCGGGCGGCCTCGCTGGTGCGGAGCTTGAGCTCATTCCCGCGCCACGTTAGTGGCATCCAGGGCCTCCAGGAAGCACACCAGGTCACGCCCCCGGCGGATGATGTGGCTTACCCGCATCGTCGCCGTCCGGAGCACTTTCCCCTGGCGGTCGCGGATCTCCGTCACGCGGTCCCCGGCCCGCACATCGGTTCCGGCCGGCACCCGCAGGCGGGCGTCCAGGACGACAATCCGGCGCTCCGGGCGCTCCACGCCGGGCTGGGCGCTGGCCTCCTCCCAGAACAGGCAGGGCTGGCCGACCAGGTGATCCCGGTACTCCGGGCTGGCCGGCCCGCCTCGCGGATTCTGGCCGATGGCCATGTCACGCTGGATCGTGGCGCGGTGGCGCATTTTGAGGCGCAGCGTCAGGCTCATACCATCACCGGGCCTCTCGACAGCTGGCGCAGAATCCGGTTACGCTCCGCCGTGTAGTCATGCTCAGTGATTGATCCGTCAGGATCGCTCACCCGCGCCACGCCGGTGTAATTGGCCGTCAGCTTCACTAGCTGTATGATGATTTGCCGGCGCTTGGCAATCTCATCGACCGGCACATACTCGACCTTCACGCGCCGGCCCCAGAAGGTCGCCGGGTGCGGGCCGGTCGCCAGCCGCGCCAGGCCCCAGCCGTCATGCACCAGAGCGTAATCCTCCGGTGCCAGGCTCACCGGGCGGTGCTCGGCGTCATATTCCGTCACGCTGGTGATGGCCTGGGCGCGGCGGCGAAGCAGGATTGTCCTGGCGCGGCCGACAAAGTCCTCGACCGCACTGCCATGCGGGCCAAAGCGGTCGATCAAGGCCGCTTCCTCAGCCTGAATCATGTGCTCAAGCGCCTCATCAGTGAGGTCGGTTTCCAGGCCGTGCGCCCTAACGTCGCCGGCCGTCACCAGGCCAGGCATGGCTTACCGTCCTCCCCTCAGTACGGCCGCCTCCACCCCGGATGCCTGATCGCAGGTGAAGGTCGCGTAGCCGTCACCGTCGTTGTAGACGGCCGGATCGAGCCCGCCAATGAAGATGGCCTTGCCATCCTCAATGGTGTACTCCTTATCGGCCACCTCATTGCCGTCCACCACCTTCGTGGTGACGAGCGTGATCGTGGCCGTATTGCCGGAGCCGTTGGCGATGTGCAGGATCTCCGTGCCCCCGTTGCGGAAACCGAACGTGTCGGAGTCGTTCAGCCCCGTGTAGTTGGGCGTAACCCCGGCGCTGTTGGCGGTGAAGGCGGCGATGGCGGTATCAACTGCCACCGTAGTGCTCCCTCCAGAAAATCGTCAGTGGATCGTTTAGGTCAGGGTGGTCGCTGGCGTGATGGCCCTAATCGACCGCCCCGAGTTCAGATTCAGAGGTCGCCGTGATTTGCCGGCCGCACTTGCAGCACCGGGCCAGGACGCCCCGGCCGTTCCGTTGGACCATGCAAAAGCAGTGCCGGCACTCGCTCACGACGCCACCTCCGGGTTGTGAGGTCGGCCCAGGAGCGCCGGGCTGGCCGCCCCTGGGCTAGACCATTAGGACGCCGCCGGGGCCGGGCTAATCGAGACGACGTGATGCACCACGTCCTCAGACTGCGTGACCGGGAGCTTGCGGGCCCCGTGCTGAATCGCGATGATGCCGTCGAGCGCGAATCCGTCAGTGCCGGAATCCTCCCGCTCAACGACCGGGCGGATGTAGCGATACAGTGGGCGGTAGACTTCCAGAATCACCAGGCCGTTTTCGTCATCGTCGCTGATCTCCACGGCCGGATGGTCCAGGTCAACCCAGTCAGAGTTGTTATGCGACCCCTGCGCCTTGAGACTGGCGGCGGAACCCTCATCGCCCGCGCCCATCGCCAGGATGAAGGTCACGCCCTCATAGCCGCTCATGTCCACGGCCGCGCCGGTCTGGGTATCGTCCTTGCCGGCGGCGGCTGCTTCGAGCGGGCGACTGAACGTGTGGTTGTGGCTGAAATTGGCCATCGTTACCCCCTTCGGGATAGGCCGGCGGCGGCCGCGCCCCCGCCGGCCAGCTAGGACTCAGGACCGCGACTAATCCGGATCCCCGCACTTGATGCGGATGAACGCTTCCTCCAGGACAGGCATGCCATCAACCTCCATGCGGCCGATGTAGCCAATCTGGTTGGTGCGGGCGTAGAGTTCCTCCAGTGTTTGCACGCTGAAATCCAGCGCCTCAACGATCCAGTAGAAGCGGAAGTCACCCAGCATCCCGACGTAATTCCCGTCACTAAAGTCAGCCGGGACATACTCGCTCAGGACGTAGGGGATCTCCAGGATGCGGTTAGGCAGGTTTTGCTGGAGCCCCGGCTGCCAGAGGTACTGGCCGTCGTTGGCATCCTTGAGCTTCCGCACCCGCTTGATGAACTCGCGGCTCACCAGCCAGACCGCGTTGGGCCAGTATTGCGGCTTGAGTGCGTGCACGATATCGATGAGGCCATCGGCCGTCACATCGGTCTTGGAGCCGGTGACGACATCGCGGTCGGTGCTGATGCCATCATTGCTGGGCGTCATGACGCCCAGCGGCTGGCCGTCGCCGGTGCCGACGATGAACGCCTTTTCTTCCGTGATGCCGAACTTGTAGGCCATGCGGTCCAGGACCAGCTGTTCTGCCGGGATGCGGCTCTTGCGAATCAACGTGCGGCTCAAGCGCACCTCCTTGGAGAGCGGGTGCGGGCGGAGCTGGCGCTTACCAAACTGGATGGACTCGTCGTTGCGCGTTTCCTTGATCTCCGCCGTCCAGTCCGCGTCCTCCAGGTCGCGGTCCAGGGTCGGGACGCCCAGGCTCTCAGCGGTTTCCAGCTGGTACACGGTCGCCAGGCGGCGGATGTGCACCATGTCATCCAGCCCCTTGAGCAGCTGGTTCACCCAGACCTCGGGCGCGACCAGGTAACCGCCATGCGGGTCATCGTCCGCCTGGAGCGCCTTGACGACTTCCCAATCGTTATGGTCCAGAGCGCGGAAGCCGCCCTTGAGGTACTTGCGGTACGCATCGACCACGCGGGCAGCATCCACGGACGCCTGGTTACCATCGGCGTCCGGCTGGGCCAGCGGGCCCGCGACGGTCGCCAGGCGCTCGGCCGCCTGGCTGGCCCAGGCTTCCCTCTGGAGCGCCTTTTCCGCCTCCGCGATCCTGGCGTCGAGCTGGTCCGCTTCCTCCATGTAAGCGTCGAACTGCGCGGCTTCCTCCGCGCTCATCTGGTCCGGCTGGCCGTCATACTTCTCGCGGATGGCGAGTGCGGCCCGCACGGCCTTGCTGTACTGTTCGCGAAGCTGGCGAATCTGCGCGTTGCTCACGATTACCTCCTGTGGTGTGTGCCGGCGGGGCGAGACGTTGGCGCGTGGGCCCCGGCCGGGCTTGTCCGGCTATCCGATTGGTTAGGCGGTTGCGGCCGCCTGTAGCTCCATCAGGCGAAGGCGATGCTTCGCCAGGCGGGCCTCCCGCTCTATGCGGGCGGTATCGACACCGGCGGGCTCAGGCGCGGCCGCCAGGGCCGCCAGCGCGGCCGCGCCGGCCTTGAGCCCTTCCGCAACCTGGGCAATCCGCTGGCGGCGATCTTCGGAGAGGGTGCGGCCGTCAGCGGCCCGCATCTCCGCAAGCGAGGCGGCCCGCTCCGTGAAGCGCTGGGCGGCTGCAAGCACCGCCTCCGCTTCCTCGACAAACGGCATCCCCTCCGGCGCTTGTTCCTGGGGCTCATCGCCCCCAGGTTCTCCAATGGCGAAAGCGACCGGCTGGCCGGTGATCTTGTGCACCGCCTCCGCTATCGCGTCGGCGTGCTGTTCCAGCGTGTCAGCCGGGAACAGCATCGTAATCCCGGCCAGGTCCACCTCGACCGCGTTCCTGGCCACAACGTCGGGCGCTGCCTGGCCGGCGTCATCGCCGTCCGGCGGTACCAGGCTCTTGGCGTTGGTCGCCATCGCCAGCGGATTGGCGGGTATGTTGGTCAGCGCGACCTCGATCAGCTTGGCCACGCGCTTGAACACCATCACCTCATCGCGGAACTCGATATCGTCCCAATTAGCGATGAAGCCCACCGACAGGCCGACCGCCTTCCCCCGCTGGATGCGCTCGACGATGCGCGTCCGCACGGCCTGGCTATCCGGGTCAGAGTGGAAGCGGGCGCGGATGTAGAGGCCGCGCTCATCTTCGAAAGCGTCCTCAATCGTGGCCACCCCGGTATCGAGCCAATTGTGGTCGGTCGTGATGAAGCCCTCGCGGATGAATGCCTTGAGCGCGTCATTGAACGCGCCCGGCAAAATGGTGTCGCCGTGCTCATCCACAACGTTGAACACGCTGGCGTAGCCCTCAAAACCGCCCTCGGGCAGATCATCCAGGGCCTTGAGCCGGGCTAGTTCCGCGTGGGCGCGGTAGACCTTCGTCGCGGTGTGCTGTTGCTTGCGGGTGCTCATCTCCCCTCCTTCACCACTGGCGCAAAGCTGCGAACACAGCGCGGGTGTGCCAGCGGGTATTGCTCCGCATCCCGGAATGAGCGGATCGTGCCGTCGGCCAGGTCCGGGTCGTCATGGCCGGTCCAGCCACAATCGGCCCCGTCAAACACCCGCAGGGCCTCCACTACGTCAGACCGGACGTAGGCGCGGATGGTGCTCACGTTCTGGGCGTACTTTGCCTCGGTGCGGGCGATGGTTTCGGCGCGGTAGGTGCGAGCCGCGTTCACCCCGCGACGTTCAGCGATGCCAGGGTACATGTGCTCACCCCTGACCGCATCGCGGATGCGCCGGGCGAGCTCTGGCACCCCGTCACCGGCTTCCTGGCCGGCCGCCAGCGCGTCAAAGACTGCCTGGCGCGTCTGGGCGTCCAGGTCCACCAGCCCCAGGCGCGTGCCGCCCTGAGCGATGAGCTCACGGGCCACCGGGTCATCCAGCGACCAGGCCACGGCCACGCCCAGCTGTTGGCTCACCTCCGCGAACATGGTTTCAGCCACCAGCGCCCAATGCGCTTCATAGACTGGCAGGAACCAGCGTTCTCCCTGGGCGGGCGGTAGCAGCGCCTCGATGATGCGCGGGTCATCCAGCCCCAGGCGCAGGTCGCGGGGCCAGTCCTCCAGCGCGGCCGTCTTGGTGTTGAGCCCCAGCGCCTCGACCACCTCATCGGCCAGGCCGTCCAGGGCATCGGCCAGGTCAGCGGCCCAGGCGCGGGTAAACTGGTCCCACAGTAGATGCTGGGCGCGTATCCAGCGGCGGTCGGCCGCGCTGGCCTTTGTAAGCGCGGTGCTCATCGCCAGGCGGCGGGCCACGCTCAGGTTGACCTGTTCCGGGTCGTCGTCCGGGCTCGGCTCATCCTGGCCGGCCTGATTGCCGGCCTGATTGCCGGCCTGGCCGGCCGGCACCTCAATCACACCAATGCGCCGCAAGAAGATGCGGTGTGACTCATCCACCGGCAAGCCCACGGCCTCGCGGGCCTCTGACACCATCGCCCAGCCGCCCTGTACGCGGGTATCCCAGGACCGTGCCTCCGCCTCGCGGTCAGGTTGCAGCACGCGCACCTGGTCGAGATCAAAGGCAAAGCGCAGGGTGCGGGTGCCATCCGCCCTGGGCCTGGCGTAGTTCGTGGCGAACTGCGCCGACAGGTCAGCGGCCACCAGGCGCATTTCCGCTGCCAGCGTGGATTCCCAGGCGGCTTCCTTTGCGGCCTCATAGTTGGCGTAGGTGCTCCGGTCTAGGCCCGCGCCCAGGCCGGCGACGATGGCCGGCACGCCCAGAGCACCTGACACCCGTTCCTCTGAGATTTTGCGGATTTCGCGGAATTGCAGCTGATCCGGGCTGAACGACAGCTGTTGGATCTTGACGGGCGCGCCCATGATGAGCGGATCACCGCGCCGGTCGCCGCCAAAGCGGTCCCGGAACATCTCCTTGATCGTCTCAGCGCGGGCCTGGTCAAATTCGTCATCGGGCCCGCCGTCCGGGCTGATGATGAGGCCAGGTATGCCCAGGTTCTTGAGGATGGCGGCCACAAAGTTGGCGGCCTCCTCGTCAGTGAAGATCTCTCGATACACCGACTCTAGTGGGCTCACGCCCTTGCGGGTAAACGCGTTCAGGCCATAGCGGAAGTGCACGACATCCCGCACGGGTAGCGGGATGGGCTTTTTCGCCGGGTCCGGGCGGTAGTTGTAATGGGTAACAAAGTCCGGGCCGCCCTTTTCCCAGGCCGGCTCAATGATCGTTGACGGAATCCACCAGAGTTGCACCGGCTCATCAGCGATGTTCCGACCAATCCACCAGTAGCCATTGCCGGAGAGGTTGAAGTCAGCAATGGTGGCCATCCAGAGCAATTCACCGGAGTACGCCGGGTTGGGGTAGTGCAACAGGTTCAGGGCCGGGTGCACGTCATGGCGCACCCAGGTATCATGGCCCTCGATAGATTCCAGCACCTCGACTACCAGCGGTGCCTCAGTCCAGCTGCGGGCCTTGAAGTTGACGCACGCCATGACCGTACTGGAGAGCGAGCCGTCACCGACCGCCCGCTTGTAGTCAAAGCCGGTACGCGGCAGGAACAGGCGCGTGCCGCCCCCAGGCGGGGGCGCTACGCGGCCAGAGAACTTGCGGATGGCCTGGCCCAAAGAACGTCGGGCAAGCTTGAGCCTGCTAATGGTTCCGGCCCTTATCCGTGACACGTATGCCGGCCTGGGCCCTAGACCGTTAGCCGCCCGATTGGTTCAGCCGTTCTCGTGATTCGATTGTACAGCGGGCGGTGAAGCATGGTAGAATAGCGGTCGTGACCGAGTTCGTCATCTCCCCGCCCTGGGGAACTCCTTTCGGAGTGTGGAAACACACAGCGTCAACCAGTCACACAAACGACGAAGTGTCGTTTTCCTCAATGCACAACTCGGTCACATACTCACTCTGACCAGCTTGAGCTGAGGGGCAGCCTAGGGGTTGAGGGCGTCTAGCTCTCAACCCCTAGATTTTGTAGTGCTCGCTGGATGCGGCGGTGGATAGCCTGGCGGCTGACGCCCTCATCGCGGGCGATCGTCGCAATCGGCGTGCCGGCCAGGTGTGCCTGGAGACTGGTCCACTGTTCATCAGTCAGCGACGCGGGGCGGTGGGGCAGCGGGCCGTCGAGCAGCTGACGGGCGGTGGACTGACTGGACATCAGGTAGGCGTCCAGGTCATCCTGGTGGATGAGCCGAAAATTCAGCACATGGGCCGCCGGCAGATCGCCGGAATTGACCAGCCGCAGGATGGATGCCTCGGCCATGCCGGCCTTTTCGGCCGCTTCCTCGACTGTCAGCCAGCCCGGCGCGATCACGGTACGGGTTGTGCGGGCGGGCGATTGCGCCCGGCGTTGCGGCCCGATGCGGCCGCGTGACGCCCAGGTTTCATGGCCGGTCAGGCGGCCCTCCAGGTAGGCGGCCAGGTCAGACTCGTGCACAAACCAGGGCTCTTTGGCCAGCCGCTTTTCCCGCACGGCCGGGAGTCGCCCCCGGCGGATTTGGGTCAGGATGGTGTAGCGGGCCAGGCCGGCCCGGTCGGCCGCCTCGCGGGCGGGCAACCAGCCCGCCTTGATCGGCCCCTCACGGGTTGCGTTCATGCCCTGCATCCTCTCCAGCCCCTTAGAAGGGCACATCCTCCAGGTCATCATAGTCGTCATCGAAGTTCCAGCCACCGCTGGCGCTGGCGCTCTGGCCGGAGCGCCGGGCGGCCGGCTGGCGCTCGGAGCGGTCCTCCGCCTGGCGCGTGCCAAACATCTGGAAGCCGCTGGCGATCAGGTTCAGCGTCGTGCGCTCATGGCCCTGGCGGTCCACCCAGGTATCGACTTCGAGCCGGCCGTCCACCAGCACCGGGTCGCCCTTGCTCAGATAGTCAGCGGCCACCTCCGCCTGGCGGCCGAACAGGGTGACGCGGTACCAGTCGGTCGCGTCCGCGTTCTCGCCATTCTCACGCTTCTGGCGGTTGACGGCAACAGAGAAGTTGACCACCGGGTCGCCCGAGGGCATGTAGCGCATGTCCGGGTCACCGCCCAGGTTGCCGACGATGATGATACGGGTGTAGCCGCGCATTAGATGATTCCTTCCATGCTGGCCGCCTTGAAAGCAGCTTCCAGGTCCATGATCCGGGTGATGAGCGCGTCCAGGTCGTCGCCGTCGCGCATCGCCTGGATTACGTCAACAATGGCCTTGTGCAGCTGGCCGGCCGTGCTGGTCGCCGGAGCGTCAGTCTGGCCGGCCGCGCCCAGGTCATCGTTGCCGGGCATGTCAGCCAGGCCCAGGCTGATAATCAGGTCAGCCTGGGCGGCCTCGCGGCCGACCTTCCGCACGTCCTCAACGTCCTGGCCGGTGATCCGGCCGCGCTCCGCCAGGATGGCCGCCAGCTGGTCCTGATAGACTGCATCGAGCTTGGCGGCCCGCTCGGCCACGCCGACCGCCATCCGGCCGGTCACCAGCGCCTCGCGCAGCGCCGGGCGGAGTCCCAGCAGGCGCATCCGCTTGCGGAGCACCGGTAAGGTCAGGCCGGTGGCCTGGCAGATCGCCCGCTCATCCGCGCCCTGGGCCAGCAGGCCCTCGATTGCTTCCAGGTCGGCCACAGGGTTGTGGTGCTGGGTGGCGTGCGCCATCAGCGTCAGCACATCAGGCACCCAGCCATCCTGTTCGTCACCGCAGACCACGATCCGGGCCGGCACGTCCTCCAGGCCAATGAGCCGGGCCGCCTTGATCCGGCGACGGCCACTGACCACCCGCCAGTCATCATTGGTCCCAGGCACCGGGTGCAACAACACCGGAACCTGGATACCCCAGCGGCGAATCGAGTCCACCAGGTCAGCGGTCGGTGCCGGCCCGGCCAATTCCTCATCCGGCGGAAGCTCATCGACCGGCACCATCTCATCCAGGTAGATTGGCACCTTTTCAGGCGCAAAGGTCAGCTGTTCCATCGTGCTACGCCCTTTCGGTTGGGGCCTGGCGGCCCTCGTCAACCAGTCATGGTTTAGTGTAGCACGATGGATAGCACCTGTCAACTAGAGGATGGGGCTTCCGGGCGCATCCTTTGCCAGCTCATCCTCAGTCACAATCCGGCGGTCGCGGGCTTTATTGGCCGCCAGCATGTGACTACCCCAGGCGGCCTTGTCACGCGCCGGCCCGCTCATCGCCCTGGTTGCTTCGTCCAGGTGGCGCAATTCCTCCTGTTGCTCGAATTCCAAGCGCTCCTGGCAGTAGGCCAGCACATCCGCGATGGTCAGGCTGGGCTGGCCGCCATGCTCGGCGCGGATGCCCTGCATGGCACAGGCCAGCGACTCGTGCAGCTCCGCGATGCGCTCCATCGCCGCCTGGGCCACATCGGCCAGGGCTAGCAGCATCTCCAGGTCGGCGGCCGGGGTCATGACCCCGACCGCCCCTTGAGCATCCCACTTTCCAGCCACGCCCGGATCTCCGGCACGGTACGCGCCTGGCGCTGGCGCTCCAGGCCGTTAATGCCGTCCACTAGTAGCCCCCCGTGACCATCGGCATGATCACCAGGGTCAGGGCGTCGTCGTGCACGCAGGCGGAGTCCTCGACTCCGCCAAGCTCCAGGCACAGCTGGTCATTCCCTTTGGCCGCCCAGGCCAGGTATTCGCCGTTGAAGGCGTATTCCTCACCGCCCAGGTCCAGGTCATAGTGATTCCAGGTGGCCTGGCCGGATTGGCTCGGAACCACGATACCCTCCGGCGTGATCTTCGTCAGGCACCCGTCCTTGCCGTACTTCTTGGCGTAGGCGGCCGCTTCCAGCACATCCTGGGCCTGGAGCACCACCCGGCGGTCGCGCTCCGGGATGATCTGGGCCAGGTCGGGGTACTGGCCGTCAATCAGGTCAGCCAGCGCCAGGATCTCGATACCGTGGCCAATCTCGTAGCGCAGGATGCCGACGTGTTCCAGCGGGGCGGGGTTGCAGAGCGCCAGCCTGGCCCCGGCCGGCACATGCCGGAACATCTCGGCCGGATAGGTGGCGCTCCAACCCTTGAAGGCCAGGTCCATCGGCGGCCCTTCCAGGTAGCCCAGGCGGCAGCCATCGGCCGCCATCAGATGTAGATAGCCGTCCACCTCTTTGGCGTGGATGCCGGCCAGCACTGCGTGGATATAGTCGTTGTCGGCCGCGTCTACCAACTTCCGCCAGGCGCGGTCATGGCCCAGGTCAGCGATGGCAAAGGCATACTCGTGCTCCACCATCGGCAACGGGCCGACAAAGTGGCGCTTGGTGATTTCCCGGCGGCCCTGGCGGATCGTCGTCTCATCGTTGGCGTACTCGATTGTCAGCCACTCGTCACTCGGGCGGCCGTTCAGCGCGGCTTGCAGCTGGTCTATCGCGATGCACTGGTCAAAGGGCCCTTCCGTCACCACGTCACCCTCGCCAAAGATCGCGGTCAGCTGATAGCGCGGGGCAGGCCGGATGCTGGTCATGCGGAACTCCGTCGCGTCACCGTACAGGCGCACCTGGGCGATGTCGCGCTGGCCCCACTTAGCCGCGCCCGTCTTGAGAATCTGGCCCAGCGCCGTCTTGAGCAGCCCGACCTCAATCATCAGGCTTCCCGTGGCAGGCTTAGTCATCAGTCAGTCGCTCCAATCCGTCAAAGAACCCCGTGTAGCCGGGCACGATTTGCACGTTGAAGATTTGCCGCCGGGCGATCCGCCCCAGCAGGAAGCGTTCGCGGTAATCCTCGGCGGCTTGCTGGGTGCGGAAGGGGGCGCATAGACGCTTTTCCCGGATGCGCCCCCGGTCGTCGCGGTAGCTGAACAACAACCACCACTCCATCGGCTATTTGTCCTCGATCACCAGCGGAATCGTGGCGCGAATGGCCTTTTCAGCGGCCGCCTCATGGCCCCCATCCTGGGCGCGGATCACGGCTAGGTTGCTAATCGGGAACGCGGCGATGATGGCCGGCTGGTAGTCCGGGCGGTGGCCCTCGGGCAGCGTGCGGGCCGGATAGCTAAAGCTGGGCATCCGGCGCATATGGGCGCGGCCGTGACGCTCCCCAGCATTGTGCGGCACCGCTTCCCACCAGAGCCCGGCGCACATCTCGACCGGCACCTGGGGGCGGCCGGCCGCGTCGGTCGGCGCGTGCTCCGGCAAGCCCTTCGGGCAACTCCAGCCCTCGCGGTTGCGGGCCAGGATCTCGTAGAGCGCCCGGTGGTTCCAGTCCAGACCCTCGGCATGTACCAGCAGCATCTTGGAGCGGGGCGTCAGCAGGCGAAAATCCAGGCTTCGGGGCAGCCGGCGGCTCATCCCGAACCGGCGCACTTCCTCGATGAAGTCAGCCGGCGTCGGGTAGTGCTTGCGGCCGATCCAGTCCATCAGGTGCGTCGTGCCGTCCTGGTCCCGCACCGGGAGCACGCCAATCTCCGACAACCCCAGGGCGTCAGGGTCCACCGGGCGGGGCGGGTCAAACAGGAAGTCCTCAAGCGGCCGGCCGAATGGCGATAACCGACACTCCGCGTAGACCCCGCCCTCTTGGCGGGTGCCGCATCCGCGTACAACCATGCAACACTCCTTTCGGTCGTGCAACCAGTCACACCCGGAGTGTAGCACACGGCGAACACCACGTCAACACGCGATGCCGCCCTGTACGAGCGAAGCGAGTACAGGTAATTCTGTTTCTGTATCTGTTGCGTTGGCTTTCGTTGTGTTGCCGCTGGTTCGCGTTCATGTGTCCGCTGGCCTGGCCGCCGACCGGCCGGGGCCCATCAGCTACATGAACGCTTTTCAACGCTGGCCCAGCGTTGGCCCCAACGTTGCCCCAACGTTGCCCCCAACGTTGGGTGTCAATCACAGCCCGGCCGGCGTCAACATGGTATACTGGCCTGGCGTGACTGGTGACGTAACCGAGAGGGGATCGCTGATGATCCGCTATTGCCGCCGGTGCGGCCGGCCGTATGAGAGCCCCAACCCGCGCCGGGAGCATTGCTCAATAGAGTGCATCCGCCATGCGGCCGCCGACCAGCTGTATCACGGCCGCGCCCGCCGCCGGCTCCAGGAGATCG
>ERZ777003.1319-NODE-1319-length-38345-cov-16.097388_pt1 | contig 38345 bp, 38 predicted proteins | sample MGYA00374956_ERZ777003 | MGnify/ENA primary metagenome ERZ777003 (study PRJEB29302, sample SAMN06268252) | bioreactor metagenome | isolation source: Joint BioEnergy Institute, California, USA | place: USA:Joint BioEnergy Institute, California, USA | collected... | reverse complement strand
CCTGCACCGACGGCGCCGCGTCGGCGGCCGAGGCCGCGGCCGGTACGGCCAGTGCCAAGGCGATACCTGCGAGATAGAGCGGATACTGCTTCATCGTTATTCCTTTCTGCGTGCTACGTAACGGCGCGGCATCCGGCGGTCCGGTCAGCCGTGATTGGCCTGCCGCGGCAGGCGTCTTTCGGAGTCGGGTTTGTCCAGGCGGAGTTTTTCCCTGCGCTCGATCTGCACCACCCGGCCGTCGTGGACGACCAGTTCCACCGCGCCGAAGCGCAGCCCTTTCAGGACTTCGTGCAGCAAAGCGAGGGCGTGATCCAATTCGCTGGCAGCGACGGAGCGGGTGGATTCCATGATGTCTCCTTGCCTAGGGCGGCTATCCCGAGCCATTCGGGTATCCGTGTATAAGGCAAACGCCGTGCCAAACTTCACGGCTGCTAAAACGGCAAGGAATAACAAGATCGTTTCTTAGAGTGTTATATGTATATATCGCACAATGCATAGCATGGGCCACGGAATCCCGTGATATGTCATGGTTATGGCCGTGATATTTGACGGTTTGCGTCCCGGCGAAGCAGTCCGGCGGCGCGGCTCGCGGCTGGTGAGCGCCGTGCCGCGGAGGATGCGCCGGGCGATCGCCGGCGTCCGCGCCAATCGGCCTTGCTGGGGCGGAAGGCCGCGGTGGCGCTCTAGCAGGTTCCGCGCCAGCGCTTGGCGGGATTTTCGGGACGGCTATCGGGGGAAACCGAGCGCCGCCGGCCGTCACGGCCGGCGGCGCCGGATGGGCTTAGGCAAGCTTGCGTACTTTCGCGTCGGCCTGGGCCGGTTCGGGGGCGGCCGCTTCCGTGCCCAGCAACCGCGCCAGGATGCGCTGCTCCAGGCGGGCGAAGGCGGCGTCGCGGCGGCGCGGGCGCGGCAAGTCGATGGCCAGGTCCATCGCCGGGGCGCCGTTCTCCAGCAGTATCACCCGGTCGGCCAGCGCCACTGCCTCGGCCACGTCGTGCGTCACCAGCACCGCGGTGAAGCCGCGCTCCAACCACAGCCGCTCGATCAGACGGTGCATCTCGATGCGGGTGAGCGCATCCAGCGCGCCCAGCGGCTCGTCGAGCAGCAGCAGGCGCGGGTCGTGCACCAGCGCGCGCGCCAGGGCCACCCGCTGCTTCTGGCCGCCGGACAGCACCCGCGGCCAGTCGCGGGCGCGCTGCGCTAAGCCGACCTGGGCCAGCACCTCGGCGGCGTGCGCCGCGGCCGAGGCCGGCAGCCCGAGCCGGACGTTGTCGATCACGCGCCGCCAGGGCAGCAGCCGGGAGTCCTGGAACATGACCCGGACGTCGCCGCTGAGCTGGCGCTGCGGTACGCCGTCGATGCGGATCTCGCCGTGGTCGGGCCGCTCCAGGCCGGCGATCAGCCGCAGCAGCGTGCTCTTGCCGCAGCCGCTGCGGCCGATGACGGCGACGAAGCTGCCCGGGGCGATGTCCAGTGCCAGCTCGTGCAGCACGGACAGCCCGCCGTAGCGTTTGCCGATGCCGCGTAAGCTCAGCGCGGCGCCGGCGCGGGGGTGGGGTGCGGAATGTTGCGCGGGCATCGTGCCTCCGGTTCAGCTGGGGTGATAGCCGGGGTGCCAGGCCAGGGTGCGGCGCTCCAGCAGGCGGGCGATGGTGTCGGCCAGCTTGCCGAGCACCGCGTAGATGAGGATGCCGAGCACCACCACGTCGAGCCGCATGAACTCGCGGGCGTTCATGGCCATGTAGCCGATGCCGTTGGTGGTGGCGATGGTCTCGGAGACGATCAGCGTCAGCCACATGAAGCCCAGGGCATAGCGCACGCCGACGAAGATCGACGGCAGCGCGCCGGGGAAGATCACGTCCAGGAAAAGCCGGACTTTTCCCAGCCCGTAGCTGCGGCCCATCTCGATCAGGCCCGGATCGACCGACTTGATGCCGTGCAGGGTGTTGACGTACACGGGGAAGAACACCCCCAGCACCACCAGGAACACCTTGCCGGCGTCGTCGATGCCGAACCAGATGATCACCAGCGGGATCATCGCCAGGTGCGGCACGTTGCGGATCATCTGCACGCTGGTGTCGAGCAGGGTCTCGGCGCGCCGCGACAGGCCGTTGAGCAGGCCGAGCGCGAAGCCGATGCCGGCGCCGATCACGAAGCCCAGCGCGGCGCGCCGGCTGCTGGCGAGGATGTGCTGCCACAGCTCGCCGGAGCGCGCCAGCTCCCAGGTCGCCTGGCCGACCTCCAGGGGCGACGGCAGGATGGCGGTGGACAGCCACTGCAGCGACACCGCCAGCTGCCAGCCCAGCAGCGCCGCCGCTGGCAGCAGCCAGGGCAGCGCGCCGCGGGTCAGACGATTGCCGGTGCGCCCCGCGCTCACGAGGCCGCCTCGCGCACCGGCCGCTTCCAGGCCAGCGTGCCGGTATCGCCGACCGGGCCGTTGTTGAGCACACCCTGCACCACGTCCTCCGGCCGCTGCACCGGCAGCAGCGGGAACAGCAGCTCGGCCACCCGGTAGGCCTCCTCCAGGTGCGGATAGCCGGAGAGGATGAAGGTGTCGATGCCGAGCGCGGCGTACTCCTTCAGACGCGCCGCCACCTGCTCGGGGCTGCCTACCAGGGCGGTGCCGGCGCCGCCGCGCACCAGGCCCACGCCGGCCCACAGGTTGGGGCTGACCTCCAGCGCCTCGCGGCTGCGCGCCTGGCCGCGGCCGTGCAGGGCCGCCATGCGCCGCTGACCCTCGGAGTCGGACTTGGCGAACGCCTGCTGGGCAGCGGCGATGGTGGCGTCGTTCAGCCGGCTGATGAGGCGATCGGCGGCGGCCCAGGCCTCGGCCTCGGTCTCGCGCACGATCACGTGCAGCCGCAGGCCGAAGCGCACGGTCCGGCCGACCGCGGCGGCGCGCCGGCGCACGTCCTCGATCTTCTCGGCGACCGCCGCCGGCGGCTCGCCCCAGCTCAGGTACAGGTCGGTCTCGCGGGCGGTGAAGTCGTGCGCCGCCGGCGACGAGCCGCCGATGTAGACCGGCGGATGCGGCTTCTGCACGGCCGGGAACAGCAGGCGCGCGCCCTTGACTTTCTGGTACTTGCCTTCGAAATCGACGGTTTCGCCGGCCAGCAGCCGCTTCCAGACGTGGATGAACTCCTCGGTGGCGGCATAGCGCTCGTCATGGTCGAGGAACAGCCCTTCGCCGGCCAGCTCGGCGGCGTCGCCGCCGGCCACCACGTTGATCAGCACCCGGCCCTGCGACAGCCGGTCCAGGGTGGAGGTGAGGCGCGCCGCCTGGGCGGCGCTGGTCACGCCGGGGCGCAGCGCTACCAGGAACTTCAGCCGGCGAGTGACGCCGACCACCGACGCCGCCACCAGCCACGGGTCCTCGCAGGTGATGCCGGTGGGGATCAGCACGCCGGTGTAACCGAGCCGGTCGGCGGCCTGGGCGATCTGGCTCAGATAAGCGTGATCGACCACGCGGGCGCCTTCGGTGGTGCCTAGATAACGACCTTCACCGTGGGTGGGAAGAAACCAGAAGATGTTCATCGTCACAGTCCTCAATGCTGTGAGTGGGCGGTGGTTCGGGCCGGGGTCCAGTGCCAGACCGCGTCGGCGACGTTCGGCCGGGTCGGGATCAGCCCTTGTTCGTGCAGGGTGTCGGCGATGCGCTGCTGGGCGGCGATCACCTGCGGCGTGATCGGTTTCGGATCGAAGCCGGCGCGGCGCAGCGCCCGCTCCAGCACCGCCGGGGTCACGCCGCCGATCTCGCGCGCCAGCTGCTCGGCCGCCGCCGCCGGGTTGTCGATGACCCAACGGTCGATCTTGGCGAGCTCTTCGAGGATCAGCTCGATCACGTGCGGATAGCGTTCGAGGAAAGTGGACGGCGCCAGGTAGAAGCCGTGGTTGTCGACCAGCTCGCTGCCGTCCAGCAGTACGCGGGCGCCGTCGGCCTCGGCGGCGGCGTAGAAGTAGTCCCAGATCGCCCAGGCCTGGACATCGCCGCGCTCGAACGCCGAGCGGGCGTCGGACGGCGGCAAGAAGACGAGCTGCACGTCCTTGCCCGCCGTCAGGCCGGCCTGGCGCAGCGCGACCAGGGTGAAGTAATGGCTGTTGGAGCCCTTGGCGACGGCGATCCGCCCGCCCTTGAGGTCGGCGACCGACTTGATCGGCGAGTCCTTGCGCACCAGCAGCGCCTCGCTGCGCGGCGACGGCGGCTCGAAGGCGACATAGGTGGTCAGCGAGCCGCGCGCGGCCTGGCCGTAGATGGGCGGGGTCTCGCCGGTGACGCCGAAGTGCACCCGTCCGGCGTTGAGGCCCTCCAGCAGCGGCACGCCGGCCGAGAACTCGGCCCAGTTGACCTTCACGCCGTGCGGCGCCAGGCGCTTCTCCAGATCGCCGCGTGACTTGAGAATGATCAGCGTGCCGTACTTCTGATAGCCGATGGTCACTTCCTTGGGCCACTCGACGGCCCCAGCGGTGCCGGCCAGCAGGGTCAGCGCCGCGGCCAGCCAGGGCAGCAAGCGGCGCAACGGTTTGGCAAAACGACGGTTCGACATGGTTCTTGGTGGCTCCGGCCGTGCGTCAATAGGCGTTCTGGCCGCGGCCTTCGGCGAAGCGCTGCTTGCGCTTGAACTCGACCTGGACGATGCGGCCGTCGTGGATGGTCAACTCGACCGAGCCGAACCGGATCTCCGGCAGGCTCTGGCGAATTTGTCGCAGGGCCTCCTCGGTGCCATGGGGTGGTGTTAGTGAGCGAATGGCCATGAGTGCTGTGTCTCCTCGGTCCTGAGTCGCTAAGTCCTCGTCGCCGAAGGGATCGAGCAAGGGCTATGCCAGCACCGCGGCAAGCCAGAACCGGCGCGGGCTGGCAGCGTGTAGGCGGTGGTTCGCGGGCGTGTGGGCCGGGAAATGTGGCTGCTTTTGCCGTGATATTTCCTGGAAATGGATCATTTCACGGCAAGAAAAGCGCTGCGGTTATGCCATATTCGTTGGTTGGTGGCGCGTTTCCGCGGGTTGGCATGGCTTCTGCTGGAGGAGGGCTCCGAGCCAAGCTACTGGAGAGCACGCACTTGTCCGGAGTCACCGCATCGTCCGCTTACCCCAGCCGCCCGGCGGATCCGCTGCGGGCGGTGGAACGGCTTGCCGAGGAGTTCGCCGCCACCGCCGCCGAGCGCGACCGCCAGGGCGGTACCGCCAAACGCGAGCGCGACCGTCTGCGCGCCAGCGGCCTGCTGGCCCTTTCCATCCCCGAGCAGTACGGCGGCTACGGCGCCGACTGGCCGACCGTGCTGCAGGCGGTGCGCATCCTCGCCCGCGCTGATGGCTCGCTGGCCCACCTGTTCGGCTTCCAGCACCTGATGCTCGCCACCGCCCGGCTGTTCGGCCGACCCGAGCAGTGGCAGGCGCTGTACCGCCGCACCGCCTCAGAGAACTGGTTCTGGGGCAACGCACTCAATCCGCTGGATGAGCGCAGCCGCTTCCAGCGGCGCGGCGACGGCGGCGGCATCATCGACGGTCAGAAGAGCTTCTGCTCCGGGGCCGCTGATTCCGACATGCTGATCGTCTCGGCGCGCGAGGAAGGGAGCGCCCGGCTGCTGATCGCCGCCATCCCCACGACGCGGGAGGGCATCACCGTGCACGACGACTGGGACAACATGGGCCAGCGCCAGACCGACAGCGGCAGCGTGAGTTTCCGGCAGGTGGCGGTGGCGCCGGAGGAGATCCTGGACACGCCGGGGCCGCTGAGTAGCCCGTTCGCCTCGCTGCGGACCTGCCTGGCGCAGCTGATCCTGGTGAACATCTACCAAGGGCTGGCCGAGGGCGCTTTCGCCGAGGCCCGGCGCTACACCCGCAGCGAAAGCCGCCCCTGGCACGGCGCCGGCGTGGCGCGCGCGGTCGACGATCCCTACGTGATCCGCCACTACGGCGAGTTCTGGGTCGAGCTGGAGAGCGCGCGGGCGCTGGCCGACGCCGCGGCGGCCGCCTTCGAGGCGGCCTGGCGCCGGGATCTGGCGCTGACCGCCGAAGAGCGGGCGCGCACCGCGGTGGCCATCGCCACCGCCAAGGTCGCGGCGGCGCGCACGGGGTTGGCGCTGACCAGCCGCATCTTCGACGTGATGGGCGCGCGCGCCACCGCGCGCAGGTACGGCTTCGACCGCTTCTGGCGCAACCTGCGCACCCACAGCCTGCACGATCCGCTCGACTACAAGCTGGCCGAGCTGGGGCGCTGGGCCTTGAACGACGAGCCGCCCACGCCCGGCTTCTATTCCTGAGCGGGCGGCGCCCGGCGCCGACCGCGATGCCACGCCTACCGGACCACCGGCGGCCTCTCGTCATCTCCACGGAGGTTCGCTATCCATGACGATTCGCTTCGAACTGACCGCCGCCTTGCGGCGGTTCGCTTCGCGCCACCCGGCGCCGGCCCGCGGCAAGGGCCGGCGCTTGTTCGCCGCGCTGCTGACGGCGGTGCTGGGCACCGGTCTGGCCAGCGCTGCCGACAAGCCGCGCCACATCGGCCTCGACTACGCCTACTACAACCCCGTCAGCCTGCTGATCAAGGAAAAGGGCTGGATGGAGGAGGCGTTCGCCGAGGAAGGCATCGAGATCCGCTGGGTGCTCAGCCAGGGCTCGAACAAGGCGCTGGAGTTCCTGCGCGGCGGCAGCATCGACTTCGGCTCGACCGCCGGTTCCGCCGCGCTGGTCGGGCGCGCCAACGGCCTGCCGATCCGGGCGGCCTATGTCTATTCCAAACCGGAGTGGACCGCGCTGGTGACGCGCAAGGACAGCGCCATCGCCAGCGTGGCCGACCTCAAGGGCAAGCGCGTCGCCGTCACCCGCGGCACCGACCCGCACATCTTCTTGCTGCGGGCGCTGGACGCGGTGGGGCTGAGCGAGCGCGACATCACCCCGGTGCTGCTGCAGCATCAGGACGGCTACCGCGCCCTGCAGAACGGCCAGGTGGACGCTTGGGCCGGGCTGGACCCACACATGGCGCGCGCTCAGGTCGAGATCGACGCCGTGCTGTTCCACCGCAACCCCGAGCTCAACACCTACGGCATCCTCAACGTCCGTGAGGAGTTCGCCGAGAAATACCCGGTGCAGGTGCGGCGGGTGCTGGAGGTGTACGAGCGCGGCCGCCGTTACGCCCTGGAGCACCCCGAGGAGCTGCAGGCGGTGCTGGTGGCCGCGGCCAAGATTCCGTCCGAGGTGGCGCGGCTGCAGCTCAAGGAACGCACCGATCTCGGCGAGCCGCGCATCGGCGAAGCCCACCGCGCCAACTTCCTGGCCACCGCCGAGGTGCTGCGCAAGATCGGCGTGATCAAGCCCGAGGTGTCGACGGCGCGGCTGGTCGAGCAATACACCGCGCCGCTGCCCGCCGCCGACTGAGGAGCGCGCCATGTCCGAGTCCACCACCATCGTGCGGCGCCGGCGCTTCGTCGGCGCCTTCGGCAGCGTGCCGCGCGCGCTCCGCGCCGGCCGCGGCCTGCTGCTGCCGCTGGCGTTGCTGGTGCTGTGGCGGCTGCTGAGTGGCGAGATCGTGCCCGCGCACCTGCTGCCGTCGCCTGGCGCAGTGCTGGAGGAGCTGGTCGAGCTTGCGCGCCGAGGCGAGTTGCTTGGCCACCTCGGCGCCAGCGCCGGGCGGGTGGCGCTGGGCTTCGCGCTCGGCGTGCTGGCGGCGACCCTGCTGGGCGCGCTGGCGGGCGCCTCGCGCCTGGCGCGCGAGCTGCTCGATCCCACCGTGCAGGCGCTCAAGGCGGTGCCGTCGCTGGCCTGGGTGCCGCTGTTCATTCTCTGGTTCGGGATCTTCGAGACCTCGAAGGTGCTGCTGATCGCCGTGGGCGTGTTCTTCCCGGTGTACCTGAACCTGATGACCGGCATCCTGTCGGTCGACCGCAAGCTGGTGGAGGTGGGGCGGATCAACCGCCTGTCGCGGCTCGCCATCATCCGCCGCATCCTGGTGCCGGCGACGCTGCCCTCCTACCTGGTGGGGCTGCGCGCCGGCCTGGCGCTGGGCTGGATGTTCGTGATCGCCGCCGAGCTGATGGGCGCCAGCGAGGGCCTGGGCTTCCTGATGGTCGACGGCCAGATGACCGGCCGCCCGGCGATCATCATCGGCGCGCTGGTGCTGTTCGCCGTCGCCGGTAAGCTCAGCGACGCGCTGCTGGAGCGCCTCTCGCGCCGGCTGCTGCGCTGGCAGGATTCCTTCGGCGCCGCGGAGGCCGGTCATGCTTGAGCTGGCTGCGATCGCCAAGCAGTTCGACGACCGGGCCGGGGTGTCGCACCGCGCCCTGGACGGGGTGAGTTTGAGCGTCGGCGAGCACGAGATCGTCGCCCTGGTGGGCACCTCGGGCTGCGGTAAGTCCACCTTGCTGCGCATCGTCGCCGGCCTGGAGGCGCCCAGCCGCGGCCGGGTCACCATCCGCGGCCGGCCGGTGACCGGCCCCAGCCCCGAGGTCGGCATGGTGTTCCAGGAGCCGCGGCTGATGCCTTGGCTGTCGGTGCGGGAGAACGTGCGCCTGGCGCTGCTCGACCTGCCGCGCGACGAGCAGGAGCGGCGCATCGACGCGGTGCTGGCGCAAGTGGGGCTGAGTCGCTTCGCCGACGCCCTGCCGCGCCAGCTCTCCGGCGGCATGGCTCAGCGCGCCGCCATCGCCCGCGCCCTGGTGCGGCGCCCGTCGGTGCTGCTGCTGGACGAGCCGTTCAGCGCGCTCGACTCCTTCACCCGCATGAAGCTGCAGGATCATCTGCTCGACCTGTGGGCCGGCGCGCGCTTCACCTTGATATTCGTCACTCACGACGTCGAGGAGGCGGTGATCCTGGCCGACCGGGTGGTGGTGATGCGCCATCCGGGGCGCGTGCAGCGCGAACTGCCGGTGGCCCTGCCGCGCCCGCGGCGGCGATCCGGCGCCGAGGTGCAGGCGCTCAAGGAGGAAATCGTCCGCGAGTTGGATTTGACCTGAGGCTGGGCGGGTTCCATGGGAGCTGGAACTTGGCAGGACGGTGATTTCGTGCGTTCCCTCCCCCCTTGCGGGGGAGAGCGTAGCGGAGGGGGTGCCAGGGAGAGGGGGCAAACAAGCCGCGAAGCGCAACTGATCGCTGCGCAACGGCCATTCTCACCAAGGCCGCTTCCATAGAACACATTGCGTCGTCGGCACAGCGTGCGCTGACGCTCGTAAGAAGTGGATACCCACCCCGCTCTCGCGAAGGCGGGTTTCACGCGGGCTTGAAGAGCTGCGCGGCGGCACCCGCCGACGCCGCCTAGCGGCGCAGGCTGCGCGCCCAGTTGCCGAGCAGTTCGCGGCCTTCCACCCAGTCGCGGTGGCCGGAGGCGACGTTGATGTGGCCGGCGCCCTTCAGGCAGATGAAGCTGCCGCCCCAGGTGGCGGCGAAGTCGGCGGCGCGTTCGACGCTGGCCGACGGGTCGTTGCTGCTGCCGATCACCAGGCTGGGGAAGGGCAGCGGCTGGCGCGGGATCGGCGCGAACGGCCGGAGCGCTTCGGGGGCGCCGGGGCGCTCCACGTCCGCCGGCGCCACCAGCAGCGCGCCGATCACTTTGTCGCTGCGGTAGCGCGCCGCCCAGTGGGCGACGGTGATGCAGCCCAGGCTGTGCGCGATCAGCAGCGTCGGCCGTGTCAGGGCGCGCACGGTGCGGTCCAGCGTGGCGGTCCAGTCGTCCACGGTCGGCCGTTCCCAGTCCGCCTGCTCGACCACCACCGGCGCCGTCAGCGTCGCCAGCCAGCGGCGCTGCCAGTGGTCCGGGCCGGAGCCGTGCCAGCCGGGCACCATCACGCAAGCCAGATCGGCCAAGCCATCGTCCAGGTAGTACGGCGGCGTGCGGGTTTCGCGGCTGTGGGCGTGGGCGGCGAGCGACATGGCAGTGTTCCTTGGATGTTCCGCTTCGGTCCGTAGCATACTGGCCGCTTACCTGCGAACAAGTAATAAATTTTTCTCTGTTTATTCCTTATTGGAATTAGAAAGGCGGCCCTAGGCCGCTCGCTTTCGCGTGTGCCGACGAGGCCTTAGGCCAGAGCTACGACGGCGTTCGTCGCGATCCTAGCCGTGTTCGAGCGCGGTTTTTCCGGTCGACGGTCACGGCCGGGTGAAGTTTCCTGGCCGCCGCACTGCGCTCTGCCGTTGATCGATGATCGCTGGCAGCGCCCGAAACCGCGCCGCTGGCCGCTTTCGCCGCCCCGACCGTGCCCGAGCCGGGGGTTGGCACGGCCGCTGCACCGCCTCCCGGGGCGAGGTCTCTCGTTTCCCACCAAACCCAAGTCATGGAGGGCACAGTCATGAGTCGGCAGCAGCCGGAACCCATCAAGTTCGCCTACTGGGTACCCAATGTCAGCGGCGGCCTGGTGGTCAGCAAGATCGAGCAGCGCACCAGCTGGGACATCGACTACAACCGCGCCCTGGCGCAACTGGCCGAGTGCAGCGGCTTCGACTACGCCCTGAGCCAGATCCGCTTCACCGCCGGCTACGGCGCGGAGTATCAGCACGAGCCGGTGGCCTTCAGCCAGGCGCTGCTGGCCGCCACCTCGCGGCTCAAGCTGATCGCCGCCATCCTGCCCGGACCGTGGACGCCGGCCGTGGTAGCCAAGCAGATCGCCACCATCGATCAGCTCAGCGGCGGGCGGATCGCGGTGAACATCGTCAGCGGCTGGTTCAAGGGCGAGTTCACCGCCATCGGCGAGCCCTGGCTGGAGCACGACGAGCGCTACCGCCGCTCCGAGGAGTTCATCCGCGCCCTCAAAGGCATCTGGACCGAGGACAATTTCACCTTCAAGGGCGACTTCTATCGCTTCAACAGCTACACCCTCAAGCCCAAGCCGCTGCAGCAGCCGCATCCCGAGATCTTCCAGGGCGGCAGCTCGCGCGCGGCCCGCGACATGGCGGCGCGGGTGTCGGACTGGTATTTCACCAACGGCAACACCGTGGAGGGCATCAAGGCGCAGGTCGACGACGTCCGCGCCAAGGCGGCCAAGGCGGGGCGGCGGGTGAAGATCGGCGTGAACGCCTTCATCATCGCCCGCGACACCGAGGAGGAAGCGCGGGCGGTGCTGGAGGAGATCATCGCCAAAGCCGACCGGCCGGCGGTCGAGGCCTTCGGCGAGGCGGTCAAGCAGGCCGGCCAGGCCAGCCCCGAGGGCGAGGGCAACTGGGCCAAGTCCACGTTCGAGGATCTGGTTCAGTACAACGACGGCTTTAAGACCAACCTGATCGGCACGCCGCGCCAGATCGCCGAGCGCATCCTCGCGCTCAAGGCGGTGGGGGTGGACCTGGTGCTGGCCGGTTTCCTGCACTACCTGGAGGACGTGCAGTACTTCGGCGAGCGGGTGCTGCCGCTGGTGCGCGAGCTGGAAGCCGCGCAGGCGCGGCGCGCCCTGGTCGGCGCCTGAAACTTGGCCCCCTCGCCCCGCGAGGGGCGAGGGGGCTTTTGAGGCTGACCACGGTCCGGCGCCGGCCGTGCCGCGCGTTCGGTCGCGGGCTACGAGGCGCGCTTGTTGAGCCGCTTCGCCAGCCGGTCGCCGCCGAGCTGGATCAGGCTCACCAGGGCCACCAGTACCACGATCACAGTGACCATGACCTGGGTGTCGAAGCGCTGGTAGCCGTAGCGGTAGGCCAGGTCGCCGAGGCCGCCGGCGCCGATGGCGCCGGCCATCGCCGAGGAGTTGATCATGGTGACGATGGTGATGGTGAAGCCGCCGACGATGCCGGGCAGCGCCTCCGGCAGCAGCACATGCCAGACGATGTGCCAGCGGCGGCAGCCCATGGCCTGCGCCGCCTCGATCAGGCCGTGGTCGACCTCGCGCAGGCTCACCTCGGCAATGCGGGCGAAGAACGGCGTGGCGGCGATGGTCAGCGGCACCACCGCCGCCCACACGCCGTAGGTGGTGCCGACGATCAGCCGGGTGAAGGGGATCAGCGCCACCATCAGGATCAGGAACGGTATCGAGCGGAACAGGTTGACGATGGTGCCGACCACGGCGTTGAGGCGCGGCGCCTCGAAGATGCCGCCCCGGCCGGTGGTCACCAGCAGCACCGCCAGCGGTATGCCGGCCGCCAGCGCGATCGCCGCCGATACGCCGACCATGGTCAGCGTGTCGAGCAGGCCCTGCCAGAGGCGTTCAATCAGCAGCGACATAGCCCAATACCTCCACGCGGTCGACGTGCGCGCGCGCCCGCTGCAGCAGGTTGTCCTGGCTGCGCGCCGGGCCGCGCACCGTCACCAGCAGCCGGCCCAGGGCGCGCCCCTGGATGCGCTCGATGCTGCTGGCCAGCAGCGTCACCTCCGTGCCCAGGCCGCCGATCAGCGCCGCCAGATCCGGCTCGCGCTCGCCGGTGTAGCGCAGCTCCAGCACCACGCGGTCGTCGGGGCGCTGGCGCTGCGCCTGCAGCTTGAGCAGCAGCTCCTCGGGCAGGGCCTGCTGCAGGGGTGAGAGCAGGGTGCGGGTGACGGCGTGGCGGGGATCGCCGAACACGCGCCACACCGGCCCCTGCTCGACCACCTCGCCGCGCTCCAGCACCACCACGCTGTCGCAGATCTCGCGGATCACCGCCATCTCATGGGTAATGAGCACGATGGTCAGGCCCAGCCGGCGGTTGATCTCCCGCAACAGGGCGAGGATGGACTGCGTGGTCTCCGGATCGAGCGCCGAGGTGGCCTCGTCGCAGAGCAGGATCTCCGGGTCGTGCACCAGCGCGCGGGCGATGCCGACGCGCTGCTTCTGGCCGCCGGAGAGCTGCGCCGGGTAGGCGTCGCGCTTGCCTTCCAGGCCGACCAGCCGCAACAGCTCGGCGACCTTGCGCTGCCGCTCCCAGCGCGGCACGCCGGCCACCCGCAGCGGCAGCTCGACGTTCTGGCCGACGGTCTTGGCCGACATCAGGTTGAAGTGCTGGAAGATCATGCCGACCCGGCGGCGCAGCAGCACCAGGCGCTCCTCGTCGTAGGCGCCGATGTCCTCGCCGTCGATCAGCACCTGGCCCTCGGTCGGCCGCTCCAGGCGGTTGATGGTGCGCAGCAGCGACGACTTGCCGGCGCCGCTGCGGCCGATGATGCCGAATATCTCGCCGCGCCGGACCTCCAGGTCGATGCCGCGCAGCGCCCGCACCGGGCCGTTGGCGGCCTGGTAGGTCTTGCCGACGCCGACGAAGCGCAGATGGATGTCGCGGCCCTTCGGCTCGGCGGCCGGCGCCGCCGGCTCGGGCTGGCGGACGGCGGGTTGTTGCAGGGCGATGTTGGCGACGCGCATGGCTCAAAGCTTCCAGCCGGGCTGATAGAGGGAGCCGTTGGCCTTGTCGAGCGCGGCGCGCACCGCCGGCGAGGTCTGGTAGATCTCGACGAAGCGGCGCAGGCGTGGGTCGTCCTTGCTGCGCGGGTGGATGACGAACTGAATGACGTACTCGGGGTAGTCGAGGCCGTCGAACAGCAGCGCCGAGTTCGGGTCGATGGTGCCGGCCAGGCGCAGGTAGTGCGGGTAGCCGAGCGCCAGGTCCACCTCCTCCAGCGCCCGCGCCAGCTGCACCGCCTCCAGTTCGATCAGCCGCAGATTCTTGGGGTTGCTGGTGATGTCGGTCTGGGTGGCCTTGTAGCCCACGCCGGGCTTGAGCGTGATCAGGCCGGCCTTCTCCAGCAGCTGCAGGGCGCGGCCGAGGTTGACCGGGTCGTTGGGGATGGCGACCCGGGCGCCGACCGGCAGCTCGTCGAAGCTCTTGTGCTTCTTCGAGTACAGGCCGACGTTGTTGATGATGCCCGGCGCGAACGGGACCAGCCCGTAGCCGCCGTCCTTGTTGGCGTTCTCGAGGAAGGGGATGTGCTGGAAGTAGTTGGCGTCGATGTCGCCGTTGGCGACGCTCAGGTTGGGGGCGATCCAGTCGGTGAACTCGATCAGCTCGACCTTGAGCCCCTCCTTGGCGGCCTCCGCGACCGCCACTTCCAGCGGCGGCACGAAGGCGGCGGTGGTGCCGAGCTTGAGCGGCTTGCCGTAGTCGGCCGCCAGGCCGGGGCCGGCCAGGCCGGTCAGCAGCAGGGCGGCGAACGAGGCCAGCAGACGGCGACGGGTAAGCGTGGAACCGAACATCTCTCAATGCTCCTGACTACGTTGCGGGTTTCGGTACGGCGCCGCGGTTCGAGGCTGCGCGGCCGCAGGCACGGAAGCGGCAGCCTTGGCGCGCCGAGGGTCTGAGCCGGAGACGCTCCGGTGGTCGTTGGAAAGAGGGCGGGCGCCGCTAGCCGGCGGCGGCCCGCCGCGGCGCCTGCGGCCGCCAGGCCGCCGCCGGGTGGCTGTCCGGCAGGCGCGGGCCGGTGCCGAACAGCTTCTCGCGCAGGGTGCCCTCGGCGTAGCGGGTCTTGTAGGCGCCGCGGTCCTGCAGCTCGGGCACGACCAGCTCGATGAAGTCCGCGTAGCTCTCGGGCGTGACCGTGCGCGTGAGGTTGAAGCCGTCCAAGTCGGTCTCGGCGATCCAGGCCTCCAGCGCGTCGGCCACCTGCGCCGGCGAGCCGACTACGGTGACGTAGCGGCCGCCGAGGGCGTGCTGTTCGAGCAGGGCGCGCTTGGTCCAGCCGCTGAAGGTCTTGGCCACCGACTGAATGCCGTTGGAGCGCTCGATGCGGATCGACTCGTCCAGGCCGTAGCGGGAGAAGTCGACCCCGACCGAGCTGGAGAAATGCGCCAGGCCCGCTTCCGGATTGGCGTAGCGGCAGTACTCCCGATATTTCTCCAGCGCTTCGGCCTCGGTCGGCGCCACCACCACGTTCACGCCCATGACGACCTTGACCGCCGCGGGATCGCGGCCGGCCTCGCGGGCATGGCCGCGGATCTGCGCTACCTGCCGGCGCGCCGATTCGTGGTCGCGGGCGTTGATGAACACGCACTCGGCGTGCCGGCCGGCGAAGCGCAAGCCGCGCTCGGAGCTGCCGGCCTGGTAGAGCACCGGCGTGCGCTGCGGCGAGGGCGCGCACAGGTGGTAGCCCTCGGCGTGGAAGAACTCGCCGTGGTGGCGGATCGGGTGCACCCGCGCCGGATCGGCGAACACCCGCCGCTGGCGATCCTTGAGCACCGCGCCGTCTTCCCAGCTGCCTTCCCAGAGCTTGTAGAGCAGCTCCAGGTACTCGTCGGCGCGGTCGTAGCGGCGGTCGTGCTCGATCTGCGCCGGCAGGCCCATGGCGCGCGCGCCGCTGTCCAGATAGCCGGTGACGATGTTCCAGGCCACGCGGCCGCGGCTCAGGTGGTCGAGCGTCGACATGCGGCGCGCGAACAGGTAGGGCGGCTCGTAGCTCAGGTTGACGGTGACGCCGAAGCCCAGGTGGCGGGTAGCCGCGGCCAGCGCCGACACCAGCACCAGCGGGTCGTTGACCGGCAGCTGGATGGACTCCCTGAGCGGGAGCTCCACCGAGCCCTGGTAGACGTCGTAGACGCCGACGATGTCGGCCAGGAACAGGCCGTCGAACAGGCCCCGCTCCAGCAGCTGCACCAGCTCGATCCAGTACTCCAGGGTGTCGAACTGCGCCGAGCGGTCGCGCGGGTGAGTCCACAGGCCATGGTTGATGTGGCCCACGCAGTTCATGTTGAAGGCGTTGAGGATGATCTGCTTCTTGGCGGCCATCAGATGGTCCCCCTCCGGGGCGGCAGGCGTTCGTTGAGGTAGTAGTCGCCGACCGCGTGGTACTTCCAGCGCACTGGGTCGTGCAGGGTGTGGGTGCGGGCGTTGCGCCAGTGACGGTCGAGGTTGTGCTCGGCGAGCGTGGCGCGGGCGCCGCCCAGCTCCAGCAGCTTGCTGCCGGCGGCGAGCGAGATCTCGGTGGTGATCGCGCGCGCCTCGGCCACGGCGATGGAGGCAGCGGCCACCGACTGCGCGTCCGGCTCGGCGCGGGCGCGGTCGACCCGCTCGCCGGCGATCTCCAGCAGCGTCTCGGCGGCGTGCAGGCGGGCGCTCAGCCGGCCGATCTCGCTCAGGGTGAGCGGGTCGTCGCTGGCCTTGTCCACGCCCGAGTCGATCCACGGCCGGGCCCGCCCGCGCACGAACGCCAGCAGATCCTCGAAGGCGGCGCGGGCGATGCCGGCGTCGATGGCGGCATGCAGCAGCTGGGCGAACGGGCCGACCGCGGTCGGGCGGTCGAACGCCGCCTGGAACTCCACCACGTCCTCGGCCGCCACCCACACGTCGTGGAACGCCACGGTGCCGCTGGCGGTGATGCGCTGGCCGAAGCCGCTCCAGTCGTCGATCACTTCCAGGCCCTGGGCGTCGCGCGGCACGAAGGCCAGCTGCAGCACGCCGTGGTCGTCGACCGCGGCGGTGGGGATGCGCTGGGCGAACAGCGCGCCGGTGCAATAGAACTTGCGGCCGCTGATGCGGTAGCCGTCGCCGTCGCGGCGCAGGCGCGTCTCGCGCTCGGCGGCGGTGCGGGTGCCGAGCTCGGCCAGGGCGTTGCCGAAGCGGCTGCCCGCCAGCGCCTCGGCGTACAGCCGCTGCTGCTGCGCCGGCGAGCCGTTCACCCGCAGCACCTCCAGCGCGTAGAAGTGGTTCTGCGGGATCTGCCCGAGCGAGCCGTCGGCGCGCGCCAGCAGCGCGATCACCTTGGCCACGGTCACGCTGGATACGTCGGCGCCGCCCAGGGCTTTGGGCACGGTAATGCCGCCCAGCCCGGAGCGGGAGAACAGTTCGAGCTCGGCGTACGGCAGCCGGCGCACCCGATCGCGCTCGGCGGCGTCCGGCGCGAAGCGCGCCGCCAGCTGCTCGGCCGTGCGCAGCGCCTCGGCGTCGTTCTTGATCACGGCCGCTTTGCCGTCATGGGAAATGGTGGTCATGGGCGCGCTCCCTCAGATCCAGGAATGGCGGGCCGGCGGCGTGCCGTTGAGGCGGTAGTTGCCGATGGCGTGGTATTTCCAGCGCACCGGGTCGTGCAGGGTGTGGGTGCGGGCGTTGCGCCAGTGGCGGTCGAGGTTGTGCTCGGCGAGCGTGGCGCGCGCGCCGGCCAGCTCGAACAGCTTCTCGCTCGCCTGCAGGGCGATCTCGGTGGACAGGACTTTCGCTTCTGCGACCGCGATCGAGGCGCGCGCCGCCGCGGCGGCGTCGATCGGTCCGGCGGCGGTGCGGTCGAGCAGCTCGGCGGCCTTGCGCAGCAGCGCCTCGGCGGCGTGCAGGTCGATCTGCAGGCGGCCGATGTCGGCGATCACGTACGGGTCGTCGCCGGCGCGCTCGACCTTGGCGTCGATCCAGGGCCGGGAGCGGCTGCGCACGAAGGCGATGGTGTCCTCCAGCGCGGCGCGGGCGATGCCGGCGTCGATGGCGGCCTGCATCAGCTGCGAGGTGGCACCCTGCAGGGTCGGCCGCTCGCTCAGCCGCGTCAGCGGCACCACGTTCGCCGCGGCCACCGGCGCGCGCTCGAATACCACGGTGCCGCTGGCGGTGGTGCGCTGGCCGAAGCCGCTCCAGTCGTCGACGATGGTCACGCCCGGCGTGCCGAGCGGGAGGAGCGCCAGCACCGGGCGGCCGTCGTCGTCGATGGCCTTGGCGCTGATCCAGTGCGCGAACAGCGCGCCGGTGGAATAGAACTTGGTGCCGGTGAGCCGGTAGCCGTCGCCGTCGCGGGTGAGCCGCGCGCGCATGTCGAGGGTGTGCTTGCTGTCGCGCTCCGGGCCGGAGTTGCCGATGCGGGCGCCGGCGAGCACGGCGGCGTAGATCCGCCGCTTGAGCGGCTCGTCGGCGGCGGCCTCGAGCAGGGCGAGGATGCCGAAGTGGCTCTGCGGTATCTGGCCCAGCGACGGGTCGGCCGCCGAGATCAGGCGGAATACTTCGGCCAGGGTGACGAACGACAGCTGCGGGCCGCCATAGACGCGCGGGATGGTGATGCTGCCCAGCCCGCTGGCGCTGAATTCCTCGACCTCGCGCCGCGGCAGCTGGCGCGTGCGGTCGCGGTGGGCGGCGCCAGCGGCGGCCTTCTCGGCCAGCCGGCGCGCGGCCAGCAGGGCTTCGGCGTCGTTGCGCAGGATCGCGGCGGACGGCGGAGCCGGCGCGCGCTCGGCGCCGGCCTCGGCCCGCTCCGATTGAACGTGGGTGGATATGGACCCGGTCACGGTTTGAGCCTCTTCCTCTTTCGGTGAGCGCCGCACAGGTGCTCCCGGAAGAGGAAGCACCGGAGATCGGCGGGGTGGGTCGATGCTCCGGTGGTCCGGTGAGGGTCAACTTAAGCGAGCGGAATCGACCGATCCAAATAGCGGTTGGGAATAACCATAGACAGGGCTATCGGAAGGCTGGCCGTCATATTTAACGGAAATGGTCGTTTGATATGCTGGCGCGAATGCTTTATGAATAAGATACCGATTATTTGGTTCTTAGCTTATTAAAAACGGTTCATTCCGTTGCCGCGTGGGCGCTGGATATGGTTAAGCACCCGAACAATAATCTGGAGCCCCCCTGATGAAGACTCTTCGAGCGTTGTTCGCCTCGGTTGCACTGCTCGCCAGCCAGAGCGTGCTCGCCGCGGCTTCCGATTACCTGGTCTCCACCGATTGGCTGGAAAAGAACCTCAACGACCCGAAGATCCGGGTGATCGAGGTCAGTGTGAATCCCGGCGTGTACGAGCGCGGCCACATTCCCGGTGCGGTCAATTTCGTCTGGCACACCGATCTGGTCGACCGGGTGCGGCGCGATATCGTCGCCAAGGACGATTTCCAGCAGCTGCTGCGCAACGCCGGCGTTTCCAAGGACAGCACGGTGATTCTCTACGGCGATACCAATAACTGGTTCGCCGCCTGGGGCGCCTGGGTGTTCGACATCTACGGCGTGCCGAACGTCAAGCTGCTGGACGGCGGCCGCAAGAAGTGGGCGGCGGAGAACCGTCCGCTGTCGGCTGTGGTCAAGCAGCCGGCGCCGGGCGACATCGAGATCACCACGGTGAACCACAAGCTGCGCGCCCGCCTGCCGGACGTGGTCGCCGCTGCCGAGAAGAAGGTCGACGTGGCGCTGGTCGACATCCGCTCGCCGGACGAGTACCAGGGCAAGGTGTTCGCGCCGCCCGGGGTGCAGGAGCTGTCCATCCGCGCCGGCCACGTGCCGGGGGCGGTGAACGTGCCCTGGGGCGAGGCGGTGGCGGCCGACGGCACCTTCAAGCCGGTTGAGGAGCTGCGCAAGATCTACGCCGCCAAGGGCATCGACGGCAGCAAGCCGATCATCACCTACTGCCGCATCGGCGAGCGCTCCAGCCATACCTGGTTCGCGCTGTCCAAGCTGCTCGGCTACGAGGTCGCCAACTACGACGGCTCCTGGACCGAATACGGCAACGCGGTCGGCGTGCCGATCGTCAACTTGGCCGGTACGGTCTGGGGCGGCAAGTAAGCCGCCGTCGCGGAGCCCGCGCCGCGCGGCGCGGGCGGCGAGCCGCGGCGCTGGGAGCCAGGGAGGGGCTCGCCGGCGCCGCTTCGTTCGTTCGGGAAGCAAGCGATGTCCTCTACGCCTGTCGTGCCTGCCTCGACCGTCGCCGGTCCGCTGCCGCCGCTGTCCCGGCTGGCGGCTGGCGCGGTGGCGATCGTCGCCGCGCTCTATCTCGCCCATCACCTCTCGGCCGTGCCTGGCAACGGCCGTGAGCTGAGCCTGTCGGTGTTGCTGGGCGTCGCCTTCGGCGCGGTGCTGCAGCGCTCGCGGTTCTGCTTCTACTGCGTGACCCGCGATTTCTTCGCCGAGCGCGACGCCCGCGGGCTGCTGGGCATCGTCGCCGCGCTGGCGGTCGGCACCCTCGGCTATCACGTGCTGTTCGGCGCCTTCCTGCCCGACCCGACCACCGGCCGGCTGCCGCCGGGCGCTCATATCGGGCCGGTGAGCTGGGTGCTGGCGGTCGGCGCGCTGAGCTTCGGCTTCGGCATGGCGCTGTCCGGTTCCTGCATCAGCGCCCACCTGTACCGGCTGGGCGAGGGCTCGCCGACCTCGCCGATCGCGCTGTTCGGGGCGCTGATCGGCTTCGTGCTCGGCTTCCTGAGCTGGAACACGCTGTATCTGCGGGCGCTGCAGGAAGCGCCGGTGGCCTGGCTGCCGAAGGGCTTCGGCTATGGCGGCTCGGTAGCGCTGCAGTTGGCGCTGCTGGGCGTGCTGGCGGCGCTGCTGGCGCGCGCGCACCGGCGGCCGGCGCCGGCCGACCCGGCGCAGCCGTGGTGGCAGCGGCGCTGGCCGGCCTACGTGGGTGGCATCCTGGTGGGGTTCATCGGCGTGCTCGCCTATCTGCGCATCGGCCCGCTGGGCGTGACCGCCGAACTCGGCAGCATCGCCCGCACCGCGGTCAGCGGCGCCTCCTGGTTCCCGCAGCGGCTGGAAGGGCTGGACAGCTTCGCCGGCTGCGCCACCACGGTGAAGGAGACGCTGTGGTCGGAGAACGGCGCGTTCGTGGTGGGCTTAGTGCTCGGCTCGCTGGGCGTGGCGCTGCCGGCGGGCGACTTCAAGCCGCGCCTGCCGCGCCTGGGCGAGTCGGTGCGCGCGCTGCTCGGCGGCGTGCTGCTCGGCTGGGGCGCCATGGTGGCGCTCGGCTGCACCGTCGGTACCCTGCTGTCCGGCATCATGGCCGCGGCGGTGTCGGGCTGGGTGTTCGCGCTGTTCCTGCTGATCGGCACCTGGGCAGGGTGGTATCTGCGCAAGCGTATGGGGTGGTAAGGCGCCCGCCTGGTCCCGTTTTTGCCGAGGCTGCCGGGCGATGGCTACGGCTGGCGCCGCCGTGGCGGATTGCGGCGCGTGGTCCTGTATCGGATCTCAAGGCGGTTTTCGCTGCCGGAACGCGCGGAGGAAGCGGGGGCGGCGGCTTGGCGTGCGTAGGCACGCCAAGCCGAATCCGATTTGATCAGGCGCGTTCCACCGGGGTCTCGGGGTGGTTGCCCCACTCCGACCAGGAGCCGGCGTAGCCGCGGATGTTCTCGAAGCCGAGGATGCGGCCGAGCAGCCAGGTGAAGCTGGAGCGGTGGTGGGTCTGGCAGTGGGTGATGATCTCCTTGCCGCCGTCGATGCCCAGCGCCGCCAATTCGGCGCGCACCGTCTCCAGATCGCGCAGACGGCCGTCGCGCTCCATGTCCTGAGCCGCCGTCCACTCGTAGTTCACGGCGCCGGGAATGTGGCCGGCCTTGGCGGCCAGCGGTCGCCGGCCTTCGTATTCCTCGCGCGAGCGGGCGTCCCACACCACCACGTCGGGATCGCGATGGCGCGCCAGTACGTAGTCGAGGTCGGCGATCGCCCGGTCGTTCAGCGCGCTCACCTCGTAGCGGGCGGCGGTCGGCGCGTTGGGCGTCGACTCGAACGGCAGATCGTCGGCGAGCCAGGCGTGGACGCCGCCGTTGAGCCAGCTGTAGCGGCGGTGGCCTACCAGCTCCAGCAGCCACAGCAGCCGCGCCGAGCGGCCGCCGCCCTCGTCGTCGTAGGCGACCACGTGGGTTTCCGGCGTCAGGCCGATTTCCGACAGCAGCGCGGCGATCTCCGCCGGCGCCGGCGGCAGGCCCGGAGCAGGCGGGGTGCCGCGCTGCAGGCGCCGGTAGTCGAGGTGGATCGCGCCGGGCACGTGCGCCTGCCGGTACACGGCTTCCTTGCCCACGTCGACGATCAGCAGGCCGGGCTCGCCGAGCCGGGACGCCAGCTCCGACGGTTCGAGCAAGAGGGGAAAGCGGTTCATGGTCGGGCTCCTTGCGTCCGTTCGTTAAGGTTCGCGCGCGGCCGCCACCGGCTCCGCCAGCCGCGCCAGGCGGCCGCGCAGCACGTTGCGGGTGATGCCCAGCAGGCGCGCCGCCTGCGATTGGTTGTCGTTGCAGAAGCGGAGGGCGCCGAGGATCAGCGCGTCCTCCACCCGGGTGTACAGGTTGTCCGGCGCTTCCTCGAACAGTGCGGTCAGCGCCTCCTCGAGCTGCTGCATGGCCGAGGGCGGCGGGCTGGCCGGTGCCGTCGCCGGCGGCGCGGCGGGGGCGATCGGCGCCGTCGGCGTCGGCCGCAACGGCGCCGGCTGGATGTCGTCCGCCTCGATGCGCTGATGGCGGCACAGCAGCAGCGCGTGGTGGATGGTGTTCTCCAGCTCGCGGATGTTGCCCGGCCAGGGATGGGCGAGCAGCTTGCGCTCGGCGTCCGGCGACAGGGTCGCGGTTCCCAGCCCCAGCTGGCGGGCGTAGCGCTGCGCGAAGAAGCGCGCCAGCGGCAGGATGTCGCCGGGCCGCTCGCGCAGCGGCAGCAGCCGCAGGGCGGCGACGTGGATGCGGTAGAACAGATCCTCGCGGAAGCGGCCGGCAGCCACCGCCTCCGCCAGCTCGACGTTGGTGGCGGCGATGATGCGCACGTCCACCGGGATCGGCGTGCGTGAGCCCAGCCGCACTACTTCCCGCTCCTGCAGCACCCGCAGCAGCTTGACCTGCGCGGGCAGCGGCAGCTCGCCGATCTCGTCCAGGAACAGGGTGCCGCCATCGGCCTGCTCGAACCAGCCGGGCAGGGTGGCGTGGGCGCCGGTGAACGCGCCTCTCTCATGGCCGAACAGCTCGCTCTCCACCAGCGAGTCGGTCAGCGCGCCGCAGTTGACCGCGACGAACGGCCGGTCCCGGCGCCGGCTCATGGCGTGCACGTGGCGAGCCACGAGCTCCTTGCCGGTGCCGGTTTCGCCGGTGATCAGCACGCAGGCATCGCTGGGCGCGATGCGCTCGATGCGTTCGAGCAGCGCGCGCGAGTGCGCATCTTCGAACACCAGCGCGGTGGCGCGCTCGGGTTTGACCTCTCGGAGGGCGGGCAGGGTAACGAAGGACACGTTCGGCTCTCTACGAACGCCCCCGTCCTTGGAAGCAACGCGAAACGCAGGGGGTGACGCCAGCACGGATGACTAAGGCGGCCTCGATATAACTTGGCGTCAATATAACCGGTGTTCTGATAACCAATAAGCGTTTGTTGCTATTAGCTTATATCGTTTTGATTGGTGATCTGGCAGCAACGATTGCTGCTGTACAGCCAATCGAACAGCAGTTGGCCGGCGAATGATGGCGGGATGAGGGGCGGGAAGGCGGTCGCGCGCACCGGCGGACCGGCATATCGGGGCATGACCCGTGATATTTCACGGTTTTTAGGGCTTGGCACGCTTTCTGCCTAGTGGGCTGCGCCGACGGCGGCATACAGAGGCTTCGCCGCCGTCACGACCACTGTCATTTTTCAGAGGGTATCGGGCCAACATGACCAGTCTTTCGTCCCGCCACCGTGTCACTCGACCTGCCGCCCTAGGCTTGCTCATGGCTTTCGGCCTGACGCTGGCCGGCTGCGGCGGCGAGAGCAGTGACGCCAACCGTTCGCCGAACCCCGGCGCTAGCCTGCGCGTGAACACGCCGCAGGACATCGCGCAGGAGTCGGCCGAGAATTACGACGACAACGTCAATGGCCTCGTCACCGGCCGTACCCTCAAGCGCTGGATCAGCGACTGGGAGCGCAACCGCCCGGCCGGCATCACCGGCAAGCTGGTGATCCTGCAGCAGACCAAAGGTCCGGCCGGCTATGAGTTCATCAAGCCGGACAACCGCAACGTCTTCACCTACCTGGAGAACGGCTGGCGCGAGGCGCGCTTCAACGGCGTCACCGAGATCGCCGGCATCGTTCTGTCCGGTCCCAGCGTCGACCGGCTGATCCGCAAGTACGGCATCGACGTCGAGCGCGACCTGATCGTCTGCGCCCAGGGCACCGGCGGCAACGCCGCCATGGACCAGGGACGCTGCTGGTACACCTTCCGCTACTGGGGCGTGGACGCCAAGAACCTGGCCGTGCTCGACGGCGGCAACAACCACCTGAGCGGCGACTGGGGTCCGGAGGACTTCACCAACGTGCCGTTCACCGAGGCGGTACCGAACCAGCCCAGCCCGATCATCAACAAGCAGGTCAGCAGCGTGAAGGACCTGCCGGTGGACAACACCATCCTGCAGGCCACGCTGGAGGACGTGATCAACGTGCTGCCGCCGCGCGACGAGAACGTGCTCGACGACGGCGTGTTCCTCTGGGACGGCCGCAGCCGCGAGCAGTACAGCGCCGGCGAGACCTCCGAGGCTGGCACGCCGCTGGCCAACCGTTACGCCTCGTTCCAGAACGGCGGCAGCCGCCAGGGCCACCAGCGAGGCGCGCTGCAGCTGAACTGGACCAACCTGATCGACCTGTCCACCGGTCGCTACAAGTCCAAGGCCGAGCTGCGCGCCTACCTCAACGGTGAGGTCGACGCCGAGGGCCGCGGCTTCGTCGACGGCACCTATCAGCTGGTCGGGCCGGGCCGCGCCTACCAGCCGGGCGACGTGGTCTATCTGTGGTGCGAGACCTCGGCGCGCGCGGCGGTGGCCACCATCGCCTCGGCCGTCATCCTCGGCCTGCCGACCCGGCTCTACGACGCCGCCAACATCGAATGGAACTCGCTCACCGGCGGCGTGCTGGATCGCAACGGCGTGGAGGTCCTGCCGGCCGACTCGCCCTGGCGCACCGACGTGCTGTCGGCGCCGTACTTCCTGAACCTGCAGGAGAACATCGCGCCGCGCAACGCCTGGTCCAACCCGGACGATCCGGCCGCCAAGACCCCGCCGCGCATCATCGACCCGTACGGCACCAGCACCGACCGGGTGATCCGCGAGGACAAGGCTTACAAGGCGCCGGCCGGCGACGGCGATAACGGCGGCGGCAACCCGGGTTCGGACAACGGCTCGGGTGGCGGCGGCGGTGGGAGCGGGCCGGTGCTGCCGCCCAACCCCTGCGGCGGCTGAGTGACGCCCTGAAGCGAATACGGACGCCGACACACAAGGAGGACTCGCCAGGGACGGCGACGGCGGCCGGTCCGTTCATCCCGTAAGGAGTCCATCGTCTTGCGCACTTTCCTGCTCGCCGTGTTGAGCGCCGTCGCTCTTTTGCTCGCGGGCGCCGCCGCGGCCGCCGAGGCGCCGGCGTCGCCGGCGGTCCCGGAGGCGGCGGCCGCGGCGGGCGAGCGCGCAGGCGAAACCCCGGCTCGGCCCGCCCGCAAGGGCCGGCTGCGCTTTCGCGACGGCCCGGTCTGCATCTGCAGCGACGGCTTGTCCGAGCGCGACATCCGCGACGGCGCCGCGCGGCAACGCGGCGCCGCGGGCATTACCGAATAGAGAAGGCATGACACCGTGAAGACCAATCGACCCGCTCTACTCGCCACTTTCAAGAACGTCGCCGTGGTCGGCGCCCGCGCCGTGTCGCTGTGGATGGCGCTGTTGCTGCTCGGCGTGGTGCTGGCCCTCGGCAGTCCCTACCTGACGTCCGGCGTCGAGGACGAGGCACCGCTGGCCGCCGACCAGTCCGGCTGGGGCAGCGAGGCGCTGAGCGCGCTGGGCAGCGGCGCCGAGGCGCTCTCGCCGGTGCCGCTGGCCAACGCCTGCGGCTTGGGTGCGTCCAGCTGCTTCCGCTGCCACAACGGCAAGCGCGCCGAGGCGCCGGCCAGCGATCCGAACACCGCGCCCTGGCACCACCAGCACGCCAGCGTCAACTACTCCTGCGCCGGCTGCCATCAGGGCAATCCGCGCATCCTCAAGCAGGAGATCGCGCACAAGAACCTGCTCGCCAACCCGGTCTCGGCGCCCGAGCAAGCCTGCGCCGGCTGCCATGTCGCCGGCGAGGTCGACGGCCTCGCCGACCGCTACCGGAAAATCCTCGGCAACTGATCACCAGGAATAACACCCGTGCGTATCCATAACATTCGGCAATTCGCGAGCCCGCGGCGGGCGGCGGCCTTCGCCCTGGCCGCGGCGCTGGCCGGCACCGCCCAGGCGGCGCCGACCATCGAGTTCGGCGACGAAGGCTTCGTGCAGCTCGGCTACTCGCTGCAGATCTGGGCGCAGAACCGCAGCTACACCTCGAACACCCACGACGGCAGCTCCACCGACGTGTTCCTGCGCCGCAACCGCATCACCCTGAGCGGCCAGTACAACGACCTCATCGGCTTCTACGCCCAGCTGGAGTCGGGCAACGACAGCAAGGGCGGCAACGACGATCGCGAGGTCTACTACCGCGATGCCTACATCACGGTCGACTATCGCGACGAGGCGCGCTTCATTTTCGGCCGCTTCAAGAACACCTTCTCGCGCGAGAACCTCGAGGCCTGCCTGGAGCCGCTCACCCTGGACCGCGGCGACATCTCCTACACGCCGTTCGGCGGCAGCCGCGACACCGGCGTGGCGATCTGGGGCAATCTGCGCGACGCCGCCTTCCAGTACCGGCTGATGGTGGCCGACGGGCGCGAGGGCAGCGAGGTGCCCAAGGATTCGCCGCGCATCACCGCCCGCGTGCACTGGAGCGCGCTCGATCCGGAGTACGACTACGGCTACCGCGGCACCTACCTGGGCACCCGCAAGATCTTCACCATCGGTCTGGCGGCCGACTACCAGGCCGACGCGGCCTACGCCGACTATCCGAACAAGCGCGATTCCAAGGACTATCGCGCCTGGACCGCGGACGTGTTCTTCGAGTACCCGTTCAAGAGCGGCACCTACACGTTCTCCAGCGCCTACTTCAACTACGACCTCGGCGACGCCATCAACCGCTCGCCCGATCCGGCCCTGCCGGTGACCACCGAGGTCGAGGGCTTCTACGTCAAGGCCGGCTACCTGTTCCCGCGTCCCATCGGGCCAGGTCGCCTGCAGCTGTTCGCCCGCCATGACGGCATCGAGTACAACCTCGCCGGCGGCGCCCTGGATCGGCGCATCAACAGCTTCGGCCTCAACTACTACCTCGACGGTCAGAAGCTGAAGCTGACCCTGGAACACCAGCGCCACGACTACGCCAACCCGAACCCGGCCACGCCGGCGCTGCAGGACAACCACATCACCACGCTGGGCTTCCAGTTCATCCTGTAGCGGGGGAGTAGACGGGTCATGTCACAGTCATCCTCGGCCGTTGCGGCCGCGGCGGGCGGTATCGCCCGCCGCGGCGGCTTGCTGCCGGCGGCGCTGATCGTCGGCGCGCTGGTGATCGCCTCGGCGATCTACCTGTCGATCGACAGCCGCTTCGTCTATCTGCTGGTCTACACCTGGTTCGGCGTGATCTACGGCGTGCTGCTGCAGTACGGCCGCTTCTGCATGGCCTCGGCGGTGCGCGACCTGTTCGCCGTCGGCGTGCCGCGCATGGCGGTGGGCGTGATGATCGCCGTGGTGCTGTACGCGCTGATCTCGGCGCTGATCCAGGCGGCCGGCTTCAACAGCTTCCAGGCTCACCCGCTGGGCTGGCACGTGCTGATCGGCGGCGCGATCTTCGGCGTGGGCATGGTGTTCGCCGGCGGCTGCGCGTCCAGCTCGCTGTACAAGACCGGCGAGGGCAACCTCAACGGTGTGCTGGTGCTGTTCGCGATCTCCTTCTCCCAGGCCTGGCTGGTCAGCGCCGGTGGCTGGCTCGACGCGCTGGTGCCGGCGAGCTGGACCGAGGCCGCCGGCACCGTCGATCTGCCGGAGGAGCTCAGCGCCACCCAGGGCTGGTTCGACCAGTTCACCGCCGGCTACCTCTGGCAGCTATCCGGCGCCACCGTGGCCGACTACCTGAAGCTGCCGCCGACCCTGACCAGCTACCTGCTGGGCAACGCGCTGCTAGTGGCGGTGCTGCCGGCCCTGGTCATCCTGCTGCTGCTGTACGTCTTCAACTACCGGCGCATCTATCTGCGCGAGCGGCCCGGGCCGGCCGGCAAGCTGGGCTACGAGCTGCGCGGGGTGTGGGCGATGCTCAAGCAGTCGCGCAACACCGCTTTGGCCGGCCTCGGCCTGGGCGTGTTCGCCGGGCTGCAGATGCTGGTGACCGGCGAGCTGCGCGACCACTACGAGATCTTCAACTTCGGCGAGCTGCTGGCGCGAATGGGCTTCACCGACGGCCTGTCGCTGCAGGACAGCGTGTTCGACCCCGGCTACTGGTACATCACCACCCAGGAGGCGCAGTGGGGCGGTTGGGTGCTGAGCAAGCTCGGCCTGACCATGGACGACAACATCTTCTTCGGCCTGGAGAATGGCCTGCCCAACCCGCTGCTGAACGCGCCCGGCATGATGTCGATCGGCATCATCCTCGGCTCGGCGATCCTGGCCAACCTCACCGGCGAGTTCAAATGGAAGCTGCCGAACCTGGAGACGGCGACGCTGGCCCTGGTCGGCGGCGCGCTGATGGGCATCGGCTCGCGCATCGGCATGGGTTGCAATATCGGCGCCTTCTTCGCCACTGTCACCAACGGCGATGTCAGCGGCTGGGTGTTCCTGGCCGGCATGACCGTGGGCGGCTGGCTGTCGGTGAAGCTGATCAAGCGCTGGATCGAGTGGCGCATCGCCCGCAGCGGCGTCGATTTCTAAAGCGAGAGGTAACGCGACATGGCGATCAAACTCAAGGAAACCGTGACCTTCGAGAAGACCGGCGACGGCGCCTATCGGCTCGACGTCACCGGCTACGGTTGCCCGCACGTGCAGATCTACACCGAGAAGGCGCTCAAGAAGCTGAGCAGCGGTGAGCAGCTGACCGTGGTGTTCGATAACCCGTCCTCGGGCGAGTCGATCACCTATCTGTGCACCGCCAGCGGTGATCAGCTGCTGGAGAAGCAGGAGCAGAACGGCACCTTCACCTGGAAGATCCGGCGCGCCTGATGCGGCACGGCAAACGCTGGCTGCTGGCGGCCGCGGCGCTGCTCGCCGCGGTCGCGGCGGTCCTTGCGCTGCGGCCGGGTCCGGCGCCGACGCCGGACCCGGCGCTGTTTCTGGACCGGCACTGGCAGCGGCCGCTGCCGCCGCAGGGCTCGCCGCCGGCCGCATTCACGGCGCTGGAGGCTTCCCTCGATCCCGCCGCTTGTGGCCAGTGCCATGCCAGCCAGTACGCCGATTGGCGCAGTAGCCTGCACAGCCGCAGCATGACCGCCGGCATCCTCTGGCAGCTGCGGCTGCTGCCGCAGGCCGAGGCCAACCAGTGCCTGGATTGCCACGCGCCGCTGGCCGAGCAGAAGGCGCTGCTGGCGCGGGAGCACGGCTGGGCCGGCGCGCCCGCCGAGCCGCCGCCGGCCTACGTGCCGGCCGACCTGGGCCATGCCGGACTGACCTGCGCCGGCTGCCATGTGCGCCGCCACCAGCGCTTCGGCCCGCCGCCGCGGCCGGGCGTCGATCCGGACCGCGCGCCGCACGGCGGCTTCACCGTATCCGCCGCTTTCGAGGACAGCCGCTTCTGCGCCGCCTGCCATCAATTCCCGGCCGATGGCCCACGCACCGCCGGCAAGCTGCGCGAGGACACCTACGAGCAGTGGCGCGCCAGCGATTTCGCCGCGCGCGGCGTGAGCTGCCAGTCCTGCCACATGCCCGAGCGGCGCCACCTCTGGCGCGGCGTGCACACGCCGGAGATGGTGGCCGCGGCGCTCACGCCGGCGCTGACGGTCGACGCCGGCGAGGTCCGCGCGCGGCTGACCAACAGCGGCGCTGGCCATCACTTCCCGACCTACATGGTGCCCAAGGTCTACGCCCAGCTGGTGCTGATCGACGCCGGCGGCGAGCGCGTGCTCACCGAGCGGGTCATCGGCTGGCAAGTCGACGTCAGCCTGCAGCACGAAGCCTTCGACACCCGCTTGGCGCCCGGCGCCAGCGTCGAGCTGGCGGCGCCGCTGCCGACCGACGCCGGGCCGTCGGCGCGGGCGGAGCTGCGGGTGCTGGTGGCCCCGCGCGAGCACTACGAGCGCACTTTCCAGGCGGTGCTCGACCAGGCCGACAAGCTCGACCGCCGTACCCTGGAGCTACTACAGCAAGCCTACGACGAGGCGCGCGCCAGCCGTTACGAGGCGCTGCGCCTGAGCGTTCCGCTCGACCCCGGATTGGAGACCGATCGATGAAACCCTTGTATGTGTCTTCCTGCCTGCTCGCCCTCGGCCTGCTGCTGACCGCCTGCGGCGGTGGCGGAGGAGGGGGAAGCGGCGATGCGCCGCCGGCGCCCGAACCGCCGCCGGTGGTCGATAATCCCGGCGGCTGCGGCGAGGACGGGCCGCTGCTCGCCTGCTATGCCGGTACCTATGCGCCGCGCAACGTCTATCTCGGCGAGCCGGCTTGGAGTCAGCTGATCGTCGCCACGGACGGCAGCGCCAGCTTCCAGGGCGAGGAAGCGCTGTCGTTCGCCGCCGCCGAGGTGGTCGCGGTCGAGGATCGGCGCGCGGCCGACCAGTCGATCGTCGTCCGCACCGGCAGCCGCACCTACCGCTTCGTGGTCGGCGCCGACGGCACGCTCTACGACGTCGAGTACGAGCAGGCGGGCATGCCCACCGGCATCACCGTCGCCGACCTGCCCGCCTGGCGGCAGAGCGCCAGCCTCAGCCACGGCATCAAGGGCACGGTGGCCGGCCGCAACTACGCGATCTACATCGACCCGGCCACCGCCGAGCCGTCCTACGCCGACGCCCGCGGCCTGCACATCGCCGCCTTCGAGGCCGGCGGCACCACTGGCTGGCGCCTGCACATCGACGGCTTCGCCCCGGACGACTTCCCGCGCAGCTACCCGTGCCGCGCCGAGCTGTCCGGCACCACCTCGCTCGAATTCGCGGCGCCGGGCCTGGCGTTGTCCACTGCCGCGCCAGGACGCTGCCGCATCGACATCACGTATATCGAGTACCTGACGCCGAACGACCCGCGCACGCCCATCGACTACATCGACGGCCGCTTCGTCGCCGAGCTGCAGGGCGAGACGCCGTCGACGCCGGTGCGGGTCGTCGACGGGCTGTTCCGGTTCGACGTGAACTGAGCGGGGTAGCTACCGAGCCTTCGGCGGCTGTGGACTGTCTGCGGCGCGGAGAGGCGGCCGCTAGGGGCGGTAGGTCGTCATGCCCGCGCAAGCGGGCATCCAGAACTCCAAGAATAACCACAGGGCTGTCCGCCGCCCCACCTGTGCCGCAGAAGCCGTCCAGCGGCAAAAACCTCATTTTCTTCAATATGTTGTGATTCGCGGGTTGTTTGACCCCCTCTCCCTAGTCCTCCCCTGCGAGGGGAACGTAATTCCTCGCCCAGCGCCAACTACGGCACATCGGCTCGGCCGTCTGCCGGCCGTCACGCCGCCGCGAACCACTCGGTGATGGCCGCGAGCACCTCCGCCGGCGCTTCCCGTTGCGGGAAGTGGCCGACGCCCGGCAGCACCAGGCGGCGCAGGCCAGCCGGGAAGTGGTGCTCGCGCCCGGCCGAGGTGGACAGGTCGTTGCAGGCGTCGTCGGCACCGTGCAGCACCAGGGTGGGAACCCGGATGGGCGGCTCCGCGCTCAGCGCCCGTTCCAGCGCGTCGTAGCGGCCGTCGCCCGGTGCTAGGCCCCAGCGGTGGCGGTAGGAGTGCACGGTCACGGCCAGCCAATCCGGGTTGTCGAAGGCCGCGGCGGTGCGCTCGAAGGCGGCGTCGTCGAAGCGCCAGCCCGGCGACCAGACCTGCCAGACGTAGCGGCAGAAGGCGCGGCGGTCGGCGGCCAGCGCCTGCTCGCCCAGGGGGGTGTTGAAGTACCACTGGTACCAGTAGTTCCGCGCCTGCCGCAGCGACAGCCCATCACCGCGCCCGTAGCCCACCGACAGCGCCGCGCAGCGCCGCAGCAGCTGCGGCGCCTGGCTGGCGATGATGTAGGTGCAGCGCGCGCCCCAGTCGTGGCCGACCAGGAACACCGGCTGATCGGCGACAGCGCGGATGAACTCGACGATGTCGCTGGCGATGGCGCCGAGTTGGCCGCTGCGCGGGCCGTCGACGCGCAGGAAGCGGGTCGGCCCGAAGCCGCGCAGGTAAGGGCGGAGCGTGCGGTAGCCGGCGGCGTGCAGCCCCTGCAGCAGCGGCTCCCAGGTATCCGGAGCGTCGGGCCAGCCGTGCAGCAGCACCACGGGCCGGCCGGCGGCCGGCCCGTCGTCGTGGTAATGGAGCTCCAGCTCCTGGGTGCGTAACGAGGCGAGCATGGCGCGCCTCAAGTCCCGTAAACCTTCTGCGGGCGATGGGTGTCTCCGCCCACCACGCTCAGCAGGTTGACGGTGTTGCGCTGGACGCCGCGGGCGTCGAAGGTCACGCGCCGGTTCACCCGCCGGTGCGGCCAGTAGTCGGCCGAGGCGTAGTGCTGGGTGGTGCGGTTGTCCCAGATGGCGATGCCGTTGCGCTCCCACTTGTGGGAGTAGATGAACTCCGGCTGCTTGATCCAGTTGTAGAGGAAATGCAGGATGCCGCGGCTCTCCGGGCCGGTGACGCCGTCGATCTTCTTGGTGAAGGTCTCGTTGACGAACAGCGCCTCCTTGCCGGAATCCGGGTGCGTCAGCACCACCGGGTGCGACACCGGCTTGAAATGACGCAGGGCGTTGCCCAGCACCTCCTCGCCGAACCCTTCCAGGTAATTGCGCCAGTTGCTCACCTCCCAGGTGTGGGTGGCGGTGAGGCCGCGCAGGTACTCCTTGAGGCCGGGGGAGAGCGCCGCGAACGCCTTGGTGGTGCTGGCCCACACGGTGTTGCCGCCCACCTCGGGGCCCTCGGTGATCTGGATCACCGTGCCGGCCGGCGGCTCGGCCAGCCAGCTCAGGTCGCTGTGCCAGTGGTCGATGGCCGGCGGGCGCTTGGCGTCGGTCTCGATCACCTCGATCTGGCTGTGCTCCTTGCTGCGGTCGAAGAACGCACCCGGCGAGATCGGGCCGAAGGCGGAGGCCAGGTCCAGATGCTGCGCGGGGGTGAGCTTCTGCGGCGGCAGCAGCAGCAGCTCGAAATCGAGCAGCGCCTGGTAGAGCTCGTCCTTGACCGCCTGGGACAGCGGCCGGCTCAGGTCGACGCCCTCGATGTAGGCGGCGAAGTTCGGCAGCTGCGGGCGGGGCTTGATGAGCTTGTAGCGGCTCTCGATGTCGACGAGGTTCTGCGTGGACTTGGCGGTCAGATACGAAGTCATGTCGGTATTCCTTCCATATGTGCGGGTTGCGAGGGGGTACGGTCAGGCGTGGCGCTCCCAGTGCACCAGGTAGCGCTGCAGCGCGTTGAGGGCGGCGTTGAGCAGCAGGCCGATCACGCCGATGCAGGCGATGCCGATGAACACCACGGGGATGCGGAATAGCTGGGCGGCGTCGGAGATCATGAAGCCGATGCCGCGCTGGGCGCCGACCAGCTCGGCCGCCACCACCACCGCCCAGCTCAGCGCCATGGCCACCTTCAGGCCGGTGAAGATCTGCGGCACCGCCGCCGGCACGATCACCCGCCAGAAGATCTGCCGCTCGCTCAGGCCCATGGAGCGGGCGGCGCGCAGATAGGACTCGGGCACGCCGGCGGCACCGGCGTGGGCGTTGAGCTGGGCGTAGTTGAAGGCGGTGAAGGCGATCAGCACCACCTTGCCGGTCTCGCCTAGGCCGAAATACAGCACCGCCATGGGAATGAAGGCGATGGGCGGGATCGGCCGCAGGAACGCCACCAGCGGCGCCACCAGGGCGCCGGCGGTGCGGTTGTGGCCGGTGAACAGGCCCAGCGGCACACCCAGCAGCGCGCCCACGGCGAAGCCGCTCAGGGTGCGCCACAGGCTGATGCCGATGTGCTCGTGCAGCGGCGCGCCGCGGTAGCCGCGCTCGAGCAGGGTCAGCAGCTCGCCGCCGAGCCGCTGCGGGCTCGGCAGGTAGGTTTCGGTGACCCAGCCCAGGTTGGTGACCAGGGTCCAGGCCGCGGCGACCGTGGCCAGGCCGAGCAGCGACCAGGCCCAGGTGGGCAGCCGGAGCGCGGAGGCGCGGCTCATGAGCGGTTCTCCTTCGGCTGGCTGCCGCCCTGCGCCTGGTTGCGGCGCTCGACGTAGGCGCGGATGTAGGACGGATCGATGGCGGCGTTGATTTGCTCCCAGCTCAGCGGCGCCGCCAGCGTGCCGGCTTCGTGTAGCAGCTCGCCGGCCAGGTGCAGCTTGGCCGCCAGGCCGCCGCGCGCGGCTACCAGCGAGAACGGCGAATCGGGCGAGAGCTCCTGCTCGAAGCGCGGCATGTGCTCGCCCCAGGTGCGCTCGAACAACGCCTTGGCGGCCGATTCGCTGATGGACAGGCGGTTGACCAGGGCCTTGATCGCCAGCTGGGGATCGCGCTCGATCGCCGCCAGCGCCTCGGCGCGGATCGCCACCAGCTTGGCGGGCACTTCCGGATGCTTGGCGAAGAACGCTTTGCGGCCGCCGATCAGGGACGGGCACACGCCGCTGCCGTCGGGCGCGAAGTCCTCGTCCCAGTTGGCCACTTTCAGCCCCTGCTCGGCCAGGGTCTGGGCGTACGGGCCCCAGGTCAGGCCGGCGTCGATGCTTTGGCTACGGAAGGCGTTGGCGTACAGCGGCGGGGGGATGTTCACCACCTTCAGGCTGTCGTAGGGCACGCCGGCCTTGCGTGCCGCCAGCGCCAGGGCGGTCTGGGCGCAGGTGCCGGGCGCGGCGGCGATGGCCTTGGCCTTCGGCAGGTCGCGGTAGTCGCGGATGCCCGAATCGGGGCTGACCACCAGGCCGGCGCCGGCGGCGCTGTCGGTTTCCCAGCCGATGAACGTCAGCGGAATGTTCTGGCCGAGCGCGAACACCGTGGCCAGGCCGGTGGTCACCACGTCGATGTCGCCGCTCTTGAGGCCGGCCAGCAGCGGCGCGCCGGTGGGGAACCAAAAGAACTCCGGCGCCAGACCGTGTTTCTCGAACAGCCCGAGATCGATGGCGACGTAGAGCGGGTAGTAATCGGCGGTGGGCGCGCCCCACTTGAACTTGAGCGGCGCCTCGCCGGCCATGGCCGGGCCGGCGGCGGCGAGCGACAGCGCCAGCGCGGCGGCCCGCAGGGAACGGCGGAGGGGGTTGACGAGGGAGCGGAGAGCGTTGGACACGGCGATTACCTTCATGCGTTTGGAACTTGGGAGACCAGGCCGAGCCGCGCCTCGCGCTGGACGGCGTCCAGCAGCTGCGCCTGCAGCTCGACGAACAGCGGTTTGGTGAGGAAGGAGCGGTCGCGCGGCTTGGGTGCCGGCACGGTGACCTCGTGCTTCACCCGGCCGGGACGGCCAAGGACCACGACCCGGTCGGCGACGAACACCGCCTCGCCCACGTCGTGGGTGATGAACAGCACCGTCGGCCGGAACTCGCTCCACAGATCCAGCAGCAGCTCCTGCATGGCCAGCCGGGTCTGGTAGTCGAGCGCGCCGAACGGCTCGTCCATCAGCAGGATGTCGGGCTGGCCGAGCAGCGCCCTGGCGATCTGCACGCGCTGGCGCATGCCGCCGGAGAGCTGGTACGGGTAGCGGCGCGCGGCGTGGGCCAGGCCCACCCGCGCCAGCAGCTGATGGGCGCGGTCCAGGTAGTCGGCCGGCTTGGCGCCCCGGCATTTCAGGCCGAGGGTGACGTTGTCGATCACCCGCAGCCAGGGGAACAGCGCCGGCTGCTGGAACACCACCGCGCGGTCGAGGCCCGGGCCGGTCACCGGCCGGGAATCGACCAGCACCGCGCCGGAACTCGGCGTCTCGAAACCGGCGATGAGATTGAGCGCCGACGACTTGCCGCAGCCGGTCGGGCCGAGCACGGAGACGATCTCGCCCGGGGCGATGCTGAGCTGCAGGCCGTCGATGGCGAGCACCGAGTCTGCCTTGCCGGCGCTGCCGTAGCGCTTGCTGACGGCGCGGAACTCGATCCGGGGCGGTACCGGCGCCGCCTTGGCGGCGGGTGTGCTGTCGATCTGTTTGAGTGCTTGCTGCATGACGATACCAGCGATGTGTCAGGCGTGGCCGCGCCCGTCGTGGGCGGCGGGCAGGGAAGGGAAGAGGGGCGATATATTATTTGGCGACATAAATAAATGCTTCGATATTCTGATATGTAATAAGCAGCCCTAAGCAAAGGTCGTGCCATGCGTCGGCGACGACCTATCTCCAGGCGCAAGACCAGATTGAGCGTGGGAATTCGAACGGGGGGTTAGGAAATGCGACGGTGCCGTGATCTGGCACGACATTTCCTTGATATATGACGGCGCACCGGGCCAGCGCGCGGGGCGCCGGGCCGGTGGCGTCGAGAACGCGGTGCGCGGTGGCGGGCGCTAGCTAGCGGCGGGAGGCGTGTCCCGGCGGCCGACCAGCTCGCGGGCCAGGAACAGCGCGGCTAGCGTGCGCGCCTCGGACAGCTCGCGGGTGGCCAGCACCTGCTCCAGCCGCTGCGCGGGCCAAAGCACCACCTCCACAGGCTCGGGCTCGTCGCCCTCCCGGCGCTGTGGGTAGAGATCGGTGGCCAGCACCACCTCGGCGCGATAGCCGAGGATGCCGGGTGCCAGCGACAGGGTGTGCAGCGGTTCCAGGCGGCGCGCGCCGAAGCCGATCTCCTCCATCAGTTCGCGGTTGGCGGCCTCCAGCGCCGACTCGCCCGGCTCGATGCGGCCCATCGGCAGGCCCAGCTCGTAGCGCTCCAGCCCTACCGCATACTCGCGCACTAGCACGAAGGTGGACGGATCGAGCATGGGCACGACGATCACCGTGCCAGCGCTGTCGCCGCCGGCCACCCGCTCGAACTCGCGCTCGGTGCCGTTGGCGAAGCGCAGCTGCACCGCCTCAATGTGAAACAGCCGCGAGCGGGCGGCGGTGCGGACGCTGACGATTTCCGGGGCGCGCCGCTGATTCATGCTCAACCTCGCAGCTGCCCGGCCAGGCTGCGCGGCAGCGCCGCCGCCGCCGGCAGTCCGACCAAGCGCGTCAGGGCGCGGCCGAGCTGTTCGAGCTGGTCGCGGACCCGCTCGGCGATCACGCCGTCCTGATAGTCGCGCCCTTCCAGATAGACGCTGCCAGGCAGCAGCACGGCGTTGAACCAGGCCAGCACCGGGCGCAGGGCGGCGTCGATGGCAAGGTAGTGGTGGGCGGTGGCGCCGGTGGCCACCAGGCCCACCGGCTTGCCTTCCAGGCTCTCCAGCGGGATCAGGTCGAGCAGGTTCTTGAGCGCCCCGGTGTAGCTGCCGCGATAGATCGGCGTGCCGATCAGGAATAGATCGCCTGCGGCGATGCGCGCCAGCACCGCGGCGGTGTCGTCGCCATAGCTGTCCGCCGGCCGGCCGTCGGCGAACGACAGCCGCAGCTCGGACAGATCGATGAAATCCACCTTCAGGCCCGGCAGGGCCTCGGCGGCGGCGTCGGCGGCCAGCTCCAGCGCGCGGCGGGTGCGGCCGCTGCGGGCGGCGCTGCCGATGATGGCTACTAATGTCGTCATCCCACTTTCCTCATGAGCATATGGTCGAGGCGTTGCAGGCGGTGATACGCGCCCTGGTGGTGGACCAGCGGGCGCCGCTCCGGGAACGCCGCGGCCCAGTCGATGCGGCCGAGGCAGAGCGTGTGGTCGCCGGCGACGATGCGCTCTTGCAGGGTGGCTTCGATGAAAGCCGCGCCGCCGTCCAGGAACGCGCCGCCGCCGGGTCCGCGGCGCAGCGGCAGGTCGTCGAAGCGGTAGCGCTCCGGGCCCTTGCCTGCGAAGCGCGTCGACAGCTCGGCTTGGTCCTCGCTGAGCAGGGTCAGGCCGAAACCGTCGGCGTCGGCCAGCGCGGCATCGGTGTCGCCGCCGCGGTTGATGCAGATCAGCAGCAGTGGCGGTTCCAGCGACACCGGCGTGAACGAGGTGGCGGTCATGGCGTGCAGGCGGCCTTCGCGGGTGCGCACGGTGATCACCGCCACGCCAGTGGCGAGCTGGCGCATGGTCGCGCGGAACAAAGAGGCGTCGATCATGGATGGTGTTCCGTTGACGGTTGTTCGAAGGGCGGACGCGGTCCTGGCCGCCGCCCACCCCAGGAGGGGAGCAATGGCCGTGCCAACGCCCGGAAAGGCGCGCCGCCGCAGGGTCCGTGGCGGCCCGACGGCCGCCGCTCGCGGGCGCGGCTGTGACCGAGCACGGTTCGGCCAGGAAATTTGCCGGGCTGTCCGTGAGCTTCTGCCGCCATCACGGTGCGTCTCGAACCGTGCGGAAGCCGACATGCACCGTGCCGACATGGATGTCGTGGCGGTGGCGCGCCTGGCGGCGATAGCGCTGGCAGTAGTTGGCCGCGCACAGCCAGCTGCCGCCCTTGATCAGCCCGGCCGTGGCGGTGCCGCCGGCGGCCTCCACGGGCACTTCGCCGTGGCCGTGCCACTGGCTCTCGCCGCCCCAGTCGTCGCCGGTCCACTCCCAGACGTTGCCGACTGTGTCGAACAGACCCTGGGCGTTGGCCGGATAGCAGCCGACTGGCGCCAGCCCGTGGAAGCCGTCCTCGGCCAGATCCCGATGCGGGAACAGGCCCTGCCAGAAGTTGGCGATCGGTCGGCCGCGCTCGTCCAGGCCATCGTCGCGGCCGCTGCCGCGTGCGCCGGCCTCCCACTCGGCCTCGGTCGGCAGGCGCCGCCCCAGCCAGGCGGCGTAGGCCTCGGCGTCGGCGCGGGTGACCATGGTCACCGGTTCGTTCGGCGCCGCCGGT
>ERZ777003.1313-NODE-1313-length-38567-cov-7.229591_pt1 | contig 38567 bp, 27 predicted proteins | sample MGYA00374956_ERZ777003 | MGnify/ENA primary metagenome ERZ777003 (study PRJEB29302, sample SAMN06268252) | bioreactor metagenome | isolation source: Joint BioEnergy Institute, California, USA | place: USA:Joint BioEnergy Institute, California, USA | collected... | reverse complement strand
AGGGCGTCGAGGTCGCCGGCTTGGGCAACACGGTGGTCAACGACGACCGCTCGCATATCGACGTGACGGCCATCGGCCGCGGCGCCGAGGCGCAGGGCGTCGAGGTCGCCGGCTTGGGCAACACGGTGGTCAACGACGACCGCTCGCATATCGACGTGACGGCCATCGGCCGCGGCGCCGAGGCGCAGGGCGTCGAGGTCGCCGGTTTCGGCAACACGGTGGTGAACGACGACCGCTCGCAGCTCGACGTCACGGCCATCGGCCGCGGTGCCGAGGCGCAGGGCGTCGAGGTCGCCGGTTTCGGCAACACGGTGGTGAACGACGACCGCTCGCAGATCGACGTGACCGCGATCGGCCGGGGCGCCGAGGCGGAAGGCATCGAGATCGAGGGCAGCTCGAACACGTTGGTCAACGCCGACCGCTCGAGGCTCGACGTGACCGCAATTGGCCGGGAGGCCGAGGCGGTAGGCATCGAGATCGATGGCAACTCGAACATCGTCGTCAACGACGACAAATCCACGATCGATGTAACGGTGAGCGGCAAGGACGCCGAGACTACGGGCATCCAGGTCGACGGCAACCGGAACCGCCTTGTCAACGACGACCGCTCCAAGATCAACGTGACGGCGAGCGGCCGCAGCGCCAGCGCCACCGGCGTTGCCGTTGACGGCGAGTTCAACGACATCGTCAACGATGATGGCTCCGGGATTGAGATTGCGGCGAGCGGCAGCTTTGCCGACGCAATCGGCATCATCGTCTGGGGCGATGGCAACGACATCAAGAACGACGATCGCTCCAAGATCGACGTCGAGGCGAAGGGACGGTATGCCCAGGGCTTAGCTATCGCCGTCGGCGGTGATCGCAACGACGTCAGCAACGATGACAAGTCCCGGATCGACGTGTTCGTGAAGGGCAAAGAGTCCGCTGCCGGCGGCATCATGGTCGCCGGTAACCGCAACGACATCGAGAACGACGATCGCTCCGTGATCGACGTGACCGTCATCGGTGCCGGGTCCGAGGCGCTCGGAATCGGCGCCGTGGGCCGCTACAACGACTTGTTGAATGACGACCGGTCGGTGGTGGACGTTACGGCCATCGGGTCTGGCGTCGTTGCCCGCGGGCTTGCCGCCTTGCAGGGCGGGGGCCGCGACGGCTACAACGACATCGTCAACGACGGCCGGTCGCTCGTCGAGGTTGTCGCCATCGGCGAGGAAGCGCAAGCCGTCGGATTGTACGCCGAGGGCAGGGAGAATGAGGTCGTCAACAGCGGCCGGTCGGACGTTGACGTACGGGCGAGAGGCGACGGCGCCGTCGCTCGCGGGGCGCAGGCCGTCGGCAACGATAGTGCCATCGTCAACGAGCAGGGTTCGGACATCAAGGTTTCGGCTGTGGGCGACGCTGCCATCGCCGTCGGCATGGATGCGACCGGAGACGGTCACGTCCTTGTCAACACCAAGGGTGCCGGCGTCACGGTATCTGTCGTGGACGAAGCGGCGCCTGAGGGCGACGGCGATGAGCCAGCGGCCTATGCAATTGGCATGTCCGTTCTCGGGAACTCGGCTCAACTAGTGAACACCCGGGGCGGGGACATCTCCGTGACCGCCGAGGGAGATTTGAGCCGGGGCCTCGGTATGCTCGCTGGAGGCGCCTCCAATGAGCTCGTGAACTCCCGCGGCGGGCAGATCCAGGTCGGCGCCACGGGAGCTCGAGCCCTGGCTGCGGGTATGGTCGTCGAGTCCGTGGATGGGAGCGTCATCAGCACGGACAGCCGCATTCTCAACGCGGCACAGGTTGACGTCAGCGCAACGGGTGATGAGGCGACGGCCGTCGGTGTGAAGGTCAACGGCGCCGACAACATCTTCGTCAATCGCGCCACGGTCACCGCCGAAGCCTCTGGCATGGGCGCTACCGCCATCGGGGCGTGGCTGGAGGGCGTTGGGAATTACGGCGTCAACCGCGGCGTCATCACGGCCTCCGCTGTCGACGCGGGCGCCTTTGCCTACGGCATCGGCCTTGTGGCCGGCGAGTTGCTCGAGGGTGAGGGCGACGAGACGGCCATCAAGTTCGTCAACACGAGCGACGGTTTCATCCAGGCGTCGTCGGTGGACGAGGGAGCGGCCGCCGCTGTGTACATCCGGGGGCAGGAGGGTGCCGCAACGACCGCTGCCGTTAAGTTCTACAACTTCGGCACGGTCGAGGGCGACATCACCGTCGACGGCGACCATATCCCGTCGTCGACGTACATCCTGCTGTACGACAACAGCACGACCACGGGCAACGTAACGCTCGCCCGGGGCGGCGACAATCTCGTCGAAATCTGGACCCTCGCCACCGTGGAGGGCGTCGTGGACGGCGGCTACTACGAGGACGAGGGCGATGATCATAAGAGCCACCTGCTCCTGACCGGCGAGTGGTACGATGATCCGACCTACGTTAAGGTGAAGCGGTTCCGGACGATCCAGATTGCGAGCGGCAACTGGCGGTTCACCGACAGTGAAGAGCTGCGCCTGGACGAGATGAACGTGGCCGGCAGCCAGAGCCAGGTCATCGTTACGGCCGAGGCCGAGAAGCGGCTCAACGTCGGTACGCTCAACCTGGAAGATTTGGCTCGCCTCAAGGGCGACGGTACGATGCAGGGCAACGTGGTCAACCACAGCGGCATCTTGGCTCCTGGCCACTCGCCGGGCACCATTACCATCATCGGGAACTACACCCACGAGGCGGACGCGATCTTCGAGGTCGAAATCTACACCGACGGCCAGCACGACAAGCTTGAAGTGGTGCAGGACGGCGGCGACCCCGACAACACCGGCAAGGTGACGGTCAACGGCGGCTATGTGACGCTCGTGCTCGAGCCCGGCACGACGCCGCGGGGCTACTGGAACGACCTGCAGCCGGTAACGTACGTCATTATCGAGGCCGATAACGCTGTCGAGGTGAACGAGCCCTTCAGCACCGTCTGGCCGACGCAGTACGCCCTGTTCCTGGGCTACGGGTTGGAGTACGAACCTAACGCCGTGCTGCTCAACGTGACGGCGTTCAACTTCGACTACTTCGCCCGGACGCACAACCAGCACCAGGTTGCGGGTGTGATGGACGTGACGCCCGACACCAATCCGGTGGTGCTGGCGCTCTTCTCGGCCGAGACCGAGGAACAGTTCCAGACCTGGCTGGATCTGCTCAACGGCGAAGTCTACACGACGTACCCGATCGTGGGGGCCGCCGGCGTGCAGAGCTTCCGCCAGGCCCTGGACGGCGCTTTGGGCAACAAGGTCGCGGCGGAGTTCCGCAACGGCTGGATCACTTACTACAACAACAGCCACACCGTGCACGGCACCAGCGAGAACGCCGGCTTCTACGCGAAGACGACCGGCGGCGTAGCGGGCCTCGACGTCGTGCGCGGTGAAACCGCCCGTCTCGGCTTTGCGCTCGGCATCACCGGCGCGACGGTCAGCATGGCCGACCGGGCCAGCGACATGACGGGCAGCGGCACGAACTTCGGGTTGTATGGCGACCACGTCATGGAGTCCGTGCGGTTGAGCACGACCGTGGCGTACGGCACCGTCGGATACGGCGCCAAGCGCTCGGTCAACGTGGGCAACGATGCCGACGTGTTTGAAGGGACGGCCGAGGGCAGCTTCAACGGCCAGCAGTGGTTGCTGGCTCTCCGGGCCGAAGGCCTCGGCACGGCGGACGCCACGTCGATCAAGCCGGTGTTTGGCCTGTCGTGGTTCAGCCTCAATCGCAACGGCTTCACGGAAACCGGCGCGAGCGAAGCCAACCTCGGCTTTGACAAGTACGCGACGAGCTACCTGCAGGGCGAGCTTGGCTTCCGGGTGGACTTCAAGCCGTCCACCAGCGGCGAGTGGGCGCTGGGCGGGTCGCTGTGGGCCTCCTACGTCCACGACTTCTCGCTGGCGGATCGGAACAACACCGCTTGGTTCGCGGACGACCCGGACAACAAGATGAACATCCGGGGCGTCGAGCGGACGAACGGTGCTTACCAGGTCGGCTTCGCCTTCGCCGGCCAGCAGTCGGGCGAAGGCAAGACGGGCTGGAAGCTGCAGTACGACGGCGAGTTCCGCCAGGAGCTGCAGAACCACTTCCTCCACGCCGGCGTGAACGTGCGGTTCTAAGGTCGGGAGGGGGTGCCGGTACGGCTGGCTATGCGCCGGCGCCCCCTCCGAGAACTCAGGAAACACGATGGAAGTGCCCCCCGTTCGCTGTTAATGGCGGGCGGGGGCTTTTCATTGTTCTCCATTCGTTTCCAGAAACCGCTATTGTCGACGGAGCATGCTGGCCACCCGCGGTTGTGTCAGCGGAGATGGGGGGCTAAGAAAGTCGAAGTGAACACTAGTACTAAAGTACGCAATGCAGCGAAGAAGGAAAATATGGACGTGTCTCGAAGCAATCCCAAATGGGGGCTACTGCGGGGGCGGGTTGCTTAAGAAGATGTCGTACAGTATCGACTGATGCGACTCTAAGGCAAGGTCGACTCGTTAACCCTCGGTGTACTCCGCCGCTTATTCACCTGTGCTTAGTTCGTTCGCACGCCCCCCCCCGATTGTCATCGCCCCATTCTTACTTGTATCGGGCGACGGGCACCGCCAGCTCGGAGCACTATCGTGCTAAGCCGAAACATTGCCTAACCCTTGAGTTGGGGGGCGTGCTCTGGTGCCGATGGGGTCGAATCCAATCCGGTTCATTGCTCATTATCGCCGCTCGGACGGAGCTGAACAGGACCTGTGGCGCCATCTTCGGTGCACGGCTCAATTCGCTGCCGAGTTCGCGGACAAGTTGGGCCTTGGGCCTATTGGCGAGCTGACCGGTCTCGTGCATGACCTCGGTAAAGCGACCAAGGCGTTTGACCATTACCTTCGGAGCCAGGTCGGGCTGTTGGATCCCGACGCGGAAGCGGTCGAGGACAACGCGCAGGACGCTGCGGGGGTAGACCACTCCACTGCTGGTGCCCAGATCCTCTACGAGCACCTCTACGGGCCAGCACCCGCTGACCGAATCGCGGCCGAGATCTTGGCCCTAGTGGTTGCGTCTCACCATTCGGGGTTGATCGACTGCTTGTCGCCGAGTGGCGAGAATCGTCTCTTGAGGCGGCTAAGCAAGGGCCAGGAGCAGACACGCAAGGATGAGGCGTGGGCCAACTTGGACGACGAGCTTCGAACTCGACTGCTCGCGTTGCTCTCCTCGGGCGTTGGAACGATGCTGCGTTCGGCTATCCAAGCGGCCGTCGAGCCAGGACGTGATGGGGAACATGAGGTTAGGTTTAAGATAGGCTTGATTGCCCGGTTCCTGCTGAGTGCACTGATCGACGCCGACCGCCTTGATACGGCCGACTTTGAGAATCCGGGCTTCCCCCAGTACCGAAACTACGGTTGCTATGTGTCATGGTCCCGGCTTATCGAGCTTCTCGAGGACCACCTGAGCAGCTTGCCCGGAGATCGGCCCATTGACGGCATTCGGAGAAGAGTATCCGATCAGTGTGTGCGTGCTGCACGTGGCGGGCGCGGGATTTACCGGCTTTCCGTCCCGACCGGCGGCGGCAAGACACTGGCGAGTCTGCGCTTTGCCCTGTACCACGCACGGGAGCACTGTCTTGACCGCATCATTTATGTTCTTCCGTACACCACGATTATCGACCAGAACGCCGACATCGTACGGCGGATCCTGGACCCTGGTTCACTGAGCGAGGGGCCAAGCGCCATCGTCCTAGAGCATCACAGCAATCTGACGCCGGAAGTGGAGCTGACTCTGCAGCACAGGCTGTTGGCCGAGAACTGGGACGCTCCAATCGTGTTCACAACGATGGTGCAGTTTCTCGAGACACTCTTTGGTTTCGGCACGCGAGGGTGCCGCCGAATGCACCAACTGGCGAGGGCCGTGATCATCCTCGACGAGATCCAGACCCTGCCCGTCCGCACGGTGCACCTTTTCAACGTCGCACTTCGATTCCTGGTGCGGTCAGCCGGTTCCACGGCCCTACTGTGCACGGCTACCCAGCCCCTTCTCGACGAAGTGAAACCGGCAAGCCGGGGACTGCCTCCCCCCACCGAGATCATCCAGGACGTGCGGCAACTCTACCGGGACCTTCAGAGGGTCAGAGTTGAAGACGGGACTCGTCCCGCGGGCTGGACGGCGGGGGAAGTCGCCGACCTCGCACTGCGTGCCAGTGAGAAACACGGCTCCGTTCTGGTTATTCTCAACACCAAACGGGCTGCGGCGATGGTGTTCAAGGAGATTCAGGCTCGCGGTTATCCCAGGGTGTTTCACTTGAGCACAAACATGTGTCCTGAGCACCGCATGACCGTTCTCGAGCGAGTGCGGACGTCCCTGTCCGGCAAGGGGCCGCTGATTTGCGTCAGTACCCAGCTCATTGAGGCGGGCGTCGACATCGACTTCCCCGTCGTCATACGGTCGCTGGCAGGTCTCGATTCCGTTGCCCAAGCGGCTGGGCGCTGCAATCGCCACAAGGAGCGGGACATCGGAATTGTCGTCGTGATCAACCCGTCATTCGAGCACTTCGACACACTGACCGACATCGCCAAAGGCCGCTTGGCGGCCGAGCGGGTCCTGAGCGAGTTTTCCCGCGACCCCGCATCGTTTGAGGGCGACGTTCTTGGTCCGGAAGCACTGCGGCGGTACTTTCAATACTACTTCCACGAGCGGTCCGGCGAGATGGATTATAAGGTGACCGAGACGTCTCCGGTTGGACGCCGGGACTCGCTCTATGATCTCCTTTCAGCCAACCCGTCGTCCGTCGGCGAACATGAGCGGGTGCACGGTACCGCTCCCGACATCTACATGCGGCAGTCCTTCATGTCGGCAGCACGGGCGTTTGCCGCCATCGACCAGGCCGGACAAGGTGTTATCGTGCCTTACAAGGAAGGCCGGGACATCATCGACGCGCTCTGCAGAGAACCTGACTTTGTTGAGCAACGCCGCCTCGTCCGGCGGGCACAGCGTTACTCGGTCAGCCTCCACCCCCTGGAGGTGCGACGTTACGCCGGCGGACGGTCGCCGCTGATCCGTGAAACGCATATGGGGAGCGGAGTGCTGTATCTCGCCGACAGCCGTCATTACGACGAAGACCTCGGGTTCAGCGCAGGCACGGCGGAGCCGCAACTGATGGCAACCCTGATGGCCTAGCGCGGTAGGCGGGCCAAGGGGAGGAGGGGGACAGTGGAAAAAGCGAACGTGGTCGAGTTCAAGGTCTACGGTCGGTACGCGTTGTTCACGGATCCGCTCACAAAGGTGGGAGGAGAGAGGGCCTCCTACATGGTTCCTACCTATCAAGCGCTCAAGGGCATACTCGAATCTGTGTACTGGAAACCAACACTGATTTGGATTATCGAACAAGTCCGGGTCATGAAGCAGATACAGACCGAAACGAAAGGCGTGAAACCGCTTCGTTACGGAGCGGGCAAGGAGTCCTCGGTTCATGAACTCTCTATCTACACCTACCTGCGAGACGTCGAGTACCAAGTGCGGGCCCGGTTCATCTGGAACCTGAACCGCCCCGATCTAGCCCATGATCGCAATGAGAACAAGCACTACTTCATCGCGCGCCGCATGATCGAACGGGGTGGTCGAAGGGATATTTTCCTGGGCACCCGAGAGTGCCAGGGGTATGTTGAGCCGTGTCGTTTCGGCGAAGGTCCGGGCTTCTACGATCAGCTCGAGGAGCTTACGTTCGGCATGATGTTCCACGGCTTTGACTACCCAAGCGAAACAGGCCGACCGGAGCTGTGGGCGCGATTTTGGATTCCCCGCATGCGGTGTGGCGTGATCGCCTTTCCCCCTCCGGACAACTGTCCGGTTAGGCGATTCATTAGGCCGATGGACTATCAGCCGGTCCCCGCTGTAGCGCTGGGGGCGGACCCCACGCTTGAGGATCTCCTCGCGGCAGGTGAGGAGAATTGAGCTGGATCGAGCAGTTGTGGAGGACGTACGAAGCCCACGAGACGCAGGTCGCTCGCCCGAGCGGCGACCACAACGAGGCTGTGCTCTTGCCCATCTGCCATATGACGCAAAAGGCCCAGATCGAGGTGGTCATCGATGGGGAAGGCCATTTTCTTCGTGCACGCGTCGTTCCCGCGGGCCAAGCGCGGACCATTATTCCATGTACGGAAGACTCCGAATCGAGGTCAGGTAATAAGCCAGTTCACCACCCTTTATGCGACAAATTGCAGTACGTGGCGGGCGACTTCGTCGCCTACGGAGGCAAAGTGACCAAGGGGTTTGAGACCAGTCCAAGGGAGCCCTATGAATCGTACGTCACCGACTTGGCCCGTTGGTGCGAGTCGCCGTTCGGTCATCGGAAGTTGAGAGCGGTACTCAAGTACGTCCAGCGCGGGCGGCTTGTCGAAGACCTCGTGGCGGCCGGCACGCTATACCTTGGTCCGGACGGAAAGCTGTTGGAGGAATGGACGGACAATACGGCGGAACCGCCGGCCATATTTCAAGCAGTGCGGCCCAAGCCCCAGTGGGAGGCGTTTGTCCGGTGGGTCGTCGAGATTCCGGGCGATCCGCAAGCCGCCGTCTGGAGTGACCTGGAGCTGTACGACAGCTGGATCCGGTATTATCTTAGCCAACCCCGCGCTGTCGACGTATGCTACGTGACTGGACGCCGAGAGAAGCGGGCCGCCAAACATCCCGCGGACATACGGCGCGACGGCGACGACGCCAAGATCATCTCCGGCAACGACGATTCGGGCTTTACCTTCCGAGGACGCTTTACGCAACTGGACGAGGCTATCAGCGTTGGACTTGAAACGACGCAAAAGGCCCACAAGGCTCTACGCTGGCTCATGCGCAAGCAGGGCACGCGCATCGGTGACTTTGCGGTAGTCGCGTGGTCGGTCATGGGCGAAGACGTCCCCGATCCACTTGCGGATTCGTTCGAGCTTCTGGGCATCGACGCGCCTGCGGTCGAGGCCCGCGCTGCCGGTTCTGTCGGCGAGGATTTCGCTTTGCGCTTGCGCCGCCGCATGCTCGGCTACAACGCCAGTCTTGGTGACGCGTCGCATATCGTTGTCATGGCCGTCGACTCCTTGACGCCTGGTCGCCTCTCTATCGCGTTCTACCGAGAGCTTAACGGCTCGGAGTTCTTGGCGCGGATCGAGCATTGGCATGCGACGTGCGCGTGGAGGCATTCATACAAACTTCGACCGGTCGAGGGGACCCGGCGACTCGAACCAGTTGAGTTCGTCGGTGCTCCCGCGCCGGTGGACATCGCCTACGCTTGCTACGGCCGTACCCTCGATGAAAAGGTGCAGAAGCGGGCGGTACAACGGTTGCTCCCGTGTATTATTGACGGGCAACCGATTCCTGCCGACTTCGTTGAGCGTGCGGTTCGCCGCGCCGCTTCCCCGTTGAGCCACGTCGATGACCAGGCATGGAATAAAACGTTGTCCATTGCTTGCGCCCTGTATCGGAAACAGAACGAAAGGGAGGGATACGATTTGGCGCTGGAGGAGGGACGCCGCTCGCGCGACTACCTCTTTGGGCGGCTCTTGGCCCTGGCCGATGAGTTGGAGGCGTGGGCGCTGCGAGAAACAAGCGAAAAGCGGACTACGAACGCCGTTCAGTTGATGGCGAGGTTTGCGGACAGGCCGTACTCGACATGGCGGACCCTGGAAGCAATCAAGCTTACACCCTACAAGTTGCGCCTCGGGACCAAGGGTCGGGGTCTCCTTAATCAGATCTCGTATGTAACCGCTCTGTTCGACCCCAATGACTTCACCAGCGATCGACCGCTTAGTGGGGAATTCCTGTTGGGGTATCATTGCCAACGCCAAGCACTGCGCGACCGGCGGCTGTCCGGTCACGGCGGACAGGATGATTCGGGAGCGGACGAGCGGGAAGAAGCGCTTGAATCCAAGGAGGAGGGGAACGACCATGACCACACTGGACAGGAAGATTGACTTCGCCGTCGTCATCGTCGTGAACAACGCAAATCCCAACGGGGATCCCCTAAGTGGCAACCAACCGCGAACGACATACGACGGCCTTGGCGAGATTTCCGACGTCTGCATCAAGCGGAAGATCCGCAATCGTCTCATGGAAATGGGCCACCGGATCTTTGTGCAGTCCGACGATTACCGGGTCGACGAGCATCGGAGTCTGCGGGCTCGCGCGGAGGCCGTGCTCAAGGGGAAAGACAAGAACCCCGACGAGCTTCGCAAAGCTGCGTGCAAAGAGTGGCTTGATGTCCGCGCCTTTGGACAAGTCTTCGCCTTCAAGGGAAAGAACAGCAAGCAAGGTGGTGAAGGGGTATCTATCGGCATTCGCGGCCCGGTGTCGATTCACCCTGCTTTCAGCGTGGCTCCTGTCAGGTTGTCCAACATCCAGATCACCAAGAGTGTGAGCGGCGAGGGCGACGGCACAAAGCGGTCTTCTGACACGATGGGCATGAAGCATCGCGTAGACCACGGGGTCTATGTGTGCTATGGGAGCATCAATCCTCAGTTGGCGGAGCGAACAGGATTCACGTACGAGGATGCCCTGGCCATCAAGCAAGCCTTACTGACTCTGTTTGAGAACGACGCCTCGGCGGCACGCCCGGAGGGGAGTATGGAAGTTCACAAGGTGTTTTGGTGGGAGCACTCCACACGCCATGGACAGTACTCGTCCGCCCAAGTCCACCGCTCGCTGCGGGTGCGGGTCAAGGAAGATGTCAGTGACCCGAAGGATCTCACCCATTACGAGATCATTCTGAGCAAACTTGACGGCTTGGAACCGGAATGCCTCGATGGTCGCTGAATCCTCAGTTCACGACGAAGAGGAATATCTCTGGCTTTCGGGGCTCCAGCATTTCGCTTTCTGCCGTCGCCAGTGGGCCCTGATCTACCTTGAGCAGGCGTGGCAGGAAAACGTCCTGACGTTCGCCGGGCGAGAGTTCCATGAGCGCGTCGACGATCCCAACTACTCGGAAAGTCGCCGTGACCGGGTCATCACCCGCCGCGTGCCGCTGGTCTCGCCGTCGTTAAGACTGTACGGAATCGCGGACACGGTTGAGTTTCACCGGCGACCCGATACGGGAGTTCGGCTTCCTGGGCGGGAGGGACTGTGGGTTCCGTATCCTGTGGAGTACAAGCGGGGCCGTCCGAAATCGGCTGATTGCGATCGAGTTCAGTTGTGTGCACAGGCCCTTTGCCTTGAAGAGATGCTTGGCGTAGAGGTACCGGAAGGGGCGTTGTACTACGGTCGAACCCGGCACCGTGAGGTAGTGGCAATCGACGCTAGCCTACGGCAGTATACCCGGGAACTGGCCGCGGAGATGCATGCCGCATTCCTTCGTGGGTCCATGCCGTCGGCCCACTACACCAAGGCCTGCGACAGTTGCTCCCTCGTCGAGCAATGCTTGCCACGGCTGCCGCGGCATACCAGTGTGGCGTCGTACATTGACTCGATGGTTGTGGGAATCGATCAGTGACAACAGCGATCGCAGGACCGCAGATTCCGGGCCGACAGTTCACTGCGGGGCGGGGACGTGAAGTATGCGAAGGCTTCTGAACACGCTCTACGTGCTCTCGACCGACGCCTACTTGGGAAAAGACGGCGAGAACGTGGTGGTTCGGGTTCAAGACGAAGAGAAGTTCCGGATCCCGGTGCACAATCTCGAAGGAATCGTGGCATTCGGCTACACGGGCGTCAGCCCGGCTCTTATGCACCTGTGCGCCGAGCACCGGGTGGCCATCTCGTTTTTGTCCCCGGGCGGACGCTTTCTTGGCCGCGTTGTCTTTCCCACGAGCGGCAATGTTCTGTTGCGCAAACGTCAATATGCTGCTTACGACAGCGAGAGCCACAGTCTCGGGATAGCCAAGAACCTGGTTGTCGGAAAAATTGCGAATAGCCGAGCTGTGCTGCGGCGGTTCTTGCGGGACCACGGACAGGACGGCGACAAGAGCGAGGTGGAGGACGCTACCGCCAGTCTGACACGCCATCTTGAGAGTGCAGCGCAGAGCCGGAGCCTGGACGGTTTGCGTGGGACGGAGGGTGAAGCAGCGCGTGCATACTATGGGGTTTTCAACCACCTCATCCTCGAACCTACCGGCAGCCTGGAATTCCGAGGACGGAGCAGGCGGCCTCCTCGGGATCCTGTCAATGCACTATTGTCGTTCCTATACACCCTGCTGACCCACGATTGCGTGGCTGCACTAGAAACGGTCGGTCTTGACCCCCAAGTAGGTTTCCTCCATCGAGTTCGGCCGGGTCGGTCAAGCTTGGCGCTTGACCTCATGGAGGAATTACGGCCGTACCTTGCGGACCGCCTCGCACTCACGCTCATCAACAACCGGCAGGTGACCGCCAAGGAATTCATTCAGAAGGAGTCCGGCGGTGTGCTCCTTTCAGAACAAGGAAGGCGATTAGTCATCGACGCCTGGCAACGGCGGAAGCAGCAGACAGTCCGCCATCCGTTCCTCAAAGAGGACATCGAAGTGGGCTTGTTGCCGTACGCGCAGGCCATGCTGCTCACTCGCCACCTACGAGGCGATCTTGAGGCGTATCCTCCCTACCTGCTTCGGTGACCGCTGGAATCGTATGTATGACGGGGGTTGGGCACTATGATGGTACTCGTCACCTATGACGTGAACACGCAGACAGAAAGTGGCCGCAAGCGTCTGCGGCAAGTGGCCAAGGTCTGTACGGATTATGGGCAACGGGTTCAAAACTCGGTTTTCGAATGTCTCGTTGACCCTGTCCAGTTTGCCCAGTTGAAGAAGCGGCTCGAGGAAATTATCAACATGTCGGAGGACAGTCTACGTTACTATTTTCTGGGAAGCAACTGGAAGAGGCGGGTCGAGCATGTGGGAGCAAAACCGACGTACGATCCAGAGGGAACCCTCTTGATTTAGGCGCCATGCGTTCCGATGGTGCAGGGGTGATCATAGGACTGACGTGACCCAGGTAGACACGAGTGATCCCGTGCGAAGGTGAAGCTCCCAGGCGATACTAGGCAGGTTCGCAACATGCTCTGGACGGGCAAACGACTCACTTTCCACCCTGCTAATGTACTGGGAAAAACGTGCCACGAAAGTGGTTCTCGCATCGGTGCTTGGAAATACCGATCACGAGCCCATCTTAGATAGGTACTGTCGCCCCTCGCGCAGGGGCGTGGATTGAAACGGCAGGACTACGAACGAGGCATGGGGGCCCTGGCGGGTCGCCCCTCGCGCAGGGGCGTGGATTGAAACTCGGTAGATGAAGAGCTTGTCGTCAGGAGACACGGGTCGCCCCTCGCGCAGGGGCGTGGATTGAAACCATCCGGCGGCTGATGGCCGAGCTAGAGAACGACCCGTCGCCCCTCGCGCAGGGGCGTGGATTGAAACGTGGTTCGGCCCTTTGGTGATGGGTTGGGGCAGCGTGTCGCCCCTCGCGCAGGGGCGTGGATTGAAACCGCAGGTTAGAGGGGGAAGGGGGCGTGCCCCTCGTCGCCCCTCGCGCAGGGGCGTGGATTGAAACCGGCTGGACGCGTCGCGGGTCACCGCCGAGTGCGAGTCGCCCCTCGCGCAGGGGCGTGGATTGAAACGGGCGGCCGTCCAAAACAACGTACCAGCGAAACGGTCGCCCCTCGCGCAGGGGCGTGGATTGAAACGGGAGTCCAACGATCAGCCCGTGGCCACGTTGGACGTCGCCCCTCGCGCAGGGGCGTGGATTGAAACAGCGGTCGTTTGAGGATCTGCGATCCGTTGAGAGTCGCCCCTCGCGCAGGGGCGTGGATTGAAACGCTGCGGCATGATCGGCGGGCACGACGAGTGGTGTCGCCCCTCGCGCAGGGGCGTGGATTGAAACGTGGGTCGGACTGCCACAAACCGGGCAGCGACCGGGTCGCCCCTCGCGCAGGGGCGTGGATTGAAACGACGAGACAGTAGAGTGGTACATGCGGGAGTGCGAGTCGCCCCTCGCGCAGGGGCGTGGATTGAAACACGCCGCGTGACACGACGACCAGCGTCATCCCGCGTCGCCCCTCGCGCAGGGGCGTGGATTGAAACGTAACCGGGATTTTCGGGTACACGTGCGCACGCTTGTCGCCCCTCGCGCAGGGGCGTGGATTGAAACAGGAGCGCAAAGCAACAAACGGTGCTGGGGCTACGTCGCCCCTCGCGCAGGGGCGTGGATTGAAACGTATCCTGCACGTTTACGCCGCGACGGCGCCCGCGTCGCCCCTCGCGCAGGGGCGTGGATTGAAACCGTGTCAACCTGGGCGTCGACGCTCTGCCAACGGGGGTCGCCCCTCGCGCAGGGGCGTGGATTGAAACGGGATGAGGCAGCTATCCTGGCCCGGGCAGGCGAGTCGCCCCTCGCGCAGGGGCGTGGATTGAAACGATCTGATCAGCCCTTCCACGCCGCATACCCCCTCGTCGCCCCTCGCGCAGGGGCGTGGATTGAAACCGTTGGCTCCTCGGTCAGGAACCATATTGTCCGTGTCGCCCCTCGCGCAGGGGCGTGGATTGAAACTCACGGGCAAACAGACCGGCGAACAGGCGCCGGGTCGCCCCTCGCGCAGGGGCGTGGATTGAAACGACGTCACCTCGCGGCCAGGGTCTCGATAGCATGTCGCCCCTCGCGCAGGGGCGTGGATTGAAACCATGGCGCCGCGGGCCCGCTGCTCCTGCTGGCGCGTCGCCCCTCGCGCAGGGGCGTGGATTGAAACGATGAAGATGAGGCAGAGACGCTGGCTCACGAGAGTCGCCCCTCGCGCAGGGGCGTGGATTGAAACAGGTATCAGGCCAGCGGCCATCAACTCTCGCAACCGTCGCCCCTCGCGCAGGGGCGTGGATTGAAACCGATGGCGCATGAGTTTGTGCTTGACGGCCTGCTCGTCGCCCCTCGCGCAGGGGCGTGGATTGAAACTGTCGTCAAACAGCGGACGGGACATGGGAACCGTGTCGCCCCTCGCGCAGGGGCGTGGATTGAAACAGGAGGAGGACGTATCGGCCAGAGGACGCAGCGATGTCGCCCCTCGCGCAGGGGCGTGGATTGAAACATCTGGCGGGTGAGCACCCGGAGTGCTTGCTCATGTCGCCCCTCGCGCAGGGGCGTGGATTGAAACTGGCCGGTGGCGTCATCGCGGCGGCCCTGGCCGGGTCGCCCCTCGCGCAGGGGCGTGGATTGAAACCTGCTGGCGGCGGACAGTTAGCGCCGTCGCCGGGTCGCCCCTCGTGCAGGGGCGTGGATTGAAACGCCCCATTGTCTCGCTCCCATTTGCCCCACGTGGAGTCGCCCCTCGCGCAGGGGCGTGGATTGAAACGATGAGGCGACCGCTAAGTGGCGGGCCGTTGAACGGGGTCGCCCCTCGCGCAGGGGCGTGGATTGAAACGGCCGCTATCGCTGCCACAGCGGCGGGAGATTGAGGTCGCCCCTCGCGCAGGGGCGTGGATTGAAACCTGGCTTGTGATGAGGCTCTTCCGCTCCCGGATCCGGTCGCCCCTCGCGCAGGGGCGTGGATTGAAACGCGATGCCCCGGCGCCCTATATCCGACGACAGCCGGTCGCCCCTCGCGCAGGGGCGTGGATTGAAACGAGGTAGGGAGGTTTACCGGGAGGTCGGCGCAACCGTCGCCCCTCGCGCAGGGGCGTGGATTGAAACCATGGACATCATAGAGGCGACGCCCAAGGAGCGCCGGTCGCCCCTCGCGCAGGGGCGTGGATTGAAACGCCGTGTACGCCAGCCTCTTGAGCAGCCCCAGCTGGTCGCCCCTCGCGCAGGGGCGTGGATTGAAACCACAATGCACCGACCCAGTGCGTCACCGGCGTCGGGGTCGCCCCTCGCGCAGGGGCGTGGATTGAAACGTGTCAAATGCGTAAGCACTTCACCGAGGCCAAGCTGTCGCCCCTCGCGCAGGGGCGTGGATTGAAACGAACTCGCCCTCGCGAGCACCGAAGTGCACCCGGAGTCGCCCCTCGCGCAGGGGCGTGGATTGAAACTTAAAACTCGAGAGCAGCTTCCCTGAACCAGTTCCAGTCGCCCCTCGCGCAGGGGCGTGGATTGAAACTGGCGCGCAACTGGGATTTTTACGTCGAGGACAAGGTCGCCCCTCGCGCAGGGGCGTGGATTGAAACCTCGAGTGGTGGATGCGTCACGGCTACCCAAGCCTGTCGCCCCTCGCGCAGGGGCGTGGATTGAAACGATACTCTGGAGGTCGAGCGGCTCCTGGCGGTCGGTCGCCCCTCGCGCAGGGGCGTGGATTGAAACGTATCAGCGGGGTGCTCAGCGCACCGGCCGTGGTTGTCGCCCCTCGCGCAGGGGCGTGGATTGAAACGTGGGATGCTGGCGACGTTTGGCAAGGAGACGAGTCGCCCCTCGCGCAGGGGCGTGGATTGAAACCTGTCGTGACCAACGCGTTACCAACCACCGCGGGTCGCCCCTCGCGCAGGGGCGTGGATTGAAACTCCTGGAACTTGAGCATGGCGTCAACAAGGCTACGGTCGCCCCTCGCGCAGGGGCGTGGATTGAAACCCTAATGAACGTGGAAACCCCATCCACCGGCAAAAGTCGCCCCTCGCGCAGGGGCGTGGATTGAAACCAACCAATCCTTGGCGCAGGAGTACGCCCGCTTGCGGTCGCCCCTCGCGCAGGGGCGTGGATTGAAACAAGCGGGGCGGCTCGGTCCAGGCACTGGCCGACATGTCGCCCCTCGCGCAGGGGCGTGGATTGAAACATCAGATAATCAAGACAGGCAGCAACTTGCTCACGTCGCCCCTCGCGCAGGGGCGTGGATTGAAACAGATAGCGGCGATTGCGGCCGCAGCAGGGCCGTTGGTCGCCCCTCGCGCAGGGGCGTGGATTGAAACTGCGCGCCGTCCGCGACCGTACCGGCCAGCGTATCGTCGCCCCTCGCGCAGGGGCGTGGATTGAAACAGCCGGATGATCTACAACATCCCGCAGGGCTACAGGTCGCCCCTCGCGCAGGGGCGTGGATTGAAACACGCGAGCACGACACCCAACTTCACGCCCAGCGGGTCGCCCCTCGCGCAGGGGCGTGGATTGAAACGTCGGTGACCTGTTTACCGGGCCGAGGGCGCAGTGTCGCCCCTCGCGCAGGGGCGTGGATTGAAACCTCGCCCGGTCGTGGCCGCAGCCACGACCTGACGAGTCGCCCCTCGCGCAGGGGCGTGGATTGAAACTAGCAGCCTCTCTCCTAACTCAGCCTCCCGCGCGTGTCGCCCCTCGCGCAGGGGCGTGGATTGAAACGCCCCATGGTTGCAAGTAGGGGAGCTGATCCGCCGTGTCGCCCCTCGCGCAGGGGCGTGGATTGAAACATGTCCCAGGGTGCCAGGGGCATCCGCGAGCTGCGGTCGCCCCTCGCGCAGGGGCGTGGATTGAAACGCAGGCGTTCCAGGTTGCAGCGATGCGACGGGCATTGTCGCCCCTCGCGCAGGGGCGTGGATTGAAACTATGCCGTCAACGTACACGAAGTGACAGGCCATCGTCGCCCCTCGCGCAGGGGCGTGGATTGAAACCATGGACATCATAGAGGCGACGCCCAAGGAGCGCCGGTCGCCCCTCGCGCAGGGGCGTGGATTGAAACCCACTAAAAATCATATCTCTTATGCGCGCGCGAGAGTCGCCCCTCGCGCAGGGGCGTGGATTGAAACGCCGTTGGCGTCGAACTGCCGCTCCAACTCGGTGAGTCGCCCCTCGCGCAGCGGTGTGGATTGAAACAAGCCACGCCCGCAAATCCGCGACCAGCTGCGAGGTCGCCCCTCGCGCAGGGGCGTGGATTGAAAGGATGCGAGTCTCGCCCATGTCCCAGATCCAGTACGGTCGCCCCTCGCGCAGGGGCGTGGATTGAAACCTTGGCAGCTGCGTGATGTCAACTTCCGGCGGCGCGTCGCCCCTCGCGCAGGGGCGTGGATGGAAACTGCGATGCGGGTGCGAATCTGGCCGGCGGCGGCGCGTCGCCCCTCGCGCAGGGGCGTGGATTGAAACCTGCCGCCGGCGGTGCAGATGACGACGATCGCCCGTCGCCCCTGGCGCAGGGGCGTGGATTGAAACGATTCATCTGCCGCGTCAAAACGTCCACGGCCTCCCGGTCGCCCCTCGCGCAGGGGCGTGGATTGAAACTCCTGGTACCCCTGCAGCGTGAACCGGATGTCGGAAGTCGCCCCTCGCGCAGGGGCGTGGATTGAAACGCGGGAGTCGTCGATTTCGTAACGGGCCGCAATCGTCGCCCCTCGCGCAGGGGCGTGGATTGAAACTGGTTGGAAATTATTACATGGCGTCGAACGCGACCGTCGCCCCTCGCGCAGGGGCGTGGATTGAAACTTAATGACCAGCATCGTGTTCTTGCTCCCATCTGGTCGCCCCTCGCGCAGGGGCGTGGATTGAAACGCCCAGGCGATTGGATCCATACCCAATCGCTCCGCGTCGCCCCTCGCGCAGGGGCGTGGATTGAAACGTTCATGAACATGTCCGACCGCGAGGCGTTCGACCGTCGCCCCTCGCGCAGGGGCGTGGATTGAAACTCGACGATCCGGTTCAGGATGGTCGTCGGGATGACGGTCGCCCCTCGCGCAGGGGCGTGGATTGAAACCCGGGTCCGGTGCGCATGGAGCTCGTCGATGATTGTCGCCCCTCGCGCAGGGGCGTGGATTGAAACCTCGCTGTCGGTGATAAACACGATGTCACCGGCGCGTCGCCCCTCGCGCAGGGGCGTGGATTGAAACGTTACCGGCTCAACGAGCAGACGGGGCAAATCGAGTCGCCCCTCGCGCAGGGGCGTGGATTGAAACCTCGCTGTCGGTGATAAACACGATGTCACCGGCGCGTCGCCCCTCGCGCAGGGGCGTGGATTGAAACATGGAGAGCGATGGCCGGCCTTAAGGTGCGAGGACAACTGTGAAGGACTTCGTCGCGACGTCACGGACGCGTGATCTTGGCAAGCCGGCTGTTTGGCAAGTGCAGGCGAGGTACCAAGGCGAAGGCATGGACGGTGACTTCAAGACTATTGGGAGGTAGTGTCGTCAGCTGGCTGCCTTGGCTGCAATACGTGGCGCGTTGGCCCATGCCCTTTCCCGGTCTGCTGGTGCGGGAGCGGGCGGGCTGTAGAATCGGCCAATCGGCCAGTCCCTCAGCCCGCACGCATGTGTAAGTATACGTTCGCGGTCGTCCTGGACCTCGCCCTATAGAGTCTTGCGCCTATCCCAAAAGGCGAGGTTTGCCCAGTAATCCTCGCAGCGTCATCACCTTGCCGATGTGGTACCAGCGGTGGCGGTCGGCGAACAAAAGCGCCGCGGCGACGTTGGAGTAAAACCGGTCGCCCTCGACCGGGCGGGCCAGGTCGCCATCGGCGATGGACAGAAGCGCCTTCTGGGTGCGGGCAAACGCCTCACGCACCTCCGAGAGAGGGGGAAAGTTCGCCTCGCCCGACGTTCCGAACGCGAAAATCTGGGCATACGTGTCAGGAAGGGAGACGTCCTCACCCGTTAGCTGCTTTACGATGCCGGCCTCACTGACGGCCAGATGTCCCACCTGCCAGACGATGGGAGCAAGCCCCTGCGGACGCTGGGCTGCCTCCTCGTCCGTAACATCCTTGATCGCATTCTCAAGCATGCGGGCGCCGGCTATCAGGGCGCCCTTCACCAGTTCCTGTACGTCCAATGGCGTTCCCTCCACGTGTCTATCGTTGTCGGGCCGCTCGGCTCGACACACGATTGATCAGGTTTGTCGCCGGCTTGCGAAGTCCTTGGAGGTAGTCGGCGGCTCCGGTACCTTGTCCAGGTGATCTTCCCGGCTCGGGTGTGTCGAACCCGAGTGGGACGTCGCGGGCACCGTGGACACGGAGCGCGTACCGTGTGTCTGATCCCGCACGATGTAGGCCTTGACCATAGCTTTGTGCACCGCTTGCTTTCTCACGGGGTGCGGAAAGCGTGGCTCTGCACCATAAGCGGCGTTCCGCGGCCCCGTTGTTGGGAATTCGTCCCACGTGCGGCCATCAAGCAATCGCCCAGCAGCGGTGCGTCGTAGACCTCCCCATTGCTTGAAAAAGAAGGCGACACCCGCGGCCACACTGCGGTCGCGCACGTCCCGCACCCAGTTCGGATCTAGAGGGCGTGCGCCGGGTCCAGACTCACCACCGACGATTACCCAGTCGATCCCGTCCAGACGCAGAGACGGCACCGGTCCGAGCAGCGGCTCGAGAGACAGGAACCTTACTGCGGCCGGCACTTGCCGCAGGTGATCGGCACGCCATATATACTTGTCGTTTTCGATGCTGACGCCAACCCACACGTTCCTTGGCCAAGGCAGATAGGGGGCCACATCAAGAAGGCGGGACGTCCTCTTCGTGAGGATTTGGAACGTGTGTTGGGATGCTTCGCACATAGTCGCGAACACCCGTTGAATGAATGGCAGAGGCACGTCCTCATGAAACAAGTCGCTCATCGAGTTTACGAACACCAAGTGCGGGGTCTTCCAGCGGAGCGGGATCGTGAGAAGGTCGTCATGGAGGGTCACCCGGAAACCATTACGATATCGATGGTTGCCCATGGCGTGCAGGCGCCGCGCCATGCGCTCGGCGTAGCAGTATGTGCACCCCGGGCTGACTTTATCACAGCCGGTGACGGGATTCCAGGTGGCCTGCGTCCACTCGATACGACTACGACCAGCCACAGCGACTCCCTCCCATGCGAGCCGACGTAGGCTTGCGAACATATATGCGGGATGACGCGGCCGAGGTCCTTCTCGCAACTCGCCTGAACTCGCCAACGAGTCGCTCCTACGTCGACAAAAGAATATGGTAAATTGAGTGTAAGGGGCGTTCTGAGTTCGCTCGCCCGACTAGCAAGTCAGCATCACCGCCTGGGAGGGTTGTCGCATGGCGTGGCAAGTGGCGGTCAATGTGCTGGTGTTTGCTTTGCTGCTGGCCGGACTGTTTCGGATGCAACGCCGAGGAGCGTCCTTTGGCGCCCGCGTCTTCACCGGTTTGGCGCTGGGCATCGTTTACGGCTGGGTGCTGCTCTGGATCTACGGTCCCGGAAGCGTGATCAACGGCTCCATCGACTGGTTTAACCTGGTGGGCAACGGCTACGTTCGCCTGCTTCAGATGCTCATCATCCCGCTCGTATTTGTTTCCATCGTAACGGCGTTCACGAAGATGGAGCTCAGGGACAACGTGGCGAAAGTCGGAGGGCTCATCCTGCTGGTGCTCCTGGGGACGACGGCCATCGCCGCCCTCGTCGGGATCGGCGCGACCGCCGTGTTTGGGCTCGACGCGGGGCAGATCGTGGCCGGCGAGCGGGAGATGGCCCGCATGGCGGGCCTGGAAACCACGTACGCGACGACGCTGGAAGGGCGCACGCTGCCGCAGCAGCTGCTGGAGCTTTTGCCGACCAACGTCTTCCAGGACTTCACCGGCGCCCGGCGCTCCTCGACCATCGCCGTCGTCATCTTTGCGGCCTTCGTGGGCATGGCGTACTTGTCGCTCCTGCGCCGGGATGAGGCGACGGCGGCCACCTTCCGCCGGGCGATGGACGCCCTGCACGGCATTGTCATGGGCATCGTCCGCATCGTGGTCCGCCTGACGCCCTACGGCGTGATGGCCATCATGACGCGGGTGGCGGCGACCAGCGACTATGAGTCCATCGTGCAGCTGGGCAAGTTCGTAGTCGCCTCGTACGTCGCGCTCGCGGTGATGTTTGGCATTCACCTGCTGCTGCTCGCGCTGGCGGGGCTCAATCCCGTGCAGTACGTGCGCAAGGCGGCGCCGGTTTTGGCCTTTGCCTTTACATCCCGCTCCAGCGCGGCTACGCTGCCCCTCAACGTGGAAACCCAGGAGCGGGAGCTGGGTGTGCCCGTGGGAACGGCCAACCTGGCGGGGTCGCTGGGGCTTTCCATCGGGCAAAACGGCTGCGCCGGCATATACCCGGCCATGCTGGCCATGATGGCCGCCCCGACGGTCGGGATCGATCCGTTCACGCCGGGCTACATCTTCACCGTGGTTGCCGTGGTGACGTTCAGCTCGTTCGGCATCGCCAGCGTGGGCGGGGGAGCGACCTTTGCGGCGCTTTTGGTGTTGTCGCTCCTTAACTTGCCGGTGGGGCTGGCGGGGCTGCTGATCTCGGTCGAGCCGCTCATCGACATGGGGCGGACGGCGCTCAACGTGAGCGACAGCATGCTGGCGGGCGTGCTTACGAGCCGCCTGCAGGCGGATCTGAACGTGGGGACGTATGCGGCTGCGCCGCGCCAGGCGGGTGCGTGAGCATTGCCTGAAGGCGGCCGGTGCGGACGAGGTGGCGCACCTCCGCGACTTGCCCGACGAAGCGCCCGTCGACAAAAACCTGCGGCACGCTGCGGAGGCCCGACAGCAACGCGAGGGCTTCGCGGCTGTCTGGAATCCGGCTGATGTCGACCTCCCGGTACGGGATTCCCGCCTCGTCCAGGAGGTTTTTGACCGCGCCGCAGTCCAGGCAGTTGGGCACCGTGTAGACCGTCACGGAGGGCATGGGCATCACCGGTTCCATCATACCAGACTACGTCCCGGTCATGCCCGGATGGTCACCCTCCGCCGGTGCCAGCCTGACGCCCCGTCGGGCAAAGGCGGGGCGAGGACGTCCGTTTGCACCTCACCGAGGCCGTCGATGGCCCTCACGACCAGTTCGGCGGTGCCGGCGGCCTCGGGCCGCCACGGCGCCGCCCACAGCCGCCATGCGTACGGGCCGAGCGGTTCCTTGACCGCCCTTACCGGCGCCCACGTCTGCCCGCCGTCCACCGACAGCTCCACCGCCTGGATTCCCCGATCCCCGGCAAAGGCGACGCCGCCGACGACCACCGTCTGCCCGGCCCGCAGCTGCGCCGCGGTCGGGATGTCGATGCGGGACCACGTCTTGATGACGGCGGTATCGCTCCAGCCCCGGCGGGCCCAGTAGCCTTTGTAGTCGTAGTCCACGACCCGCAGCCGCCGAATCCACTTGACGTTTTTCATCCCATAAATGCCCGGCACGATCAGGCGCGCCGGAAACCCGTGCTGCGGTTGAAGCGGCTCGCCGTTCATCTCGTAGACGAGCAGCGTGTCCGGGTGCATCGCCTTTTCGATCGGGATGCTGTCGGTGTAGTTGTCGTACGCTTCCATGACGAGGTCGACGGCCCCGGGCTTGACGCCGGCCTCCTGCAGCAGGTCTCGCACCCGCACGCCCCGCCAGATCGCGTTGCCCGCCAGCGGCCCGCCCACCTCGTTGCTGACGCACGTGAGCGTGACGAACGATTCGACGCTGTCCGGCGAGCGGATGAGCTGCTGGTAGTCGAGGGTCAGGGGACGCTCCACGTGCCCGCCGATTTCAAGTTTCCATTGGCGGTAGTCGATGCGCGGGTCAAACAGGTTGATGGAGATGGTGTAAAACTGGCCGACGGGCGTGACTTCCCGAGACATGCCCGGCTGCTCCCAGATGGATGTCGCGCCTTGCGCCAGCGCCCGCTGGAAACCGGATGCCGCCAACCCCAGCACCGGCGCTGCGCCGAGGGCCGCCCCGGCCCCGAGGGCGAGCCGAGCCCCGCGCTCCAAAAATGCCCGGCGTGTCATCGCGCCTGCCATGCCCGTGACGCCCCTTTCAACCGCAGGCGGCGGCTTTCGCCCCGCCGGCTGAGCAAGACTGCAAGTCCGTAGCCGGCTGCCGGCAGCGCGGCCCCGGGCCAGAGGGCGGCCGACGACACGGCCGCCCAGCCGCCGGGCGCGAGCACCGGCGCCGCCAGCCAGAGCGCCGCCTGCACCAGGAGGCCTAGGCCCGCGCCAGCGAGCAGCGCCCAGACAACGTTGGACCTGTTGGTCACGGCGGCGACCGCATGGGCAAGACCGCCCGCCACCGCCGCCCACACTACCAGCATAAGGACGAATGCGACCCACTGTGCCGCTGAACCAAGCCAGCGCACCGCCAGGGCGAACACGTCCATGGGCACGACGGCAAACAGCTGTTGCGCCAATGCCTCCGGCGGAAACGGCAAGCCCGTGGGGGCGGTGAGCCAGCCAAACCGGGCAGCGGCCTCGCCCAGCGTGGCGACCGCCCCGGCCAAGAGGAGCCGGCCTAGCCAGGCTCGCCCGGCGGATGCCCGGCTGGGCCGGAAACCGCCCCGGTATGTGGGGCTGCTGCGCCAGTGGATGCGAGCCAAAGGCGCCCTCCTTACGGTTCCGTCGTGTCGCCTCAAGGGTTCCATGCTCCCTGCCCGAGTCCTCTAAACCCTCGGCAACTTTCTCCGCACATCAGGACAAGTCGTGCGAGGAGGAGAAAAAGTTCGCACTTCTTCGCGGTGGCTTTCCGCCGCCGTGTGGCAGCAGGGGGCCGGACGGTGCTGTCGAAATTATGGGCCAGCACCGTTGAGTGGAATGGAAGACCGAAATGCGGAACAACTTCCGCGGGCCGGTCTGCGCACGGGGGCTGGATGTTGATGACGGAGCGTAACAACTCGGTCGCGCGGGCGGTCATGATCATGAACGCCTTTCTCGAGTCAGGGCGCGATCCGGAACTGGGCATTACGGAGCTGAGCCAGCGCACCGGATTGGCCAAGAGCGTGGTGTCGCGGGTGCTGGTGCCCCTCGTCGCGGGCGGATACGTGGAGCGGGACGCCCGTACGCGCCGCTACCGGGTCGGCTTGCGGGCGTTTGAGCTGGGCCTGCGCTACCTGGGCCGTACGGGAGCGCCCCAATCGGCCCTCGTGATGCTGGACGAGCTGGCCCGGGAGACGGGATACACCACGTACTTGGGCGTGCTGGACGGCCCCGAGTGCGTCGTCTTGGCGGCCGAGGAAGGGCGGGAGCGGATCCGCGTCGTGGTTTCTCCGGGCGAGCGCATGCCCGCGCACGGCACGGCCATGGGCAAGGCGATCATGGCGCACCTGGACGGCCCGCAGCGGGAGGCGCTCTTGACGGCGAGCGAGACAAGGAGCTTCGACGGGGAGCCGTGGCGCATCATGGACCCGGACGCGCTGCGGCACGATCTGGAGGAAACCCGGGTGCGGGGCTACGCCTTGGCGGTCGGCGACGGATACCCGGGGGTGTGGTCGGTGGGGGCCGTGATCCCCTTGAGCGGCCAGCGCCCGATGGCGGTGAGCCTGGATGTGCCCGCCTACGCCGTGGAGGAGGAGAAGCTGCACGATCTGGGCCGTATGCTGCTGGCGAAGGCGGCCCGGTTTTCGGTAATGCCATAGAGCGCACGGATGTGCTGCACACTTACGCCGTAAAGGAGGACTGAGCGATGGCGCCGGCGGCAAGCGGGTTCGACATGGAGCGAGTGGAGCAGGAGACCCAGCGGATCGGGAGGGAGCTGTTTGACCGGGTCAAGCACGAATCCGGGGCGTTTTTCCGGTCCGAGCGCTGGACCGGGCAGCTCCTGGAGTGGTCCATGCGCCACAGCGACACGCGTCTGCAGCTGTTCCGGTTCGTGGACGTGCTGCCGACCTTGCACGACCCCGAGGACGTGGTGCGGCACCTGCGGGAGTATTTCGAAGGCAAGCCGGACCCCTTCGGCGGCATGCTCAAGGTGGGCCTGGGCGTGGCCGGCATGGGGCGCATGGGCGCGGCCATGACCGCGGGCACGCTGCGCAAAGGCGTCGAGCAGGTGGCCCGGTCCTTCATCGCCGGCACCAACACCGACGAGGTGCTCAAGGCCGTGGAGCAGTTCCACCGCCAGGGGCAAGGTTTCACCGTGGACGTACTGGGCGAGGCGACCTTAAGCGAGGCCGAGGCGGAAGTATACCGCCGGCGGTACTTGGAGCTGCTGGAGGCGTTGACGGCCCAGGCGCCCCGCTGGCCCAAGGTGGATCAGGTGGACACCGCCCCGTGGGGTCCCATGCCCCGCGTCAACGTGTCGGTGAAGCTGTCGTCGCTCTACTCTCAGCTCGACCCCATCGACCCGGAGACGAGCACCCGGGAAGTCATCGCCCGCCTGCGCCCCATCGTGCGGCTGGCGAAAGAGCGGGGCGCCCACATCCACATCGACATGGAGGACTACAAGGTCAAGGACTTGACCTTCCACATCTTCCAAACGCTGTGCGATGACCCGGAGTTCAAGGACTACCGGTGGCTGGGCATCGTGCTGCAGGCGTACCTGAAGGACTCCGAGGCCGACGCCCGGCGGCTCATCGAATGGGCGCGGCGGCGGGGGACGCCCGTGACCGTGCGGCTCGTCAAGGGAGCCTACTGGGACTTTGAAACCGTCCACGCGCGCCTCGAAGGCTGGCCGGTGCCGGTGTACGAGCGGAAGTGGGAGAGCGACGCGAGCTTCGAGCGGATCACCCGGCTCTTCCTTGAAAACCACGACGCCGTCGACCTCGCGGTGGCGAGCCACAACATCCGCTCCATCGCCCACGCCATGGCGGTCAGCAAGGAGCTCGGGCTGCCGCCCCGCACCATGGAGTTCCAGGTGCTCTACGGCATGGCGACGCCGCTGCGCCGGGCCTTGACCGAGATGGGCGAGCGGGTGCGGGTGTACACGCCCTACGGGGAGCTCATCCCCGGCATGGCGTACCTGGTGCGGCGCCTCCTGGAAAACACGTCCCAAGAGTCGTTCCTGCGCCAAGGATTCGCGGAAGGGGAGTCGCCCGAGACGCTGTTGCGCAGTCCCGAGGAGGTCGGCCGGGAGGCGGCATCGCCGGCAGCGCTTGCTCCTGAGACGGCGCCTTTGGCCACGGTCGCCGCACCCGGCGGGGCGCCCGGCGCCGACCCGTTGGCGGGGCCGGGCATGGCCTACGGCGGCTGGGGATCGGGCCCCGAGTTTGGGCTGCCGCCGTACCGCAACGAACCTCACACGGACTTTTCCCGGGCTGACGCCCGCCGGCGCATGGAGGAAGCTTTCGCCCGGGTGCGCGAGACTTTGGGCCGGCGCCACCCGCTTCTCATCGGCGACGATGAAGTGGAGACCGCCGATGCCATCGTGTCGGTGAACCCTTCCAAGCCGTCGGAGGTCGTCGGCTACGCCGCCCGCGCCCGGGCCGAGCACGTGGAGCGGGCCGTCCAGGTGGCCAATAAGGCGTTTCCCGCCTGGCGCGACACCCCGGCCGAGCGGCGGGTCGAGATCATGCGCCGGGCCGCGCAGATCATGCGGGAGCGCCGCTACGAGCTGGCCGCCCTCGTGTCCCTGGAAAACGGCAAGCCGTGGCGGGAGGCCGACGGCGACGTCACCGAAGCCATCGACTTTATCGAGTACTACTCCCGCCAGGCGCTGCGCCTGGGCCGTCCCATCCGCATGGCGGACCTCGCGGGCGAGATCAACCATTACATGTACGAACCCAAGGGCGTGGCGGCCATCATCGCCCCGTGGAACTTCCCCCTGGCCATCCTGACCGGGATGTCCTCCGCGGCGCTCTTGACCGGCAACGCGGTCATCCTCAAGCCCGCGGAGCAGACGCCCGTCATCGCGGCCGAGCTGGCCCGAATTTACCGGGAGGCGGGCGTGCCGGCGGGCGTCGTGAGCTACTTGCCCGGCTACGGCGAGGAGGCGGGAGCGCCCCTGGTTTCCCACCCGGGCGTGCACATCGTTGCGTTCACGGGCTCCCGTTCGGTGGGCCTGCACATCCTGCAGCAGGCCGCCGTTCTCGGGCCGGGGCAGCGGCACATCAAGCAGGTCATTACCGAGATGGGCGGCAAAAACGCCATCATCGTCGACGACGACGCGGACCTGGACGAGGCCGTGGCCGGCGTCGTCGCCTCGGCGTTTGGCTACGCGGGGCAGAAATGCTCGGCGGCTTCGAGGGCCATCGTGCTGGAGCGCATCTACGACGCGTTCTTGGAGCGGCTCGTGGAAGCTTCGCGGAGCCTCATCATCGGCCCTGCGTGGGAACCGCTCACGTATGTCGGGCCGGTCATCGAGGAAGAGGCCCGGAAGCGCATCCTCAATTACATCGAAAAGGGCCATGGGGAGGGCCGGCCGGTGCTCATTCACGAGCCTCCGTCCCGGGCCAAGGAGCTAGGCGGCTACTACGTGCCGGTGGCCATCTTCGCGGACGTGCCGCCCACGGCGGTGCTGGCGTGCGAGGAAATCTTCGGGCCGGTGCTTTCGGTCATCCGGGCCAAGGACTTTGACGAGGCGCTCCACATCGCCAACGACATCGACTACAAGCTCACCGGCGGCATCTTTTCCCGCAGCCCCGCCCGCATCCAGCGGGCCCGCCAGGAGTTCCGCGTGGGCAACTTCTACATCAACCGCACCATCACCGGCTCGCTCGTAGGCCGGCAGCCCTTCGGCGGGCTCGGCTTGTCGGGCACAGGCTTTCAGGCCGGCGGCCCGGATTATCTCAAGCAGTACGTCGACACGCGCGTCGTGACGGAAAACACCCTCCGGCGCGGGTTCGCCGACGATGCCGCGGGCGGCAAGAGCTGACCCGGCGTCTGCTGCAACCAACGCTTCCCCAGCGGACCCCCATCCGCACGGCAGGGCCGGCGCCCCGATCCCCCATCGTGGGCTGCCGGCCCTGCCCCCTTTCCGGCTGGCTGCTCGGATACGCCCGGGCAACGGTTCGGACACGCTCGAGCCGGAGGCTGGGACCCTCTCCGGCCGACGGTTAGGACCCGCTCCAGCCCCAGGCTATGACACGCTCGCCCGCATGGCCGGGCCCGGCTCGTCGCCGGACCACGGCACATGGTCGTCGCCGGTTTCCTCCCGCAAGTTGTGGCGCTCCCGCTCGGCCAAGTCGCCCACGTACATGTACCGGCCAAAGGACTTGACGAACTGGAAGTCGTCGTTGCCGCTGGTGCCGCGGTAGGCGCTCTCCATGTTGCCGATCTGGCTGTCGAAATAGTCGGCGGAGGCGAGGATGACGCCCTCGAGGGTGAGGGGCTCCCGCAGCGTGTCCCATTCCCTCTTGCCCTGGTGGCCCAGGATGAGCTCGTCCACCCGCTCGGCGAGGTCCGTGGGGACTCCGAGTTCCGCCGCGGCCGCCCGCAGCATGTCGCGGCCGAGCAGGATGTGGCCGAACCGCTGGCCGCGGTCGGTGTAGTAGACGTCGCCCGTGATGGGGTGAAACGCCATTTCCTCCAGCTTCCCGACGTCGTGGAAGCACGCGGCGAAAAGCAGCGTTTCATACCCAAGCGGCGTCACCAGGTCGGGGTACATCTCCTTGGCCGCCTGGCGGCACAGCTGCATGACGTGGTAGGTGTGGCGCACGAGGCCCCCGGGGTAATTGTGGTGGTTGGACTTGGCGGCAGGCCAAAGGGCAAACCGTTCCCGGAACTCGGGGTTGCCCAGGAAGTGCCCGGCCCAAGCCCGCAGGTGCGGGTTCGTGAGCTCGGAGGCCAGAAGCCGATCGATGGCTTCCAGGTGTTTCCAGGCAAAACCGGGCACGGCGGGCCGCTCGACCAGCTCCTCAAGGGGTACGTCGCCCCGGCGGATGTTGCCCCACTGCACGTCGATCTTGGGCTGGGACTGAAACTCGCCGCGGATGCCTTGCAGCCTGGCCACGTCGCCGACTTTGGGGCCCTTTTGGTTGATGTCGTAGTTCCAGACGTAGGCGTGGATGACGCCGGTGCGGTCACCAAGCAGCAGGCGGAGGAAGTAGCGGCCTTCGCTGCCCCGCACCTCGCATTCGCGCACGAGGAACTGTCCGGATACTTGCGTGTTGACGGGCAGCGCCAAAATCTCCCGCACCGTCATGCGGCCGTTGTCCGCCATTGGGTCGACCCCCATCCTGCTGCACAAGGCGCCCGGCGGGCGCCCGCGGCTCATCCCTATGGTAACCTGCCCCGGCGTGCACGGCAACCGCAGGCGGTAGGTATACAGCAGCGTTCGGCAGGACAGTTGCCAAATCTTGTCGAATCGCGCCGATCAATCCCGCGCCCGCCACGAGAGCGACGGCCATCCCGGTGCTTGGCGGACGGCGCAGGAACAACCTTGGAGGGAGGCGAGCGACCGATGGATCAGCAACGGTACTCGCGACGGACGCTGATCAAGAAGGCCGGCGCCGCTGTAGCGGGTGCGAGCGTGTTGTCGGCGCTGCCCCACATCTGGGTCAAAGCCCAGGCGCGGCCGCTGCAGGTAGCGGTGTACGGCGGCATTTTCAAGGAAGTTTTGGACGAGGTTTTGTTTGCCCCGTTCCGGCGGGATACCGGCATCGCGGTGGAATCGCGGCCGGCGCCGACGGGCCCGGAAATGTACGCGCAGGTGCGGGGCGCGGTGGAGCAGGGGCAGGCGCCGGTAGACGTCGTCATGCTCGCCTCCAGCTGGGCTATCCGCGGCATGCGCGAAGGGTACTGGCACGCCTTTAACGAGCGCAACGTGCCCAACGTGGCCAACGTGCCCGACGAGCTGCGGCGCTACAGCGGCGAGGGGCTTGTGTCGGTGGCCGCCTTGGCGTGGTACATCAACCTGGTGTACAATACCCGCTTCGTGAGCCGCCCGCCCACCAGCTGGAGCGACCTGTGGAACCCGGTCTACAGCGGCCAGCTGGGGCTGCTCGCCCACGCCAACAACAGCTTCCTGCTGGAGATTACGGCCCATACGTTCTTTGGCGGGCCCCAAATCCTGCAGACGCAGGACGGGATCATGGAGGTCATGCGCAAGCTGGCCGAAGTGCGGCCGCACGTGCGCATGTGGTACTTGAGCGAGGCCACGTTCCAGCAGGCCCTCGTCAGCGGCGAAGTGCCCATCGGCCAGCTCTACAACGACGTCACCCAAGTCCTGGTGGACGAAGGGTTGCCCGTGCGCTCCATCTTCCCGTCGGAGGGTCCGGTGGTAGACCGCGGCGAGTGGGTCATCCTGCGCACCTCGGGCCGCAAGGAGGAGGCGGAAGCCTTCGTCAACTACTCGCTCCGGCCCGACGTACAGCAGCGGGTTACCACCAACCTGTACACGATCCCGACCATCCGCTCGGAGCTTGTCACGGTTCCGGCCGACATCCGCGAGCGGGTTATCGGCCCCGGCGCGGAAGGCTCCATCGTGCCCCAGTACCACATCTACCTGGACTGGGAGGATTGGATCAACGAGCGCTGGCAGGAACTCATCGTCACCGACGTGCCGGCGTGACCGGTCAAGGCGGCGCACGGCCGGGACGGCGGGCGGCGCACGGCCGGGACGGCGGGCAGCGCATGTTCCCGGCCGGCGTGGCAAGCGTCGCGTCGCGTGAAACCAGCGCCACAAGCAGCATTGGCCAAACCGAGCAAAGGGGCGGGCAGGCAGCAAGCCCGCCCCTTTTGTTGACGGTGGTCCGGGGAGGGCAAGTTCGGCGTGAGCCGGGTCGATTTGGTGCAGGTGACCAAGACGTATCCAGGCGGCGTCAAGGCCGTGGACGGCGTGTCGCTCACGGTGGAGGCGGGGGAGTTCATGACCTTGCTTGGCCCGAGCGGCTGCGGCAAGACGACCAGCCTGCGCATGATCGCGGGCTTTGAGCAGCCCGACTCGGGGCAGGTGCTCATCGGCGGCAAAGACGTGACCCGGGTACCCCCCTACGAACGGGACACGGGCATGGTGTTCCAGTCGCTGGCCTTGTTTCCCCACATGAGCGTCCTGGATAACGTCATGTACGGCCTGCGCATGCGGCGCGTGCCGCGCCCGGAAGCCGAAGCCCGGGCCAAGGAGATGCTGGCCCTGGTGCAGCTGGCCGGTTATGAACAGCGCCGGCCGCACCAGCTCTCCGGCGGCCAGCGCCAGCGGGTGGCCTTTGCCCGCGCGCTGGCCGTCAACCCGTCCATCTTCCTTTTGGACGAACCGTTCGCCGCCCTGGACGCGAAGCTCCGGGACGAGCTGCAGGTGGAGCTGAGGCGGCTCCAGCAGCGGCTGCGCATTACGACCGTCTTTGTCACCCACAACCAGCGGGAAGCGATGACGTTGAGCGACCGCGTCGCGGTCATGCGGGACGGGCGCGTGGAGCAGGTGGGTACGCCGCAGGAAGTGTACGAGGAGCCGGCGACCGTGTTTGTGGCGGGGTTTGTGGGGATGACCAACCTGTTTAAGGGCCACGTCGTCGCGCAAGACGGGGGCTTCGTCCGGGTGCGGACCGCGGAAGGCTTCGAGATCGCCGGCCGGCCGCCTCGGACCAACGGTGCGCCGCCGCAGGCGCTCGCCCCGGGTCAGCCGGTGACGGTTTCCGTGCGGCCCGAAGCTTTGCGGTTGGTCCAAGCCGGGGCCGCCGGCGCGGTGGGCGAGGCTGGCGCGGTGGGCGAGGCCGGTACCCCCACGGCGCGGGAAAGCGGCGAAGCCGCAGGCGAAAGCAATGGCACGGGCGGCATTCCCGTCCGTGTCGACATGGTGCGCTTCGTCGGCGAGCTGGTCGAGTACCATCTTTTCACGCCGGGCGGCCAGGAGATTCTCTGCACGTACCAGCGGGGGCAGGCGGCGCCTGCCGTGGGGCAGGGGGCCCAGGCCCTCGTACGGGTCGAGCCGGGGGAGGCGCGGGTGCTGTGGCAATGAGGGGCGGTTTCCCCGCGCAAGGCGCCGGCGGGCGGCTGGCCAGGGCGCTGCTGGTGTTTCCCGTCGGCATGCTCGTCGTCTTTTTCGTCGTTCCGCTCATCATGATGTTCGTGGTGAGTTTTTACCGCAACTTGCCGGGGGCGGGCTGGGAGCCGGCGTTTACGCTGGAAAACTACGTACGGGCTTTCTCCCGGGGGCTCTACCGGGACCGGCTCGTCTACACCCTCGAGATCTCGGCGCTCAACGCCGTGTTGTGCCTGCTCATCGGCTACCCGTTTACGTACTACCTCGTCCGGCTCGCGTCGCCTTTTTGGCGCAAGGTGGGGCTGACGCTCTCCATCAGCACGCTGTGGCTGACCTATGTGGTGCGCTCGTACGCCTGGTCGGTGCTGCTTTCGGCCACGAGCGGCGTCGGGCAGCTCCTCATGTGGCTTGGGCTCGTCGACCGGCCGACGGGGTATACGCCGGGGCCCGTCGCTACCGTGGTGGGGCTTGTCTACGTCTTCCTTCCGTTTATGATCCTGTCGCTTTACGGTTCGCTGCGGGCCATCGACCCGTCCATGGAGGAGGCGTCCATGAACTTGGGCGCCCGGCCGTGGCGCACGTTTCTCCACGTGGTGTTGCCGCTGTCGCTGCCGGGAGCGGCCGCCGGGGCCGTGATGGTGTTTCTCTTGACGATGGGCAACTACGTGGTGCCCAGCATCCTCGGCCAGCCGGCCCAGTGGACGATGCCGGTCATCATCACCAACCAGGTGATGAACGAGTCCAACGTGCCCTTTGGCGCGGCCATGTCGGTCATTCTCCTGGCCGTGCTGGGCCTGCTCGCCTACGCTACGGGGCGCCTCGTGGGCAAGGCGAGGGTCAACCCGTACGCGGGCAGCCGGGTTGCCCAAGGGGGTGAGGGGGCGTGAGCGGCCGCGGGCTCCGTTACCGGGATCCGGTCGTGTGGTCGGTGCGGGCTGCGTTTTGGATCGTGCTGGCCTTCCTGGGCGTGCCGCTTCTCATCCTGGCCGCCGTGTCGTTTCATCCGGGACGGTTCATGACGTTCCCGCCGCAAGGCTTTAGCCTGCGCTGGTACGAAACGTTGTTTACGAACTCGCAGTGGACGGACGCCATCCGCAACAGCCTGGTGGTGGCCTTTGCGTCGGCCCTGTTGGCTACGGCCATGGCGCTCATCCTGGCCCTGGTACTGGATCGCTACCCGGTGCGGTTCGGCGCCGTGTTCCGGCAGCTGGGCATGCTGCCCCTGTTCCTGCCGCCGGTCATCATGGGCGTGGCGTACGTCTCGTTCTTTTACGCCATCGGTTTCTCCGGCCGTATCGAGAACCTCATCATCGCCCACGCGGTGTTCAACGCGCCGTTCCCGCTCATGCTCATCTCGGCGGGCCTCGGAAAGGTGGGCAAGGAGCTCGAGGAGTCGGCCATGAACTTGGGGGCCCGGCCGGGGGTCGTCCTCCGCACCGTGACGTTGCCCCTCATCCGGGCGGACGTGTTTGCCGGGGCGCTTTTGGCGTTTATCTTGTCGCTCAACGAGTACATCGTCGCGTTCCTCGTCGCCGGTTTCACCGTCGTCACGCTGCCCATCGAGCTGTTTGCATCCTTGCGCTACTCATACTCCCCGGTCATCGCCGCGGCGTCGGTCGTATTCATCCTCGGCACGGCCGTGCTGGTCGCCGTCGCGGACCGGATGGCGGGCGGCCTGTGGGATTGACGCCATCGAAAGCCGCGCGCTCGGGGCGAAGGAGCGCGCAACTTGCAGAAGGAGAGGTTGGAGATGCCCAAGTACCGGCCGCAAAGCGCGATGGAAGTGCCGCGCTTTGCGGGCATTCGTACGTTTATGCGCCTGCCCCACGTGCGGGACTTGGCCGACGTCGACGTGGCCATCGTCGGCGTGCCCTTTGACACCGGCGCGAGCTACCGGGTCGGGGCTCGCTTCGGCCCGGAGGCGATCCGGCGGGGAAGCACCCTCCTGCGCCCCTACAATCCCGCCCAGCGGGTTGACATCTTTGAGTGGCTGTCGGTGGTGGACTACGGCGACGTGCCGGTGGTGCCCGGTTTCATCGAGCCGTCGTACGAAACCATCCAGCGGGGGCTCGCGCCGCTGGTGGAAGCGGGCGTCGTGCCCGTCTGCCTGGGCGGCGACCACTCGATCACCTTGGCCGAGCTGCGGGCGCTGCACCGCCGTTGGGGTCCGCTCGGGATCATCCAGGTGGACTCCCACGGCGACACGTGGGACAACTACTGGGGCCAGCGCTACACCCACGGGACGGTGTTCCGGCGGGCCGTGGAGGAAGGCCTGCTGGATACGGCGCGGGTCGTGCAGATCGGCCTGCGGGGGCCGCTATACGGCGAAAGCGACTTGGAGGACGGCCGGGCCCTTGGTTTTGAGCTGATCCCCATGGATGAGGTGCGCCGGATAGGTCTCGCGGAGACGATCGCCCGCGCCCGGGCGCGGGCGGGGGGGGGGCCCGTGTTCCTCTCCTTTGACATCGACGGCGTGGACCCCGCGTTTGCGCCCGGCACCGGCACGCCGGAGGTGGGCGGGTTTACGAGCTTTGAGGCGCTCAGCCTCGTGCGGGGACTCGCCGGCGTCAACCTGGTCGGCGCCGACGTCGTGGAGGTGCTGCCCGCCTTTGACGTCGCCGAGGTCACGGCCATGCTGGCCGCCAACGTCGCCTACGAGATCTTGTCCTTGCTCGCCTTGCAGAAACGCGGGTGACGGTTGCCGGGGCGATGGGCGTTGGCCAGGCAAGACGGAACACGGCGGCCCGGGTTTCCCAAGAAACCCGGGCCGTTCGGTTTCAAGAGATGACGGGCTAGCGCTTGCCGGCGAGCCCGGCGAGGATTTCGCCCACCTTGTCGAGGGTCTCGTCCTTTTTGCAGAAGGCGAAGCGCAGCACGGGGATGCGCCCGGGCGCGGGGGCCTCCTTCGTCTCGTAAAAGCTCGAGCCGGGCACGGCCGCGATTCCGACCCGCCGGATGAGCTCCCGGGCCGCGTCGGTGTCGCTGAGGCCGGCGAGCATGGGCGCTTGCGCCATGACGTAGTACGCGCCCTCCGGCGTGCGGCACTCAAACCCCGCCTGCCGCAGCAGGTTCACGAACCGGTCCCGCTTGACCTGGTACGCGGCGGCGAGGTCGGTGTAGTAGCTGTCGGGCAACGTGTCGAGGGCCTCGGCTGCGGCCACCTGAAGGGGGCTTGGCGCGCCCACCGTGAGGAAGTCGTGCACCTTGCGCACCGCGTTTGACAGCTCCGGCGGAGCGATGACGTAGCCGATGCGCCACCCCGTAATGGCCAGTGTCTTGGAGAGGCCGCCTACGCTGATGGTACGCTCGCGCATCCCCGGCAGGGTGGCCGGCGGGATGTGGCGCCGGCCGTCGTAGATGAAATGCTCGTAAATCTCATCCGTGATCAGGATGAGGTCGTGCTCGAGGCAGACCCGCCGCACGGCCTCGACCTCTTCTTGCGACAGCACGTGGCCGGTGGGGTTGCCCGGCGTGTTGAGCACCAGGGCCCGGGTGCGGGGGGTGATGGCCGCCCGCAGGGCGTCTTCGTCGATCCGGTATTCGGGCGGGGCCAGGCGGACGAACTTGGCCGTCGCGCCCGCAAGGTGAGACACCGGGAGATAGTTTTCATAGAACGGTTCGAGCAGGATGACTTCATCGCCCGGGTTGAGCACCGCGAGCAGCGACGCGGCTACGCCTTCGGTCGCGCCGCAGGTGACGGTGATATGCTGCTGGGGGTCGACGGGGACGCCCCAAAACCGGCTTACCTTGCGGGCGATGGCCTCCCGCAGGCGCGGGTCACCCCAGGTGACCGAGTACTGGTTTTCGCCTGAGGCAATGGCGCGCTGCGCCGCCTCCAGCACCAGCGCCGGGGGATCGTAGTCGGGAAAGCCTTGTGCGAGATTGAGCGCGCCGCTCTCGTCGGCCCACCGGGTGACCTCCCGGATGACCGATTCGGTGAAATGCAGGACGCGCTGGGCCGGTTGAACCACGTGATGTCCTCCTGTCTTCCAATGGCAGATCGCGCCCCGAGAGCAGGGACCGCCCGGCGCCTGGCCGAAAGGTTGGCGAAGGCCACCTGCCGCCCTTGCCGGGTGTTGAATCCATTGAACATTCGCTGCCGCCCCTTGTGCGTCCTTTCGGGAGAGGAGAGTGAACGGGTTTGAGGCCGCCTGAGTCGCTGGAGGCTGCGTTGGAAGCCGCCGCGGAGCTGGCCGAGCAGGCCCACCGGTATTTGCGGGAAAACCGCCTCGACAAGGCGAAGCGCTTGTTTCAAAAGGCCTCGGACCTGTACCCGCTGCCCTTTGCCCTCAACAACCTGGCGGCCATCTACCTCGAGCACGAGCGCGATCCCCGGGCGGCTTTGGATACGCTGGCGCCGCTTTTGTACGACACGGACGAGGTGTGGCATCCGTTTACCTTGAGCTTGGCGTCCCGCTGCCACGCGGCCATGGGCGACGAGCTGTCGGCTCGCCGCCGGCTCCGGGAGGCGGTGTCCGCCTTTGAAAAGGCCGACCCCGAGACGGCTGATTCGGTGGCGTGGCGGGAGTACACGTCCGCCATCTTGCGGGCCGCCGGCGAGCTTGGGGACCACCGCGAAGTACTGCGGCTCAACCAGCGGTGGGCGCACCTGCACGCGCACTGGAGCGCCTGGTTCTACGCCGGCGTGGCCGCGTTCAACCTGGAACGGTGGCACCTGGCCGCGCAGGCGTGGGGGCGGGCGGCCCGGGACGGCTGGGACGGCGCGGAACGGTGGGCGGAGGTGACGGACGTTTTCGAGCGGGGCGTGGCGCCGCCGCTTCTGCTCAACTACGAGCTCCCCGACGTTGAGAAGCTAGAGCGCGTCGCCAAGGAGGCGTCCGCCGCCGGCCGCAGCGGGGCCGAGCTCGCCCGGGAGCTCCTGGAGGCCGATCCCGGCTATGCCTTGATGGTCTTGTCCTCCGTGTTTCTGGAACCTGAGGAACATATGCCCGCAGCCATGCACCTGCTGTCGTCGCTGATCGCGGGCGGCGGCGCCTGGGGCGAGCAGCTGGCCCGCGGCGTGCTGGAAGCGCCGAACCTGCCGCGCGAGCTCAAGTTCGCGGCTGCCGACGGCCTGCGCCGTCTGGGCGTCTACAAACCCGGAGAAGACATCCCCGCGGTGATCGACGGCGAGCCGGCCGTGATGCGCATGTTCCCCGGCCCCGTCGACTTTGGGCCCGATCCGGAAGCGGAAGCCCGGTACCAGGAGATCATGGAGGTCTGGGAAGAAGGCGACCTAAGGCGCGCCCGCATCATGCTGGAGAAAGCCTTCGCGGGTCAAGAGCGCGTTTGGGGTCCCATGGCCATCGTCTACAGCAGCGTGCTGCTGGAGCTCGGCGAGCGGGACGAAGCGTACCGGTGGCTGCAGGCGGCGCTGGCGGCCGCACCGGACCACCCGGTCGTTTTGTACCACCTGGCCCTCATCCATTTCGATCGCTCCGAGTACCGGCAGGCCCTGGACTACCTAAACCAGATTAACGTGAAGGACCAGCCGCGCGGCATCCGGCGGGAGCTCGACACGTTCCGCCGGGTTCTCGAGGAGCGGCTTGCCCTCAAGCGGAGGGTGGAGAAGTACGCCGGCGGCTCCGACCTAGAGGCGATGACGGCGTACCTGGTGCGGGAGTACGAGCGGAGCCGGCGCAAGTCCGCGGAGGACAAACCGGTGCGGCCTGACGCTACGACCTTGGCCCAAGCCTTGCGCAAGCTGCCGGTGGAGTGGGTCGACGCGGCCTGCCGGGTGCATGCGCTGCCCGATCCGGCGCCGCGCCGCCCGGATCGGGAGCGCCAGCTCGTGCAGTTCCTGCTGCAAGACACGGCACGGGCCTTGAGCAACCTGGCGCAGGTCGACTCCGACGGGCGGGCGCGGAAACTCCTGGCCTACTTGCTGGACAAGGGCGGTTGGGCTAGGTCCGGACCCGTCACGCGGCAGTTCGGTTCCGACGACGAGGACGGCTACTGGTGGTCTGAGCGGCTGCCCGAGAGCCCCTTGGGCCGGTTGCGGGCGGCGGGGCTCGCCATCGTCGGCTATGCGGTCGTGGGCGGCAGGCGCAGCCGGGTTATCGTTGTACCCGTGGATCTGCGGGAACGGCTCAAGGGGCTCCTTTCGGGCGGGTCTTAGTCCTGGCGTCCCCGGAGCCGGCGGGCTGCCGATCCTAGGGCAGTCCCAGGAGGTACCTCGGGCCCCGGGGCTGCAGATCG
>ERZ777003.1311-NODE-1311-length-38610-cov-5.317546_pt1 | contig 38610 bp, 35 predicted proteins | sample MGYA00374956_ERZ777003 | MGnify/ENA primary metagenome ERZ777003 (study PRJEB29302, sample SAMN06268252) | bioreactor metagenome | isolation source: Joint BioEnergy Institute, California, USA | place: USA:Joint BioEnergy Institute, California, USA | collected... | reverse complement strand
CGCTCGGCATACAGGCGAAGCAGGTCATGGACTCCGGTGCGCTCATGCCAGACGACATCATCATCAACCTCGTCAAGGAGCGTCTGCGCGAGCCCGATTGCCAGAACGGCTACCTCTTCGACGGATTTCCTCGCACCATTCCCCAGGCAGAAGCGCTGCGCGAAGCCGGCATCAGGATCGACTACGTGGTCGAAGTCGACGTACCCGAAGAAGAGATCATCGACCGCATGAGCGGTCGCCGGGTACATCCCGCCAGCGGCCGTACCTACCACGTCAGACACAACCCCCCGAAAGTCGAGGGCATCGACGACATCACCGGCGAGCCGCTTGTGCAGCGTGATGACGACCGCGAAGAGACGGTGCGCAAACGCCTCGCGGTCTATCAGGAACAGACACGCCCGCTGATCGATTACTACCGCAACTGGGCGGCCGCCGACCCCGAGAACGCGCCGCGCTACCGCCGCATCTCCGGGGTGGGTCCGGTCGAAGAAATCAAGAAGCGCCTGTTCGAGGCGTTGCAATAGGGAGAAGGCATGGAAATCGCGAACAAAGTCTTTATCGTGACCGGCGGCGCCTCCGGACTGGGCGCAGGCACGGTGCGCATGCTGACGCAGAAAGGTGCGAAGGTGGTCATCGCCGACGTCCAGGACGAACCGGGACAGAAGCTCGCCAGCGAACTGGGACAGAACTTCGTCCACTGCGATGTTACGTCCGAATCCGATGCTCAGGCCGCCGTCGCCAAGGCGCGCGAGCTGGGCAAGCTTTTCGGTCTGGTCAACTGCGCGGGCATCGCTACGGCCCATCGCACGGTCAACCGCGAAGGACCACACCCCTTCGAACTGTTCAAGCGCACCATCAACGTCAATCTCATCGGCACGTTCAACATGATCCGGCTGGCCGCTGCGGCCATGTCCGAGAACGAGCCCGAACCCACGGGTGAACGCGGAGTGCTCATCAACACGGCCTCCGTCGCCGCCTTCGATGGCCAGATCGGGCAAGCCGCCTACTCCGCCTCCAAGGCGGGCATCGTCGGCATGACGCTGCCGATCGCACGCGACCTGGCAAAGGTAGGCATTCGCTGCGTTACCATCGCTCCCGGCATTTTCGCTACGCCGATGATGGCCAGCATGCCGCTGGAAGTGCAGCAGTCGCTCGCCGCCAGCATTCCGTTCCCCTCGCGCCTCGGCACCCCTGAAGATTACGCGCGCCTGGTCGAACACATCATCGTCAACGAGATGCTCAACGGCGAAACCATCCGCCTCGACGGCGCGATCCGCATGCCGCCGAAGTAAATCCATCTTGCCGGATGGCGCGTTCCCATCCCGTGGCTTGATACCCCTCCCGGCGTCTTCGTGCGTCGGGAGCGGTGATACCCACCACTGTCTCACGGCCCACCATGAGGCCCACGCGTCCCGCCTCCAGCCCGTCACGCTCCGCTGACTCCTCTCCCTTTACCTCGCCCCGTTCGCGTCGCTGCATATGAGTCTGCTGCGATCTTCCGTCGTCATCAGCGTTCTCACCTTCGTCTCGCGCATCACGGGTCTGGTACGCGACATCCTGATCGCGCGCGCGTTTGGCGCAGGTCCGCTCACGGACGCCTTCTGGGTTGCGTTTCGCATCCCGAACCTGCTGCGCCGCCTGTTTGCTGAAGGCGCGTTTTCCCAGGCATTCGTTCCCATCCTGGGTGCCGCGCGCGAGCAGCGCAGCGACAGCGAGGTACACGCGCTGCTGGACCGCGTCGCCCTGGTACTGACCTGCGCCCTCATGACCGTCACGGCGCTGGGCGTACTGTCTGCTCCCCTGATCGTGACCTTGCTCGCCGCCGGCCTGCACTCGGACGCGCACGCCGCCGCGTTCGATGCGGCCGTGTGGATGACGCGCGTAATGTTTCCCTACATCGTGTGCATGTCGCTGGTGGCCTTCGCGTCGGGGGTGCTCAACACCTGGCGTCGCTTCGCGGTTCCGGCTTTCACGCCGGTGCTGCTGAACCTGGCCATGATCGGGGCCAGCCTGGGCCTCACGGAGTGGTTCGACCCGCCCATATTCGCGCTCGCCGTCGGGGTGATGATTGGCGGCGTCCTGCAACTGGCCGTGCAATGGATGGCTCTCGCGCGACTGGGGCTGACCCCGCGGTTCTCGCTGCGTGTGCGACAGGCGTGGTCAGACCCCACGGTGCAACGTATCCTCCGCCAGATGCTGCCGGCCACGGTGGGTGTTTCGGTGGCACAGTTGTCCATCATCATCAATACGAACATCGCCACCTGGCTGACGCCAGGCAGCGTTACCTGGCTGTCGTTTGCCGACCGCCTGATGGAGTTTCCCACGGCACTGCTGGGTGTTGCCTTGGGAACCGTGCTGTTGCCCAGCCTGTCGCGTGCCCATGGTGCCGGCGCCCGAGAAGCATACAGCGACATCCTCGACTGGGGCCTGCGGCTGATGCTGTTGATGGGACTGCCCGCTGCCCTGGGGCTCGCGCTGCTCGCCGACGGGTTGGTCGCCACGCTGTTTCACTACGGTGCCTTTTCCTCCGCCGACGTAGCCCAGACCACCGTGGCGGTTACCGCCTACGCAGTCGGGCTGGTTGGTCTGCTGGCCGTCAAGATACTTGCGCCCGGTTTCTACGCCCAGCAGGATATCCGTACACCGGTGAAGATCGGTATCGGTGTGCTGGTCGCCACCCAGTGCTTCAACGCCGTTTTCGTTCCCCTTCTTGGTCACGCGGGGTTGGCGCTCTCAATCGGCCTTGGGGCATGCATCAACGCGCTGGCGCTCCTTGTCGGCTTGCGCCGCCGGGGCGCGTACCGGCCTCGGCCCGGCTGGATGATCTTTGGGGTGCGGGTGGCGGCCGCCCTGGTGGTGATTACGATTGGTCTGGCGTGGGCCAACGCCCAAATCGACTGGCTGGGGCTGCAGACGCAACCACTGTTGCGTGCGGGCCTGCTGCTGGGAATCGTGGCTGCCACGGCAGTGGTCTACTTTGCCGTTCTGGCCCTGCTCGGCATGCGTCTGGATGCATTCCGGCGCGTGACTTCGCCCTAATCACGTTCGGGCGATATGGTAGCGGCGCGGCACTGCTGCACGGCCGCCTGAAATTCGCGTGCAAACCGCCGGCGCCGTTCGGGCGTGAGGTAAGTGCCGACGGGTACGTACTTCGAACCATGACCGAGCCAGAGGAATTCGTTGCGCCGCCCTCCCCACTTGCACCGTACCCAGTGCGCGTTGAATTCGTACCGCGTCACGCTTGAACCGCGGATGACGTCGACGCGCAGGGTATCGCCCACGAGACTGACGCATTCGCGATCGAGTGCATGGCGTGCATACGCAATCAGCGCCATGGCAAGCGTCGCGTCGTACAGGATGGCAAACGGCAGAACCAGCCACAAGCCTCTCATGACGAAATAGCCTGCAATCACCAGTGACGCCGCGGTCAGGGACAGGAAGAACAGCACCACCTGTCGGGGCGTGAACGAGCAGTTCTTCTTCAACACCCAGTGGTTGACCGAAGACGAAGCGCTTCCTGCTGCGGGCAGTGCGGTGAGGATCAGCGACATGGTGAGCCTCGCGACGGACACGAGAAACGGCAGGCTGCGCACACGATGCGCGCGCTCGACGGTCCGGATCACGGAAAAGTATAGCGACGATGCCGCACAGGTTGAAGTTTCCGGGAGCCGGTGGGATCCCGCCCAAGGGCTAGGGGGACGGCGGCTTGCGGGATTCGGTGCCGTTCTGGCCGGCGCTGCCACCGCCCGGGCCCTGAACGCCTGCTGCCGCGTCGGGCAGCAGACAGGCTTCCTGCGTGATCAGGTTGTTGTCGCGGGCAAAATCGACCACGAATTTCCAGGCCAGGGGCTCAAGCTCGCGCAAGCGCTCGTCGACGACCACGCACTTGACGCCATCGATGATGGTCGGAAAAGCGTAAGGGGAATACGTGAGGTGGTGGTATTGGCTGCCACGTGGCCGAAAGGGCGACATGACGCCGCAGAGTCGTTCCGCCCAGTCACTCGGGCGGAAGCGCCGCCCGTCCTGGGTGACGCCTTGAATGATGAGCTGCCGTACAGTTTCTGACATGATTTCCTGCCTGAGCGGCGCTCATTTTAGTACATCGGCGGCGTGGCCTTCGCGGCGCCTCGTAACGAAACGCCATTCTCAAGTATTATTGCCGCTTACCCTCAATGACTGAGCGGCGGCACCGCCGCGGTCATGTCGTACCTTCACGCTTTGCTGGAGTCAGCATGTCATCGGCCTTATCCAATATTTTCGCCCGTCTGCCGGTTTCGTTCTCTCACGGCCAAGGAGTCTGGTTATGGGACACTGAGGGCCGAAAATATCTGGACGCACTTGCCGGTATCGGGGTATCCGCGCTGGGGCACTGCCATCCGCGCCTGGTCGCGGCGATTACCGAGCAGGCATCCCGTGTCATCCACGTTTCGAACCTCTATGAGGTGCCGCAGCAGGAAGCCCTCGCCCAACGCATCGTCGAGCTCTCGGGCATGGAGGAAGTCGCCTTTACCTCCTCAGGTTCAGAAGCCAACGAAACCGCGATCAAGCTGGCCCGTCTGTACGGGTACCGCAACGGCAACAACCACGCCCATATCATCACCATGGACTCCTCCTGGCACGGGCGTACGCTGGCCACGCTGGCCGCAACTGGCAGTCCCAAGGCGCGTGAAGGATTCGAACCCCTGCCCTCCGGCTTCATTCAGGTCACCTACAACAGTATCGACGCCATCCTGAAGGCGGCCGAGGAAGAGCCTCGCGTCAACGCCGTCATGCTCGAGACCCTGCAGGGTGAGGGTGGCATCCGGCCGGCCGACATCGACTATGTCCGGGCGGTGCGCAAGTTGTGCGACGAACGCGGCTGGCTGCTCATCATCGACGAAGTGCAGTCAGGCATTGGCCGTACCGGCAAGTGGTTCGCCCACCAGTGGGCCGACATCGTACCCGACGTCATGACCCTGGCCAAAGGCCTGGGCGGTGGTGTCCCCATCGGCGCCACCGTGATGCGCGGACGCGCGGCCAAAGTCTTCACGCCAGGCACGCACGGCACCACGTTTGGCGGCAATCCCCTGGTGTGCCACACAGCCCTTACGGTTCTTCAAACCATGCAAGACGAGGGCCTGCTCGAGAACGCCGCACGCGTCGGCACCTACTTGAAAACCGGGCTGACCAATGAACTGGCCAACGTGCCCGGCGTGGTAGAAATCCGCGGCCGTGGGCTCATGCTGGGCATCGAACTCGAGCGTGCCTGCCCGATCATTCCCCGCATGGCGCTCGATGCCGGCCTGCTCGTGAACGTAACGCGTGATCGCACCATCCGCCTCCTGCCTCCCCTCATCCTGAAAGAGCACGAAGCGGATGAAATCGTGGCCCGCCTCGTGCCAGTCATCAAGCAGTTCCTGTCGACTGCTGCCTGACCGGCGCATGCGAGACGGCGCGGCCACTGGCGGAGACACCCTATGACCACCCAGCAACAACAATCCGGACCCTTACGCCACTTCCTGCAGTTGCGCGACTTTACGCGCGAAGAACTCGAGTATCTATTCGATCGCACCCGGCTGCTCAAAGACCGGTTCAAGCGCTATCAGCCACACCATAGCCTGCACGACCGGACCCTGGCCATGGTGTTCGAGAAAGCCAGCACACGTACCCGCGTATCGTTCGAAGCGGGCATGTACCAGCTCGGCGGTTCGGTCATCCATCTCACCACGGGCGACAGCCAGCTCGGACGCGCTGAACCCATCGAAGACACGGCGCGTGTGGTGTCACGCATGGTCGACCTCATCATGATCCGCACCTTCGAGCAGACCCGTCTCGAGCGGTTCGCCGCCCATTCGCGGGTGCCGGTCATCAATGGGCTGACCAACGAGTATCACCCCTGCCAGATCCTGGCCGACATCTACACCTGGATGGAGCACCGGGGCAGCATCACGGGCCGGACCGTCGCGTGGATCGGCGATGCCAACAACATGGCCTACACCTGGCTGCAGGCCGCCGAACTGTTCGACTTCACCGTGCACGTGTCCGGCCCGACTGGCTACCGGCTCGATGAAGCGCGCATCGGCGACATCGATCCGCGCCACTACAAGCTGTTCGACGACCCTTATGAAGCCTGCAGCGGTGCTGATCTGGTCACCACCGACGTCTGGACCAGCATGGGTTTCGAGGAGGAGAATGAGGTACGCCGGAAGGCCTTCGCCAACTGGCAGGTGAATGCTGAGATGATGGCCAAGGCGCGGCCAGATGCGCTCTTCATGCACTGCCTGCCCGCCCACCGCGGTGAAGAAGTCACCGCTGAAGTCATCGACGGGCCTCAGAGTGTCGTATGGGACGAGGCGGAAAACCGTCTGCATGTCCAGAAGGCCCTGATGGAGTTCCTCATCCTCGGCCGGCAGGACAACTGAGTGGTCTCCCGCAACCGCGAGGGCCAACGCCATGACAGGGACCTCACCCGGCACGCGTCCGCCTCGCGGGACACCGTTGCCGGGGACGACGGTCTACCCGCGCAAGGCCCTCCGGACAGCATCGTCAACGTTGTAAACTACGCAGGTTCCGGGTCGTCATCCATCCGAACGACCGCTCCAAGCCCGCCTTGGGTCGGCAACCCAAACATCTTACGGATATCCCCATGAGCGAAGTAAAGAAAGTCGTCCTCGCCTATTCCGGCGGGCTCGATACCTCGGTCATTCTGAAGTGGCTTCAAGATACCTACCAGTGCGAAGTCATCACGTTCACTGCCGACATCGGCCAGGGTGATGAGCTGGAGCCCGCCCGAGCCAAGGCGCTGAAACTGGGTATCAGGCCCGAACACATCTTCATTGAAGACCTGCGTGAAGAGTTCGTGCGTGATTTCGTGTTCCCCATGTTCCGCATGAACACCATTTACGAGGGAGAATACCTGCTCGGTACCTCGATCGCCCGCCCGCTCATCGCGAAGCGGCAGATCGAAATCGCGCGCCAGGTCAACGCGGATGCCGTCTCTCACGGAGCTACCGGAAAGGGCAACGATCAGGTACGCTTCGAGCTCGCCTATTACGCGCTGGAACCCGGAATCAAGGTCATCGCGCCCTGGCGCGAGTGGGATCTCCTGTCCCGCGAGAAACTCCTGGCCTATGCCGAGGCAGCCGGCATCGAGATTGAAATGAAGCACAAGCAGGGCGGCGCCCCCTACTCCATGGACGCCAACCTGCTGCACATCAGCTACGAGGGGCGTCATCTGGAAGATCCGAAGGCCGAAGCCGAGGAATCCATGTGGCGCTGGACGGTGTCGCCGGAAGCAGCGCCCGACACCCCCGAATACGTCGACCTCGAGTACGAGCGGGGCGACATCGTGGCCATCAATGGCGAGCGCCTCTCCCCGGCTCAGGTGCTGACGCGCCTGAACGAGCTCGGCAGCCGCCATGGCATCGGCCGCCTCGACCTGGTAGAGAACCGATACGTGGGCATGAAGTCGCGGGGGTGTTACGAAACTCCCGGAGGCACGATCATGCTCAAGGCGCACCGCGCCATTGAGTCCATCACGCTCGATCGTGAGGTTGCCCACCTCAAGGACGACCTGATGCCACGATACGCCGCCCTCATCTACAACGGCTACTGGTGGTCACCCGAGCGCGTCGCGCTGCAAACGCTCATCGATCACACCCAACAGAATGTGAATGGCTGGGTGCGCGTCAAGCTGTACAAGGGGAACGTGTACGTCGTCTCGCGCGACTCGGCCGACACGCTGTTCGACCAGAACATCGCAACGTTCGACGATGACGGTGGAGCCTACAATCAGGCCGACGCGGGCGGGTTCATCAAGTTGAACGCCCTTCGCCTGCGTATCGGCGAGCTTACGCGGCGCCGCAAGGGCTAAGTCTTCGCCCGGCCCGCGGCCGGGCCATCCCGACCCCATGGCACCTACGGTGCCATGGGGTTTTTTGTTGACCACAGCGGCAGTTTGCCAAAGCAGGGCTGACGCGGGAACAAGCAAGCAGACCAACATAGGGTTTGTCCCTAGTTGACAACAAATCAACAGCTCCTTTCAGAAAGCTTGCAACCGATTAGGGTTTTCCCTATAATTAGGGTTATCCCTAGTGCAGTACATCACCTCTCAAGGAGTCCCGCAATGGCCGCCACCACTTATATCCCCCAAGACGCTCGCCTGACTGACGAAACGGAACGCACGCTCGTGCGTGAGTTCGCCCTGCAACAGGAGCGCATCGACGCCATCAACGAAGCCTATCAAGGGCTCTGCAAGGCTGCAGCCGGACTGTATCGACTGTTCGTTGAAGTGCGTGCCCAGATCGTCGCGGCACGCGCAAATCCCGTTCACATTGGACGTTAATAGGGTCGATTTACTGCATTAAACAGCGGAAAGGGGTCTGGTCTCCGCCCCTTTTCGCCAGCTGTTCCCATTCCGGCCGCTGTTCGTTTCTCTTTTCTGTTTTTCTCCTCCGATCTCCTCATTGGCTCGAGTACTCCTCAAGCTCGTTTTTTGCCTGCTCCCGCCAACGTGGCCGCCTGCGCCACCCGGGACCTGCCGTGGCGACACACCACTTGCACAGCAACCGACGTAGTGTTGTAGTCTACGTTGCGGAAACATGGGCGCATGTCGCAGCCTGTTGCGCGACCCTCCCGCGCGCCATGTCATGTCACGGAGACATCATGCACGCACCTACCTCAGATTCTGGGCAAGCTGCCACTTCTTCCACGGCCACCGGCTCTCATGCTGCTGCGCCATATCAGATGCGCCCTCTAGGTCGCTCGGGCCTGTACACGGCCCCGCTCGCCTTTGGCAGCAACGTTTTCGGCTGGACCGTCAAGGACCAGCAGACCGCGAACAACCTGCTGGATGCCTTTGTCGACTCCGGTCTCAACCTGATCGACACGGCCGACGTCTACTCGTACTGGGCTCCGGGCAATCGCGGCGGCGAATCGGAGACCGTCATCGGCCACTGGCTACGGCAGAGCGGCAAACGCGACCGCGTCCTGATTGCCACCAAAGTGGGCAAGCCCATGGGTGAAAACCGCAAGGGGCTGTCGCCTGCGTATATTCGCCAGGCCGTGGAAGACTCGTTGCGACGTCTGCAGATCGATTGCATCGACCTGTACCAATCGCACGAGGATGACCCCACCGTACCGCTCGAAGATACCCTGGGTGAATTCCAGCGGCTGATCGATGCCGGCAAGGTGCGCGCCATCGGCGCGTCAAACTATTCGGCCGCGCGGTTGCGCGAAGCGCTGGAAACAAGCGAACGCTGCGGGCTGGCCCGCTACGAGACGATACAGCCTGAATACAACCTGTACGCGCGCCAGGAATACGAGACGCAACTTGAACCGGTGGTGCGCGAACACGGGCTGGGCGTCATCACCTTCTACCCGCTTGCAAGCGGGTTTCTCACGGGCAAGTACCGCAGCGAGGAGGACATTGCCAAGAGCCCCCGGGGCGCCGCCATCAAGCAGAAGTACTTCAATGATCGCGGGTTCCGCATCCTGAACGCCCTCGACAACGTGGCCGCGCGTTACCGTGCAACCCCGGTACAGATCGCGCTCGCCTGGCAAATGGCCCGCCCGGGGATTAGCGCCCCGTTGGCCAGTGCCACGTCGGTCGTCCAGCTCGAAGAACTGATGGGGGCAACCCGGATCAGCCTTGACGCCGAGGCGATGGAAGAGCTCAACGCCGCAAGCACCTGAAGCCATCTGTTGCATGGCGGCAGCCCCCTGTGGCCCTGACCCGGGGGCTCTTTCAGTTGCGCCGTTTTCTGGCCGTCCTGGCCGCCTTGCGCACCTTCACTTCACGCGTTGCCTGCCGTGCGACCGTACGTCGCGCCTTGGCAGGCGTTTTCCTGTCGGATATCTTCTTGCCCGGTCGTTCCGGCGCGCCCACGGTACCGGCTGGCGCCCGCGGCATTTCCACGAGCGACCCGAGGCGAGCTGCCGGCGCCTCGGTGCGGACACGGCCAGCCCGCCGGACCGACTTGTCGAGCTGGAACTCGAGCCGGCGCGCCTCAAGATCGACGCGCGCCACCTGCACTACCACCTTGTCCATGAGCCGGTAGCGCGTGCCGGTGCGCTCGCCCCGCAGCTCGTTCACGCCTTCGTGGTACTGGAAATAGTCAGTGCCAAGTTCCGAGATGTGCACCATGCCTTCGACGTACAGCTCGTCCAGGGTCACAAAAATGCCGAATGGCGCCACCCCGGTGATGGTTCCGGTAAATGTTTCTCCCACACGCTCGCGCATGTACCAGGCCTTCAGCCATGCCTCCACATCGCGCGATGCCTCGTCTGCACGACGCTCATGGGCGGAACAGAGCATGCCGAGCCGTTCCCAGACATCAAGCTCGGCATCCTTGTCGGGCAGGCCGCCACCACGTCGCAACTCCTCTGACAGCACCGGTACGTAGCGGCTACCCGCCAGCAGGTGCTTGATGACGCGGTGCGTAAGCAGATCGGGATAACGGCGGATGGGCGACGTGAAGTGCGTATAGGCGCCGTAAGCGAGACCGAAGTGCCCGACGTTGTCAGGGCTGTACTGCGCCTGCTGCATCGAACGCAGGCACATGGTTTCGATGAGGTTGATGTCGGGGCGGCCCTGGGCCTGCTCAAGCAGCTTCATGTAGTCGGCCGCTGACGGATTTTCTCCGCCACCCAACGAGAGACCCAGCGTGCGCAGATAGTGACGCAGGTTCTCAAGTTTTTCCTCGGTCGGCCCTTCATGTACACGGTACAGGCCGGGATGGCGGCTGCGCTGCATGAAATCGGCCGCGCAGGTATTCGCGACCAGCATGCACTCTTCAATCAGGCGGTGGGCATCATTGCGCACGTAAGGCACAATGCGCTCGATACGACCCTCTTCATCGCAGACGATACGGGTTTCGACCGTATTGAAATCCACGGCGCCGCGCTGCTTGCGCGCGCTATCGAGCAGCTGGTAGAGCTCGTAGAGTGATGTCACCAGGGGCTGGATCGCCGCCGGCAGGGGTTCTTCGTCGAGCGGTCCGAGCACAGGTCCGGTCTGCCCGGACAGAAAGCGCCAGACCTGTTCATATGTGGTTCGCGCATGCGAGCGAATGACTGCGGGATAGAACTGGTAGGCGGTCACCTGGCCCGCCTGCTCGCCCTGCGCCGGTATGACCATGTCGCACACCAGCACGAGCCGTTCGACGTGCGGGTTCAACGAGCACAGCCCGTTCGACAGTGCCTCAGGCAGCATGGGGATTACGCGGCGCGGGAAGTACACGCTGGTGCCGCGCTCGGCCGCGTCGCGATCCAGCGGCGAGCCGCTCAGTACATAATGGCTGACGTCGGCGATTGCGACGAGCAGGCGCCAGCCAGGTCGCTTGCGTGATGCCGTGCCGAGCTCAACCGGTTCGCAGTAAACGGCATCGTCGAAGTCCCGCGCGTCGGCACCATCTATCGTAATGAACGGGATGTCGGTGAGATCCAGACGGCCGGTCCAGTCGGACTTGCGCACCCGTTTGGGTAGCTTCCCAACCTGCCGCAAGGCCTCGGGCGAAAAATCGTGCGGGACACCAAACTTGCGTACCGCGATCTCCACTTCCATGCCGGGATCGTCGATTTCACCCAACACTTCCACGACCCGCCCGATAGGCTGGGTGTGGCGGGTGGGCTGCGCCACGATCTCCACCGTGACGACCTGGCCGGGTTTCGCCTCGCCGGTGTCGCCGGGCGGCACGAGGATGTCGTGCTTGATACGCTGGTCTTCAGGTACGACCAGGTCGATCCCCTGCTCGCGGATGAACCGTCCGACCAGACGGTCGGTGCGACGTTCGATGACCTCGACGATCTGTCCCTCGGGCTTGCCCCGATATTCGCCGGTCTGGCGCACCAGCACGCGATCGCCATGCAACACCTTCAGCATTTCCCGGGGAGACAGGAATATGTCGGGGCCGCCATCATCACGGATGAGAAACCCGAACCCGTCACGATGCCCCTGCACCGTGCCCGGAATGAATTCCAGCTTCGAAGTCAGCAGGATCTGTCCCTTGCGGTTAAGGAACAGCTGTCCGTCGCGTTCCATCGCCGCGAGCCGCCGCTCGAAGCCAACGCGTGTGCTCTCACGCACGACCCCCAGGCGATCAGCCAGCTCCTCTGGCGTGAGTGGTCGGGTGCTTTCGCGCAAATGTTGCAAAATTGCCTCTCGTGTGGGCACATCCGGATCGTACGGCACCGCACCCGTTTCGAGGGACTTGTTCTTGTGTGGTCTAGTTGCCAAAACTCAAAATTCTCTATAAAATTCTTTTTCTCTACAGCAATCGCAATATTTCGCGAAGGTTGTATAGCATACCGTGAAAGGCGAACGGTTGCTTGGTTTTTTCAAACCAAATTTTAACTGGCCTTTGCGGTTGATTTGGTAGTACGATCAAGTATATAATTCTTGGTTGTATTCCAGTCCGAAGCCCAGATGGCGGAATTGGTAGACGCACTAGTTTCAGGTACTAGCGCCGCAAGGCGTGGAGGTTCGAGTCCTCTTCTGGGCACCAAAGAATTCCCAAGCCCCTGATTCTCATCAGGGGCTTTTTACATCAGGGCGCCGCCGGACCTGCTCGCGCTTCCAAATTGGTGGCCTGCCCTGCGTGCCCTTGCACCTCAAGTTTCAAACTTGCTCGTTGCACCCAGGCACGATAAAATACTTTGCTTTGCATTTACACTTTGCCACCGGGTACACATGGCCAACACAGCACAAGCTCGCAAGCGCGCCCGCCAGGCTGCTGCTCGCAATAAACACAATTCCAGCCTGCGTTCTATGTATCGTACGTACATCAAGCGTGTACGTCAGGCAATCGCTGCAGGCGATCAGGCTGCTGCCAATGAAGTATTCCGCAAGGCCTCCAGCGTGATTGATCGCGTTGCTGACAAGAACATCATTCACAAGAACAAGGCTGCTCGCCACAAGAGCCGTCTTGCTCAAGCCATCAAGGCCATGGCAGCCAGCGCCTGACGAACACGGCCTTCCTGCCTTTATTCAGCAGTACCGAACGGTCGAGCTACCCCGCGGTACGCGGTCTCGGCCGTTTCTTCGTGCGCACGGTTGTCTGACCGCTGCGCCAAACGGCGCTTCTTCCTCACTGCATGATGTGCCGTACCCGCATCACATCCCGCCAGCGTGCGGTCGGTTAACGCGGCAGCCTTCGATGCAGGGCCAGAAGGCGTGGGGCTGTAGTGCCCCAGAATGCGCTGGCCGCCCTCCTGCCGCGAGAAACTTCAAGATGCGACGAAATACCTGAGCACCAGCCAAGCGACGATACCAAGCACAGCCAGAACCGACATGAGCTGCAGGATGGTCAGCCCTGCCTGAGAGCTGCCGTGCATGGCCCGGGCATTCATGCAGCCGGGCATACGGGATTTGCGGTCCGCGCGCATGGCCGGCGAACACGTGCTGCGGTTGCTGATCGTTCGCCACGCGGCGGACTTTCGACTGCGATGTTGAGTCAAGATGCACTCTCCAGGCGCTCGTTACGTTTACAGACCCCCGGAAACCTGCTGCTGAAGCCTGAAGAGGAAGCCCGTCTGACAGACGGGCTTCCCATTTTCCGGGCGCGAGGTGGAGCGGACGGTATCAGCCCAGCACCGACTTCATCAATTTGCCCATTTCGGACGGGTTGCGGGTAGTCCGGATGCCGCACTCTTCCATGACCGCCAGCTTGGCATCAGCCGTATCGGCACCGCCCGAAATCAGGGCCCCAGCGTGCCCCATCCGCTTTCCTGGAGGAGCGGTCACGCCCGCGATGAACCCAATGATGGGTTTCTTCATGTTTTCCTTGGCCCACAGGGCAGCGTCCACTTCATCGGGGCCGCCGATCTCACCGATCATGACCACGGCTTCGGTTTCCGGGTCGTCGTTGAACATCTTGAGCACGTCGATGTGCTTCAGGCCATTGATGGGGTCGCCCCCGATACCCACGGCGGTCGACTGACCCAGACCCAGCTCGGTAAGCTGCGCCACGGCTTCGTACGTGAGCGTACCGGAGCGGCTGACCACGCCGATAGGACCCCGCTTGCAGATATGGGCCGGCATGATGCCGATCTTGAGTTCATCGGGTGTGATCAGGCCCGGGCAGTTGGGGCCGAGCAACAGGGTGCGCGAGTTGCGTGCCTTCATGCGCGCGCGAACTTCCAGCATGTCGCGCACAGGAATACCTTCGGTAATGCAGATGACCAGGTCAAGGTCAGCCTCGACCGCTTCCCAGATGGCTGCGGCCGCACCGGCAGGCGGAACATAGATGACCGACACCGTCGCACCGGTTGCCTGCTTGGCTTCGGCGACCGTGGCGTAGATGGGAACGCCCTCAAAATCCTCGCCAGCTCGCTTGGGATTCACCCCTGCAACGAACGCTGCCTTTCCGTTGGCATGTTCGCGGCACATGCGCGTGTGGAACTGGCCGGTCTTGCCAGTAATACCTTGGGTAATGACCTTGGTGTCCTTGTTGATCAGAATCGACATTGAGCGAATCCTTTGCGGTTACTTGGCGGCAGCAACGACTTTGGTGGCGGCCTCAGCCATGGTATCGGCGCTGATGATGGGCAGACCCGACTCGGCAAGCAGCTTCTTGCCCAGCGCTTCGTTCGTGCCCTGCATGCGCACGACCAGCGGCACTTGCAGGTCTACTGCCTTGCAAGCCGCGATAACGCCCTCGGCGATGACATCGCAACGCATGATGCCGCCGAAAATGTTCACGAGAATGGCCTTGACGTCGGGGTTGCGCAGCATGATCTTGAAGGCTTCGGTGACCTTCTCCGCGGTCGCACCGCCACCGACATCGAGGAAGTTGGCGGGATCACCGCCAAACAGCTTGATGGTGTCCATCGTGGCCATGGCCAGACCAGCGCCATTGACGAGGCAGCCGATATTGCCGTCGAGCTGGATGTAGGCCAGGCCGTACTTGCTGGCCTCGATCTCGGCAGGGTCTTCCTCGTCAAGGTCGCGCATGGCCAGGATTTCCGGATGACGGAACAGGGCGTTCGAGTCGAAGTTGAACTTCGCATCCAGCGCGATGATGTCGCCACTGCCAGTGAGGATCAGAGGATTGATCTCGGCCAGTGACGCGTCGGTTTCCCAATAACACTGGTACAGACGCTGGAACTGATCGGCTGCGCGGTCGATCGATGCTTCGGGAACGCCAATGCCTCGAGCCAGCGATGCCGCGTCTTCACGCGTAAGCCCGACCAGGGGATCGACGAAAACCTTGAGGATTTTCTCGGGGGACTCGGCCGCAACTTCTTCGATCTCCATGCCCCCTTCGCTCGAGGCCATGACACACACGGTCTGAGTCTTGCGGTCAGTTACGATCCCTACGTAGTATTCCTTCTTGATGTCGGCGCCTTCTTCGATCAGCAGACGCCGCACCTTCTGCCCTTCCGGGCCGGTCTGGTGCGTCACCAGCTGCATGCCCAGGATTTCCGACGCGAGCTTGCGTACCTCTTCAAGAGACCGGGCCAGCTTCACGCCACCGCCCTTGCCTCGTCCGCCCGCATGAATCTGGGCTTTCACCACCCACACCGGACCGCCCAGGGTTTCCGCGGCCTTTTGCGCTTCGTCAACAGAAAAAACCGGAATGCCGCGCGGAACCGCGACACCGAATTTTTTCAGGAGCTCCTTGCCCTGATATTCATGGATTTTCATGCGTAACCTTATGAATCGCTTGAAGAAGAAATGGTATTGATCGGTTGTTCAGGCGTGCCGGCAACGTCGTTGGGCGGAGCGCCCTTGGGCACCTTGTACCAACGGGGCATGTACTCCCGCACGATGGGGCCATCGTTGCGCAATGCATGACAGCCATCCAGCGAGAAAGGTCTGACATCGGGATTCTGCCCTTCGCCCTTCAGGCGCCGTCGACCCGCCATCGCCTGAATGGCCGCGGTGGGAAGCACCAATGCCAGCTCGCTCATGTGCGTGCACCCGTTGATGCCGCCAAAACGCTCCTTGAGGCTGTGTCGGAAGCCGCGGGCGAGGTTCATGCCTACGAGATCGGCATACTGTGCATCGATGGCAGCACATGAGGCACCGTACGGCGCTGCCTCGAACGAGGCGGCCGCCGCCACGATGGTGTAGTTCGCGTCGCAGGTTATGCGCAGCAGCATCTTGTGCACCGGCTCGCCCGCCTTGTGCACGCCGCCTCGACGACGGGGAAAGTCGTAACCCTTCACGTCGACGAGTTCGGCTTCAAGATCAATGAGGTCGTCCTCACGCGCGTAGGCCCGCACGCGAATGGAACGGTCGTGCAGTAATTGACGCGAGTCGTTTGATGATTCGGGCATGCCGGACAAACGCTTGATAATGTGCAAACAGGCTGCAACCAGCCTCCGGGCCGTGCCGGCGTGCGGGCTGCCTTCGCGACAGCGTGCAGCGCGCGTGCCGCGGCCACCGTGAAACCAGCGACTGCCACGGCTGCATGACACCTTGCCATGAGCGGTGCGCTGCGCACTGGACGTCGACGTGAACCGCCGTGCCTCACCTGCTCACACCGGGTTAAACCGGGAAAGTATAGCGCAGGCAGACCATTCGCACTCGCAAAGCCCCGCCTTGGGATAAAATCGGGCTTTATTCTTCATGGAGAACGAAATGTCTGAACGCAAACGTACGCGCCGGAACACCCTTGAGCGCCGCTGCCTGAGCAAGTCTTTCAAGCGTCTCTACAAGAACGCGCCCAAGAGCGTGTTCGTGATGCTTGAAAAGGTCAAGCGCGCCTGAGTTGCGCAGCGCGTTTCGCGCTCAGTCACGTTCCAGCAACAACGCCAGGCGCCGACCACTCTGCGGCCCTTGCCCCGATAACGGCGGCCGGCGCCTTCCCTTCCGAGCGGAGCTTCATCAACGAGCCCCGCTCCGGCTCTCAGCCTCCTTTGCACGACCCCAGGCTTTCGCCTGGAGTTCCCAGCGGGGCACCACCGCTCACTGTCCTGCCATCCCCGGCACTACCACCGAGAAGCCAGCATCCACGTGGGTCACCTCACCCGTGACGCCTGCAGCGAGATCCGACAGGAGAAAGGCAGCCACGTTGCCCACGTCGTCGATGGTGACGTTGCGGCGCAAGGGCGCATTCTGTTCGACGTAGTGCAGGATCTTGGAGAAATCCTTGATGCCGCTGGCGGCGAGCGTCTTGATGGGCCCTGCCGATATGGCATTCGCGCGAATGCCCCTGGGCCCGAGATCAGCGGCCAGATAGCGCACTGACGCCTCGAGTGCCGCCTTCGCCACCCCCATGGTGTTGTAGTTTGGTACCACGCGCTCCGCCCCCAGGTAGGTGAGCGTCAGCACGGAAGCCGCGCGCCCCTCCATCATGGGCAACGCAGCCTTGACCAACGCCGGGAAACTGTACGCAGAGATGTCGTGCGCGGTAGCGAATGCACTGCGAGACAGGCCATCAAGGAAAGCCCCGGCAATGGCCTCACGCGGGGCAAACCCGATGGCGTGCACCAGGCCATCCAGACCGTCCCAGCGCTCTTTCAACGCAGAGAATACCGCGTCGATCTGGCCGTCATCCGCCACGTCGCACGGCAGCACGATATCGCTGCCGAACTCGGCCGCAATTTCAGTGATGCGATCCTTGAAACGGTCGCCAACATAGGTGAAAGCGAGCTCGGCTCCTTCACGGCGACAGGCGCGCGCTATGCCGTAGGCAATGGAACGATTCGACAGCACCCCTGTAATGAGGATGCGCTTGTTGGCAAGAAAGCCCATGATGATGTGTGTCCTTGTTCAAAGAATCGATCGGGTGAGAATCGGGACCGGGCGACAAGACTGCAAACAGGGCGCACAGGCCCGTGCCTGCTGCGGTAGCAGCCAGGCACGCTTCGTGCGCCCCGCTAGCTTCGCCCGTCGGGAATGCGGAGGGTCTGTCCGATCCGGATTTTCGGGTGCTTGAGCCGGTTCAGGGCAAGCAGCGTCTTCACCGTCGTGCGATACCGGTTCGCCAGACCGTGCAGGGTATCGCCCGCCTTTACTTTGTGGATGCGGACGCGCTGCGAGGTTTCGCGGCTGCCGGCCCGGTTTGCAATGGAGGCTGTGCTCTGGGCCAGCATCACCTTCTGGCTCACGAGCGGCCCATCGTAGTTCGCCAGATTGTTCAGGAACCTGTCGACATGCGTTACCGGCAACAGCAGGCGGCGCTGGCCCGTGCCACGCACCACTCCACGCTTGTACGCCGGATTGAGTGCGAGGAACTCTTCGAGGGGGAGGTCGGCAAGCTGTGCCGCCAGCGAGACCTCGATATCCTGCTCCTTGGGAACGATCGCGAAATACGGACGGTTCTCGACAGGAGGCAGATCGATGCCGAAACGGCGGGGTTGCGCGATGATGTTCTTGATGGCCTGCAGCTTGGGCACGTAGTTGCGGGTTTCCTCGGGCATGCTCAGCGAGAGGTAGTCGGTGGGCAAGCCTACGTCCTGATTCTTCTTGATGGCGCGCATGACCGCGCCCTCACCCCAGTTGTACGACGCCAGCGCCAGGTGCCAGTCGCCTTGCAGCTCGAACAGGTAATTCAGATAGGTCAGCGCGGCTTCGGTAGACGCCACCGGATCGCGCCGCTCGTCGAGCCATTCGTTATCTTGCAGTCGGAAGTGCCGTCCCGTGTTGGGAACGAACTGCCACAGGCCGGCTGCCTTCGAGCGCGACAAGGCCACCGGATTCCATGCGCTTTCGATGAATGGCAACAGTGCCAGTTCCGTGGGGAGGTTGCGCCGCTCGATTTCCTCGACGATGTGATAGAGGTAGCGGCTTGCCCGCTGGAGCATGATGTTCAACGACTCGGGCCGTTCGACGTAATACTGCGTCCAGCGGTCGACATCGGGGGTGTAGAGATTGGGAATGGCGAAACCGCGCCGGATGCGCTTCCACACATCGTTGGCAGGAGCCACCAGATCGACCGTGGGAATGGTGGGCGGAGGCGAATACTGCAGTCCAATCGCGGCATCATCACGATGATCGGACAGATTCGCGCAACCGGAAACCGCCGCCACGGCAACCACGATGGCCCAACGCGCCCGCCGGGCAAACTGCCGCGGCGGTGGTGCCGGCGGGGCCACTGGCCGGGGCCTGAGAAGAACCGCCTGCATCCGTGGACGACCGGCAATGGCGCGGCTGGCTGTACGAGGTGAGGGATGACCAGGCTCGATATTCAACGGAAATTATCCTTCCATGAACGCAGAGTACTGAAGACTTCCAGCCCTGACGGCAGAGGTTGCCCGGCATGCCGCGCCGCTGCCTCCGCCACTGCGGGTTCCGTAGCCCGCAGAAAGGGATTGACCTTGCGCTCGTGCCCCAGCCGTGTGGGAACCGTGCGCTTCTTTGCCTCGCGCAGTGCCGCTGCTTCGGCGGCCCAGCGTGCGAGGTCGGGATTGTCGGGCTCGACCGCGCGCGCCCAACGCAAATTCGACAATGTGTACTCGTGTGCGCAATATACCCGAGTATCGTCGGGCAACGTCAACAGTTTACCCAGCGAATCATACATCTGGGCCGCCGAGCCCTCGAAGAGCCGACCGCACCCCGAGGCAAACAGCGTATCACCGCAGAAGAGGACGGGTTCCTCGCCCGCGGCGCGCCCATAGTACGCGATATGGCCTGCCGTGTGCCCTGGAACGTCGAACACCTGGAGGTCCAGGTCAAGCTCGGGCAGCTGTACCCGATCGCCTTCCCTTAGCAGCACATCGCATCGCGGCAGCTGCTCGCCGGCCGGCCCGTACACGCGCGCGCCCGTGCGCTGCACCAACGTTTCCACACCGCCAACGTGGTCGCGGTGATGATGCGTGATGAGGATCGCCACCAGTTGCCAGCCATGCTCGTCGAGCGCATGCAGCACCGGGTCGGCGTCGCCGGGATCCACCACGGCCACGCGATCACCGAACTGCGCGGCCCAGATGTAGTTGTCCTGGAACGCGCACAGACCATGTATCCTAGCAGGCGTAGTCGCATTCGTTTCCATCAGACGCTCCTCCCGATCATCGATGCAATTCGAGCCACATGAAGGCGAAAGTGCCGCCATTGTAAGCCTGGCACAATGGTTCAGAACTCCCGCGGGCCAATACGTGCGCCAGTGGGAGCAGGCACGTCTTGACGCCACGGTGGATGATGTATTCGGTTACAACGCCGTGCAGGCAGGTCTGCCTGACTGCCCGGCCCTGCGCAGGAGCCGCATGCCGTTTCGCGCCTACGCCGGGCCCACCCTGCCCGACGCCACCATGCATGAGCACTGGAATGCTGTGGTCATGACCAGTCTTGAGGCATTGCCGTTCGAGAGCCAGAGCCTGGACCTGTTCGTACTGCCTCACGGCCTTGAATGCGCACGCAACCCGCACCAGGTGCTGCGCGAAGCGGAGCGGGTCCTGATTCCCGAGGGGCGGCTCGTCATCACCGGGTTCAACCCCTGGAGCCTGTGGGGCGCACGCCAGCGCCTCACCGGAGCGCGCTGGCTGCCGCAGTGTGAACGTTTCATCTCGATCACACGTCTCAAGGACTGGCTCAACCTGCTTTCGTTTGATCTGGACGGAGGCCATTTCGGCTGCTATGCCCTCCCCATCAATTCACAGCAGTGGCTCGAGCGCTTCCGCTTCCTGGAGAAAGCGGGCAACCGCTGGTGGCCGGTCGCGGGTTCCGTGTACATTCTGTCAGCTGTCAAGCGTATCCACGGCATGCGGCTGGTAGGACCGAACTGGAAAAACGAACGGGCGCGCGCCAGACCGGGTCAGGTTGCCGTTCACCAGCGTACGGGCTCTGCCCCCTCCCGCTCCTCGAACGGCGCCCGCTGAAGCGGCGCCATGGCATTCTCAATCATTTCTCATGAATCGTGTTGTAGAAATCTGGACCGACGGGGCCTGCAAGGGAAACCCGGGGCCGGGCGGCTGGGGCGCCCTGCTCCGCTGCGGCCACCATGAAAAAACGCTCTACGGGGGAGAATCCCTGACCACGAACAATCGTATGGAGCTGCTGGCCGTGATCCAGGCCCTGGGCGTACTCAAGCGCCCCAGCCGCATCATCCTGCATACCGACTCACAGTACGTGCAGAAAGGCATTACCGAATGGCTGTCCGGGTGGAAGCAGCGCGGCTGGAAAACCGCTTCGAAACAGCCCGTGAAGAACGCCGATCTGTGGCGTACACTGGATGCCCTCAGTCAGCGCCACCAGATCGAATGGCGCTGGGTTCGCGGCCATGCCGGCGACGCGGGCAACGAGGCAGCCGACCGCCTGGCCAACCTGGGTGCGGCACAGGCTGCGGGCAGATGACGATGCCAGCCGCCCGGACGGTTGCCAGGATCACCAATCTCATGGAAACTCCTACCCCGGAACCGGCGCGAACAAGCCATCCTGAAACGGCGCAAACGGGTGCAGAAGTGGTACATTCTGCAACAGCCCGCGGGGCGACCTTCGCGCGCCCCCATATTCCTCGGCTCATCCGTAGTCGAACGTCTCAGCCCGTTTCATGCGTACCCGTTCAATCGTAATTGTTGTCATTCTTACGCTCGCCGCAGGCGCCGTGGGCGGCTACTATGCTGCTGGCAGGCTTCCGCTCGACACTCTGCTGTCCAAGGTTCCGTCCAGGCAGACCCCTTCCGCGCAGCCTTCGGCACCCCGGCAGCCTCCCCCCGTCGCCGTCGAGGCGATCGAAGTGGTCTATCGCCCGCTCGCGCGCCGGCTCAGTGCCGTCGGCAGCCTGGTCGCAGAGGAATCCGTCATGGTCCGGCCGGAAATCTCTGGGCGCATCGTCGAAATCGGCTTCACCGAGGGGCAGCACGTGAAGCGCGGTCAGCTGCTGTTCCGCCTCGATGACGAAGTACTGCGCGCCGAACTCCAGCAGGCGCAAGCCAACCTGGCACTGGCGCAGACGAAATACAAGCGGGCTGAAGAACTGCAACGGCGAGGATTCCTCAGCCAGCAGGCGCGCGATGAAGCGCGCAACGACCTCCAGGTGCAACAGGCGAACGTGGCGCTTGCTCGCGCCCGTCTCGAAAAAGCCAGCATCCTGGCCCCGTTCGACGGCGAGATCGGCCTGCGCTATGTGTCCGTGGGAGACTATGTCTCGTCAGGCCAGGATCTCGTTACCCTGCAGGCCACCAACCGGCTGAAGGCCGATTTCCGGATTCCTGAGGTGTACCTGGGCCAGATCCATGTGGGCCAGAAACTCGAAGTCGGGGTCGATGCCATGCCGGGCAGGGTCTGGACGGGCACGGTCACCGCCATCAGCCCGCTCGTAGACGTGGCGGGCCGCTCATTGGTAATGCGCGCAGTCATCGACAACAACGACGACCTGCTGCGTCCCGGCCTGTTCGCACGGGTCAACGTCCTGCTCAATGAAAGCGACGCGTTGATGGTGCCGGAAACCGCCCTGGCTCCGCGCGGAAACCAGCAGTATGTGCTGCGGGTTGAGAATGACCGCGTGCGCGAGGTCGCCGTGCAGATCGGGCAACGCAGCCATGGCATGGTCGAAATCGTGGCCGGCCTGCAGCCCGGCGACAAGGTCATCACGGCCGGGCTGCAGAAGGTCTCCGACGGCACGCGGGTAGCCGTCACCCTCGTCCCATCGAGCTGAACGACGACCATGATCATCTCCCAAGTCTGCATCAAGCGGCCGGTGTTCGCCACCGTGCTGTCGCTCATGCTCGTGCTGGTCGGCTTCATATCCTATGAACGCCTGACGGTACGCGAGTACCCGCAGATCGATGAACCGGTCATCTCGGTACGCACGACGTACCCGGGTGCATCGGCCGAGGTGATCGAATCGCAGGTCACGAAGGTGCTGGAAGACTCCATCTCCGGCATCGAGGGCGTGGAGCTCATGACCTCCCAAAGCCGGGCCGAGCGCAGCAACATCAACGTGCGCTTCAAGCTCTCGCGCGACCCCGATGCAGCTGCCGCCGAAGTGCGTGACAAGGTGGCGCGCGTACGCCAGCGCCTTCCCGACGAAGTCGACGAGCCGGTCATCGCCAAGGTCGAGGCTGATTCCCAGCCCGTACTGTATATCGCCGTCGAGGCGGGATCCATGAGTACCATGGAAGCCTCCGACTACATCAACCGTTACATCAAGCCGCGCCTGTCGGTGTTGCCCGGCGCCGCCGAAGTACGCGTGTTCGGCGAACGGCTGCCGTCGATGCGCATCGACATCGACCGCGACAAGCTCGCCGGGTACGGCCTGACCGTGCAGGACGTCGAGAATGCACTGCGCACGCAGAACGTCGAGATACCCGCCGGCCGCATCGAATCCAACGCCCGTGAGTTCGCCATCGTTGCCGACACCGGGCTGACCACGCCGGAAGAGTTCGGCAACATCGTGCTGGCCACGGTCCAGGGCTTCCCTGTCCGCCTGCGCGATGTCGCATCGGTCGCCCTCGGGCCAGCCGACGACCGCGTGATTTCCCGTTTCAACGGCAAGCCTGCACTCAACATCGGCCTGGTACGGCAGTCTACCGCGAACCCGCTCGACCTTTCTGCCGCTGCCCGTGAAGAAATCGAGGCGATCAACCTGAACCTGCCTGGCGGCATGCGGCTGAACCTTTCCTACGACAGCTCCACCTTCATCGAACAGTCGATCAACGCGGTATTCCGCACCATCGTGGAAGCCGTCGTGCTGGTGGTGCTCGTGATCCTGCTGTTCCTGCGCAACCTGCGCGCCAGCCTGGTGCCTATCGTCACGATTCCGGTCTCGCTCATCGGTGCATGCGCCATCATGTATGCCGCCGGCTTCTCGATCAACACGTTGACCCTGCTGGCCATGGTGCTGGCCATCGGGCTTGTCGTGGACGACGCGATCGTGGTGCTCGAGAACATATATCGGCACATGGAAAACGGCATGGGGCGTATCGAGGCCGCTTTGCTGGGATCGCGCGAAATCGGTTTCGCGGTGATCGCCATGACCTTCACCCTGGTCACGGTGTACGCGCCACTGGCGTTTGCCACCGGGCGCACCGGGCGCCTCTTCATCGAATTTGCGCTGACACTGGCTGCCGCCGTGCTGCTGTCGGGCTTCGTCGCACTCACCCTCACCCCCATGATGTGCTCGGTCCTGCTGCGACACGAACACAAGCACGGCCGCTTCTACAACGCCATCGAATCCGTACTTGAGAAAATTACCTCGGGCTATCGTCGATCGCTCGCGTTTGCCCTGAGGCACCGCGTCGTCGTGGTGATGCTGGGTCTGGCGGCGGGCGGCGCCATGGTGCCGCTGTTCTTCGCATTGCCCAGCGAACTCGCACCCACTGAAGACCGTGGCGTGATCTTCACGCGCATGACTGCCCCTGAAGGCGCCACCGTCAACTACACCGCCAGCTACCTTGAGCGCGCCGAGCGTTTCTACGACGACATCCCCGAACTGAGCTCACACCAGTCGTTTGCCGGGTTCCCGATGGTCACCGACGGTACCTCGGTGCTGCGCCTCAAGCCTTGGGAGGAGCGCGAGCGCAAGCAGCAGGAAATCGCCGAGTCGTTGCGCCCCAAGTTCGCATCGCTGGCTGGCGTGCGCGCCATCGTGACCAACCCGCCCTCGCTGGGCCAATCGCCCCGCTCTTCCCCGATCGAGTTCGTGATCATGAGCCAGGTGCCTTATCCCGAACTCGCTGAAATCGTCAGCGGCTTCATCGAGCGCATCAGCAAGTACCCAGGCATACGCAACATCGATTCCGACCTGCGCCTCAACACGCCGGAGCTGCGGGTTACCATGAATCGCGACAAGATGGCAGACCTCCAGGTCGATGTTGCCACGGTAGGACGTACCCTCGAGACCATGCTGGGTGGCCGTCAGGTTACCCGCTTCAAGCAGGATGGCGAGCAGTACGAGGTCATCGTGCGCGTAGCGTCCGGCAATCGTGCCACGCCAGGCGACATCTCGAACATCTATGTGCGTTCGCGCAACGGCGAGATGGTACAGTTGAGCAACCTGGTCGATGTGGTTGAATCGGTTTCACCCCAGTCGCTGAACCACTTCAACCGGCTGCGTGCCGCCATCATTTCGGCACAGCTGTCGCCAGGCTATTCGCTGGGCCAGGCACTCGACTACATCCAGTCAGTCGCCGACGAAACGCTGCCGCCCACAGTGCAGACTGATCTGAACGGCATGTCGCGCGAGTACCGCGACTCATCCGGCAGCGCCTACATGGTGTTCCTGATGGCTCTGGCCTTCATCTACCTGGTGCTGGCCGCGCAGTTCGAAAGCTGGCGCAACCCGCTCATCATCATGATGTCGGTTCCGCTCTCGCTGGCAGGAGGCATGTTTACCCTCTGGCAAAGCGGCGGCACATTGTCCATCTACAGCCAGATCGGGCTCATCACCCTGCTTGGCCTCATCACCAAGCATGGCATTCTCATCGTGGAGTTCTGCGACCAGCTGCGCGCGCAAGGCATGGAGCGCACCCAGGCCATCATCGAAGCCAGTGTGCTGCGCCTGCGCCCCATTCTCATGACGACGGGTGCCATGGTACTGGGCGCCGTACCCCTGGCGATTGCGACCGGCGCCGGCGCCGAGTCACGGCAACAGATTGGCTGGGTGATCGTGGGGGGCATGACGTTCGGCACCCTCATGACGCTCTTCGTGGTGCCGGTGGTATACAGCCTGATCGCTGCACGCAAGCTCAGCCGTGCCGAAATTGAAGCCCACGAAGCACGCATTGGCGGGACCGACGCCGTGGGCGGCACCGGCACGGCTGCACCCGGTCGACCCACTCCGCTGGGCGCTGCGGCACCAGGACGCCCCATGTCGGCACACCACGATTGACTTTTCGCCCGCGCAGCCACCCGGGGGGCTCCTGCCCGCGGTGGCTGCGTGTTTCACCTTGTCCCGAACTCAACCCCTCCTGCATAACCAGAGACCTTTCCAACCATGCGTTACATCGTTCTCGACACAGAAACCACCGGTCTTGAACCTGACCTGGGCCATCGCATCGTCGAGATCGGCTGCGTGGAGATCGTCAACCGCCAGCTCACCGGTCGGCATTTTCATACCTATCTGAACCCCGAACGGGACATCGACGAAGGTGCCCTCGAAGTGCACGGGCTGACACGCGAGATGCTGTCGAATTACCCGGTGTTCGCACAAAAGGCCGATGAATTCCTGGACTTCATCCGCGGGGCACACATCATCATTCACAATGCGCCGTTCGATCTGCGCTTTCTCGATGCCGAGCTGCAACGCCTTGATTACCCGCCCTTTCAGCAGCAGTGCGCGGAAGTGATCGACTCGCTGGCGCATGCTCGCGAATTGCACCCCGGCAAGCGCAATTCGCTGGACGCATTGTGCGAGCGTTACGGCATCTCCAACGCCCATCGTACCCTGCACGGAGCCCTGCTCGACGCAGAACTACTGGCTGAAGTCTGGCTGGCGATGACACGCGGCCAGAATGCGCTGCTGATCGACATGCACGAAGAGGTGCTGATTGCGTCCAGCGGGGCCGCCGAAGGGTTCGATTACTCGGGGTTGCCCGTTTTGTATGCACAGCCTGAGGAGATCGCTGCGCATGAAAGCTATCTCGAGAAGCTCGCCAAGGAAGCAAAGGGCGGCAAGGTGCTGTGGCGCGAACTGGAAGGGACTGCAGAAACGGCCTAAAGCAGTGGCAAAATGCAAAAAAGACTGCTATAATTATTTTCTTTCCAGTTGCTTCAGGCTTTCGCCTCTTTCAAAGCAGACTGGTCCCGGCCATCAGGTTTCGGGCGGTTAGCTCAGCGGTAGAGCACTGCCTTCACACGGCAGGGGTCACTGGTTCGATCCCAGTACCGCCCACCACCATCCCCATCATTTCTTCTCCTCCCGCACCTTTTGCGCGCCTAAGCCTGCGCAAGCAGTGTGCTTCGTATCTCCCGAGCCTTCACGCTCAGCATCTCTGCAAGTTGCGGTACCAGGGTACGCGTCATGCGTTGATTCACCGCCGCGATGCTGATGGCAGCAATCGGACGGTCCAGCGAATTGAACAGTGGAACACCAACGGCGCTGACGCCCGGCGTTACTCGATTGCGGATGAATGCATATCCCCTGGCACGGCATTCTTCCACGCTGTGCCGCAGGGTTGACGCCTCGACCATGCCCACGGCAGTCAGGTGCCGGATCACGGCATCCAGCACATGCTCACGCTCATCGTCGGGTAAAAATGAAAGGATGGCCAGGCCGCCCGCTCCCAGGCCGAGCGGCCTGCGGCTGCCGATCTCCAGCGTGATCACCCGAATGGGCGACGGACCCTCGTAGCGATCTTCACAGACACCTTCCAGGCCGCTGCGAACGGTGAGGTACACGGTATCGCCCACCGTTTCGGCCAGCGATCGCAACGGTTGACGACACGCATCGCGCAAATCGTACATGCCGGCGGCGGCCAGACCGAGCTCGAACGCCATGCGCCCTAGCCGATAGCGACGCGTAGAGTCGATCTGGCTGACCATGCCCTCCTTGCCCAGCTGCTGCAACAGCCGGTGCACCGTGGGGTGCGGAAGCTGTGCACGCTGGGCAAGCTCGGTCAGCCCGAGCCCGCGGCGACCAGCGGTAGCCAGCAGACGCAACAAGTACATGGCGCGCGGCAATGTCCCCACATCGACCACATGAGAAGCCGCTCCTCGCTGCTCACCGGGCGCTGCCTGTCCCGGGCCCATGACCTGGCTGGACGAGCCGTCGTCTCTACCGTGCAATCGGCCGGTATGCTGGATCATGTGCATACTTTCGTGCTGCATGGCAACTCACGCACCGGCAGCACCAATGGCTTGCTGTTCCTGTCTGACCAACTGATACCGACAGCTTCCGCAAACTCCCGTTCACGTCGTCGCTCGCCTGTACCGACATGTCGCACGTCGTTGGAGTCCGCCAGCATCTTCGCCGATCAGCGATTCCGCTTGTAGCCGGTACGGTCGCCAAAGATTTCGGCCCGCCGCGACCAGTCGCGGGTGGGCTCCCACACCTTGAGTACTTCTTCGGCTTCCTGTTCGAACATCTTGCGCTGCTCGGGCGTAGAAATGTCAGCACTAAGTTCGAGCCGATGGCCCGATGGATCGAAGAAGTAAATGGAGATGAGGAAATCGTCGTGATTGGTGGGGCCCACCACCTCGATGCCCTTGGCTTCGAGATCGGCCTTCGCCTTCATCAGGGTGTCGACATCGGCAACCCTGAATGCGAAATGCTGCACCCAGTCGGGCGTTTCCGGGCAGCGACCGGAAGGTTCCCCCTTGTCTTGCGGCAGCTCGAAGAACGCGATACTGCTGCCATCTTCCATCTCGAAGAAGATGTGAATATGGGGGCTGTACTTGCCGGTCGACGGCACGTGGTCTTCTCCCATGGCATGGGAGAACTTCAACACGAGTACCTTGGTGTAGAACTCGACCGTCTCGCGCGCGTCCTTGCAACGAAAGGCGGCATGATGCAGACCTTTGCACAACATGATGTTTCTCCTAACTCATGGTGCGACGCGGCACCTCACGCCACGTCAACGAGGAAAAGGTGTCAGGTTCTGGCCTCGACGGGTTCATGGCGACGCACCTTCTGCCGTATGGGCCCGAAGACGCTGTGCCCTGCCGTATCGAAATGTTCGATTCGAATTTCATCACCGAACCGGAGCAGGGGCGTGCTCGGCTTGCCATCCCTGATGGTTTCCAACGAACGGATCTCCGCCAGGCATGCGCAACCAGCGCTCTCGTCTTCGTTCGACACAGTGCCCAGTCCGACGATGCTGCCCGGCTCCATGGAGCGCGTCTGCGCGGCATGGGCGATCAGGTCGCCATAGGTAAAGGGTGTATCGATGCCAGTGTCGAGGTCGCCCACTAGCCGCTCGCCTACCCAGCAACGCATCTTGCCATGAACCAGCCCGTTGCTCCAGAGATCGCCAAGCTCGTCGGGGGTGATGGCAATCGGGCCAAGAGCGGAGGCCGGCTTTCCGGTGAGAAATCCGAACGTACGCTTGAGCTCGGCCGGAATGCGGTTGCGTAGGGAAATGTCGTTCAGCAGCACGAACAAGCGGATCCGCTCCTCGGCCTCGCGCGCGCTGACACCGAGGGGAATGGCATCGGTGATCGCTGCGATCTCGGCTTCGAAATCGATTCCGTCTCCTTCGTTTGGCAGCGCGATGTCTTCGTTCCAGGCTAGAAAACCGTGCGAGATGCCCTGGTACATCAATGGCTTTTCATGAATGTCTGCAGGCAACGACTCGCCCCGTGCCGCCCGATTGCGCGCAATATGGCTGATGTAGGACGCTCCGTCGAGGTACTGGTACGCTCTCGGCAGCGGCGCGGCCAGCGCGTTCAGGTCGAGATCGAACGCTTCGGTCACCTGCCCGGCGTTGAGCTGCTCGTACACCTCCTGGGCGCGCGGTGCGAGCTCTTCCCAGTCGTCGAGCAGCTGCTGCAATGTCGCGGCGATGTGGGGCACCGCCACCGCACGGGTCAGATCACGACTAACCACAACCAGCCTGCCATCGCGGCCGGCACGAAGCGATGCGAGTTTCATAGGATTGATGCACTCATGAATTGAAGAATGAAGAAATTACTGCACTTCGATTCCGGCGTCGGCCACCACCTTGCGCCATTGCCGGATGTCGTTGTCGATGCGTTGGCGCATGTTGTCCGGTGAGGAGTAGGCAGTCGCGCTCCCAAGACCAGCCAGCTTGGCCTTCACACCCTCGTCAGCGAGGATCTCGCGCAGCGTGGCGTTCAGTTTGTTGATGACTTCGGGCGGCGTGTTGGCCGGAGCCGCAATGCCTAGCCACGACATCACCTCGAAGCCGGGCAGCGTTTTCGCAGCCGGAGGCACGTCCGGCAGTTCTGGCCAGGTTTCGCCGCTCGTCACCGCCAATGCGCGCAAATTGCCCGACTTGATGTGCGAACCAGCCACGGTGGCGGTATCGACCAGCACGTCGACATCACCGGACATCACCGCTACCACGGGCGCACCGCCCCCACGATAGGGCACGTGCAGCATGTTGGCCTTGCCAGCCGCTGCCAGCAGTTCGCCGGTGAGGTGCTGGGTCGATCCGACCCCTACCGACGAGAACGTCACCGGCTTCTGGCCGGGTTGCTGTGCGTGACGCAGCAGTTCCGCAAGCGTCTGGTGCGGACTGCTGGCACTGACCGCGATCACGAACGGAAACTCGGTGACGGTGGACACCATGGCGAAATCGTTGACCGGGTCGTAAGGCAACGACTTGCGCATGGCGGCAGAAGCCGTGTGTCCGCCAGTCAGCAGGACGAGCGTGTAGCCGTCCGGCGTTGCCTTGGCCACATGGGCCGACGCAATCGTTCCACCGGCACCGGTACGGGACTCAACCACAAAGGGCTGACCCAGCCGCTTCTCAAGCTCCGCGGCCATGAGACGCGCGACGGTATCGGCATTGCCCCCGGCACCGAATCCGTGTACCAGGGTTACCGGGCGGTCCGGATACGCCGCGTGCACCGTCGCGGCCACACTGACGGCCCCTGCGATGCCGCCCACCCATGTCATCGTCTGACTGATACGCTTCACGAAAGTCATCCTCCCCTCCTTTCTCGTGTCCGGATGTTGTGAGTGAAAGCATATCGAGTACGCCACCCGCGGGACCGGATTGTTCAATTATTGGACATGAGTCTCTGGTACGCACGGAATGCATGCGTGACTGCGTACATGCTGACCTTGCCTTCCATCAATGCTCGGACAGATTGCGGCCGTCTACGCCGCGCTTGCTGGCTTCGGCAACGCACGCGCTGTCTCGATGGTGGCAGTATCTGGTGTTGAAGGAACCGCTGAAATGGACAGGAACGCGGGGCCCCGGATGCACGACTACCGGTCTCACGGAGTGATGGAGAGGGCGCGCAGCAGGCAGTCCTGCATCAAATGTCCGTGATGGACGGAGCAGAACGACGGGAGCAGGAAGCAGGGGATGGAGTCGCGGGCGAAGAACCACGGACACGGCGAGTGGCCCTCCGATAGCTGTCTGGCGAGGTATGCCTGGCGCCGCCGCGGCGAGGCAGGAAGGATGCGCCCCCCGCTGGAGCGCATCCTGTGGGTGCATCAGATCATCAGGAAGCCAGGCTCTGCCAGGTCTCGACTACCGTATCGGGGTTGAGCGAGATCGAGAGGATGCCCTGATCACGCAGCCAGGCCGCGAAATCCGGGTGGTCGCTCGGACCCTGACCGCAGATCCCGACGTACTTGCCGGCACGGCGGCACGCGTCGATGGCCAGCTTCAGCAGCGCCTTCACGGCGGGATCGCGCTCGTCGAAATCGACCACCAGCTGATCCATGCCGGAGTCGCGGTCGAGTCCGAGCGTGAGCTGCGTGAGGTCGTTGGACCCGATCGAGAACCCGTCGAAGTACTCGAGGAACTGGTCTGCGAGAACCGCATTGGAAGGTACTTCGCACATCATGATGAGGCGCAGGCCATTCTCACCGCGGCGCAGGCCATTTTCGGCCAGAAGGTTGACCACCTCCTTCGCCTGTTTCAGCGTACGCACGAAGGGGACCATGATCTCGACGTTGGTCAGGCCCATGTCGTTGCGAACCCGGCGCAATGCTTCGCACTCCATGCGGAAGCACTCGTCGAAATCAGGCGACAGGTAACGCGAGGCACCCCGGAAGCCCAGCATGGGGTTCTCTTCCTCCGGTTCGTAACGCGAGCCACCGATGAGTTTGCGGTACTCGTTCGACTTGAAGTCGGACAGCCGCACGATGACCGGCTTGGGCCAGAAGGCTGCCGCGATGGTAGCGACTCCTTCCGCCACCTTGTCGACATAGAACGCACGAGGACTGGCATGCCCACGGGCTACCGACTCAATGGCGCTCTTGAGTTCCGAATCGACACCGGGATAGTCGAGGATGGCCTTCGGATGAACCCCGATGTTGTTGTTGATGATGAACTCGAGACGTGCCAGACCCACACCGGCGTTGGGTATTTGCGCAAAGTCGAACGCCAGCTGCGGGTTGCCCACGTTCATCATGATCTTCACGGGGATCTCGGGCATGTCACCACGGCGCACTTCTTCCACTTCAGTTTCGATCAGGCCATCGTAGATACGACCTTCGTCGCCCTCGGCACACGACACGGTTACCTGGGCGCCGTCGGCAAGTACGTCCGTGGCATTGCCGCAACCCACGACTGCCGGGATGCCCAGCTCGCGCGCAATGATGGCGGCGTGGCAGGTACGGCCGCCGCGGTTGGTTACGATGGCGGCCGCCCGCTTCATGATCGGCTCCCAGTTGGGGTCGGTCATGTCGGTAACCAGAACATCACCGGGCTGCACCTTGTCCATTTCGGAAATGTCGCTGATGATGCGGACCGGACCTGAGCCAATCTTCTGCCCGATTGCACGTCCGGTGACCAGCACGTTGCCCGTCGCCCGCAGGCGGTAACGATGCTGTACGTCGGACCGCTGCTGCTGCGACTTCACGGTTTCGGGCCGGGCCTGCAGGATGTACAGCTTGCCATCGACCCCGTCGCGCCCCCACTCGATGTCCATCGGGCGGCCATAATGCTGCTCGATGATCACGGCGTAACGCGCGAGTTCGATGACTTCCTCGTCGCTGAGCGAAAAGCGATTGCGCTCGTTGACGGGTACGTCAACGGTACGCACCGACCGTCCCTCGGTGCGATCGGGATCGAACTCCATCTTGATCAGCTTCGATCCGATGCGCCGGCTGATGATCGGGTACTTGCCGGTCGCAAGGGCGGGCTTGAACACATAGAACTCGTCGGGGTTGACCGCCCCCTGCACCACGGTCTCACCCAGACCGTACGACGAAGTGATGAACACGACATCGGGGAAACCCGATTCCGTGTCGATGGTGAACATGACACCGGAAGAACCGAGGTCGGAGCGGACCATGCGCTGCACCCCCGCCGACAACGCGACTTCGGAATGGTCAAAGCCCTTGTGCACCCGGTACGAAATGGCACGGTCGTTATACAGCGACGCAAACACGTGGCGGATCTTGTCGAGGACGTCGTCGATGCCGACCACGTTCAGGAAGGTCTCCTGCTGGCCCGCGAATGAAGCATCGGGCAAGTCTTCGGCCGTGGCGGACGAGCGCACGGCGAACGAACCGTTGCCCTCGGGGTCGAGCCGGGCATAGGCGGCACGGATTTCATCTTCGAGCCGCTTGGGCAGCGGCGCCCTGACGATCCAGTCGCGGATCTCGGCGCCCGCCTCGGCCAGAGCACGGACATCATCCGGATTGAGGTTGGCCAGCCGCTCCGAGATGCGCCGGGTCAGGCCGGCTTCTTCGAGGAAATCCCGGTAGGCCCTGGCCGTGGTTGCAAACCCGCCCGGCACCCGCACGCCAGCCTGTGAGAGCTGACTGATCATCTCGCCCAGCGAGGCGTTCTTACCACCGACTGAGTCAACGTCCGTCATCCGGAGTTGCTCGAACGGAAGGACATAAGACATGAAGCACCTATACAATGGAATGAAAGCCTGTTTGGCCAAGGCGCGTGCAAACGCACCTGCCCTGGCCAAACGGGCCTTTGCATTTCCGGCCCGACATCTGCTTGCAGATTCGTGCCGTTGCAAGCCACCCATGCGGCGACGCACCATGACGGTACGCCCCGCAGGTAGAGCAAATTGTACGCGAACCCGATCACGCCATGAGTACGCCCTCGCATCCCGTCACGAGCAATCCGAATCCTCCTCCACGACGCGCCGTGTTCATCATCTCCGATGGCACCGGCATCACGGCAGAAACATTCGCCAACTCAGTTCTGTCCCAGTTCGAACGGGTCGAGTTCCGCCTCATCCGCATCCCTTTTGTCAATACCATCGAGAAAGCCGTCGCCGCTGCCGAGCGCATCGACCGTGTCCATGCCGAGGACCAGATGCGCCCCATCGTGTTCAGTACGCTGGTCAACCCCCGCATCAACGCACGCGTGCGTCAGGCAAGTGGCCTGTTCCTGGACCTGTTCGCCACGTTTGTTGCGCCCCTCGAGGAAGAGCTCGGAGTACGCTCGAGTCATTCGGTGGGTCGCTCGCATGCAGCTGCCGACTCACCGGCCTACCTGAACCGCATGGAGGCGGTGAACTTCAGCCTGGCGCATGACGACGGCCAGACCATCACCGGCCTCGAGAAGGCCGACGTCATTCTGATCGGCGTCTCACGTTGCGGCAAGACACCCACCAGCCTGTACCTTGCGCTGCAGTACGGCATCAAGGCGGCCAACTACCCGCTCATCCCCGACGACTTCGAACGCGGCGCCCTGCCCTCGGCGCTATTGCCCTACCGGCACAAGCTGTTCGGCCTCACCATCCATCCGGAACGGCTTGCCGAGGTTCGCAATGAGCGACGGCCCGACAGCAAATATGCATCGATCGAACAATGCCGCTGGGAGGTCAGCGAAGCACAGCGTCTGATGCGCCGCGAAGGCATACGGTGGCTGTCAACCACCACCAAATCCGTCGAAGAGATCGCAACCACGATCATGCAGGAGATCGGGTTCTACAACAAGAACGGCGCATAGACGGGCACCGGGAGAAACCCGGCCCGGGGGGGCCGATGCCCGGACCGGCGCTGCGAGACGCCAGTCAACGGGCATTCACTCCGCGCGCAAGCATCTGTCGGCGCTGCTCGAACAGGCAGACAGCTGCTGCTGCCCCCACATTCAGCGACTCCACCCCTGGCGCCTGGGGGATATGGATGCGCTCGTTTGCACGCTCCAGCCAGAACCTGGACACTCCCTGCCCCTCCTGCCCGAACACCCAGGCGCATTCCGCCGGCAACGGCGCGTCGTACAGGCTGCGCGCATCCTCAAGACAGGTTGCCAGCACCGGCACGTCAAGACATGCTGCGGCCTCGGTGGCGCTGACCTGATCGTACACGTCGAGCGCAAAGTGCGCCCCCTGACCTGCCCGCAATACCTTCGACGACCAGGCGGATGCCGAGCCCTCGAGCAAAATGATGGTACCTATTCCCGCCGCGGCGCAGGTTCGGATTATTGATCCGACATTTCCCGGATCCTGGATGCGGTCGAGCAAGACACACCGCTGGCGGATGGCAGAGGGGAGACGCGCCCCCGGTTGCTCAACGAGGAAACCTACTCCCTGATCCGCTGCGATTTCGGAAACCGCTTCCATGACATCCCCCGCGAGCAGCACGGCGCGGTCCGGTTCGATGGCCCGATACAGATCCTGCAGGACGACCTCAGACACTGGGCTGCCCGATTCCACCGCCGGCACCGCTTCGGTCGCTCGAACGTCTGGCCACGTTGTGGGCACCCCGCCCCGGGCCGGCTCCAGGCGGCGCGCATCGAACACCGCCAGATGCGGTTGCCCGATACGGGCAAGGTACTCTTCGCAAAGGTGAATTCCCTCAAGCCAGACCCAGCCGTCGCGCTGCCGGGGGGAGCCGCCCCGCGCCACCCGCCGCAGCAGCTTGACCAGGGGATTGGCACGGGAGGAGATGCGTTTCAGAGTACTCACCAGATCTCTCCGAAAAGATCCGGGACCGGTGGCCGAGACGCCTCGAGCAGCTGGCGCACGGGAGCGAAACTGCGGCGATGGATGGGCGAGACGCCGTAAAGCTTCAGACGCTCGAGATGCAGTGGCGTGGCGTAGCCCTTGTGCTGGTCAAGACCGTACTCCGGATACTGCTCATGCAACCGCATCAGCTCCGCGTCGCGTGCAGTCTTGGCAAGAATGGACGCAGCCGAAATGGCGCGCACCTTGGCATCGCCCTTGACGATGGCCTCGACAGCACAGGGAAAGGACGGGGCCTGGTTGCCGTCCACCTTCACCACATCCGGGGTCACCTGCAGCGTGCGTACTGCGCGCTGCATGGCCATCCAGGTCGCACGCAGGATGTTGAAACGGTCAATTTCTTCTACCGAGGCCGACGCAATGCTCCACGCAACCGCCCGCTCCTTGATGATTTCTGCCAGTTCCTGGCGACGCGCCTCAGTAAGTGCCTTGGAGTCAGCCAACCCCTTGATGGGTTTCCTGGGGTGAAGAACGACCGCAGCCGCATAGACCGGCCCGGCCAACGGGCCCCGCCCGGCCTCGTCCACACCACACACAATGCGCACTTTCGGACGTTGCACTTCCACGGTCAGATCCAGCATCAGCGAGCCGGATACCGACGACGCAACCGCACCGCGCCGGGTACTCATGCCTGCGCTCTCCGTTTCGCGAGTGTGCCAGCCAGGACGCGGTGGACCCACGTCAGCGTGTGGCATGCGTCGGACATTTCAGGCGCCACGAGCCACCTCGAGAATGCGACTGGCCGCGAGCCGAGCCGTATCGCGGCGCAGAACCTGATGCAGCTCGGCGAATCTGATCTTCAGGGCCTCTACCCGCTTTGCGTCCTCAAGCATGGGCCACAGCGCGTCGGCCAACGCTTCGGGTGTCATGTCAGTCTGCAGCAGCTCGGGAACCAGGAACTCGCGCGCCAGCACATTGGGCAAACCCACCCATGGGACGTACGGGCGTTCCTGACCCGATCGTTTTCTCATGATCCACAATGCCAGGGGCGACACCGCATAGGCGATGACCATGGGCCGCTTGAACAGGGCCGCCTCGAGCGAAGCGGTGCCACTGGCCACGAGGACGGCATCGCATGCCTCCAGAACGTCGTAAGCGCGCCCGGTGATGCAGCGCAACCGTTGGACCGCATCCAGCCCTGGCAATGACAGGAACTGGCGGCGCCGCTCTTCATTGACCATGGGAACCAGGAACTCCAGACGCGGATTACGCTTCTGCAACAGCCCGGCGGCCCTGATGAATGTTGGTCCCATGCGCGCTATCTCACTGGTGCGGCTACCCGGCATCAGCGCTACGACGCGTGCCCGTGCATCGACCTGCAGCCGCGCACGGGCGGCAGACTGGTCTGGTTCCAGGGGAATGACGCTGGCCAGTGGGTGTCCCACATAGGTAACCGGCACGCCGGCCTCCTGGTACAGGGCTTCTTCGAAAGGGAACACCACCAGCATGTGTGATACTGCACGCCGGATGAGATGGATGCGCTCGCCTCGCCACGCCCAGATGGAAGGCCCGACGAACTGCACCGTCGGGATGCCGGCCGACCGCAACCGTTCTTCTACGCCCAGGTTGAAGTCGGGCGCATCGATGCCTACGAACACGTCGGGCCGCTGCTTCAGCCAGCGCCGAATCACGTTGCGACGCATCGCCAGCAGGGAAGGCAGGCGCTTCAGCGCATCGACATACCCGAATATGGCAAGGGTATCCATGGGGTACCACGCCTGCAAACCCTGCGCTGTCATGTGCGGGCCGCCAATGCCGCTGACCTGCACCGCAGGCGCGAGCGCCTGCAGCCCCTGCATGACCCGAGCCGCGAGCAGGTCACCCGATGGCTCGCCCGCAACCATGCCGACCTGTAACCCGGGAAGACCAGGCCATTCAGTGTGCCCGTGGCCAGAGGCAATGGGCGCCATGGTTAGCGGATGATTCCTCGCGAAGCGCTATCCAGGAACGACAGCATCAGCTGCAGGGCCTCCGCGGCGTGCGGTTCAGCCTCTCGCTGTGCCGTGATCGCCTGACGCGCCTCGGCCAGCGTAAGCCCTGAGCGGTATAGCGTCTTGAACGCGCGCCTTACGCTGAGAATTACCTCAGGACTGAAACCGCGCCGCTTGAGACCTTCCGCATTGATGCCAGCAGGACGCGCCGGGCTGCCTGCGGCCGTGACGAAGGGAGGCACATCCTGCAGCAGCAGCGCCTGAGCCCCGGTCATGGCATGTGCGCCTATCTTGACGAACTGGTGCACGCCGGTGAACCCGCCCAGCACGGCCCAATCGCCGACATGCACGTGCCCTGCGAGCTGCGCACTGCTCGACAGCACGGTGTTGCTGCCCACGCGGCAGTCGTGCGCGATGTGCACGTAAGTCATGATCCAGTTGTTGTCACCCACCCGGGTGACACCCTCGTCCTGCACGGTTCCGAGGTGCATCGTGCAGAACTCGCGGATGGTATTGCCATTTCCTATTTCAAGCCGGGTAGGCTCGCCACGATACTTCTTGTCTTGCGAAATGGCGCCGATCGAGCAGAACGGGAAAATGTGGTTGTCACGGCCGATGGTGGTGTGGCCCTCGATCACGCAATGCCCGTCGATGCGGGTATTCGCACCGATGCGCACATGTGGGCCGATGACCGTATACGGCCCTACGGTAACGGTGCTGTCGAGCTCAGCCAAAGGGTCGACAATGGCCGTGGGATGAATCAACGGCACGGGATCAGTCCTCTAGCTTACGCATTGCGCACATCAGTTCAGCCTCGGCGGCCACCTGGTCGCCGACATAGGCCTTGCCCCGGTACTTCCCCATTCCCCGGGTTACACGCTCGACGACCACCTCAAGCCGGAGCTGGTCGCCGGGCACGACGGGTCGACGGAAACGTGCTCCGTCAATGCCGGCAAAATAGTAGACACAGTTGTCTTCAGGCTTGGCCCCGGCTCCCATGAACGATACGATGGCTGCAGCCTGTGCCAACGCTTCCAGGATGAGAACCCCGGGCATGACCGGGTGATGTGGAAAATGCCCCGGGAAGTACGGTTCGTTGATGGAGACGTTCTTGATGGCGACGATGGATTCGCCAGGCTTGACATCCAGAACCCGATCAATGAGCAGCATCGGATACCGATGCGGCAAACAATCGAGAATAGCCTTGATGTCGAGTTCCATGGAAGTTCCTGATGCGCGTTCAAAAAACAATGCGGCATTTTAGCCAATAACGCGCGCAAGGCCGAAAAACCGTCACGGACC
>ERZ777003.1310-NODE-1310-length-38618-cov-13.518398_pt1 | contig 38618 bp, 31 predicted proteins | sample MGYA00374956_ERZ777003 | MGnify/ENA primary metagenome ERZ777003 (study PRJEB29302, sample SAMN06268252) | bioreactor metagenome | isolation source: Joint BioEnergy Institute, California, USA | place: USA:Joint BioEnergy Institute, California, USA | collected... | reverse complement strand
GGCCGGCGGCCGGCGACGGCCGGGCGCCCGCTGGGCCGCCCCGCCCGCCGGTCGTCAAGATGGCGGCCATGGACTTCCCGGACTTCGCCGTCGCCGCCGGCGAGGAGGCGTCGGACCCGCTCGTGCTGCACGAGGGCCGGATCGTGCGGATCGACCAGCTCGGCGCGAGCGGCCACCTCGACCGCCTCGACGCCGACCTGGCCGACGTCGCCGCCCTCGGCGTCCGCGTCTGGCGGTACGGCATGCCGTGGGCCCGCACCGAGGTGGCCCCTGGCACCTACGACTGGTCGCTGTGGGACCGGGCCCTCGCCGCCTGCGAGCGCCACGGCCTGACCCCGGTCGTCGACCTGCTGCACTTCGGGCTGCCCGACCACTACCCCGGTCTCTGCGACCCCGCGTGGGTGGACGGCTTCCGCCGCTACGTCGACGCCTTCCTGGCCCGCTACCCCGAGCCCCGCTGGTTCACCCCGGTCAACGAGCCGCAGGTGACCGCCTCGTTCTCGGCGCTGCTCGGCATGTGGAACGACCGCCGGGCCTCGGTCGACGACTACCTGGTGGCGCTGGCCCACGTCGTGCTGGCCGACCTCGAGGCCCTGGCCCGCATCCGGGCCGACCGGGACGGCTGGTGGGTCGGGGCCGAGGGGTTCGGCTGCGACCTCGTCGACCCCGACGACGAGGAGGCGGTCGCCGCCGCGGCGGCCGACCGGGCGCTGCAGTGGGCGGTGTGGGACCTCCACCTGGGCCGCGAGCCCCTCGTCGGCGCCGACCGCCTGGAGCGGGCGGTGGGCGCCGCCGTGCTCGACCGCATCGCCGAGCTCGTCCCCCTGGCCATCGCCCCCGACCGCGTCGTCGCCGGCCACGACCTCTACCCGGTCAGCGTCGGCGCCCGGGGCCGGCGCGCCGAGCGGCCGGTGACGATCGGGGATCGCGTCGCGGCCTACGAGGCGACGGCCGCCGAGTGGCACGCCCGCTACGGCGTGCCCTTCTGGGTGGCCGAGACGTCGAACCTCGGCCTGCCGGCCGACGAGGGGCCGGCGTGGTTCGAGGCGCTGGTGGCGGCGCTCGACCGGCTGCGGGACCGGGGCCTGCCGGTCCGGGGCGTCTGCTGGTACAGCCGGGGCGACCAGGTGGACTGGGACACGGCCCTGACCGTGCCGGTGGGCCGCACGACCGAGGTCGGCCTCTTCGACACCGCCCGCCGGCCCCGGCGGGCCGCCGACGCGCTCGCCGCCCTGGCCCGCGCCCGCGGCTGAGCCGGGGCGCGGGCCCGCCGCAGCCGCCGCGGGCAGCGGGCTCAGCAGGGCCCGGCCTCGCGGCCCCAGCGCACGCAGACCTCGTGGTCGGGGCCCGGGTCCGAGGGGTCCAGCTCGATCACACCCCGCTCCTCGTCGACCTCGACGTCGAGCACCTCGCCGTCGAGCACGACCTCGACCTCGCCGTCCCACGCCGCCACCGGCGCGGCGAGCTCGGTGGGGCCGACGACGCCCTCCCGCTCCGTCCAGGACATGCGGAACACCGAGGCGCCCGGGTCCCACGAGAACCCGGTGGGGACGCCGGCGACGGCCCGGGGCTGCACCCGCGCCAGCCACCGGCCCCAGTCGGTCAGCTCGCCGTCGACGGTGACCGGCGACCAGGCACCGTCGGGGCTCTCGGCCGGGTCCCACGACCACTGGGCCCACCCCGCCATCGCCCGGTCCGCCATGGCCAGCACGTCCGCCGCGTAGGCCGCCATGCCGTCCTGGTCGGGCGGGCCGCCGAGCTCGCCGATGTACAGCGTCGCCTCCAGGGCCTCGGCCTCCGCGACCCGCAGCTCCTCCCACCGGGCGACGTAGGGGCTGTCGGGCGCGTACCCGTGGCCGTCGTGGACCGCCGGCTCGTAGAGGTGGGGCGCGTAGCCGAGGCGCGGGCCCTCGGGGCGCGGGTCGCGGATCCCCGCCGCCTCCAGGTCGCCGGCGTAGGGGAAGGCGTTGAGGAGCGACGTGGGCTGCACGAACACCCAGGCGTCGTCGTCGACCGCCCGGATCGTCTCGACGCCCCGCTGCATGAACGCGGTCAGGGTCTCGTTCCGGAACCGGCCGGCGGCCGCCTCCTCCTGGACGGCCAGCGTCTCGGCCAGGTCGCCGTTGGCGAAGACGGGCTCGTTGAACAGGTCGTAGCCGATCACCGCCGGGTGGTCGGCGAAGCGCTCGGCCACGTGCGCCCACGCCGCGAAGAAGTGGTCCTGCAGCTCCGGGTGCCCGCGCTCGGGGTGCCAGAAGTTGCGGTAGGCGGCCTGGACGGCGGGGTCGGCGGCCGCCAGGTACCACGGCTGCCCCTCGGCCAGCGGCTGGGGCTCGAGGCCGTCGGTCTCGACCGCCCAGTCGGGCGCCCCGTTCCCGCCGACCGCCCAGCCGTAGACGTCCTGGTGCATGTCGAGCACGACGTGGACGCCGTGGTCCGCGTACCAGTCCATCCACGTCTCCAGCTCGTCGAGGTAGCCCTCGTCGTACTCGCCGGGCGCCGGCTCGACCGCGCCCCAGGAGATGAGGAAGCGGACGCCGTTCCAGCCGAAGCCGGCGAGGTGCTCCTGCGACTCGACGCTGTCGGGGAGGTGCCGGTCGTCGACCGAGTCGCCCTTGTTGGCGCTGGCGACGTTGGTCCCCCGCAGGACCAGCACCCGCCCGCAGTCGTCGACGACGAAGCGCGGGTCGGGCGCCTCCAGGGCGCCGGTGCAGGCGGCGCCGCCGTCGGCGCCCTCGCCCGCGTCCGCCGCCGGGCCGGCGGCGCCGTCGTCCCCGCTGCACGCGCTGGCGACGAGGAGCGCGGTCGCGATCGCCGCGGCGCGCCGCGCCCCTCCACGGTGTGAGGCCCCCACGGGGCCCTGCCTACCGCGGCGCAGGGTGCCGGCGCCACCGGCCTGGCGGACGGGTGGGGCGGGCGGTCAGCCGCTGCGCCGTCTGAACAGCAGGAACCGCCGCCCACGACCCGGGCGCCGTCGGCGCACCGCCCGAGCGGACGCCAGGAGCTCGCCACGCCGCTGCTCCGCCATGAAGATCGTCTCGTCGTGGTTCACCGGGGGCCACCTCCGCGTCATCTCGCCCCTCGACGATGGAGGAACGGGCGCACGGCGCCATCCGTGAGGTCCACGGAACCACCACGGACGGGCCACGGACCCGCCACGGAGTCACCACGGAGGCGCCACGGACCGGTCACGGACCGGTCAGGGAGCGATCGGTGCCGTCGCGCCGGGCGCGCGGTGCGCTACGGACCGTCGGCGCCCGGTGAACCCCTGCCCTCGCCCTCGACGGCCGCGGCGAACAGGTCCGGGAACACCCGGCGGACCTTGGCCAGCAGGTACTCGCCGTAGGTGCCCTCGAACGCCTCGAGGTCGGCGCCGTCCCAGCGGGGGCGGCGGGGCGCCGGGGGCGCCCCCTCCAGCGGGATCGGCACGACCTCGGCGTCCCAGGCCGGGTCGAAGAAGAACGGGATGGACAGGCGGTCGGTGTCGCCGTCGTTGCGGACGCGGTGCGGCGTGGAGCGGTAGCGGCCACGGGTGAGCCGCTCGAGCATGTCGCCCAGGTTGCAGACGAAGGCGCCCGGCCGGGGCGGCACCGTGACCCAGCCGTCGGGCCCGTGGACCTGGAGGCCGCCGACCCCGTCCTGGTGCAGGATCGTGAGCAGGCCGTAGTCGGTGTGCTCGCCGACGCCCCAGCGGTCCTCCCCCGCGTCCCGGGCCGGCGGGTAGCGGAAGAACCGCAGCAGGACCGTCGGGTCGCCGGTCAGGTGGCGCTCGAACCAGTCGGCCTCCAGGCCGAGCCCCAGCGCGACACCCCGCACGAGCGCGTGGCCGAGCCTGGTCATCTCGTCCAGGTAGGCGAGCACCGTGGGGCGCAGGTCGGGCAGCTCGGCCGGGAACAGGTTGGGCCCGTGCAGCGGCACGCCCGCCCGGACCCGGGGGTGGTCGGGCGGCAGCTCGGCGCCCAGGTAGAAGCCCTCCTTGGCGTCGGGCACGCCCGCGGTCAGCTCGCCGCCGAGCGGGAACCACCCCCGCCACGCCCGGCCGCCGACGGCCATCGACACGGCCGCCTTCGCCCGCTCCGGCAGCGCGAACAGGCGCCGGGCGCCCTCCTCGACGCGGGCCACCAGCTCCGGCGGGACCCCGTGGCCGGTGACGAGGAAGAACCCCACCTCCCGGCAGGCGGCGTCGATGGCGGCCCCGACGGCACGGGGGTCGCCGTCGCCGCGCCCCACGAGGGGGCCGACGTCGATGACGGGCAGTTCGTCCACCGGCGGGCCAACCTACCCAGGGTGCGCGGGGCAACGTGTCCGGTCGCCGGCCCCGGCAGGGCAGACTTGAGGGCGTGCCGGCACGCGACAGCCTGATCGAGGCGGGGATCTCGCCGCGCGAGGCGGAGGTGCTCGAGCTCGTCGCCCAGCACGCGACCAACGCCGAGATCGCCGCCAAGCTGTTCGTGTCGGTGCGCACGGTCGAGAGCCACGTCTCGTCGCTGCTGCGCAAGCTCGGCGCCGCCGACCGCCGGGAGCTCGCGCGGCTCGCCCGGCGCGCCGCCGGCTCGGTGGCCGGCACGAGCGGCGCCGACGGCGGGGCCGGGGCCGACGGCACCGGCCCCGGTGGTCCGGTCGTCCCGCAGCGGGTGCTGCCGGTGCCGCTGACCTCGTTCGTCGGCCGGGCCGCCGAGGTGGCCGAGCTGGGCGCCGCGGTCGAGTCCCACCGCCTCGTCACCGCGACCGGCCCCGGGGGCGTGGGCAAGACCCGCCTCGCGGCGGCCGTCGCCGCCGCCCAGGCCGACCGGTGGCCGGACGGCGTCTGGTTCGTCGACCTCGTGCCGGTCACCGACGAGGCCCAGCTCGCCGCGACGATCGCCGCCACGCTGGGCATCACCGACCCCCGCCGGCGCTCGATCGAGGACGCGCTGGTCGCCCACCTCGCCGGCCGGCGGGCGCTGCTCGTGCTCGACAACTGCGAGCACCTGGTGGCGGCGGTGGCCGTGCTCGTCGAGCGGCTCCTGGCCGCCGCCCCCGACCTCCACGTGCTGGCCACCACCCAGGCCCGGCTCATGCTGCCGTTCGAGTGGGTCTTCGCCGTGCCGCCGCTGTCGCTGCCCGACGAGCACGGCGAGGGCGACGCGGTGGCGCTGTTCGTCGAGCGGGCCCGACAGGCCGGGGCGCCCGAGCCCACGCCGGAGGAGCGCCGCCGCATCGGCGAGATCTGCCGCCGGCTGGAGGGCAGCGCCCTCGCCATCGAGCTGGCCGCCGCCCGCCTGCCGGCCCTCGGCCTCGACGGCATCGAGGCCGGGCTGTCCGAGCGGCTGACGCTGCTGGCCGGCGGGCCCCGGGCCGACGCCCGCCACCGCTCGCTGCGGTCGGCGATCGACTGGAGCTACAACCTGCTGGGCCCGGCCGACCAGGCGCTGCTCCGGCGGGTCGCCGTGTTCGCCTCGGCCTTCACGGTCGACGACGGGGTCGCGGTCGCCGGGTTCGAGCCGGTCGACCCCGGCGCGGTCGCCGCCGGCCTCGCCCGGCTGGTCGAGCACAGCCTGCTCGTCGTCGTGCCCGGACCGGTCACCCGCTACCGGGCGCTCGACAGCATCCGCCAGCACGGCGTCGAGAAGATGGCGGCCACCCCGGCGGCGCCCGAGGCCGGTGCCGACGGTGCGTCGCCGGGCGACGAGCTCGACCTCGTGCGGCGGCGCCACCTCGACCGGTTCCGGCGGCTGACGGCCGACCTCGCCGAGCGGGGCGCCCTGACCCTCGGCGAGGTCCTCGCCGGCGACGACCCGCTGGCCGGGTGGCGGCAGGCCTTCGACGCCGTCGCCGACGACGCCCGGGCGGCGCTGAAGTGGGCCTCCGGCCGGCCGGGGCACCGGGGCGACGCGGCCCGGCTGGCCCGGACGCTGGCGGCGGCCTGCCTGGTGCGGGGCTGGCTGGTCGAGTGCCAGCGCCACTACGAGGCCGCGGCCGACCTCGCCGGCGACGCGCGGGAGCAGGTCGACGCGCTGCTGCTCGCCGCCGGCGCGGCGACCGGGCGGCAGGTCGGCGCCGACGCGCTGGCGCTGTGGCGGCGGGCGGCCGACGTCGCGCTCGGCGACGGGGACACCGACACGGCGGTCCGGGCGCTGTCCCAGGCCGTCGAGCTGATCCTGCGGGGCCCCGGCATCATCTCGCCCAAGCCGGCGAAGGACAGCCACCTGCCGCTCGCCGAGGAGGCCCGGCGCCTGCCGGTGCACAACCCGGCCACGGCCGCGGCCCGCCGGGTGGCGCTGCTGTTCGAGCTCGACGAGGCCTCGCCCGAGGCCGCGGACGAGGCGCGGCGTGCCATCCGGGTGGCCCGGGAGGTCGGCGACCCGGTGCTCGAGAGCAGCGCGCTCGACGCGCTGTGCGCGGTCAGCCTCGCCATCGGCGACGTGGCCACCGCCCTCGACGCCGTGCGGCGCCGCCTCGACCTGCTGGCCGGCTTCCCGCCCTCGGCCACCAACGCCTTCGAGATCGCCGACGCCTACGGCATGGCCGCCGAGGTGGCCCTGACCGCGGGCGACCTCGCGGCGGCACGGCGCTACGCCGACGACCTCGAGCGCCTGCCGTTCCACCTCGAGGAGGGCCACCTCGCCACCAGCCGGCGGCTCGAGGTCGACGCCATGGCCGGCGAGATCGCCCGGGTGCTCGACGCCGCGGCGCGCTTCCGCGAGGGGTGGGAGCGGGCCGGCCGGCCCCAGGCGACGAGCCTCGGCAAGGGGGCCTACGCCGTGTCGATGGTCCAGGGCCTGCGGGGCGACGACGAGGCGATGGCCGAGTGGCGGGAGGTCGCGTTCGCCCTCGGCCTGGACCTGAACTGGGCCGACGGCTGCTCGACCGGCTACGCGCCGACCCACGACGCCATCCTCGCCCTCCACCGGGGCGACCCCGAGCAGGCCTACCACCGGCTGAGGACCGACCCCGACGACTTCCGCACGTGGTTCACCGGCCAGTGGCGGCCCTGGTACGCGGCGCTCCACGCCGAGTCGGCCGTGCTCGTCGGCGCGCCCGACGCCGCCGACCGCATCGCGCGGGCCCGTCGCCACGCCGGGCCCAACCGCATCGCCGCCGCCATGGTCGAGCGGGCCGCCGCCCTCGCCGCCGGCGACCGGGACCGCCTGGTGGCGATCGCCGCCGACCTGGCCCCGACCGGCTGCCGCTACCAGTGGGCCCGCACGCTCGTCCTGGCCGGCGGCGAGCACGCCGAGCGGGGCCGCCGGGAGATGGCGGCGCTCGGCGCGGCGCCGATGGCCGAGACCCCGCTGCCCTGACCCGGGGCCGGGCGGCGGCCGGGCTCAGCGCGGCTCGAGCTCGGTGCCGTGGCCGGGGGTGACGAAGAGGGCGGTGCCCGGTTCCTGGACGTCGGCCGTGTGCCACACGCCGGGCGGGTCGACCACCGGAGTGACGCAGGCCACCTTGGCGGCTGCGTGCTGGCGTCACTACTGTCCGTCACCTCACGACGAGCGGAGGCGAGGGTGGAGGCGAGCGACTACCGGTGGCTCTCGCCCGGGCAGGCCGCAGACCGGCTCGGGCTCTCGGTCCGGGACGTGTACCGGCTCATCGACAAGGGCGAGCTGCCCGGCTACCGGATCGCCGGCACGCTCCGCCTGCTCGCCCCCGAGGTCGAGGAGTACCTGGGGCGGGACCGGTAGCCTCGCCCCCATGTGCCGCAACATCACGACCCTGCGGGGGCTGGAGCCGCCGGCCACGCCCGAGGAGATCGAGGCGGCGGCCCGCCAGTACGTCCGCAAGGTGAGCGGCGTCCAGAAGACCTCCGCCGCCACCGAGGCGGCGTTCGAGCGGGCGGTGCGCCAGGTGGCCGAGGCCACCGCCGACCTGCTCGCCGAGCTGCCCCCACGGCGGCAGCCGCCGCCGACGCTGCCGCCGCTGCGGCGCCTGGCGGCCCGGCCCGCCGGATCGCCGTCCGCCGGCTAGGTCGGGGGAGCCGCCTCCTCGGCCCCGCCCGGGGCGTCCGCCTCCCGTCGCCGCCCCCGCCGGCCGGCGCGCCGTCCCCGACGCTCCAGCAACTCGCCGCGGTGCCAGGGCGTCCCCAGCGCCGGCAGCGCGAAGCGGTCGAGTCCCCACCAGCCGGCGTTGCGCCAGGCGAGGACGAGGAGCCCGGACACGAGGATCATCGCCGGGTTGAGCCCGGCGGAGCCGGCGAACACGAACGAGAAGTTCATGATGGCGCCGAGCAGCGCGGCGATGCCGGTGAACAGCCCGACGATCAGCAGCGCGCCGACGACCAGCTCGCCGACGGCGACGATCGGGCCGATGACGGGGTGGGCCGTGTCCCGCACCCACTCGAGGAAGTCCACGTACCACGAGAAGGCGACGTCCGGGTGCGGCCCCTCGGCGTTCTCGATCGCGCCCTGGGCGAACCCGGCGACCGCGTCGCCGACCTCGACGTCACCCTCGGCCCGCACCCAACCGACGTTCCCGTCGCCGGTCAGGCCGTACCGCGCCTCGCCCCAGTCCCAGAACCGCCAGGTGATGGTGCCGCCGAAGACCTTGCCCCACCCGGCCTGGAACCACTCCCAGCCCAGCCACAACCGGGCGACGAGCCAGATCCACGCCGCCGTGCTCGAGCCGAAGAGCCAGCGGGAGACGGCCGGCTCCTCGATGTAGACGGTCCCCCGCTCGGGGGCCGCTGCTGCGTGGGCCATGACCTCACCTCTCGGGTCCGTCCCGACCTGCCGCCCCGAGCGCTACCCGCCGTGCGCCCGGGCCAGACGCCGGCCGCCCGGGCGGCCGGTCACAGCGGCAGCGGCACGTCCCCGCCGAGGTCGTAGACGACGTCGTCGCCGGCGCGCCGGGCGCCGTCGGTCAGCTCGTGCGGCACGCGGCGGCCGTCGTGCATGAGGTGCGTCACCGTCGCGCCCCGGAGCAGCACGGCGGCGTCGGCGAGCAGGCGGCGGTGGCAGCGCCACCACACCGCCTCCGAGCACATGACCGCCGTCGGCCGGCGGGCGGCCTCGGCCAGCACCTCGTCGAGCGCGGCGTGGAACGAGGGGCTCGCCATGTGGTCCGCGTAGCCCCGGAAGGCGTCGTTGCGCAGCGCCACGTGCGGGCTGTCGGGTCGCACCCGCCGCCGGCCGCCGAGGCGGGGCTCCCACCGCACGTCGATGCCGGCGGCGGGCAGCCAGTCCGCCATCCGCTCCCGCCCGAACTGGGGGTTGCGGCGGCTGCCGGGGTACGAGCGCACGTCGACGAGCAGCTCGACGCCGGCCCCGCGCAGCAGCTCGACGACGGCGTCCTCGCCGAGCGTGCCGTGGCCGACCGTCAGCAGCTCGACGCCGCTCACGTGCGGATCTGGCCCTCCCCCCGCACGACGTACTTCTCGGTGGTGAGCTGGCGCAGGCCCATCGGGCCCCGGGCGTGCAGCTTCTGGGTGGAGATGCCGATCTCGGCACCGAAGCCGAACTGCTCGCCGTCGACGAAGCGGGTCGAGGCGTTGACCAGGACGGCGGCCGCGTCGACCTCGGTGGTGAAGCGGTCCGCGGCCCGGAGGTCGGTCGTGACGATGGCCTCGCTGTGCCCGGTGCCGTAGCGGGCGATGTGGTCGATGGCCTCGTCGAGGCCGTCGACCACCCGGATCGCCAGCTTCAGGGCCAGGAACTCCTGCGCCCAGTCGTGCTCGGTCGCCGGCGCCACCCGGTCCTCGCCGAGCACGCCCCGGGTCGCCTCGTCACCGACGAGCTCGACGCCCTCGAGGCGGGGGGCGACCTGCGGCAGGAAGCGGTCGGCCACCGCCCGGTGCACGAGCAGGGTCTCGGCCGCGTTGCACACCGACGGGCGCTGGGTCTTGGCGTTGGCGACGATCTCGGCCGCCATGTCGAGGTCGGCGGCGGCGTCGACGTAGACGTGGCAGTTGCCGTCGCCGTCGATGACGTAGGGGACGGTGGCGTTGTCGAGGATCGACCGGATGAGCGACGGCCCGCCCCGGGGGATCAGGCAGTCGACGTGCTCGCGCTGGCGCATGAACTCGACGGCCGCCTCGCGGGAGGTGTCCTCCACCAGCACCAGCGCGTCCTCCGGCAGCCCCGACTTGGCCAGCGCCTCGCGCAGGACGCCGGCGATCGCCACGTTCGAGCGGATCGCCCCCGAGGACCCCCGCAGGAAGGCGGCGTTGCCCGACTTCAGGCACAGCCCGAACGCGTCGCTGGTCACGTTGGGCCGGTTCTCGTAGATGATGGCGACGACGCCGAGCGGCACCCGGACGGTGGAGATGCGCAGGCCGTTCGGGCGGGTCCAGCCCGCGCCCACCTCGCCGACCGGGTCGGGCAGCGCGGCGACCTGGCGCAGGCCGCCGGCCATGCCCTCCACCCGCGCCGGGGTCAGGCGGAGGCGGTCGAGCACGGTGGCGGAGGCGCCGGCCGCCTGCTCGCGCTCGACGTCCTCGGCGTTGGCCGCGAGCACGTCGTCGACCCGCTCGATCAGCAGGTCGGCGGCGGCCAGGAGGGCGGCGTCCTTCTCGGCGGTCGAGGCGGTGGCCAGCACGCGGCTGGCGGCCTTGGCGCGGGCACCGAGCTCGGCGATCGACGGCATGGGCCCATGCTAGGGGCGTCCCCGGCGGCCCGGCCCAACCGCCCGCGCGGGCGGGTCAGGGGCGGACGCCGGTGACCGCGAAGACCTCGACGTCCCGCACGTGCCCGCCCGAGGAGGCCACGATCGTCACGACCTCGTCGGCCGGCGGGGCGAAGGGCACCTCGACCTCCCACCAGGCCCGCTCGCCGCCGGCCGGGACGCAGCAGCGCTCCGCCAGCGGCCCGGGCGACGACGGCTGGCGGAGCTGCACCCGGACGCTCTCGTCCACGCCGGTGATCGTCCCGCCCACGACGAGGGGCGAGCCCAGCTCGGCGCCGGGGCGGGGGGTGTCGATGGTCAGCCGGTCGTCGACCGTGCGGACGACGACCCAGGGGGCGTCCGGCCGCTCGCCGTAGCGCACGAGGTGGATCACCGCGGCGGTCGCGGGCTCCGCCCCCGGCTCGGGCAGGTAGCCGACGCCGACGAACGCCTCCCGCTCCCGCACGTCGAGCAGGGTGACCTGGTCGATCCCGGTGAAGCCCAGGTAGTTCTGCGTGAAGAACAGCGCGGTCGCCGCCGCGTCCGCGTGCCACGGCGAGTGCCCGGCGTCGGGGTCCCAGGCGTCCGCCTCGGCCCGGCTCCGGAACGGCCACAGGGGCTCGTGGCCGAGGAGGTCGACGCCGTCCGGCGGCGACGGCGCGGTGGTCGCCGGCGCCTCCTCGGCGATCGCCGGCGTCGGCGGCGCCGTCTCGGGCGGCTCCGTCGTCGTCGGCGCGGTCGTCGTGGCCTCGGTGGCGACGTCGCCGCCGGGCTCGTCGCCCCGGGGGAGGGCCACGACGAGCGCGGCCGCGAGCGCGACCGCCGCGACCCCCGCGACCGCCACCCGCCGGCGACGCCGGTGACGGCGGACCCGGTGGCGCACGGCCGCGAGCGAGCCGCCGGGGTCGGCCCCGACCGGGGCGCGCTCGGCCTCGGCGTGCAGGGCGGCGGCGACGCGGGCGGAGAGGTCGTGGTCGGGACGGCTCATCGCTCCCCCTCCCCCAGGTGCCGGGCCAGGGCGGCGAGGCCCCGGTGCAGGTGGGTCTTGACCGCCCCCTCCGAGACGCCCATGCCCTCCGCGATCTCGCTGAGCGGCAGGTCCATGTAGAACCGCAGCACGACCGCCTCGCGCTGGCGCTGCGGCAGGCGCCGCACCGCGGCGACGACGCGCTCGTGCTCGGCCCGCCCGAGCAGCGCGCCCTCGGGGGTGTCCACCGGGGGCGCGGCGGTGCGGCGGGCGTCGTGGCGGTCGCGGATGCGCCGGCGCCGCAGGTGGGAGCGGGCGCCGTTCAGCACGGCGCTGCGGAGGTACGCCGGCGCCCGGTCGAGGCGGCGCAGCCCGCCCCAGCGCAGGTGCAGCTTGACGAAGGCGTCCTGGGTGAGCTGCTCGGCGACGCCCACGTCGCCGACGACGAGCACCGCCAGCCGCACGAGCTGGTCGTAGTGCTCCCGGTGGAGCGCCTCGAGCGGGTCGGCGGCCGTGCCGGGGCCCGGCCGCACCCGCGGCGCCGTGCCGGAGCCCGACCGCGCGCTGGGCGGGAGGCTCATCACCCTCATCATGTCGGACAGACGCCCGAGGGCCGCCGCGCGTTGACGCGCCGGTGGCGTCAGCGGACCGTCGCCCGGTGCTCACCTGGCGTCCACGTGAGGGCTAGGTTCGGGATGCCGACGCTGCCTAGCCTGCGGGCGTCCGGTGGCGACGGGGCCGACCCGGGGAGGGACGAGGTGGCCAGCCTGACCTTCGAGAGCGTGACCAAGCGGTTCGACGACGTCGTCGCCGTCGACGCGCTGGACCTCGAGATCCACGACGGCGAGTTCATGGTGCTGCTGGGGCCGTCGGGCTGCGGGAAGACGACGGCGCTGCGCATGATCGCCGGGCTCGAGGAGATCACCGAGGGCCGGCTCTACATCGGCGACCGCGTCGTGAACGACGTCGACCCCGCCCGGCGGGACGTCTCGATGGTCTTCCAGAGCTACGCGCTCTACCCGCACATGACGGTGCGCCGGAACATCGAGTCGCCGCTGCTCGTGCGCAAGTACCGGGTCGACGGCGACGGCGCGCCGCCCCGCAAGCTCACCAAGGCCGAGCGCGCCGCGCGGGTGGACGAGGCGGCCCGGGTCCTGGGCTTGACCGAGCTGCTCGACCGCAAGCCGGCAGCGCTGTCGGGCGGGCAGCGCCAGCGGGTGGCGCTCGCCCGGGCCTTCGTCGGCCGCCCGCAGGCGTACCTCATGGACGAGCCGCTCTCGAACCTCGACGCCAAGCTGCGGGCCGCCACCCGGCTCGAGCTCGTCGACCTGCACCGGCGGGTCCAGACGACGGTCGTCTACGTCACCCACGACCAGGTCGAGGCCATGACGATGGCCGACCGCATCGCGATCATGTCGGCCGGGCGCCTGCAGCAGGTCGGCACGCCGCAGGAGGTCTACGACCGGCCGGCCAACCTGTTCGTGGCCCAGTTCATCGGCACACCGCCCATGAACACGCTCACCGGCACCGTGACGACCGACGGCGGAACCGGGCCCGCCGTCGACGTCGGCCACGGGCGGGTGCCGCTGCCGCCGGGGCTGACCACCCGGCTCGAGGAGGGCCGCCCGGTCGTCGTCGGCGTCCGCCCCGAGCACCTCGCGCTCAGCGACGAGGGGCCCCTCGAGCAGAAGGTGCGGGCCGTCGAGTGGCTGGGGCACGAGTGCCTCGTCTTCGGGGCGATCGGCGACTCGCCCCTCGTCGTGCGCCAGACCGGCCTGGCCCGGCTGGAGCCCGGCGGCACGGCCCGGCTCGTGGTCGACCCGGCGCACGTCCACGTGTTCGACCCCGAGACCACCGAGCGCCTGCCGTGACCGCCGAGGCCGTCACCTCCCCCGCGGCGGACCGCTCGCCGGAAGTGCCCCGCTCGCGCCGCCGGTGGCTGCGCCGGTACTCGCCCCGCGAGGTCCTGCTCGCCCTGGCGCTGCTGGCGCCGTCGATCGCGGTCTTCGTCGTCTTCTTCTACCGGCCGTTCCTCAACCTCCTGAACTGGGGCCGGTTCGAGAGCCGACGCAACGGCGCCTACTTCGAGGACGTCGGTCTCGCCCAGTACCGGGAGGCGCTGGGCAGCGACGACTTCCGCGAGGGCCTGTGGCACAGCGTGCAGTTCGTGCTCTACACGGTCCCCGCCGGGCTGGTGCTCGGCGTGCTGCTGGCCGTCGCCGCGCACCGCCGCCTGCGGGGCATCAAGGTCTTCCAGGCCATCTTCAGCTCGACGCTGGCCAGCTCGACCGCGGTCACCTCGGTGATCTTCTTCTACCTGTTCAACCCGGTCGTCGGCCTGATCGAGGCCAACTGGCTGAACGACCCCGACATGGCGATGGTCGCCGTGTCGATCTCGTCGATCTGGCAGAACATGGGCCTCTCCTTCGTCATCGTGCTCGCCGGCCTGCAGGCGGTGCCGGACGAGGTGATGGAGGCGGCCCTGCTCGACGGCTACGGCGCCGTCCGCCGGCTGGTGCGCATCACGCTGCCGCTGATCTCACCGGTGCTGCTGTTCCTGCTCGTCGTGCTCGTGATCTTCGGCCTGCAGGCGTTCGCCCAGATCGACATCATCACCAAGGGCGGGCCGGTCTCCGCCACCGAGACGCTGGTGTTCAAGATCAACCGCCTGAACCGACCCGACAACATCGGCATCGGCGCCGTCTACTCGATCGGCCTGTTCCTCGTGACGCTGGTCGTCACCGCGCTGCAGTTCGCCATCCTCGAGCGGAGGGTCCACTATGCCCGCTGACCCGGGCGCGCCGGCCACGGCCACCGCCCTGCCCGACGAGGGCGTCGTCACGATGCCCGCCGACGACGTGATCGGCGGCCCGATCCACGGCGCGCCGCCCGCCGCCGTCGCCGGCCGGTCGCACGCCCGGCGGGTCGCCGGCCTCGTCGGCCAGTACGCGCTGCTCGTCGTGCTCGCCGCCGTCGTGCTGCTGCCGGTCGCGTTCGCGGTCATCCAGGCGCTGTCGCCGCCGTTCCCGTACATCAACGAGGGCAAGCCGCTGCACCCCGTGGCCGTCCAGTGGAAGGATCGGGGCTGGCTCGACGGGGGCGCGGTGTCGGTCGTCCTGCGGACGCTGGTCGTGGTCGCCGCGCTGGCCTGGGTCCAGCTGCGGGCCGCGGGCGGCACCCTGCGGGCGCCGGCACCGCTCGTGCGGTCGCCCCGTCGGCTGGCCGCCGTCGTCGCCGGCACGGTCGCGGTGGCCGCGCTGGCGAGCCAGGTGTGGTCGGCGGCGGTCGACCGCTCGACCAGCACGCCGGCCTGGTGGCTGGCGACGATCGCCGCGGTCGCCGCCACCCAGCTCGTCGGGTTCGGCCTCCACCGCCCCGTGTGGCGCCCGCTGCTGCTGGCCGCCCTGGTGGGTGTGGCGACGACGGCGATCGTGGTCGTCGCCTTCGGCGCCGCGGTGTGGAACCAGGGCTGGGACCAGGCCCGGCTCGGCCCGGCCATGACGCGCAGCCTCGTCGTCACCGTGCTCATCACGGTGGCGCAGGTGCTCACCTCGATCCTGGCCGCCTACGCGTTCGCCTTCCTGCGCTTCCCGGCCAAGACGCTGCTGTTCGCCCTGTTCATGGGCACGCTGCTGCTGCCCATCGAGGTCACGCTGCTGGCCAACGTCCAGACCATCCGCGAGCTGGGCTGGATCAACAGCAACGCCGGCCTCGTCGTGCCGTTCGCCGCCACCGCGTTCGGAACGTTCCTCATCCGCCAGGGCTTCCGCGGCGTCCCCCCCGAGATCCAGGACGCCACCCGGCTCGACGGCTACGGCCACATGGCCTTCCTGTGGCGCTTCGCCGTGCCCCTCACCCGGCCGGTGATCGCGTCGTTCACGGTCATCGCCGCGCTGAACGCCTGGAACCAGTACCTGTGGCCCCAGGCGGTGATCGACGACAGCCGCTACGAGACGGCGCAGATCGCGCTGAAGACGATCTCGGCCACCGACGTGGCCAACGCCAACGTCGGCGTCGCCGCGGCGCTGATCGTCGCCCTGCCGGTCGTGGCGCTGCTCCTCGCCTTCCAGCGCCAGATCATCCGGGGCCTGACCGCCGGGGCGGTGAAGGGGTAGCCGTGGCCGCGCCCGACCGACCGATCGCACCGTCCGCACGACACTGCCAGGAGGACGCATGACAACCTCCCGCTCCCCCCGCCGCCGAGGCCTCGCCGTGCTGGGCGTCGCCGCCCTGGTCGTGGCGGCGTGCAGCGACCCGCCCACCTCCGGCGGCAACGCGGACGTGGCGGCGGGCGACGGCGACGAGGCCGAGCTGCCCGACTGCCCGGTCGACGCGCTGGAGGACGCCGAGGGCCCGGTCGAGGTGACGCTGTGGTTCGGCGGCCTGGCCGGCTCGGCCAACGTCGCCATGCGCCAGATCGTCGACGCCTTCAACGCCAGCCAGGACCAGGTCGTGGTCAACGCCAGCGACCAGGGGGTGTCCTACGCCGAGGTCTACCGCGAGTTCACGAGCGCGGCGTCGGCCGGCGACGACCAGCTGCCCGACATGATCTACCTCGAGGACACGCAGCTGCAGGCCATGGCCGACAGCGGCAAGGTGCTGCCGGCCCAGGCCTGCATGGAGGCCGCCGACTACGACATCACCGACCTCGAGCCGGCGGTCCGCTCGAAGTACTCGGTCGGCGGGGTGCTGTACCCGGCGTACATGAACGTCTCGACGCCGGTGCTCTACTACAACAAGGCCCACTGGGAGCGCGCCGGCCTCGACCCGTCCGACCCGCCGGAGACCCTGGAGGAGGTCTGGGAGCACGCCCGGGCCATCAAGGAGGCCGGCGTGGCGGACAAGCCGCTGTCGCTCAAGACCACCCGGTGGTTCTTCGAGACGTGGCTGACCGGCGTCGGCGTCGACATGGTCGACGAGGGCAACGGGCGCGACGGCCTGGCCACCGAGGCGACCTTCGCCACCGAGGAGGCGGAGGAGCTCATGACCATGCTCAAGGAGATGGACGACGAGGGCCTGGTCAACGCGTTCGCCAACACCGAGGGCAGCATCGACCACTACCTGGCGCTGGTCACCCAGGAGTCGTCGATGCTCATCGAGACCTCGACGGCGTCGACGACGATCCGCGACGCGCTCGGCGGCACGATCACCGCCGAGCAGGCCGGGGTCGACTTCGACCCGTCGGCCATCGACCTCAGCGTGCTCGTCCCGGGCACCGGGCCCTTCCCCGGCATCGAGGAGCCGGGCCAGGTGTTCCCGAGCGGCGGCGCCTTCTACCTGCTCAACACCTCCTCGCCCGAGGAGGTCGCGGCGTCGTGGGCGTTCATGGAGTTCATGCTCCAGCCGGAGAACGCCAAGATCTGGCACCTGCAGGGCGGCTACCTGCCCGTGGTGAAGGACGTCGAGGACGAGCCCGAGGTCCAGGAGTTCTGGCAGCACGACCTGGCCGGCGTCCTGCTGCAGCCGGCCGCCGAGCAGCTCAGCGAGGCCGACCCCGACCGGTCGGGCCCGCTGATCGGCCCCTACCCCGACGTCGCGGACGCCGTCGAGGCGGCGATGGAGGGGATCCTGTTCGACGACCAGGACGTGAGCTCGGCGCTGACCCGCGCCCAGGAGCGCGCCACCGAGGCCCTCGAGCGCTACGCCGGCTGAGGCCCGGACCGCCCCCGGCGCCGCGGCCCGTCGCCGATGCGCCGGGGGCGGTGCGCGCCCGCGTAACGTGAACGACACCTATGGCCGCGCCGACCTTCCGCGACCGCATGCTCTCCCACCGTGGCGCCCGGGCGCTCCTGTCGCCGCCCGGGCTCCTCGGCGGGATCGCCGTCGCCGTGGTGCTGGCGGTGGTCGGGCTGCCGGTGTGGGCCGCGGTGCTCGCCGGCGTGGCGGTGTGGGCCCTCAACGTGCTGCGCCTCGCGCCCCGGGGACCGCGCCGCGAGCGGATCGACCCCTTCACGCTGCAGGAGCCGTGGCGGCGGTTCGTGCAGGACGCGCTGCAGGCGCGGGCCCGGTTCGCCCACGCGGTCGAGCGCATCCCGCCGGGGCCGCTGCGCGACCGCCTGGGCGAGATCGAGCAGCGGGTGCAGACCGGTGTCGAGGAGTGCTGGCAGGTCGCCAAGCGGGGGCAGGTGCTCGTGCGGGCCCGCCGGGGCATCGACGTGGCCGACATCGAGCGCCGCCTGGCCCAGCTCGAGCGGGCCGCCGCCGGGGACGGCCTCGACGAGGCCGACCGCGCCGTCCAGCGGTCGCTCGCGTCCCAGCGGGCGTCCGCCGACCGGCTCGACCAGGTGATCGAGCGGGCGCAGCGCGAGCTGCGCCTCCTGGACGCCCGGCTGGAGGAGGCCGTCGTCCGCACCATCGAGATCTCCGCCCAGGCGACGGGCGGCGCCGAGGCGACCGGCGGCCTGGGCGCCGACATCGACGCCGTCGTGAGCGAGATGGAGGCGCTGCGCCTCGCGCTCGACGAGGCGGGCGTCACCCCGGCGGGGGGTGCGACGGCGGGGCCGCGCGACCTGCCACCGGGCGGGGCGCGGTGAGCCGACGACGGCGGCGGGACGAGCGGGGCGCGGCGCCCGAGCGGCAGGGCGGCGAGCCCCGGGCGCGCCGGGTCCGGCGGTCCGTCGACGAGGCCGAGCTGCACTACGGCGAGGAGAACCGCCGCCGCGCCCGGGAGTTCTTCGGCCGGTCGCCGGGCGCGGCGACCGGGGCCGAGGGCGGCGGGGCGGCCCCGCCCGGCGGTGACCGCCCGGGCCCGCGGCGGCTGCGCTGGGCCGGGGCCGAGCCGCCCGCCTACCGCTGGTCGCCGGAGGAGGTGACCGGGGAGCTGCCCCTGCCCGCCGACATGTTCGGCCTGGCGCCCGAGTCGCCCGGCCTGGCCCAGCAGCCGCCGGGACCGTGGATGACCGGCGAGCACCGGGCCGTCCACGTCGAGGAGCCGTGGGCGACCGAGCGGGACGACCCGGGGGGCGGCGAGCCCGGCGCGGCCGGCGCGCGCCCGCCCGCCGACCGGCCCGACCCCTGGGCCGGTGGGTCGCCGGCCCGAGGGGCCGACCCGTGGGGCCCCGGACGGGCCGAGCCCCACGCCCCCCGGGAGGCCGGCCCCTGGGCCCCCGACCCCGAGGCGACCCGGGCACCGGACGGCCGGGCCGGCCCCTGGGCGCCGGGGCGGGACGAGACCTGGTCCCCCGGGGAGCCGACCGGGGGCGACGCGGGGTGGGCGCGGCAGCCGGCCGCCGACCACGAGCCGGGGTGGGCGCCGGCCCCGAGCTGGGACACGCCGGACGTCGGGTGGGGCGGCCCGGACACGGCCGAGCAGGACGTGGTCTGGGAGGAGACCTGGCCGGCGACCCCGGGACCGACCACCGCAGCCGAGGAGGCGGCCGGGGACGCCGGCGGCACGACGACGGCCGCGCCCGAGGAGGCCGAGCCGGCCCCCCGCTCCAACGCCCGGGGCTCGCTGCTCGTCGCCGCCGGCATCTTCCTGTCGCGCTGCGCCGGGCTGATCCGCGAGATGGTCACCGCGGCCTTCCTCGGCGCGGGCCCCGCCGCCGACGCCTTCAAGGCGGCCCTGCGCATCCCCAACCTCATGCAGAACCTGCTCGGCGAGGGGGTGCTGTCCGCCTCGTTCATCCCCGTCTACGCCCGCCTGCGGGCCGAGGGCCGCGACGAGGAGGCCGGGCACGTCGCCGGCGCCATCGCCGGCCTGCTGGCCGCGCTCACCGGGGTCATCAGCCTGGTCGGCGTCGTGTTCGCGGCGCCGCTCACCGACCTGCTCGTGCCCGGCTTCGCCGAGGACAAGTACGAGCTGACCGTCCAGCTCACCCGGATCATGTTCCCGGGCATCGGCTTCCTCGTGCTGTCGGCCTGGTGCCTGGGCGTCCTGAACAGCCACAAGCAGTTCTTCCTCTCCTACGTCGCCCCGGTGCTGTGGAACGTGGCCCAGATCGCCGCGCTCGTCGGCGGGGCGGTCGTCGTCGGCGGCCACACCTCGGCGGCCGACCAGCGCGACCTCGCCGTCGCCCTGTCCTGGGGCGTGTTCGTGGGCGGCGTGCTCCAGTTCGGCGTGCAGCTCCGGCCGGTCCGGCGCCTGCTCGGCGCCGTGCGCCCCAACCTGCACGCCCGCGACCCGTGGGTCCGCAGCGTCATCGGCCGCTTCCTGCCGGTGCTGGCCGGGCGGGGCGCCATCCAGATCATGGGGTGGGTCGACCTGTGGCTGGCCAGCTACCTGGTCAGCGGCGCGGTCTCGTCGCTCACCTACACGATGGTCCTCTACCTGCTGCCGGTCAGCCTGTTCGGCGTCAGCGTGGCGGCCGCCGAGCTGCCCGACATGTCGCAGGTCAGCGTGCACGACCCGGACACCCGGCGGCGCTTCCGGCTGCGGCTCGAGGACAGCATGGCCCGCATGGGCTGGTACGTGGCCTTCACGGCCACGATGTTCATCGTCGTCGGCGACGTCATCGTCGCCGCGGTGTTCGAGCGGGGCAGCTTCGGGCGGGCCGACACGGTCGCGGTGTGGCTGACGCTGGCCGTCCTCGCCGTCGGGCTCCTGCCGGCCACCGCCACCCGCCTGCTGCAGAACGGCCTCTACGCGCTCGACGACCCCCGCACGCCCGCCCGGCTCGGCGTGCTCGGCGTCGTCCTGTCGGCGATCGTCGGCCTCGCCTTCATGTTCCCGCTCGACCGCCTCTACGTCGGGCCGGAGCAGGTCGAGGGCTGGGGCGACGTGTTCGCGGTCGGCCCGCTGCCCGCGGCGGTGCGGGACGACCCCGAGGGCGTCGTGCACCTCGGCATCCTCGGCCTGGCCATCGGTGCGACGGTCTCCCGTTGGGTCGAGTACCGCATGCTGAGCACGGCCCTGGCGTGGCGCATCGGTCGCACCAAGCTGGCCGGCCGCTGGCTCCCGCCCATCTCGGTCGGCTGCGCGGTGGCCGCGGTGGTGGCCGCCGGCGCCGAGCGCGTGCTCGCCGCGCTGCCCGACGTGGTCGAGGTGGTGCTGGTCGTCGGGCCCGCGGGCCTCGCCTACATGGCCGTCACCCACCGCCTCGGCGTGCCCGAGGCGCGGGCGACCGTGGCCCGCCTCGGAGGCATCGCACGCCGACTGCGCCGCTGAGCGATCTAAGGTGCGGGCATGCTCAAGGTGTTGCGACGGTGGTGGGCCTACATCACGGCGAAGCTCGGCATGTCTCTCGAGGAGCGCGCCGACCCCAAGGTCCAGCTCGAACAGGCCATCCAGGAGGCCCAGGACCAGCACCGCCGGCTCAAGGAGCAGGCCGCCAACGTCATCGCCCACCAGAAGCAGACCGAGATGCGGCTCAACCGGGCGATGGCCGACCTGGAGAAGGTCAACGCCAACGCCCGGCAGGCCGTGCTCATGGCCGAGCAGGCGGCCCAGGCCGGCGACCACGCCAAGGCCGCGGAGTACACGGCGACGGCCGAGAGCTTCGCCAACCGCCTCATCGCCCTCGAGCGCGAGGTCGAGGACCTGAAGGCCCTGCACCTGCAGTCGACCGAGGCCGCCAACCAGGCCAAGGCCGCCGTGCAGCAGAACGCCACCGCCCTGCAGCAGAAGCTCGCCGAGCGCCAGAAGCTGCTCAGCCAGCTCGACCAGGCGAAGATGCAGGAGCAGATGAACACGGCCATGGCCTCGCTGTCCGAGGCGGTGGGCCAGGACGTGCCGACGCTCGACGAGGTCCGCCAGAAGATCGAGGCCCGCTACGCCCGGGCCAAGGGCATGGCCGAGCTGACCGAGAGCTCCGTGGAGTCCCGCATGCTCGAGGTCGAGCAGGCGGCGTTGAACACCGAGGCCCAGGCCCGGCTGGCCCAGATCCGGGAGCAGCTCGGCATCGGGCCGGGCTCGTCGACGACGTCCGACGCGCCCACCGACACGGCCGGCGGCGCGTCGGGCACCACGTCCTGAACGGGCCCGAGCAGGCCGCGGGCGCCGGGCGCCCGGCGCCGGGGACCGACCCGCCGGTCGGCGTCGGGCCGCACCCCCACCCGTGGCCGGACGACCCCCGCCTCGACCCGGAGCTGCTGGCCCGCGGTGACCGTCGCAACGTCGTCGACCGCTACCGCTACTGGAAGGTCGAGGCCATCGTCGCCGACCTGGACACCCGGCGGCACCCGTTCCACGTGGCCATCGAGAACTGGCGCCACGACCTCAACATCGGCACGGTCGTCCGCAACGCCAACGCCTTCCTGGCCGCGGCGGTGCACATCGTCGGGCGCCGGCGCTGGAACCGGCGGGGGGCGATGGTGACCGAGCGCTACCAGCACGTCGTCCACCACCCGACGATCGAGGACCTCGCGGCCTGGGCGGCGGGCGAGGGCCTGCCGCTCGTCGGCATCGACAACCTGCCGGGGTCCGTGCCGCTGGAGTCGTCCCCGCTCCCCCGCCGGTGCGTGCTCCTCTTCGGCCAGGAGGGCCCCGGGCTCTCCGAGGCCGCCCGGGCGGCGTGCGCGGAGGTCCGCTCGATCACCATGTTCGGCTCCACCCGGTCGATCAACGCCGGGGTGGCCTCCGGCATCGCCATGCACAGCTGGATCCGCGACCACGTCCTCGGGAGGGGCACGACGTGATCCTCGACCGGTTCCGCCTCACCGACCGGGCCGCCGTCGTCACCGGCGCCGGGCGCGGCATCGGCGCGGCGACCGCGGTGGCGCTGGCCGAGGCGGGCGCCGACGTCCTCGTCGCCGCCCGCACCGAGCAGCAGCTCGCCGCCGTGGCCGAGCGTATCGAGGCCGCGGGGCGCCGGGCCGTCGTCGTGCCCGCCGACCTGTCCGACCTCGACGCCGCCGCCGGTCTGGCCGAGGCGGCCGCCGACGCGTTCGGCCGGCTCGACGTCGTGGTCAACAACGTCGGGGGCTGGATGCCCCGCGAGCTCACCCGCACGGAGGCCCGGCACCTCGAGGCCGCGTTCCGCTTCAACGTGTCCACGGCCCACGCCGTCACCCGGGCGGCGGTGCCGCTGATGCTGGCCTCCCCCCGCCCGGACGGCGAGGCGGCGGCCGTCGTCAACGTGTCCTCGGCCATCGGCTCGGCCGCCGGGCGGGGGTACGTGGCCTACGGCACGGCCAAGGCCGCGCTGTCGCACTGGACGCGCCTCGCCGCCCGCGACCTGGCGCCGCGCGTCCGGGTCAACGCCGTGGCGGTCGGCGCGGTCGCCACCTCGGCGCTGGCGCTGGTCACCGAGGACGAGGCCACCCGGCGGGGGCTCGAGCAGGCCACGCCGCTGCGCCGCATCGGCGACCCCGACGAGGTGGCCGCCGCCATCCTGTTCCTGGCCTCGCCGGCGTCGTCGTACCTGACCGGCCAGGTCGTGGGCGTCGACGGCGGGCTCGACCACCCGAGCCTCGACCCCGGCTACCCCGACCTCTGACCGGCCGGCTCCCCACCCGGCGGTCCCGGCGGGACGCCCCCCTCCCCCGCCCCGCCCGGGGGCGCGGGCAGGAGGCCGACGGCCAGGAGCAGCACCCCGACGCGGAGCTGGAGCGCCGGCACGACGAGGTGGCGGGCCGTCTCCATCCCGTCGCCGTGCCAGGCCACGAGGCCGTGGACGGCGGCCAGGGCGACGCCGGCCGCCCCGGTCACCAGCGCCGGGGTCCAGCGCCGGAGGCCCAGGCCCCAGCCGAGGAGCAGGGCCCCGACCGCCAGCACCACCGGGGTGGACGGCGCCAGGAGCCGGTCGACGAGCGGGGCCCGCACCGTGTCGGGCGCCGCGTAGAAGCCCCGGTCGCCGTCGGCGTTGTTGAAGGCCCGCTCGGGGCTCCGGAACGGCTCGGCCAGCAGGTAGCCGGGGTGCGTGGCCATGTAGCGCAGCAGGGCGGTGCGGCCCTCCGACGCCACCCACCGGAGCCAGGGCTCGAGCTCGGGGTCGCCGTCGGGGACGGCGACGACCGGTGCCCGGCCGCGCTCGACGTACGGCGCCCGCCGGTCGGGCCCGAGGAAGTGCTCGGCCTGGGGCATCCCGTGGTCGGCGAACCACCGCACCCGCTCGGGGTAGGGCAGGATCCGGACGGCGTAGACGTTGCGGGTCGGGAAGGCGTCGCGGTCGCCCCGGGCCGCACCGGCCATCGCCAGCCCGCCGAGGGCGAGCGCCGCCGCCCCCAGGGCGGCCAGCGGCCACGCCCGGGCCGGGGCCCCGCCCGGGCCGGCGTCGCGACCGGTGCGGCGGGCGCGGACCCACGCCCCGGCCGCCGCCACGAGCGCCGCGGCGCCGCCGGCCAGCGCGACCGCAGCGTGGCTGTCCCGCACCGCCAGCCACGCGGCCCCGGCGGCCACGGTCCCGAGCACCGTCCACCGGCCGGGCGACCGGGCGACCTGGAGGCCGGCCGCCACCGTCAGGGCGAGCAGCGACAGGGCGGGCGACTCGGAGAGCACCGACCGCTCCCACATCGTCACCGGGGTCGTGGTGGCCAGCGCCACGACCGCCGCGGCCGCCACCCACCGGCCCCGCCCCCGCACGACCGTGGCCACCGACGCGGCCAGGGCGGTCCAGCAGGCCACGGCGAGCGCGGCCTGCAGCGCCACGTAGCGTGACCAGTCGCCGCCGACCAGGCGCAGGAGCACCGGCACCCCGGGCGGGCGGATGCCCGCCCACAGCGACCGGCTGGACCAGGGCGCCTCGGCCATGGCCGCGAAGTCCTCGGTGTCCTGCCAGGTGAGCGGCGCCCGCCCGTGGAGCTGCCACCACCGCAGGAGCGCGAGCAGGGGCGCCGCCACGAGGGCGACCGCGACCCCCGGCGACCGGCCGGTCGCCCCCGGTGTCGTGGCCGCCGGCGCGGCGGGCGGCGCGTCCAGCCCTCGGCTCACCGCTGACCCCTGGTCACGCCGGCGACCGTACCCGCCCCCGGGCGGCGCCCGGGGGCGGCGCCGCCGGCGCGCCTCAGGGCAGCACGACGAGGTCGTCGCGGTGCACGACCTCGTGGGGCACGCCCTCGGGCAGCTGGGACGTGCGCAGCCCGGACACCTCGCGCAGCCCGGCGGCGTCCAGGCGGCTCAGGCCCTTGGCGAACACCTCGCCGTCGGGCCCGGCGATCTCGACCGCGTCGTCGGCCTCGAAGCTCCCCTTGACGCCGATGACGCCCGCCGGCAGGAGCGACACGCCCCGCTCGCACAGCGCCCGCTTGGCGCCCTCGTCGACGAGGATCGTGCCGGCCGACCCGACGGCGAACGCGATCCACAGCTTGCGCGCCGGCAGCCGGCGCTTCCGGGGCACGACGACGGTCCCGATCCCCGGCTGGCCCTTGACGGCGTCGACGAGCACACCGGTCCGGTGGGCGTGGGCGATGACCGCCCGCACCCCCGACCACGCCGCGATCTTCGCCGCGGCCAGCTTCGAGGCCATGCCGCCGCTGCCCCGGTCGGACCCCACCCCCCCGGCCATGGCCTCGAAGCTGTGGTCGACCTCGACGATCTCCTCGATGAGCGAGGCCTCGGCGTCGAACCGGGGGTCGCCGCTCAGCAGGCCGGGCTGGTCGGTGAGCAGCACGAGCAGGTCGGCGGCGAGCAGGTGCGCCACCAGGGCCGCCAGGCGGTCGTTGTCGCCGAAGCGGATCTCGTCGTCGGCGATGGCGTCGTTCTCGTTGACCACCGGCACGACGCCGAGCTCGAGCAGCCGGTTGAGCGTCGAGCGGGCGTGCAGGTACTGCTGGCGCACCATGAAGTCGAGCGGGGCGAGCAGCACCTGGCCCGCCACCAGCCCCGACCGGGCCAGCGCCGCGTCGTAGACCTGCATGAGGCGGCTCTGCCCGACGGCGGAGGCCGCCTGCAGGGTCACGGCGTCGCGCGGCCGGGCGGTGAGCCCGAGGGCCGGCAGGCCGGCGGCGATGGCGCCGCTGGTCACGATCACCACCCGGTGGCCGAGCTGGCGCAGCTCGTCCACCTCGGCGCAGAACTTCGCGACAACCGACTCGTCGATCTCGCCGCTCTCGCAGGTGATCGACGAGGTCCCGATCTTGGCGACGACGATCACCGGTCGTCGCCCTCGTCGTCCTGGAACTCGAACACCAGTCCTCCGATGCGAACGCTGTCCCCGGGACGAGCACCCGCCCGGGCGAGTGCCTTGTCGATGCCGAGGCGGCGGATGCGCCGGTGGGCCTCGTCGAGGGCGTCGGGGCGGGTCAGGTCGGAGAGGTTCACCGCCCGCAGCGCCTGGCGGCCCTCGACGACCCACTCGGCGCCCTCGCGCACGACGCGGAACCCCTCGCTCACCGGGCGGTGCACGACGAACTGGGCCGGCTCGGGCAGCTCCGCCCGCGCCGTCCGCACCGCCTCGGCGAGCCGGCCGCGCAGCCGGGTGATGCCCTCGCCGGTCACCGCCGAGATGCGCAGCTCGACCGGGGCGTCGACCGCCCCCTCGGCGAGGTCGGCCCGGCTGCCCACGACGACGCGCTCGCGCTCGAGCAGCTCGGGCCGGTAGGCGCCCAGCTCGTCGAGGAGCACCTCGAGCTGCTCGGCCGGCGGCCGCTCGGCGAACGGCGCCAGGTCGAGGAGCACGCACAGCACGCGGGCGCGCTCGATGTGGCGCAGGAACTGGTGGCCGAGCCCGCGCCCCTCGCTGGCGCCCTCGATGAGACCCGGGATGTCGGCCACCACGTACTCGTACCCGTCGTCCATGCGCACGACCCCGAGATGCGGCTCGAGCGTGGTGAACGGGTAGTCGGCGATCTTCGGCTTGGCCGCCGAGATGCGGCTGATCAGCGTCGACTTGCCCACGTTCGGGAACCCGACGAGGGCCACGTCCGCCAGCAGCTTCAGCTCGAGCCGCAGCCAGCGCTCCTCGCCGACCTCGCCCTGCTCGGCGAAGGCGGGCGCCCGGCGCCGGTTGGACAGGAACCGGGCGTTGCCCCGGCCGCCCCGGCCGCCCTCGGCGGCGAGGTAGCGGTCGCCGGGGTTGACGAGGTCGGCGAGCACGGTGCCGTCGCGGTCCCGCACGACGGTGCCCACGGGGACCGGCACCAGCAGGTCGGCACCGGAGCGCCCGTGCCGGCCCTTGCCCATGCCGTGGGCGCCGTCCTCCGCCCGCCGGAACGGGTGGTCGCGGAAGGCGAGCAGCGAGGCGACGTTGTGGTCGGCGACCAGCCAGACGTCCCCGCCGTCGCCGCCGTCGCCGCCGTCGGGCCCGCCCCGGGCCACGTGCGCCTCCCGCCGAAAGGACACCGCCCCGGCACCCCCGTCGCCGGCCTTGGCGTGGAGGTTGCACTCGTCGACGAACTGGGACACCGCTGCCGAGTATGTCGGGACGGTGACGAGGTTGCGAAACGCGCGCCGAGGGCTTCACGCGCCCGTGACACGGCGCGCCGGGGCCCCCGCCGCGGCGGGGGCCCCGAGTGTGCGGTCGGTCGCGAGGGGTGGCGGCCGTCAGCCGGTCGGCAGCACGTCGACCAGCTTGCGACCCCGCCGCTGGCCGAACTTGACCTTGCCGTCGACGAGCGCGAACAGCGTGTCGTCGCCGCCCCGGCCGACGTTCTCGCCCGGGTGGAACCGGGTGCCGCGCTGGCGCACGAGGATCGAGCCCGCGCGCACCTCGGTGCCGTCGAACACCTTCACGCCGAGGCGCTTGGAGTGCGAGTCGCGGCCGTTCTTGGTGGAGCCGGCGCCCTTCGTCTTGGACATGTCGTCGCGCCTCCCTCAGCCCTTGCTGATGCCGGTGATCTCGATGGTGGAGTACCGCTGGCGGTGCCCCCAGCGCCGCCGCTGGTTGGTCTTCGGCTTGTAGGTGAAGCCGGTGACCTTCGGGCCCTTCGCCTCGCCCACGACCCGGGCGGTGACCTTGGCGCCCTTCAGCGCCTGGGGGCCGGCCAGCACGGTGTCGCCGTCGACGAGGAGGACGGGCGTGAGCTCGACCTCCTCGGACTCGCCCACGCCCAGCAGCTCGACGTCGAGCCGCTGGCCGTTCTCGACCCGGTACTGCTTGCCACCGGTCTTGATGACTGCGTACATGCGATCTGCCTCGTTCGGCGCGCCCGAGCGCGCGCTGGGACCACGACGGGGACGGGACAGCCTACCCGGCCCCCGCCGGCGGTCGCCAACCTCCCCGCTCAGTCGGGCAGCAGCTCCTTGTCGATGAGCACCCCCCGGCCCTCGCAGGTCGGGCACCGGGTGGTGAACGACTCCAGCAGGCCCTCGCCGATCCGCTTGCGGGTCATCTCGCACAGGCCGAGCTCGGAGATCTCGAACACCTGCGTGCGGGTCTTGTCCCGGGACAGGGCCTCGCGGAAGACCCGGATGACCTCCTCGCGGTTGGAGGCCTTCTCCATGTCGATGAAGTCGACGACGATGATGCCGCCGACGTCGCGGAGCCGCAGCTGGCGGGCGATCTCCTCGGCGGCCTCGAGGTTGTTCTTGAACACGGTCTCCTCGAGGCTCGAGGTGCCGACGTTCTTGCCGGTGTTGACGTCGATGACCGTCAGCGCCTCGGTGTGCTCGATGATGAGCGACCCGCCCGAGGGTAGCCACACCTTGCGGTCGAGCGCCCGGTGCAGCTGCTCGTGCACGTGGTGGCGCTCGTAGAGCGGCAGGCGCTCCTTCTCGACGTCGTAGTACTCGACCCGGTCGGCCAGCTCGGGGCTGATCGACGCCACGTAGTCGCGGACCGCGGTGTAGAGGTCCCAGTCGTCGATGAGGACGCTGCGGTAGTCCTGGTTGAACTCCTCCCGGATGACCCGCACCGCCATGTCGGGCTCCCGGTAGAGCAGCTTCGGGGCCTTCGACCGCTTGGCCAGCGCGTCGATCTGGTTCCACTGCTCGACCAGCCGGCGGACGTCGTCCTCGATCTCCTCGGCGGTGACGCCCTCGGCGGCCGTGCGGACGATGACGCCGTGCTCGTCGGGCTTGACCCGGTCGAGGATCTGGCGGAGGCGCCGGCGCTCGTCGTCCGGCAGCCGCTTGGAGATGCCGTAGGTGGACGAGTTCGGGATGAGGACGACGAACCGCCCGGGCAGGGAGACCTCCTGGGTCAGGCGGGCGCCCTTGGCCCCGATGGGGTTCTTCGTGACCTGGCAGATGATGGTCTGGCCGGCCTTCAGGACGTCCTCGATGCGGGGGCGGCCCTTCGTCCCGGCGCGCTCGATGTCCTCGGGGTCGTAGTGGACGTCGCCCCGGTAGAGCACCGCGTTCTTCGGCGTGCCGATGTCGACGAACGCGGCCTCCATGCCCGGGAGCACGTTCTGGACCCGGGCCAGGTAGATGTTGCCGTGGATCTGCGAGACGTCGTCGGAGGGCCGCGACACGTAGTGCTCGATCAGCGAGCGGCCCTCGAGCACGGCGATCTGCGTGGCCGTCGGGCCGACGTGGACGCACATCGAGTAGCGGCCGACGGCCTTGCCCTTGCGCTCCCGGCCCCGCCGGCGCTCGAGCGTCGCCTCGTCGAGGTCGGGCGGTGCCTGGGGGATGACGGCCTCGACCGGCCCGGAGTCGTCCCGGCGCTCGCCGGCGGTCGCCTTGGCGGCGGACCGCCCCCGGCCGCCGCGCCGGCGACGGCGCTTGCGGCCCTCCTTCGCCGTCGTGCCGGCCTCCTCGGCCTTGCGGGCCTCGATCTGGGCCAGCACCTCGGGCGGGATCGAGTCGCCGATCTTGGGCTTGGACGGCGCCTTGGGCACGAGCGCGGCCGCGGCCGCCTCGACGCTCGCCGGCCGGCCCTCGCGGTGGAGGTCGGGGAGCTCGGGCGTGCGGTCGTCGTCGAGCGGCGGGGGCGGGGGCGCCGGGCGCCCCCCGCGCCCGGGCTCGCCGGTCTCGCCGCTCTCGGCCGTGGCGCCCTCGCCGGCGGCGGTCGCCGCCGGGGCCTCGGCGGCCGAGGCGGGCTCGCCGGCGTCCTCGGTGCCGGCGCGGCTCTCGGCCCGCGCCTTGCTGCGCTTGCGGCCGCCGCGGCTGCCGCGCCGGCGCCGCTTGCGGCCGCTGCCGCCACCGTTGCCGCCGTCACCGGCCCCGTCCTCGGGGCCGCGGGCGCCGGCGCCGTCGGTCGCCGCCCCCTCGATCGGCGCCGTGGGGGCCGGCTCGACCGGGGTGCCGTCCACCGGCGTCTCGCCGGCCGGTGGTGTGCCGCCGGGAGCGGCGGCACCGTCGGCGGGGGCCGACCCGGCGCTCGTCCGCTTCCCGTCCTCAGCGGCCGGGCAAGGCGCCCCCGGGCCGGAGATGTCTGTCTCGGACATGGTCGAAATCCCTTCTCATGACGCGCGCCTTTCGGCGTGCGGAGGCGGCGTCGCTGCCGGCCCGAGGTCGATCACCTCGCGCCGGGCGCCGCCGGCCTGCGTCCACTGGTGCAAACGGGTGACCCGCACCACCACCCAGGTCGGGTCGATCGCGGCGATCAGCTCGGTCGGGCGCAGCGCGCGGGGTTGCGTCGCGAGCTCGGCACGGAGCGCCGTGGCCGTGCCGGTCGCGGTCGGTGCGAGCGGCGCCACGACCTCGGTGACAGGACCGAGGACCTGCAGGTCGAGGATCGCGGGGCGGACGTCGTCGGTGACGGTCTGCCCCTTGCGTTCACGGGTCAGGGGGAGCTCGGTGGCCTCCAGCGCGCGGGCGACGCCGGCGGCGACGTCCGAGGGCCCGAGGTCACCGACCTCGATGTGCCAGGTGCAGCTGGTCACCACCTGCTGCAGCGACGGTTCGCCCGGCGGCAGGGCGACGACCGACTGCACCTCGATGCCCGCGGGGAGGGCCGGAGCGAGCAGGGCGGGCACCTGCTCGACGGCGACGTGGTCGAGCGGCACGCGCAGGGCCACGTCGAGGTACTCGCCGAGGGACTCGTAGCCCGTCGACAGGGCCAGCCCGAAGCTCAGCTTCGGGCGGGGTGCGAAGCCCTCGGTGTAGGCGATGGGGATCTGGGCCCGGCGCAGGGCGCGCTCCCAGATCCGGGCCACGTCGCGGTGGCTGGTGAACCGGACCTTGCCCTGCTTCGAGTAGCGGATCCGCAGGCGCGGCGCCGGGCCCCGGGGCTCGCGGCCCTCGGCCGCGTGCGGGGCGGGCGCCTCGCTCACCGGTCGGCTCCCGTCAGGGACGACGTTCGCAGCACGACGGGCACGCTGGTGACCCGGTCGGCCGTGGACAGGTCCTGGCCGGTTCCCTGGCTGCCGCCCGCCGGCGGCGTCGTCGAGGCGACGACGTGCTCGATGCCGTATCCCGTGCAGGCGCCGCAGTCGTAGCAGGGGGTCCAGCGGCAGTCGGGCAGGCCGACCTCGGCGAGGGCGTCCTGCCAGTCCTGCCAGAGGAAGTCGCGGTGGAGGCCGGCCGACAGGTGGTCCCAGGGCAGCACCTCGTCCTCGGTGCGGTGCCGGTGGACGTACCAGTCGACGTCGAGGCCGTGGTCGGCCATCGCCTTCAGCCACCGGTCGAGGCTGAAGTGCTCGCTCCACTCCTGGAACGTGCCGCCCTCGCGCCAGACCTGCTCGATGACCGGGCCCAGCCGGCGGTCGCCCCGCGACAGCAGGCCCTCGACCAGGCTGGCCTTCGGGTCGTGCCAGGTGAGCTGGAGCCCCTTCACCTTGCGGGCGCCGTCACGCAGCAGGCCGATCTTCCGCTCCAGCTCCTCCAGCGTGTTCTGGCCGAACCACTGGAAGGGCGTGAACGGCTTGGGCACGAACCCGCCGACCGAGGCCTTGACCGAGACGTTCCGCGTGTGGCGGCGGCCGAGCTCGACGCAGTTGCGGGCCAGCTCGAGGATGCCGAGCGTGTCCTCGTCGGTCTCCGACGGCAGGCCGGTGAGGAAGTAGAGCTTCACCCGCCGCCAGCCCGAGGCGAACGCGGCCTCGACCGCGCCGTAGAGGTCGTCCTCGCGGATGAGCTTGTTGATGACCTGGCGCATGCGCCAGGTGCCGGCCTCCGGGGCGAAGGTGAGGCCGGTGCGGCGCGCCTTCTGGATCTGCGTGGCGATCCCGACGGTGAAGGCGTCGACCCGCAGGCTGGGCAGGCTGACCGACACCTGGCCGCAGGCGGCCGGGTCGTCGACGATGCCCTCCACGACCTCCTCGATCCCCGAGAAGTCGGCGGTCGACAGGCTGGTCAGCGCCACCTCGTCGTAGCCGGTGCGCCGGAGGCCCTCGGACACCATCGTCCGGACCTGCTCGGCCGGGCGCTCCCGCACCGGGCGGGTGATCATGCCGGCCTGGCAGAACCGGCACCCGCGGGTGCAGCCCCGGAAGACCTCGACGTTCAGCCGGTCGTGCACCACCTCGGTGAGGGGGACGAGCTGCCGGCGAGGGTAGGGCCACTCGGCGAGGTCGGCGATCGTGCGCTTCTCGACCCGCTCGGGCACGTCGGGGTGGCGGGGCGTGACCGCGGCGATGGTGCCGTCGTCGCCGTAGGCGACCTCGTAGAGCGAGGGGACGTAGACGCCGGGGACCTGGGCCAGGGCCCGCAGGACGCCGTCGCGGCCGCCGGCGCGGCCCGACGCCTTCCAGTCACGCACGACCTCGGTGATCTCGGCGACGACCTCCTCGCCGTCGCCGAGCACGACGGCGTCGAGGAAGTCGGCGAGCGGCTCGGGGTTGTAGGTGCAGTGGCCGCCCGCGACGACGAGCGGGTGCTCGGGCCGGCGGTCGGCCGCCCGCACGGGCACACCGGCCAGGTCGACGCAGTTGAGCAGGTTGGTGTAGGTGAGCTCGGCGGAGAGGTTGAACGCGAGGACGTCGAACTCGTGGGCCGGGCGGTGGGTGTCGACCGAGAACAGCGGGATGCCCTCGCGGCGCATCACCGCCTCGAGGTCGCTCCACGGCGCGTAGGTCCGCTCGGCGACGGCGTCGTCGCGCTCGTTGAGGATCTCGTAGAGGATCTGCAGGCCCTGGTTGGGCAGGCCGATCTCGTAGGTGTCCGGGTAGGTGAGCAACCACGAGACGGCGCCCTCGGCCGCCGTCGGACGCCGGGCACCGAGCTCGAGCCCGATGTAGCGGGCCGGCCTCTCCACGCCCGCGAGGTGCGGTTCGAGCTGCGTCCAGACGGATGACATGTCACGACAAGGCTAGCGGGGCGCCGGCGCAGGTCCCGAACCCCCGCGCGACGGGCGCGTGCGCCCTGGTCGCGGGGCCCGCCGGCCCGCGCCGGCCGGGACCGACCCCCGGCCGGTCGCCTAGGGTTCCGCCCGTGAGCATCACGGCTGGGGGACCCGGTGCGGTCGCGACCTCACCGGAGCCAGGGGCTCGGGGGGCGACCGACCACTCGACGGAGCGGGCTGTCCACATGTTGCGCGCACTGCCCCGGCGCGAGCGCTGGTGGGCGCTCGCCGTCGCGCTGGCGCTGCTCGCCGCGCCGGTCGTCGCCGTCGCGATGTTCGTCCCCGACTGGACGCCGGCGGGCGACCCGGCGCTCATGGGCCTGCGGTCGCTCGACGTGGGCACCGCCAACACCCCGACCATCGGGCAGCCGTCGCAGTCGCGCCTGTACGCCGAGACCGTCCACTCGGTGCACCACCCGGGCGCGTCGCACTTCTACCTGATGGCGCTGCCCATCCGGGTGCTCGGCGGCCCCCTCGGCATGCCGCTCGTGTCGCTGCTCATCGTGGGGTCCTGCCTCCTCGTCGCCGCGTGGGCGGTCTTCCGCCGGCTCGGCCGGACCGCCGGGCTCCTGGCGGCCGCGGTCCTGGCCCTCGTCGCCTTCACGACGGGCCCCGGGTCCCTCGTCAACCCGGTCAGCTCCAACATCGCCTGCTACCCCCTGCTGGCCACGGCGGTCCTCTGGTGGTGCGTCGCCGCCGGCGACCTCCGCCTCCTGCCGCTGGCCACCGGGCTCGCCTCGTTCACCGCCCAGCAGCACCTCTCGGTCGTGCCGGCCACGGCAGTCCTCGTGGTCGGCGGCCTGGCGGTGCTCGCCGTGCGCGGCTGGCGCGGCGGACGGTGGGCCGTGGCCGCCGAGCGGCGCGAACTGCGCCGGTGGGGCCTGTGGTCGCTCGGCCTCGGCCTGCTGCTGTGGTCGCCGGTCATCGCCCAGCAGTTCCTCGGCGACGCCGGGAACCTCGGCGAGATGTGGTGGTTCGCCCGTCACGGCAACAGCGACAGCCTCGGCCCGTCCTCGGCGGTGCGGCAGGTGGCCAACGTCGTCGGGTGGCCACCGCTGCTCGGGCGGACCGACGTCGCCGGCCACGACCTGCTGGCCGAGCCGTCGCTGCTCCGGTGGGTCTCGGCGGTCGCGGTGCTCGGGGGTGCGTTCGCGCTGTGCGCCCGCTGGCGCCGGCAGGGCTCGGCCCGGGCGACGCTCGGGATCGGCGTGGCGCTCGTCCTCGTCGCCGGCCTGGTGAACGGCTCGTCGGTGCCGTGGGGCATCGAGATGACCCGGATCACCTTCTACCACTGGAGCTGGCCGCTCTCGCTGATGGTCGCCCTGGTCTACGGGTCGGCGGTGGCCCCCGCCGTGGCTCGCCTCGCGACCCGCCGGTGGGCCGTCGCCCGCCCCGCCCTGGCCGGGCTGGCCGTCGTGGCGGTGGCCCTCCCCACGGCCGTGAACCCGGCGCTCGACCGGCGGGCGAACACTTCGGTGGCGGCCGGGTCGACCATCGACGTCGACGTCGTCCGGCACCTCGCGGACGCGGTCGAGGCCGAGGCCGACGCCGGCCGCCTCGGCGACCACGTACTGCTGGTGAGCCGGGGCGAGCCGGTCTTCGCGGGCGTCGTGGACGCGCTGGCCTTCGAGCTCGCCCAGCGCGGCATCGACGTGCGGTTCCCGCTGAGCTACCGGTTCTTCGTCAACGACGACCGCCTGGTCGACCGGGACGAGCTCGACGGCGGCCTCGTGCTGCTGGTCGACGCCCCCGCCCCGCCCGACGACCCCCCGGGCGGCGAGCTGCTCGCCGAGGTCACGATCGAGCCGGGCTTCGACGCGGACGCCTACCGCGAGCTCGTCGCCGCCGCCCGCGCCCACGACGAGGTCGTCCTCACCCCGGAGACCGAGCGCTTCCTCGCGGACCTGGTCGGTGACGACGAGGTCGGCGCGGAGATCGTCGACACCTTCCTCCGCGAGATCGTCGAGAACCCGCGGCGGGCGTTCCTCAATCCGGCGATCCTCGAGTTCGTCCGCGACCACCCGCTCGAGCAGCCCGCCTTCGACCCGGAGACCGTGCAGCGGGTGATCGACGGCGTGGCGCTGTTCGAGGAGCGGGGCACGCAGATCACCGCCCTGCGCCTCCACCTGCTCGACGGGGACGAGATGCGCGCCGCCGCCTTCCGGCACGAGCTGCCGCGCGACGAGGGCGACTGACCCCGGCGACCGCCGGCGACGCCTCAGCCGGCGGGCCGGCGGGGTCGTCGGGCCTCGGCGATCACCCACGGGAAGGCCCGCACGACCCGCACCTCCTCGAAGGCGGCGGCGAGCGTCCGGCGCAGGCGCCGGGGGGTGAACCACTGCACGTGCTCGGGGTCGTTGCCGAGGCGGCGCACGTTCTTCCCCCGGGCCAGGTTCCCCAGGCGGAACCAGGGTTCCCACGGCACCGACACGACGCACCGGTCGCCCGTGGCGCGGGCCAGCTCGGCCACGGCCGGCGCCACCGCCGGCAGGTGCTCGAGGACCTCGATGCAGGTCACCAGCGTGACGCCGCCGTCGCGCACGGGCAGCATGCCGGCGTCGCCGACCACGGGGGTCACGCCCGGCAGGCGCCCGGCGACGGCCGCCTTGTCGGCCCGGTACTCGACGCCGAGGACCCGGGGGGCGGCGCCGTCGCAGGTGGCGGCGCCGTCGAGCAGCCGCTCGAGGCACAGCCCCTCCCCCACGCCGACGTCGACGATCGCGGCCGGCAGGGGCCCGACGACCGCCCGCAGCCGGCGCATCCACCGGTCGAGCAGCCAGCGGACCACCGGGTTGGACGTGCCGTACTTCGCCGCGTCCTGACCGGCCGCGGCCTCGGGCGCCCCGGGCGCGAGGCCGATGGGCCGGGCGCCGGCGCCCGGCGGCTGCTCGGTGTCGACGCCGGTCACGCGGCGTCGACCGCCCGCGTCTCGACGACGCTCTCGGTCACCGTGGTCACCGGTTGACGGCGCAGGTGCACGCTCAGCTCGGCGAGCAGGCCCAGCAGGACCATCTGCAGCGACACCACGACGAGCAGGACGCCGGCCAACAGCGCGGGCCGGGTGCCGATCTGGTTGCCCATGAGGCGCTCGACGAGCATCCAGCCGAGGAGCGCGCCGCCGACCACGCCCATGATGACGCCCAGGCCGCCGAACAGGTGGAACGGCCGGCCGGTGTAGGTGGTGAGGAACTTCACGGTGATGAGGTCGAGGAACCCCCGCCAGAACCGGGCCCGGCCGAACTTCGACTCGCCGTGGCGCCGGGGCTGGTGGTCGACGTCCACCTCGCCCACCTTGAACCCCCGCCACTGGGCGAGCACGGGGATGTAGCGGTGCAGCTCGCCGTAGATCTCGAGCGAGCTGGCCAGCTCGCGGCGCATGGCCTTGAACCCGCTGTTGAAGTCGCGGCCCGGCACGCCGGTGACCATCGACGTGACCCGGTTGTAGATGCGGGAGGTCGTGCGCTTGACGAACCGGTCGTGGCGCACGGCCCGCCGCCCGGTGACGAGGTCGAGCTCGTCGTCGCCGTCGAGCGCGGCCAGCAGCTTGGGGATCTGCCGGGGGTCGTCCTGGCCGTCGGCGTCCATGAGCACGACGTACTCGCCCGAGGCCCGGGACAGCCCGACGCTGAGGGCCGCGGACTTCCCGAGGTTGCGGCGCAGGCGCACGCTGGTGACCGGGCCGCCCTCGAGCTGGCGCATCAGCTCGGCCGTCCCGTCGGTGCTGCCGTCGTCGACGACCACGAGCTCGAAGGTGACCCCGGCGTCGCGCAGGGCCGCCACCGTCTCCGGCACCAGCTCGGCCAGGTTGTCGGCCTCGTTGTAGGCCGGCATCACCACCGACACCTGGGTCCCCATGCCTTCCCCCTTGCCGTCGGCGGACGATACTACGTGCGGTGGCGCGGCGGTTGCCCACCCGTCTCGGCGGTCAGCCGAAGCGGCGCATGTGGACGTTGAGGACGACCCCCAGCGCCAGCCAGGAGGCGAGCACCGACGAGCCCCCGTAGCTCATGAACGGGAGCGGGATGCCGGTGATCGGCATGATCCCCATGGTCATGCCGACGTTCTGGAAGATCTGGAACACGAGCATCGACAGCACGCCGATGCAGATGAGCGTGCCCAGGCGGTCCTGGGCGATCTGCGCCGTGCGCAGCACCCGGAAGCAGATGAGCGCCAGCAGCCCGAGGACGGTGGACGAGCCGACGAAGCCCAGCTCCTCCCCCACGGCGGTGAAGATGAAGTCGGTGTGCTGCTCGGGCACGAAGCCGAGCCGGGTCTGCGTCCCCTCCAGGTAGCCCTTGCCGGACACGCCGCCCGAGGCGATCGCCGCCTTCGACTGGTCGGAGTTGTACGCCTCGCCCTGCAGGTCCTCGCCGTCCGCGTCGAGGAACGTCGTCAGCCGGTCGCGCTGGTAGTCCTCGAGCACGTCGGAGGTGAGCACCCCCACCACCGCGACGATCCCCAGCGCGGTCAGCACGACGATGTGGCGCGGCCGGGCCCCGGCGATGAGCAGCACGCCCATCGTGATGGCGACGAAGACCAGCGCGCTGCCGAGGTCGGGCTGGGCCAGGATGAGCGCGGTGGGCACGCCGACGATGGCCAGGGCGCCGAGCACCACCCGGAGCCGGAGCGGCACCTCGGCCCGGGCGAGCGCGGCCGCCAGCGTCACGATCACCCCGACCTTGGCCAGCTCGGCCGGCTGCAGCTGGAACGACCCGAGCTGGAACCAGGCCTGGCTCCCCCGCCGCTCGCTCCCGAGCGGCGAGATGACGAGGACGAGCAGGAGCAGCGTCGCCCCGTAGATCACCGACGCGAAGTCGCGGAGGCGGCGGTAGTCGACGAGCGTCACCAGCACCATGGCGACGATGCCCACCGCGATGAAGATCAGCTGCTTGCGCAGGTAGGAGGTGTCGTAGCTGTCGGGGTCGGTGCCCCGGGTGGACGAGAGCACCATCATCGCCCCGATCGCCGAGACGGCCAGCGCCGAGCAGAGCAGCACGAGGTCGACGTGGCGCCAGGCGGCGGGCGGCCGGGCGTGGAACAGCGGCTCGTCCCGGCGCCGCCCCCGCTCGCGCCGGGCGGGCGCCAGCCGGTCGCGGCGCGGCAGCCGCTCGAGCTCCCAGGTGCGGGCCATCAGCCGCCGTCCCTCCCGCGCCCGTCAGTCATAGGACGCCCCCGCCTCGACCAGCGGCTGCTCGCCGCCCACCGGCGCGGCGTTCGGCGCCGCGGGCGTCAGCGGCGTCGTGCCCGAGAGCACCTCGAACAGCGCCCGGGCCACCGGGGCCGCCGCCGTGCCGCCGAACCCGGACTCCTCCATGACGACGGCGACGGCGTACTCCGGGGCGGGCGCCGGGCCGAAGGCGGCGAAGACCGCGGTGTCGGACTTGCCGTCGACCTGGGCGGTGCCCGTCTTGCCCGCGATCGGGTACCGGTCGAGCGGGAAGCCGGCGAAGGCCCGGCTGGCCGTGCCGCTCACCGGCACGTTCACCAGGCCCTCGTAGAGCGGCTCGCGGACCTCGGGCGGCAGGTCGACCTGGCCGGCCACCTCGGGCTGGAACTCCGCGGTCACCTCGCCCGTCTGGTACGCCTGGGTCCGAAGCGCGATCTGGGGGACGTAACGGGTGCCGCCGTTGGCGAAGGTGGCGTAGCCGTTCGCCAGCTGGAGGGGCGTCACCAGCACGTCGCCCTGGCCGATCGCCATGTTGACGTTGTCGCCGGTGCGCCAGACGCCGTCGTTGCAGTTCACCCGGTCGCAGTAGTCGCGCTTCCAGGCCGGGGTCGGGACCCGGCCCGGGGCCTCGCTGGTCAGCGCGACGCCGGTGCGGTCGCCCAGTCCCCAGGTCACCAGGTGGTTCTGCATCGCCTCGTCGCCGCCGAACCGGTCGCGCTGGAGCCAGAACTGGGCACCCACGTGGTAGAAGTACGCGTCCGACGAGATCGTGATCGCCCGGGGCAGGGTGATGTTGCCGTACACGGCCCCGCCGGCGTTGCGCCGGTAGCACTTGGCGCCGGAGCACCCGGGGATCTGGTAGCCGCCCCGGTCGGAGAACACGGTGTCGGCCTCCATCACCCCGGCCATGAGCGCCGCGTGG
>ERZ777003.1309-NODE-1309-length-38634-cov-20.664999_pt1 | contig 38634 bp, 39 predicted proteins | sample MGYA00374956_ERZ777003 | MGnify/ENA primary metagenome ERZ777003 (study PRJEB29302, sample SAMN06268252) | bioreactor metagenome | isolation source: Joint BioEnergy Institute, California, USA | place: USA:Joint BioEnergy Institute, California, USA | collected... | reverse complement strand
AGCGGCTGATGGGATTCGAACCCACGACCTTCTGCATGGCAAGCAGACGCTCTAGCCAACTGAGCTACAGCCGCATATGTCGAGGCGCAATTTTAGCCGGAGCGCCGCGAATCGTCAGTCTCACCCCGCAGCGTCCAGCGCCTCGTTCACGAGCTGGTCGGCGCGCTTGTTGTGCTCGCGCCGCACGTGGCGGATCGACCAGCTCGCAAAGTCCTCGAGCGCGGACCTCACCTCGGCGTACAGCGGCTTGAGGCCCGCGTCCTTCACGCGGTACTCGCCCCGGAGCTGCTTGACGACGAGCTCGGAGTCGCCGACGAGCTCGAGCTCGGTCGCGCCCTGCTCGGCGGCGAGCTCGATGCCCGCGAGCAGCGCCCTGTACTCGGCGACGTTGTTCGTCGCGACCCCGATCCGCTCGCTGCGCTCGGCGAGCACCTCGCCGTCCGGCGTCGACACCACTGCCCCGATCGCGGCCGGACCGGGGTTGCCCCGGGCGCCGCCGTCCACGTTCACCACGACTTTCACGAGGCGGCATTCAATCGCAGAACGCCCTTCTCCCCCGCGCTCGCGTTCCACTCGCGCAGGTGCTCGGGGAGCTCGCTCACCTCGTCGCCGCGGGCGATCTGCTTCACCTCGCCGCTCGGCAGCACCTCCCAGCGGTACCAGGAGAGCTCCCAGGCGACCGCGATCTCGGCGAGCTTGGGCGGGGCGAGCGGGTGCACGCACACCTGCGGCTCGCCGAGCGAGCGCGTGAGCCCCGCGACCTTGCGCGGCTGGTCGGTGGCGTTGAAGAACTCGAGCGCAAGGCGCGCGGCGCGCTCGGGCGTGCGCTGGCTCTCCTCGACGACGACGCGCGGCAGCTCGACCTTCCGGTCCCGGTCCGCCTCCGCGCGCTCGCGCCGGGCGCGCGCGAGGCGCTCGCCGGCCTGCGTCCCCGCGCGCCGGAAGCGCTCGCGCAGCCGGAAGCGCGAGGAGCGCCGCGGCTGGGGCGGCTCGGCGTCCTGGCCCGCGCGCGCCGCGGGGATCCACCCCGCCGCCTCCGCCGAGTCCTTGCAGAGCGGGCAGACGAGCGCGCGCTCGCCGTGCGTCGTCACGTACTCGGCGGGGCGCTCGCCGCGCAGGATCGTGCGGTCGCAGACCGCGCAGATCGGGTACTCGTCGCCGTGCTCGTTCACCGATCCCCGAACGTAGCAACGGCGGCCAAGGCCAACCTAAGCCGGGCGATCCCGTGCGAGGGAGCGCCCGCCGACGCCGCTCAGGCGACCTGCTCGGCGGCTTCGCTGCGCGCGATCACCTGCTGCGCGATGTGCGCGGGAACCTCCTCGTAGCGGGCGAACTCGAGCGTGTAGTCGCCGCGCCCGCCCGTGATCCCGCGCAGGACCGGCGCGTAGTCGAGCACCTCGGCCATCGGCACCTCGGCCTTGATCTCGGTCATCTGGCCCTTGGGCTCCATGCCGAGCGGGTGGCCGCGCCGGGAGTTGAGGTCGCCGATCACGTCGCCCACGCACTCCTCCGGCGCCGAGATCGTCATCAGCACGATCGGCTCGAGCAGGTACGGGTCGGCGTCCGCGGCGGCGTCCTTGAACGCCATCGAGCCCGCGATCTTGAAAGCCATCTCCGAGGAGTCGACCGAGTGGTACTGCCCGTCGACCAGGCGCACGCGCACGTCGCGCACCGGGTAGCCCGCGAGCACGCCCTTGGCCATCTGCTCGGCGATGCCCTTCTCGACGGCCGGGATGAACCCGCTCGGGATCACGCCGCCCTTGATCTCGTCGATGAACTCGAGGCCCGTGCCCGGCTCGGCGGGCTCGATCTCGATGTGGCAGTCGCCGAACTGCCCCCGGCCGCCCGTCTGCTTCTTGTAGCGGCCGTGGCCGTGCGCGGGCTTGCGGATCGTCTCCCGGTAGGGTACGCGCGGCGGGTGGAGCTCGATCTCCGCCCCGAAGCGGTCGCGCATGCGCCCGACGATCACCTCGACGTGGACCTGGGTGAGCCCGGCGATGATCTGCTCGCCGGTGTCCGGGTCGCGGTGGACGTCGAGCGTCGGGTCCTCCTCCTGCAGCCGGCGGATCGCCGCGGTCGCCCGCTCGTCGTCGCTCTTCGACTTCGGCTCGAACGCGAACGCCATCACCGGCGCGGGCAGGTCGAGCGGCGGGAAGTGGATCTTCGTCGGCTTCTCGGCGAGCACGTCGCCGGCGCGCGTCTCCTTGAGCTTGGGAACGGCGCCGATGTCGCCCGGGCCGAGCTCGTCCACCTGCGTCATCTCCTTGCCGCAGAGCTGGGCGAGCTGGCCGATGCGCTCCTTGGCGTTGCGGGTCGCGTTCAGGGCCTGCGAGTCGGAGCGCAGCACCCCCGACTCCACGCGCAGGAGGTTGATCCGCCCGGCGTACGGGTCGGCGGTCGTCTTGAAGACGTAGGCGAGCATCCCCGCCTCCTCCTCGGGCGCGATCTCGGCGTCCGAGTCGTCCTCGCCGAGCGCGTGCACCGCGCCGCGAAGCTGCGGCGAGGGCAGGTCCTCGACGAGCGCCGCGAGCAGCCGGTCCGACCCTAGGTTCTTGGTCGCAGCGCCGCAGGTGACCGGGAACAGGTGCCCCTCGGTCACGCCCCGCTTGAGCGCCTGGACGGTCTCCTCGTGGGAGATCTCGTCGCCCTCCAGGTAGCGCTCCATGAGCTCGTCGGAGTTCTCCGCGACCTCGTCCATGAGCTTCTCGCGGTACTCCTCGGCAAGGTCGCACAGGTCGTCGGGGATCGGGATCTCGCGCGCGCTCCCCCGCCCCTCGCCCTCGTACTCGAAGGCCTTCATGTCGATCAGGTCGATCACGCCGCGGAGCTCGTGCTCGGCCCCGATCGGGATCTCGGTCGCGACCACGTGCGGGCCGAACGCGCCCTTGAGCTGCTCGAGCGTGCGGAAGAAGTCGGCGCGCTCGCGGTCGAGCATGTTCACGAACACCAGGCGCGAGAGGCCCTCGTCGGCGGCGCGCTGCCAGTAGCGCTCGGTGTTCACCTCCACGCCCATCACGCCGTTCACGACGACCACGGCGGAGTCGACCACGCGCAGGGTCGCCACCACGTCCGCGACGAAGCTCGGCTCGCCCGGGGTGTCGATCAGGTTGATCTTGCGGCCGTCGTGCTCGAGCGTCGCGACGGCGGCGTCGATCGACATCTTCCGCGCGCGCTCGTCGTCGGCGTGGTCCATGACCGTCGTGCCGTCGTCGACCGACCCCATGCGGCTGATCGCGCCGGCCTCGAAGAGCACCGCTTCCGCCAGGCTCGTCTTGCCGCTGCCGCGGTGACCGATCAACGCGACGTTACGGATGCGGTCTGGAGCCGTATGCCCCATCGCTGCGGACCATATACCCGGCATCCGGGCAGGGCAAGGTCCGCGGGCGGCGGCTCTTTGCCTATGCGGCTAGAGCGGCGCCGTCTGGAAGCGCGAGCGCAGGCCGAGCACGGCCTTCGTGTGGAGCTGGGAGACGCGCGACTCGGTGACCCCGAGGACCTCGCCGATCTCGCGCAGCGTGAGGCTCTCGTAGTAGTAGAGGGCGATCACGAGCCGCTCGCGCTCGGGCAGCGCCTCGATCGCGTCGGCCAGGCGGTCCTTGATCTCCGCCGCGCGCGCCTCGGCCTCCGGGTCGACGGCCTTGGGGTCCTCGATCGTGTCGAGCACCGAGATGTCGCCGCTGCCGTCCGGGTCGGCGAACGTCCACAGGTCGTCGAGCGCGAGCACCGAGGAGTTCGCGATCTCGAGCAGGACGTCGCGGAACTCCTCGACGCCCAGCTCGAGCTCCTTCGCCATCTCCTCGTCGGTGGGCGCGCGCCCGAGCTTGGCCTCCAGCTTCGCGTAGGCGCGCCCCACGTCGCGCGCGCGGGAGCGCACGCTGCGCGGCACCCAGTCGAGCGAGCGCAGCTCGTCGATGATCGAGCCCTTGATGCGCTGCACCGCGTAGGTCTCGAACTTGATGTCCCGCTCGGGCTCGAAGCGCTCGATCGCGTTGATCAGCCCGACGAGCCCGTAGGAGACGAGGTCGGCCTCCTCGACGTGCGAGGGGAGCCCGGCCGCCATACGGCCCGCGATGAACTTGACCAGCGGCGCGTAGGCGACGACGAGGCGTTCGCGAGCCCGCTCGTCACCATCCTCCTTGTACCGGCGCCACAGGTCCCGTAGCTCTACTGCCTTGATGTCTAGATCCATCTAGATGGGGTTGGACGAAACGTACATGGGAGATCAAGCGCGTGGATGCGCGCGCTCGTACTGGCGGCGCAGGCGCGACGGCTCGACGCGGGTGTAGACCTGCGTCGTCGAGACGCTCGAGTGGCCCATAAGCTCCTGGATCGCGCGCAGGTCCGCCCCGCCCTCGAGCAGGTGCGTTGCGAACGAATGGCGCAGCGCGTGCGGCGCGACGCGGCCGGCGACGGCGAGCTCGCGCACCCAGCGCGAAAGCCGCCGGCGCACGTCGGATGTGTTCAGCCGCCGCCCGGTGCGCGAGAGGAACAGGGTCTTCTCCGAGCCCGCCCCGGCGAGCGCCGGGCGGCCCCGCTCCAGGTAGCGCTGCAGCGCGCGCTGGGCCGGCACGCCCATCGGCACCATGCGGTGCTTCGCGCCCTTGCCCAGCACGCGCACCGACTCGCTCTCGAACTCCAGCGAGTCGAGGTCGAGGCGCACGATCTCCTCGGCGCGCAGGCCGCACGAGTAGGCGAGCTCGAACATCGCCCGGTCCCGGATCTCGAGCGGCGTCCGCGCCGGGATGCGGTCGAGCAGCGCCGCCACCTCGTCGCGCCCGAGGGCGCGCGGCAGGCGCTGCTCGCGCTTCGGCGAGGGCAGGAGCTCGGCCGGGTTGTCGGGGGCCTTGCCCGAGCGCGCCAGGTGCTCGTGGAACGTCCGCACCGCGGCGAGCTTGCGGGCGATGCTCGAGCGCTTCAGCCCGCGCTCGGAGAGGTGCGCCGCGAACCCGCGCAGGTCGCGGTAGCGCAGCGACCCCGGCTCCGCCCCGCGCGCGCTCGCCCACTCGGCGAGCTCGCGCAGGTCGGTCTCGTAGGCACGCAGGGTGTTCGGCGACGCGCCGCGCGTGCGCAGCTCGCGCGCGAACCCGATCAGCGCCGCCTCCCATCCGGCGCCGATCTCCCTCCCCTGCGTACCTGTTGCCGTCACGTCGCCGAAAACCTTCCCCGAGTGCGCGCAAATACCTGTTCGTGCAACGAAACGGGCATGACGGCGCGCAGGCGACCGCCGATCAGCCGATGTAGATCGGCGTGCCGACCGGGACCTGGTCGTAGAGCTCGATCACGTCCTCGACCGCCATCCGCACGCAGCCGTGCGAGGCCGCCGAGCCGAGCGAGGCGACGTCGTCCGTGCCGTGGATGCCGGCGCCGTCGTAGATGCCGAGCCAGCGCGCCTTCAGCGGGTTGTTGGGCGCCCCACCGGGGATCACCTTGCCCGCGAGCTTGCCCGCCCAGTCGCTGTTCGGCACGTGCCAGTCGGGGTTCACCGCCTTGTTCTGGATGTGGTAGAGGCCGGTGGGCGTGTCGTAGCCCTGCGCGCCGATGGCGACCTTGTAGGTCTTGACCAGCTTGAGGTTCTTCCAGAGCTTGAGCGTGAAGTTGGCGCGGTCGACGGTCAGGTAGACCGGGTACTGCTTGGCGAGCTCCTTGGTCGTGACCTCGGGCTTCACCTTGTCGACCTTGGCCTTGACCGTCCGGTGCGAGGGGCTCTGGATCGCCGCCGCGATCTCCGTGCGCAGGTCGTCCTCGCGCAGGGCGCGGCCGGGCTGCGACGGCACCGGGTCGATCGAGCTGCCGGTGGCCTCGACGGTCGCGTTCACCGGGTCGCGGTTCACCTCCGCGGCGACCTGGGCGATGAACTCGTCGACCGCGTCCTCGTCGTAGCGGACCTGGGGCTCGATCGCCCTGTCGACCTCACCGCCGGTCAGATGCCGCCACACGCGCGCGGGCAGGCTGCCCTCCTGGCTCGCCTCGAGCGCCGCCTCCACCGAGGCCGGGATGTCGGAGCGCAGCTTGAGCTTGTCGGCGCTCAGCTTGTACTTGACGCCGTCGAACTTGACCACGACGGGCTTGTTCAGCGGCTCGACGAGCTGCTTGCGCACGGCGCGGCGCGCCTCGTTCGCGGTCATCCCGCCGACGTCGACGCCGCCGATGGTCACACCGGGCGCGATCTGGTCGGAACGCGAGCTGTCGAGCGCGTACGCGCCCCCGGCGACGCCGAGGAGGACGAGCACTGCGAAGACCGCGGCCATGTGAGCCTTGCGACGCACTGCGGGTGAGTCTAGGTGTCTACCCCGTTCTTGGACACCCCATCGTTCCCCTCGCAAACGAATTTGCGCCTGCAAACGGCCGGAAAGCCGCCCCTGCGGCTCCCGGGGCGCTAGATCCCGAGCGGCTCGTGGTCGGCCTCGACGCCCTCGCGCCCGCCGCGGCCTTCGCGCCGCACGTAGGGGCTCCAGCGCAGGAACGCCTCGACCTCGCGCTCGTAGGTGTAGGCCGGCTCGAGCCCACGGCGGACGGGCTCGAGCCGCAGGTGCTCGCCCAGGCGCTGGACGGCCTCGCGCGAGGTGTGGGTGTAGGTGAAGCCCGCCGCCTTGAGCTTGCGGTTGTCGAGGCCGCGGCCGAAGCGCAGGAGGTTGAGCAGCTCCTCCGGCACCCGCACGCCCACCACGCGCAGGGCGCTCGCGAGCAGGCCCGTGCCCACCGGCGGCACCACCGGGGCGGGGCGCTTGCCGAGCAGCGAGATCACCTCGGAGAGCGCGAGCACGCCGTCGGCGGCGACGTTGTAGGTGCCGCCGAGGTCGCTGAGGGTGAGGAACTCGAGCGCGCGCACGACGTCGTCCTGGTGGACGAACTGAAGCCGCGGGTCGAACCCGAGGATCATCGGCACGAGCGGCAGCGCGAACAGGCGCGTGAACGCCGTGTCGAGGCCTGGGCCGAGCACGTTGGCGCAGCGCGCGACGGCCACGCCTACCCGGGGCGTGGTGTGCGCGAACTCGGCGACCAGGCCCTCGGCCTCGACGATGTCGCGCTCGAGCCGCGTACGCGGGCGGTGCGGGCGGCGCATGTCCTCGGTGAAGAAGGCCGGGTCGTCCTGCTCGGAGCCGTAGTAGTGCGCGGAGCTCTTGAAGACCAGGCGGCGCACGCAGTCGGACTCCTGGCAGGCCGCGAGGATGCTCATCGTGCCGATCACGTTGTTCTCGTGCGCCTCGGCCGGCGTCATCGCCACCGAGTTCACCGCGAGGCGCACGTCGACCACCGTGTCGATCTCGGCGGCGCGCAGGATGCGGGCGAGCAGCGAGTGGCGGTTGGAGACCTTGACGAACTCGGTGCGCTCGAGCTCGACGCGCGGCTCGGACGAGTCGATGCCGATGATCGCCTCGACCTGCGGGTGGCTCTCCAGCGCCCGCGCGAGCTGGCCGCCCCAGGTCGTGGCGAGCCCGGTGACGAGTACGCGGCGGGCTGTGGGCTCCTCCGCGCTCACCCGAACCACACCGAGCGGCGCTCGGCCAGCATGTCGTGGAGGTTCTCCTGGATGCGGGCGCGGATCTCCTGGGCCACGGTCTGCACCAGGGCGCGGTCGTCGGCCGCCTCGCGCCCGCCGAGCGCGACCGTGTCGATCGGCTCGAGGAAGCGGATCTTGAACTTGGCGGGCAGGTAGGCCAGGATGCCGAGCGGCCCGAGCCACGGGAAGGTGGGCGTGACCGGGAAGTAGATGAGGCCGGTCAGCTTGCGCAGCAGGCCGACCTGCGCGAACACCGGCATCGCCTCCTCCGCCCCGACGAGCGCGATCGGCACGAGCGGCACCTCGGCGCGCATCGCCGCCCGCACGAAGCCGCCGCGGCCGAAGCGGCGCAGCTTGTAGCGGTCCTTGAAGAGCTTCTCCGTGCCCTTGCGGCCCTCCGGGAAGACGAGCACGCACTCGCCCTCGTCGTAGAGCAGGCGGTGCACGTTCGCCGGGTGCGCGGCGACGCCGCCGACCTTGGGCAGCAGCATCGAGAAGCCCGGGTAGCCCTTGAAGAAGTGCTCGACCGTGATGTAGAGGCGGCGCGAGGCCGGGTGCTCGTCGCGCAGCGCCTTGGCGATCATCGCGGCGTCGGGCGGCAGGGCGCCCGCGTGGTTGGAGACGAGCAGCGCGCCGCCCCGGTCGGGCACGTTCTCGATCCCCTCGACCTCGACGCGGAACCAGTAGCGGTAGAAGAACTCGTAGAGGGTGCGGTCGATGGCGCCCTCGACCCGCTCGGAGCGACCCCAGTCGTTGACGAGCCGCTCGGGCTCGATCGCGGGCATGAGCGCGCGGCGCGCCTCGGGCTCGGCGGGCAGCGCTACCTCTGTGCCCGGCGGGCCCTGGTCCTCCTCGGCCGCGGGCTCGACGGTCGCGCCCAAGGGTGTGCGGTCGCTCGCCATCCCGAGCCATTCTCGCAGTCCCGGGGCCGCGGCGGTGATGGCTTCGAGCCCGCGGGCCGGTTTACCATGCGCTGCGACGAAGCCGCGGCTCGCGGCTTGCGCGGTACGGATCGGAGGGTCTTATGAGCGAGAACCGGCCGGATCTGCACGCCCTGCGCGAGGCCTGGGAGATGGCCTGGGGCCAGCTCGCCACCCAGCGCCGCGACGGCGAGCTGCCGATCCCGAACCCTCCCGAGGGGCCCGACCCCTACGGCAACCCCGACCCGGAGTGGATGCGGGTCGACTGGCGGCGGTACTTGCGCCGCGTCGAGGTCGGCGACACCACGATCAACTACGTGGACGCGGGCCCGCTCGAGGGCGAGCGCGGCCTGGACCTGGTGCTCGTCCACGGGCTCGCCGGCTGCTGGCAGAACTGGCTGGAGACGATCCCCGCGCTCGCGCGCCGCCACCGCGTGCTCGCGCTCGATCTGCCGGGGTTCGGGCACTCGCCGATGCCGCCGTGGGAGATCTCGATCCCCGCGTACGGGCGGCTGGTCAACGAGTTCAGCAAGGCGGTCGGGGTCGCCGAGGCTGCGATCGCCGGGAACTCGGTGGGCGGGTACGTGGCCGCCGAGGCCGTCGCCGCGGACCCCGAGCGCTTCGACAAGCTCGCCTTGGTCTCGGTCGCGGGCGGCGGGCGCCGCGGCAGGCGTCGCGCGCGGGCCGAGTTCGCCGGGCGGCTCGCGGTCGCGCTCGCGCCGGTCGCGCTCAGCTTCCAGTCGCAGACGATCCGCCGCACGCGGCTGCGCCGGGCGCTGTTCGCGAGCGTCCTCCACCGCCCCGACGAGCTGCGCCCGGAGCTCCTCTACGAGCAGTACCGGAACGGAGCGAACCGGCCCGGCTTCCTCCCCGCGCTCACCTCGCTCTCCGGCTACGACATAGTCGGCCGGATCGAGGGGCTGGAGATGCCCGCGCTCGTCGTCTGGGGGCGCAACGACCGGATCGTGCCGCCCGAGGACGGCCTCGGCTACGCGCGGCTCCTGCCCAGCGCGCAGACCGTCGTCATGGACGGGACCGGGCACTGCCCGATGCTCGAGCGGCCGGTGCGGTTCAACCGGCTGCTCGAGGCCTTCCTCGGCCCCTGAGCCGCGTGAGGCGGCGCTAGCCGGTGACCGCGCCGAGCGCCGCCGACGAGACCGACTTGGCGTACTTGGTCATCACGCCGGTCGGGTAGTCGAGCTCGGGCGCCTGGTAGGCCTCGACCCGCCGCTGGATCTCCTCGTCGGAGAGGGCGACCTCGAGCTTGCGGTTGTCGATGTCGATCGTGATCTCGTCGCCGTCCTGGACCGCGGCGATGGGGCCGCCACGGACCGCCTCGGGCGCGACGTGGCCGATCATGAGCCCGCGCGTGGCGCCCGAGAAACGCCCGTCGGTGATCAGCGCGACGTCCTCGCCCAGGCCCTCGCCGACGATCGCGGCGGTCACCTGGAGCATCTCGCGCATGCCGGGGCCGCCGGCCGGGCCCTCGTTGCGGATCACGATGATGTCGCCCGGCTTGATCTGCTGGGCCTTGACGGCGCGGAAGCACTCCTCCTCGGACTCGAACACCCGCGCGGGGCCGGTCTGGCCGCGGCGCTCGGTGCCCGCGACCTTGACGACCGCGCCCTCCGGGGCGAGGTTGCCGCGCAGGATCGCGAGGCCGCCCTCGGGCTTGAGCGGGTCAGACAGCGGGCGCACGACCTCCTGGCCGGGCGTCTCCTGGGCCGCGTCGGCCTCCTCGCCGATCGTGCGGCCGGTGACCGTGATCGCGTCGCGATGGAGCAGGCCGGCCTCCGACAGGCGGTTGAGGATCAGCGGCACGCCGCCAGCGCGGTAGAGGTCGGTGGCGACGAAGCGGCCGCCGGGCTTGAGGTCCGCGAGCAGCGGGGTGCGCTTGGAGATCCGCTCGAAGTCGTCGAGGGTGAGCTCGACGCCCGCCTCGCGCGCGACGGCGAGCAGGTGCAGCACGCCGTTGGTCGAGCCGCCGGAGGCGGCGACGCAGGCGATCGCGTTCTCGAGCGACTCGCGCGTGATGATCCTGCTCGGGCGCAGGTCCTCGGCGAGCACGTTCATGACGAGCTCACCGATCTTCTCGGCGACCGTGCCCTTCTCGTCGTCCTCGGCCGGGACCATGGCCGAGCCGCCGGGCGAGATGCCGAGCGCCTCGAACGCGCAGGCCATGGTGTTCGCGGTGAACTGGCCGCCGCAGGCGCCGGCGCCCGGGCTCGCGTGGTTCTCGAGGTCGATCAGGTCCTCCTCCGACATCCTCCCCGAGTTGTAGGCGCCGATCGCCTCGAAGACGTCGAGGATGGTCACGTCGCGGCCGCGCCAGCGGCCGGGCGCGATCGAGCCGCCGTAGAGCAGCACCGACGGGATGTCGAGGCGAGCGAGCGCCATCGCGCAGCCCGGGATCGTCTTGTCGCAGGCGCAGAGCGCGATGACCGCGTCGAACTGGTAGCCGCGGACCGCGAGCTCGATCGAGTCGGCGATCACCTCGCGCGAGATCAGCGAGGCCTTCATGCCCTCGGTGCCCATGGTCACGCCGTCGGAGACCGCGATCGTGTTGAACTCCATCGGCGTGCCGCCCGCGGCGCGGACGCCCGCCTTCACGTGCTCGGCCAGGCCGCGCAGGTGGAAGTTGCAGGGCATCGCCTCGATCCAGGTGTTGGCGATGCCGATCGTCGGGCGCTTGAGCGCATCGTCGTCGAAGCCGATCCCCTTCATGTAGGCGCGCGCGTGCGCGCGGTCGGGACCGTCGAATACCGCCGAGGAACGGGGTCGAGGGACGGCGGTCTTCGTGTTTCCGTTGCGCTCGCTCATGGCGCGGAAGTCTAGGGCCGCGGCGGGTGCGGCGGCGGGATGGGGCTCAGGGGCTGCCCAGGCCCGGCCGCCCCCCGGACGGCTCGGCGAGCCGCCGCCGCGCGCTCAGGCCGCCCCCGGCCGGGCCGCCGGGCCTCCGGACGGTTCGACGAGCCGCCGCCGCGCGCTCAGGCCGCCCCCGGCCGGGACGACGGCCTCCGGCAAGCCGCCGCCGCGCTCAGGCCGCCTCCACTCCGGCGACCGTGCGAAAACGTTGCGGATAGCGACGGGATCGCACGCTCGGCGATGGTGGAGCCTGCGGTTGGGCCCCGCGCCTTGGCTTCGCCCTCGGCCCGGGCGGCGGGGTTCGGCGCCAGGCGGCGGCGGGATTCGGACCCTGTGCGTCGGGGGCTTTCGGCCAGGGCGTCGGGTTCCGCGTCAGTCGCGGGCGCGTGCGGCGACGTTCAGGGCGTCGACTGGGCCCGCGCCCTGGCCGATCTCGCGCAGGCCGTTGGCGACCGCCTCCGAGGCGACCTCGCGCGCCCGGCGGGCCGCCTCGCGCACGTCGAAGCCGTGCGCCAGGAACGCGGCGAGCGCCGAGGAATGCGTGCAGCCCGAGCCGTGCGCGGCGCCGTCGGGATGGCGCGGGCCGGGGATGCGCAGCTCGCCCTCGGCGTCGACCAGCACGTCGGCGCCCTCGTCGGTGTGCCCGCCGGTGACGATCACCGCCTCGGGGCCCAGCTCGCGCACCGCGGCGCCGAGCTTCGCCTGGTCGTCCTCGCCTTCGAGGCCGGTGAGCGCGCGGGCCTCGGGCAGGTTGGGGGTGGTGACGGTCGCCCGCGGCAGGATGCGCCCGACGAGCGCGGCGCGCGCCTCCGGCGCGAGCAGCACCGAGCCGCTCTCGGAGACCATCACCGGGTCGACCACCACGGGCACGCCGTCGGGAAGCAGCGCGAGCGCCTCGGCGACCGCGCCGATCGTGGTCTCGTCGGCCAGCATGCCGACCTTCACCGCGTCGACGCCGATGTCCTCGGCGACCATCCGCACCTGCTCGACGATCATCTCCGGCTCGATCGGGGTGAACCGCGACACGCCGAGCGTGTTCTGCGCGGTGATCGCGGTGATCGCCGTCATGCCGTGGACGCCGCAGCGCGCGAAGGCCTTGAGGTCGGCCTGGATCCCCGCGCCGCCGCCGGAGTCGGAGCCGGCGATCGAGAGCACCGCGGGAACCCGCCGCTGCGAACCTTCGGAGTTCGCTTCAGCCGCCATCTCGAGGCGAGAGCCTAGCGACCCCCACCGGGCCCCCAACCCGCCCGCCCCCCCGAGTGAGGCGGATTTGTTCGGCTATGTCGTACATATCCGCCTCACTCGGGTCGGGGCGGCGCTCGGGGTGGGCGCCTCACTCGCGCCTGCGTGGCGCTCGGGGTGGGCGCCTCACTCGGGTCTGGGTGGCGCTCGGGGCGCGCGGGGCGCGGGCGCGGCGCGCCGCCCGGGCCGGCGCGGCGGTTCAGGGGCCGGGCGGGTTCAGGAGTTGTGCTCGGCCGGTGGCCGCAGGGACGTGCGGGCGATCGTGCCCAGCTCGTCGGTGGTCACGTAGCCCATGAGCTCGAGGCGGGCGAGCGCGACCGAGGCGGACTCGCCGGAGAGGCCCGTCGCGAGAGCTAACGCGTCGAGGCTCGCCGCGCCGCCGTCGAGGGCGGCGAGCACGGCGGCCAGCTCCTCGTCGAGCGGCGGCCCGGCGCGCTCCACCGTCGCCACCCCCACGCCGAGCACGAGGTCGAGCACGTCCTGGGCGTCGCGCACGAGCGCGGCGCCGTCGCGGATGAGCTGGTTCGGGAGCTCGGCGAGGCCAGAGGTCACCGAGCCCGGCACCGCCGCCACCTCACGGCCGAGCTTGATCGCCTCGTCGGCGGTGATGCGCGTGCCCGACGCAGCGCGCGCCTCGACGACGAGCGTGAGGCAGGAGAGCGCCGCCATGATCCGGTTGCGCGCGGGGAACGCCCAGCGTTCGGGCGGGGTTCCGGGCGGCCGCTCGCTGACCACCGCGCCGCCGCCCGCGAGGATCCGGCGGTAGAGCGAGCGCTTCGAGCGCGGGTAGACGACGTCCGGGCCACCGGCCAGCACCGCGATCGTCTCCCCGCCCGCCGCGAGCGCGCCCTCGTGCGCGGCCGAGTCGCACCCGTAGGCCATGCCGCTCACCACGACGAGCCCCGCGTCGGCCAGGTCGCTCGCGATGCTCTCGGCGAGGTCGCGCCCGTGCTCCCCCACCCGCCTCGCGCCGACGATCGTCACCGCGCGCCCGGGATCTAGCTCCGTGACCAGCTCGCGCTCCCCCAGCCCCCAGAGCCGCTCCGGCGGGCGCTCCAGCTCCTCGAGCGCGGGCGGGTAGCCGGGCTCGCCGCGCCGCAGCTCCCAGATCTCGCTCACCGCATCCCCTTGCGGCGCATCGCGAGCGCCCCGGCGACGTGGTCGGCGTCGACCAGGTCGCTGTCGGCGAGGTCGGCGATCGTGCGCGCGACGCGCAGCACCCGGTCGTGCCCGCGCCCGCTCAGGCCGAGCGCGCGGTAGCCGCGGGCGAGCTCCTGGCGGCCCGCGCGCGTGAGGCGCACGTAGCGCCGCAGCGCCGCGGCGTCGAGCTCGCCGTTCGGGATGCCGCCCTGGCGCTCCGCAGCCCGCTCGCGCGCGGCGATCACCCGGGCGCGCACGGCCACGGACGGCTCGCCCGGCTCCCCGGAGAGCGCCTCCCCCGCCGGCTGCTCGACGGTCACCGCGAGGTCGATCCGGTCGGCGAGCGCGCCGCTGATCCGCCCCTGGTAGCGGCGCACCGCGCCCGGCGGGCACTCGCACTCGGGATGGGTCGGGCCGCGCCCGCAGGGGCACGGGTTCGACGCGGCCACCAGCAGGAACCGCGAGGGGAAGCGCACGGTGTAGGCGGCGCGCGTGATCGTCACCTCGCCGTCCTCGAGCGGCTGGCGCAGGCCCTCCAGCGCGTCGCGCCTGAACTCGCCGAGCTCGTCGAGGAAGAGGACGCCGCGGTGCGCGAGCGTCACCTCCCCCGGCCGCGGCGGCGTGCTCCCGCCGATCAGGCCCGCCGTGGAGACCGTGTGGTGCGGCGCGCGGAACGGGCGCTGCAGCGAGGCGAGGCTCGCGTCGGCTCGCCCGCAGGCGCTCGCGATCCGCAGGACCTCCAGAGCCTCGGCGTCGGTGAGCGGCGGCAGCAGCGACGGCAGGCAGCGCGCAGCGAGGCTCTTGCCCGCTCCCGGCGGGCCGAGGATCAGCAGACCGTGGCCGCCCGCCGCCGCGAGCTCGAGCGCGCGCCGCAGCGCCGGCTGGCCGCGCAGGTCGGCGAGGTCGCGCCCCGCGGTCGCCGCGAGCGTCGGGCGCGGCGCGGCCGCGAAGTCGTAGCCGGGCTCGGCGGCCATGCCCAGCATCCGCAAATCCGCGAGCCGGTGCACGGGGACGATGCGCAGGTCCTTCGCCGAGCCGCCGTTCAGGTGCGCCGGCAGCGCCGCCTCGGGCGCCGACTCCGTCGCGACGACGATCTTCTCGATCCCGAGCTCGGCCGCCCGCTCCGCCATCGCGAGCACGCCCGGCACCGACCGCACCGTGCCGTCGAGCGCGAGCTCGCCGGCCAGCGCGACGCCGGCGAGCGCGCTGGGGTCCAGCTCGTGGCGGCACGCGAGCAGCGCCGCGGCGATCGCGAGGTCGAACCCGGGCCCGCCCTTGCGCAGGTTCGCGGGCGCGAGGCTCGCCGTGATGCGCTGCTGCGGGAACGTGAAGCCCGAGTTCGTGATCGCGGCGCGCACGCGCTCGCGCGACTCGCGCACGGCCGCGTCGGGCAGGCCGACGACGCTGAACGACGGCAGCCCCTGGGTGACGTCGACCTCGACGACGACCTCGCGGGCCTCGATGCCGAGGAGCGTGAAGGTGCGGACGCTGGCGCTGGCCACGGGCGCGACGCTAGGCCGCAAGCCGCTACGCGTGGCCTGAGCACGAAACGAAAGGCGCGCCGCACAAGGCCGATTCCGTCACGCCTGGACGGTGCCGCGGTGTCGCGACGAATCCGCGCGTATGTCGGCGCACCGCGTGCGCCACGCGCCCGCCCCCTGCGCCTACGGTCGCCAGGCGTGACCGCCTCCCGGCGACACACCGGCGCCCTCGGCGAGGAGCTCGTCGCGCGCGAGCTGGAGCGGCGCGGCTGGGCGATCGTCGCCCGCAACGCGAGGGTCGCAGGCGTCCGCGGCGAGCTCGACATCGTCGCCCTCGACGGGCAGGACCTGGTCGTGGTCGAGGTCAAGACGTGTCGCGTCGGCGACCTCGGCCCCGCCTCCCCGCTCGAGCAGGTGACCTACCGAAAGCGCGCGAAGCTGCGCGCGCTGGCGGCCACCTGGGCGCGGACCAACCCTCCCCCCGCCCCGTACCGCGGCCTGCGCATCGACGTTGTCGGCCTGCGCCTGGACGCCGACGATCGCGTGGTCGAGTGGGAGCACGTCCGCGGCGCGGTCTGACCCCGCAACCCCACGTTCAGCCCTGGTCGTCGTTTTTCGACTACGTGGGCTGAACGTCCGCGCGGGCACGCCGATCGTTCAGCCCTGGTGTTCGAAATTCGACGACCAGGGCTGAACGTTGTGGTTTGGCGGCCCCGGGCGACGGGGTTGAACGTTGTGGTTTGGCGGACCCGGGCGACGTGGGCTGGACGGTGCGGTTGGCGGGATGCGCCAGCCCGAGTCAGAGCGCGAGCTGCGTGTAGGCCACCGACTGGAACGAGCGGCGGTGGAGCGCCGAGGGGCCGCGCTCGACGATCGCGGCGCGGTGCTCGGCGGTCGAGTAGCCCGCGTTCTCGGCGAAGCCGAAGCCCGGGTAGAGCTCGTCGGCGCGGCGCATGTAGCGGTCGCGCGTCACCTTCGCGATCACTGAGGCGGCGGCGATCGCCGCGCTGCGCGCGTCGCCGTCGACGACCGCGTGGTGCTCGACCCTGCACGACGGCCCCAGGCGGAAGCCGTCCACGAGGCAGACCGCGCCCGGCACCGCGACCCTCTCCAGGCTGCGCCGCAGCGCCGCGAGGTTGGTCTTGTGCAGGCCGCGCTCGTCGATGCCGCGTACGCAGCGCACCGTCACCGCCACCCGCGCCGCCGCGCGCAATACGGCCGGGTAGAGCTCCTCACGCTCCTCCGGGGAGCGCTTCTTGGAGTCGTCGAGCTCACCGAGGGCGCGCCGGTCGCGCAGGCTCAGCGAGCCGTAGTCGATGAGCACCGCCGCGGCCACGAGCGGCCCCGCGAGCGACCCCCGCCCGGCCTCGTCGCACCCCGCCACGAACCGCGCGCCGAACTCGCGGTCGAACCGGAAGAGCCGCGCCGCCCGCCGCCTACGCCGCTTGACCGCCGCGCTCGCCTTCCTGCCGCTCCCGCTGGCCTTGCTCACGCCCCGAACCTACACCGCGCGGCGGCAGCAAGTCGCCCGCGCCCACGGGATCGAGGTTTCTCCCGCCACCGACGAGGCAAGCCGGTCGCGTCGCGGGCGCCCGCCCGCGGCGAGCTACATGAAGCCGATGCGGTTGATCGGCCAGTAGGTGAAGAACGCCTCGCCGATGATCCAGTCGCGCGGGACCGGGCCCCAGTAGCGGCTGTCGTCGCTCGCCCCGCGGTTGTCGCCCATCATGAAGTAGTGGTCGGGCGGGATCGTGATCTCCTCGGGGAGATTGCACACGTCGCTGCGGCGGCACGGCCGGATGAAGTCCTCCTCCGCGGGCACGCCGTTCACGACCGGGTGGCCGTCCTCGATCCGCAGGCGGTCGCCGGGGCCTGCGACCACCCGCTTGATGAAGTTGGTGTCGGCGCGCTCGGGCGTCGGCTCCGGGCACGCCTGGTTCGGCTGGCGCCGCACGCCGCACTGGCGCCCGGCGGCCTCGGCACCCGCGGGCGGGTGGAAGACGACCACGTCGCCGATCTCGGGATCGGCGCCGAGCTTGTACGTGAAGCGGTTGACGAGGACGCGCTGGCCGACCTCGAGGGTCGGGACCATCGACTCAGACGGGATCGCGTACGGCTTGACGACGAACGCCTGGATCCCGAGCGCGAGCGCGATCGCCATCGCGACGATCACGACCAGCTCCACCAGCGCGCCCAAGCCCGTTGTCGGCTTGGGGATCAAGCGCCGGGATGTCGGTTCGGGGGTCAGGCCTGCTCGTCGCCGTCGCTGCCGCCGGCGGCGTCGTCAGAGCCCTCGTCGGGCGCGGCGGCGTCGCCTGCGGCTTCCTCCCCGCCCTCAGCGGCCTCGGGCTCGCCCTCGCCCTGCGGCTCATCGCCGGCGTCGGCCTCGGCCTCAGCCTCAGCGGGCTCCTCGGCCTCAGCGGACGCCTCGGACTCGCCGCCCTCGGCCTCAGCCTCGGGCTGCTCGGCGCCCTCGGCAGCGTCGGCGCCCTCAGCGCCCTCGGCCTGCGCCTCGGCCTCCTCGGCCACGAGCTCCTCTTCGGCGCCCACGAGATCGTCCTCGATGCCCCAGCGGCGCTCGGCCACGCGGGCGGCCTTGCCCACCCGGCCGCGCAGGTAGTAGAGCTTCGCGCGCCGCACGTCGCCGCGGGCGACGACCTCAAGCTTCTCGATCTTCGGCGAGTGGACCGGGAACACGCGCTCGACGCCCACGCCGAAGGACTGCTTGCGGACCGTGAAGGTCTCGCGCACGCCGGTGCCCTGGCGGGCGATCACGACGCCCTCGAACACCTGGGTCCGGCGCCGATTGCCCTCGACGACCTGGAAGTGGACGCGAACGCGGTCGCCGGGCTCAAACCGCGGGACGCGCTTCAGCTGGCGCTGCTCGATGCTCTCGATGATCGTGCTCATGTCCTGGTGAGGGCTTTGGAGGAAAACCGCCCGCAATCGGGCCGAAAAAATCGCGCGCCCTCAGATCCGTCGAGAGCCCGCGGGCCGCGAATAGTAGCGGACGCCAGAACGGTTCCGGGGACCTCAGCCACCCTCGCGGCGCTGGGCGCGCTCACGGCTGCGAGCGAGCCGCCACTCGCGCACCTTCGCGTGGTCGCCGGAGAGCAGCACCTCGGGCACGTCCCACCCGCGGTAGCTCGCCGGGCGCGTGTAGTGCGGGTACTCGGGCGCGCCGCCGAGCGCCTCGCTGAACGACTCCTCGAGCGCGCTCTCGGCGTGCCCGAGCGCGCCCGGCAGCTTGCGGATCACGGCGTCCGCGATCACCATCGCCGGCAGCTCTCCCCCGGCCACCACGTAGGGGCCGATCGAGACCGCGTCGGTCGCCAGGTGCTCCCGCACGCGCTCGTCGACACCCTCGTAGCGGCCGCAGAGCAGCGCGATCGACGGCTCCTCGGCAAGCTCCCGGGCGAGCGCCTCGTCGAACTGCCGCCCGGACGGCGCCAGCACGATCACCCGCCCCGGCGAGCCCTCGGGCCCGTAGGCGGCCTGCAGCGCGGCGTCCACCACGTCCACGCGCAGCACCATCCCGGCGCCGCCGCCGTAGGGAGCGTCATCGACCTGCCCGCCGGTCAGCGGCGTCGTGTCGCGGTAGTTGAAGAAGCGCAGCTCGTGGCCCTGCGCGATCGCGTTGGTGACGTGCCGCTGGCCTCGGAACCAGTCGAAGGCTTCGGGGAAGAGCGTGAAGAAGTCGATCCGCAAGCCGCGGTGGCCTAGTCGTCCGCTTCGACGATCTCGACCGCGACGCGCCGGCCGTCCCGCGCGCCTGCGGCACGCGCGATCGTGCGGATCGCCTTCGCGACGCGGCCGTCCTTGCCGATCACCCGACCCAGATCATCGTCGGCGACGCGCACCTCGAGGACGAGCTCGTCGTCCTCCTCGAACTCCTCCACGCTGACCGCGCCGGGATCCTCGACGACGGATCGCGCCAGGAACTCGACGAGGTCACGCATGGCGTGTGCGCCTACGAGCCGCTGACCTCGATGCCCTTGGTGCGCAGCAGGCGAGCAACCGTGCGCGTCGGCTGCGCGCCATGGTCGAGCCAGTGCTTCGCGCGCTCGGTGTCGAGCACGATCGTGGAGGGCTCGGTCTGCGGGTTGTAGTGGCCGATCGTCTCGATCGTGCGCCCGTCACGCGGCGAGCGCTTGTCGGCGACGACGACACGCCAGATCGGGTTCTTCTTGGAACCCACCCTTCTCAAGCGAATGCGAACTGCCATTAGCGGGGCCTCAGGTTAGCGGGTGCTCTCCCGGTGGGCTCCCCTACCGCATCCCGCGCAGCAGCTGAGCGGGATCCGGCATCTTGCCGCGCGAGATCGCGGCCATCATCTTCTTCATCTGGCCGAACTGCTTGACGAGCTGGTTGACGGCCTGCACCGTCGTGCCGGAGCCGCGCGCGATGCGCTTGCGCCGCGAGCCGTCGATCACCTCCGGGTGGGCGCGCTCGTAGGGCGTCATCGACAGGATGATCGCCTCGATGCGGTCGAGCTCGCGCTCGTCCATCTTGGCCGAGCGCAGCTGCTTCATCGCCTTGCCCATGCCGGGCATCATCCCCAGCACGTTCGCGATCGGGCCCATCTTGCGGACCTGGCGGAGCTGCTGCAGGAAGTCCTCGAGCGTGAACTGCTTCGTGCGGATCTTGCGCTCGAGCTCGGCGGCCTGCTCGGCGTCGGTGAGCTGCTCGGCCTTCTCGATGAGGCTGAGCACGTCGCCCATGCCGAGGATGCGGCTCGCCATCCGGTCCGGGTGGAACGGCTCGAGCTGCTCGATCCGCTCGCCGACCGACGCGTACATGATCGGCTTGCCGGTGAGCGCCTTCACCGACAGCGCGGCGCCGCCGCGCGCGTCGCCGTCGAGCTTGGTGAGGATCACGCCGTCGAAGTCGGCGCGCTCGCCGAAGGCCTCGGCGACGTTGACCGCGTCCTGGCCCGTCATCGCGTCGAGCACCAGCAGGACGTTGTGCGGCTTGGTGCGCTTGCGGATCGCGACGAGCTGATCCATGAGCTCCTCGTCGACGTGCAGGCGCCCGGCGGTGTCGATGATCAGCACGTCGCGCCCGTCGCGCTTGGCCTGGCCCAGCGCCCACTCGGCGATGTCGACCGGGTCGCGCGAGGTGCCCTGCTCGTAGACGTGCGCGCCGGCGCGCTCGCCCATCGTGACGAGCTGCTCGACGGCCGCCGGCCGCTGCGTGTCGCAGGCGGCGAGCGCCACGTCCTTGCCCTGCTCGCGCAGCTTGCGGGCGAGCTTCGCGCACGTGGTCGTCTTGCCCGAGCCCTGCAGGCCCGCCATCAGGATCACCGTGACCCCGGAGGGCGCGAGCACGAGGTCGCGCTTGGCGCCGCCCATCAGCGCAGTGAGCTCGTCGCTCACGATCTTCACGACCTGCTGGCCGGGATCGAGGCTCTCGAGCACGTCGGCGCCGAGGCAGCGCTCCTTGACGGCCGAGGTGAACTGCTTGACGACCTTGAAGTTGACGTCCGCCTCGAGCAGCGCGAGGCGGATCTCGCGCATCGCCTTGTCGACGTCCGCCTCGGTCAGCTTGCCGCGGGAGCGGACGTCCGAGAGGGTCGCCTGCAGCCGGTCTCCGAGAGCTTCGAACATGCCAAGCGGAGCTTACGGGCTCACCCGCGCCAGAGGGTCGCCGGGCGCGGGCGACGGGCGCCGGCGCCCGGAAGGCCGCCAGCGGCGCGGACCGCCTCCCTGGGACTCCCTTCCCCAAGCGGTCCGCGCCGCCACGCGCCTATCCGGTCCGCCTCGCCCCGCGCACCTGGTCTGGCTCCCCCGACACACCCAGGCGCTGCAGGGCACCGGCGAGTGCGAGCCAGCCGGCGAACTCGACGGTCGTCCCAGCTTCCGTGCTGATCCGGCCGCTGATCGGTTCGACTCCGCGGTCGAGCTCCAAGCGAAGCTCGAGCCGCTCCGGCTGGTCATGGCCACTCACACGCGCAATCGTGCCCCCGCCGCCGCCGGCCCACATCGGGGATGAACCCGTTTCGTCCTGCGGGTTTTCCGCGGCGCGGGCAACGGTGTTTTCGGGGCGGGCCGCCCCGGCCCGGCCCGCCCTCAGGCGGTCAGTTCGCGAACACCTTCTCGCTCTTCGCCGCCTTGCACTTCTTGGTCGCCTTGATGCGGACCGTGAAGGGCTTGAAGTTCGGGTGCGGGTTGTCGATCCCGAGGAGGTACTCCCCGCCGGCCTTGAGCTTGCCGGTCGCGACGGGCTCGTTCCCGAAGAAGAGCCGGACCGTCCGGCCCTCGCGCTTGCAGACCTTCTTGGGCGACTTCACCTTCCCGAAGAAGTGGTCCGGAGCGGGCTGCCCGTTGTCGGTCACCTGGACGGTGATCCGCACGTTCGCCTTCTTCTTCTTGGCGCCCTCGGCGTCGGGCGCGCCCGCGCCCAGGACCAGGACGAGGGCCGCTGCGGCGAGGAGCGCGGTGGCGAGCAGGCCGAGGGATCGGGCTCCTACGAGAGTCATGCGTTTCCTCCGTGTGTCGTCGCTGACGGCGAATCGGCCGCCGTGCCGCCCCCCTGCGCGGCACCCCGCGCGTCGACCAGCACCTGCTCCAGGACGGTGGCGAGCCCGAGCCAGCCCACGAAGGGGATCCGCTCGCCGCCCTCGGCTTCGAGCGCACCGGTGAACGGGGAGCTCTCCGGGTCGAACTCGAGCTGGAGGTTGATGCGCTGGACTGCCACGGGCGTACAGTCGCGCAGGCGCCCACCCACCGCATGAGTGGTCGCCACTCATTTTTTCGTGGCCCGGGCGGCCTACTCCGCGGGGGCGGCGGCCAGCGCTCCCGAGAGCTCCTCGCGCGAGCCGATGTCCAGCTTGCGGTAGACGCGCGAGAGGTGGTTCTCCACGGTGCGTGGCGAGAGGAAGAGCGTCTCGGCGATCTCCTTGTTCGCCATCCCGCCCGCGGCGAGCTCGGCGACCCGGCGCTCCGCCGCGGTGAGCGAGTCGGCGCCGCTGAACTGCAGACGGCGCGGCTTGGCGCCGGCCACCTTGAGCTCCTCGTGGGCGCGGGCGGCGAGCCGCGTGAGCCCGCACTCCTGCGCGAGCGCCACCGCTTCGGTGAGCGCCTCGCGAGCGTCCTTGCGCGCCCCGGCACGGCGCAGCGTCTCGCCGAGGTCGCAGAGCGCGAGCACCCGCTCGCGGCGCGCGGGCGCCTCGGCGAGCACGTCGGCTGCCTCGCGCAGCGCGTCGACGCCGTCGGCGCCCTGGGCGAGCCCGCGCGCCCGCAGCGCCTGGCCCCGCGTCGTGGCGGTGCCCCAGCGCTCGGCGAACTCCTCCTCGGCCGCCGCGAGCTCGGCGGCCTCCTCGGCGCGGTCGAGGCGCATGCAGGCCTCGACGGCGGCCGGGCGCCACGGCACCGTCGGGTTGCGCACGCCCACGCGCGCGTCGCGGCGCTCCAGCTCGCGGAAGTCCTCGAGCGCCTCCGCCCAGCGGCCCTGCGCCATGTGCAGCTCGCCGCGCGCGTAGAAGGAGGTGTTCACGTGCAACAGCTCCGGCAGCCCCGGTCCGACCCCGGTCGCGGCGATCGCCTCCTCCGCCGCCTCCAGCTCGCCGCGGTCGGCGAGCCCGAGGCCCAGGCAGGTGTAGAGCAGCGGGTAGGTGAACGGGTGCACGAGCCCGGGATCGATCCCGGCGCGCGCCTCGGCGACCGCGGCGCCGCTCTCCCCGCGGCGCCAGGCAAGCACGGCGCGCATCGCCGCGACCGACGCGGACGCGAAGGCCGAGCCGGTCCGGCGCGCATGGGCGTGCGCCTCGCGCAGGTGCTGGGCGGCGGACTCGTGGTGGTCGGCCATGATCAGCACGTAGACCGCGACGTAGAAGGCGATCGAGTCCGAGCCCTCGGTCTCGAGCAAGAGGTTCCCGGCCAGCGCGCGCTCGGCGAGCTCAGCCGCCTCCGCCGCCGTGCCGTCGCTCGCGCGCGCCGTCGCGAGCACCGCGAGCGCCAGCAGCTCGCCGCGCGAGCGCCCCTCCGGGGCGGCGTCGGCGAGCCGCTCGCGCGCCCGCTCGTGGGTCTCGGGGTGCAGCAGGCCGATCGCCCCGTGCTCGGCGAGCACCGGGTCGGTGAGCTCCGCGCTCAGGCCCGCTGAGGCGGCGCGGTCGAGCGCCTCGTCGAGGAGCTCGAAGGCGCCCACGACGTCGCCGAGGCCCGCCCTCGCCCGCGCGAGCGCGATCACGCGCGAGGCGCGCTCGGCCTCGTCCGCGGCGCCGTCGAGCCCGGCCTGCAGGTGGCCGAGGGTCGCGGGCAGGTCGCGGGCGGCGAGCCAGCCCGCGAGGCCGAGCTCGTACTCGACCGCGGCGCGGTCCGCGGCCGCCGGCGGCTCGGCGAGCGCGCGCTCCAGGTAGGTGTGCGCGGTCTCCGGCGCGCCGCGGCCGAGCATCTCCACCGCCGCCTCGCGCAGGGTCGCGACCGCGAGCGGGTCGCCCGCCTTGGTGGCGCCGAGCAGGTGGTGCGCGATCGCGATCGGGTCGGCGCCCTCGTCGCGCAGCAGGCGCGCGGCGCGGGCGCGCAGATCGCCGCTCGTCGCCTCGGGGAGCTCGGAGTGGATCGCCTCGCGGATCAGCGGGTGCGCGAACCGCAGCGGCAGGCCGCGCGCGAGGATCCCCGCGGCGGTCAGGGCCTCGAGCGGCTTGGCGACCTCGTCCACCGGCACGCCGGCGAGCGCCGCCGCGTGCCGGGGCTCGACCTCGGTGCCGAGCGCGGCGATCGTGCGGGCGAGCTCGGCGCAGGGCGCGGGCAGGCGGCCGATGCGAAGCAGGGTCGAGCGGACCACCGAGGCGGGCGCGCTGCCGCGCACGGCGTCGGCGCCGGCGGCGTCGGGAGTCACGCCGTCGGCGCTCGCGCTCGCGGCGAGCTCGCGCAGCAGGTACGGGTTGCCGCCCGAGACCTCCAGGCAGGCGCGCGTGAACTCGGGGGCGACCGGCGTGCCGTCGAAGACCCGGCTGAGAAGCTCGGCCGCCGCGCTCTCCCCGAGCGGCGCGGGCGCGAGGTGCGCGGGCTGGGCGTGCTCGACGACCCCGCTCACGAGCGGCGAGACGTCGGGCTCGCCGGTGCGCAGGCCCACGACCAGGAGGCACGGGTGCTCGGCGAGCCGCGGCGCCAGGTACGCGAGCGCGCGCAGGCTGGGCTCGTCGCACCAGTGCAGGTCGTCGACGGCGAGCAGCAGCGGCTCGCGCTCGGCGAGGTTCGCGACGAGCCAGTAGATCCCGTGGACGACCGTGAACGGCAGGTCGGGCCCCTGCAGCGCCGCCCCGACGTCGCCGTCGAGGCCCAACGCGAGCGAGGCGTGCGACGCCGCGCCGGAGAGCAGCTCCTCGCGCTCGCGCTCGGCCGCGCTCACCAGCGGCCGCTCGAGGAGCTGCCGGGCGACCCCGAACGGGAAGTCGCGCTCGAACTCGCCCCCGCGCGCGCTCAGAACCCTGACCCCGTGCTCGCCGGCGAGCTCCGCCGCCGCGTCGATCAACGCCGTCTTGCCGATCCCCGCCGGGCCCTCGATGACCATCGCGCGCCCGCCGTCACGGCGCGCCACAGCCTCGACCGCCTCTCCGAGGCTGGCCAGCTCAGCGTCCCGCTCTAGAAGCCCCGTGGCCCCCAAGTCGCGCCCCATCGCCCCGAAGGTACCGCGAAGGCGCGACGAGGCAAACCCGCAACCCCCCGGCTGACAGCGCCCGACCGCGCACTTGCGTTCGTCGATCCAACGAAACCGCGAGCTCGCGAACTGCGATCTCGCGAGATCGACCTTTCGACGAGCAATCCCACGAAAGGTCGAAGTCGCGGAGCGCGCCCGCCCCGCGCTACTCCCCGAGCAGCGCTTCGCAGAACTGGCGCGGGTCGAACGGGCGCAGGTCGTCCAGGCCCTCCCCCACGCCGATCAGCTTCACGGGGATCCCCAGCTCGTGCGCGATCGCGATCGCGATGCCGCCCTTCGCCGTGCCGTCGAGCTTGGTGAGCACGACGCCCGTGACGTCGACCGCCTCCGCGAACGCCTGCGCCTGGCGCATGCCGTTCTGGCCCGTGGTCGCGTCGATCACGATCAGCGTCTCGTGCGGCGCGCCCTCGAGCCGCTTGGACGCGACCCGGCGGACCTTGGAGAGCTCCTCCATGAGGTTGCCGTGCGTGTGCAGGCGGCCGGCGGTGTCGGCGATCACGATGTCGATGCCGCGCGCCTCGGCGGCGGAGATCGCGTCGAAGACGACCGCGCCCGGGTCGCCGCCCGGCTGGCCGCGGACGATGTCGACGCCCGCCCGGCCGGCCCAGGTCTCGAGCTGCTCGATCGCGGCGGCGCGGTAGGTGTCGGCGGCGGCGAGCAGCACGCTGCGCCCCGCACGCTCGCTGAGCAGGCGCGCGAGCTTGCCGATCGTCGTCGTCTTGCCGGTGCCGTTCACGCCGACGACCATCACCACCGACGGGCTGCCGGTCAGGTTGATGCGCGGGTCCGCGTCGGGGGTTGCGAACTCCGCGAGCAGCTCGATCAGGCGCTGGCGCGCGGGCTCGCCGCCCGCCACCGCGCCCGAGGCCACCTCGGCCTCGAGCTTGCCGACGACCGCGGCCGTGGTGGGCGCACCGACATCGGCGAGGATCAGCGCCTCCTCGAGCCGCTCGAAGGCCTCGGCGTCGAGGCGGTCGAACAGGCTCGCGCTGACCTCGGCGGTGAGCGCCTCGCGGCTGCGGGCGAGCGACTCGCGCAGGCGCCGGAAGAAGCCGCCGCGCCTGCGGCCCTCCTCCTCCTGCTCGGCCTCGGTGGCGACCGAGCCGGCGCCGTCGCCGAAGTTGAATGCGTCCCGCCAGTCGCGCGCCATCGCGCGCGGAGGCTAGCGGGTGCGCGCCCGCAGGCGGGCCGGGCGCCTTATGCCGCGGCCCCGGCGGCGCCCAGCGCGGGCTGCTCGGAGCGCGGCATCTTGCGCGAGACCACCTTGGTGATCCCGCCCCGGCCCATCGAGACGCCGTAGAGCACGTCGGCCGCGTCCATCGTGCGCTTCTGGTGGGTGACGATGATGAACTGCGCCCGGTCCGAGAAGCGGCGGACGAGCTGCAGGAAGCGGTCGATGTTCGCGTCGTCGAGCGCCGCCTCGACCTCGTCGAGGATGTAGAAGGGCGAGGGGCGCGCCATGAACACGGCGAACACGAAGGCGAGCGCGACCAGCGACTTCTCGCCGCCCGAGAGCAGCTGCAGGCGCCGCATCGCCTTGCCCGCCGGCGTGACCTCGATCTCGATGCCGGGCGCGTCGTCGGAGCGGTCGGCCTCCTCGGCGTCCTCGCCCTCGGAGCCCTCCGCGGCGCCCTCGCCCTCGGGCGCCTCGGCGCCGCCCGAACTCTCCGAATCGGCGCCGCCCAGCACCGGCCGCGGGCCGCGCTCGCTGACCAGCCGCAGCCGGCCGCGCCCGCCCGGGAAGAGGTGAGCGATGAGCTCCTCGAAGTTCTTGCGGGTCGCCTCGAAGGTCTCCTCGAAGGCGGCCTTGATCTTCGCGTCGGTCTCGCGGATCAGGCCCTGCAGCTCGCGCAGCGCGTTCTCCAGGTCCTCGCGCTGCTCCTCGAGCTCGCGCACGTACTCGAGCGCCTCCTCGTACTCGCGCTGGGCGAGCGGGTTGACCGGCCCGAGCGCCTCGCGCCGCCGCGCCAGCCGCTCGAGCTTGCGCTCGATCTCGCGGCGCTCCTCCTCGCTGAGCGGCTCGGTGACGGGCTCGATCTCGCGCCCCAGAGCCTTGGAGATCCGCGCGAGCTCGGCGCGCGCCTCGTCGCGGCGGTCGCTCAGGTGCGCGACCCTCACCTCGGCCTGCGTGACCGCCTCGGCCGCCTGGCGCAGCCGCGCCTGGATCTCGGCCTCCTCGCGCGAGCACGCGCGCAGCTGCTCGGCGACGTCGTCGCCGCTGCCCTTGTCGAGCATCGCCCGCTCGAGCGCCGCGGCGCGCTCGCCGGTCGCGTCGCGGGCGTCGGCGGCGGCCTCGCAGAGGTCCGCGATCTTCGCGAGCAGCTCGCTCTCGACCGCGATGCGCCGCTCCAGCGAGTCCTGGCGGCGGCGGCCGAGCAGGTCCTCGACGCGGCGCGCGGTACGGGCGGCGAGCTCGAGCGAGTCGCGGGCGCGCCCCACCTCGGTCGCCTTCTCGGCCTCGTCGGAGGCGGCCTGCGCCGCCGCGAGCGCCTCGCGCGCGGCCTCCGTCGCCTGCGCGGCGCGCTCGAGCCCGACGTCGACGGGGTCGCCGCCCGCGCGGTCGGCCTCGGCCTTGAGCTCGGCGGCGAGCTGGCCGAGGGCGGCGCGGCGGCGGTCGAGGTCGGCCTGCAGCTCGGCGCGGCGCGCGGCGAGCGCGTCGACGCGGGCGGCGAGCCGCTCGTTGGCCGCGCGGATCCCGCTCAGCCTCCCCCACGCCTCGGTGCGCTCGCGGTCGCGCTCGGCGAGCTGCTCCTCGATCGCGGCGCGGCGCTTGGCGACCTCGGCGAGCTGCGCGTCGATCGCGTCGCGCACCTTGCGGGCCTCGGCGGCGCGCCGCTCGGCGGCGGCGAGCTCGTCCTGGTGGGCGCCCGCCTCGACGGCGAGCAGTCTCGCGCGCAGCTCGTTGGACTCGCGCTCGAGCCGCTGGTGGATGTCGGCGGCCTGCGCCTGCTGCTTGAGCGGCCGCAGGCGGCGCCGCGCCTCGCGCTCGACGTCGAGGGCGCGGTCGAGGTTCTCCTGGGTGCGCTCGAGGCGCAGCTGGGCGCGCCGCCGGCGCTTGCGGTGCTTGCCGAGGCCGGCCGCCTCCTCGACCAAAAGCCGCCGCTGGCGCGGCTTGGAGTGCACGATCTCCTCGACGCGCCCCTGGCTGATCACGGAGTGCATCTCGCCGCCCAGGTTCGCGTCGGAGAGCGCCTCCACGACGTCGGTGAGCCGGCAGCGGGCGCCGTTCAGCCGGTACTCGCCCTCGCCGCTGCGGTCGAGGCGCCGGCGGATCGAAAGCTCGGTGAACTCGCCCACCGCCGAGGTCGCGTCGGGGTCGATCGGGATGTCGGAGAGCACGACCTCGACCTCCGCGTAGCGGCTCGGGCCGACCCCCTCGCCCCCCGCGTAGATCATGTCCTGCATCGACTGCCCGCGGACGCTCAGGGGGCTCTGCTCGCCCAGCGCCCACAGCACGGCGTCGGTGATGTTCGACTTGCCGCACCCGTTCGGGCCGACGATCACCGACACGCCCGGCGAGAACTCAAGCCGGGTGCGTTCGGGGAAGGACTTGAACCCCTTGATGGTGATCGAGCTCAGATGCATGCGCGCGTTGGACCCTAAGGCTCCCGATCGGGTCGGACGGACCGCCGGGGGCTAGTCCCCGAGCCGGTCGAGGGCCTCCGCCGCGGCCGCCTGCTCGGCCGCCTTCTTGGAGCGCCCGGTGCCCTTGCCGATCACCCGGCCGCCGACGGTCGCGGAGACCTCGAAGCGCCGGTCGTGCGGCGGGCCGTCCTCGCCGGTCACCTCGTAGCGTACGCGGTCGCCGTTGCGCGCCAGGCGCTCCTGGAGCGCCGACTTGAAGTCGATCAGGGTCTCCGAGGCGAGCTCCACCTGGGACGCGAACGCCGCCACGGTCGCGGGCAGCGTCGCCTCGAAACCGTGGTGCAGGTAGCACGCGCCGATCACCGCCTCGCAGATCGAGGCGAGCGCGCGCTCGCTCTCGAGCAGGGCGTCCGAGCCGATGCCGCCGTCGGAGTGCTCGGGCTCGACCGCGCGCACGAGGTCGGGCAGGCCGAGCTCCTGCGCCACCTGCGCGCAGGCCCGGCCGCTCACCGCCTGGCCGTGGACCTTCGTGAGCCGGCCGATGTCGGCCCGCGGGAAGCGCATGAACAGGTGCTCGGCGATCGCCAGACCGAGCACGCTGTCGCCCAGGAAAGCGAGCCGGCCGTAGGAGTCGGCCCGGTGCTGGACCCACGAGGAGTGGCTGAGCGCCTTGCGGCGCAGGTCTTCGGGCAACGCGTCGATCAGCTCACGGAGCGGCTTCGGGCCGCCCTTGGGGCGGCGCTTGAGAAGCCTGCCGCGTGCGATCGCGCGTATGCCCCGGGCCATTTACCTCATCCGGCGGGAAAACGGGCGATCACGAAGTCGACGGCGTCACCGACGGTGCGGATCTCCGCCGCCTCCTCCTCGCTCATCTTCACCCCGTACGTGTCCTCCAGCTCCATGACGAGCTCGTACAGATCCAGGGAGTCGGCATCCAGGTCCTTGCGGATGTCCGTCTCCAGCGTGATCCGCTCGAGCGGGATACGCAGCTCCTCGCTCAGATGCCCGCGCACCTTCGCGACCACGGTCTCGCGGTCGAGCTGCCCGGGGCCCCCTGCCCCCTGGTGGTTCGTATCGGCCATTCCGCTCACCTGCCTTTTCCTATCACGTCGGCTCCCCGCGCATGGCCCCCGCCTCCTCGAGCAGCGCCGCGGTGCGCTCCACGGCGCGCTCGCGCACGGCCCGGGCGGCCAGCCGGATCGCGTTGGCGATGCCGTCCTCGCCCGAGCTGCCGTGCCCCACGACCGTGACCCCGCGCAGGCCCAGGAGGATCGCCCCGCCGGTGTTGTCGGGGTTCATCTGGCGCCGCAGGCCGCCGAGCGCCGGCTTCAAAAGCAGCCCGCCCAGCATCGCGACCGGGTTCGAGCGCGCCGCCTGCCCGACCGCCGTGGCGACGGCCTTCGCGGTGCCCTCGAGCGTCTTCAGCGTCACGTTGCCCGTGAACCCGTCGGTGACGACCACGTCGGCCGCGCCGGTGAGCAGGTCGCGGCCCTCGACGTTGCCGACGAAGTTCAGGTGCTCCGTCCCGGCGAGCTCGGCGTGCGCCTCGACGACCGTCTGGGTGCCCTTCGTGGACTCCTCGCCGACCGAGAGCAGCGCGACCCGCGGCTCCGCCACGCCCAGCACGGCGCGGCTGAAGGCGGCGCCCATGAACGCGAACTGGACGAGGTCGTGAGCGCGCGCCTCGGCGTTCGCGCCCACGTCGAGCATCACGGTGGGCGGCCCCTCGCGGCCCGGCACCGCAAGCTGGAGCGCGAGCGCGGGCCGGCGCACGCCCGAGATGCGGCGCAGCGCGAACAGGCCCGCGGTCATCGTCGCCCCAGTCGGCCCGGCGCTCACCAGGGCGTCGGCGTTGCCCGCGGCGACGTCGGCGGCGGCGCGCACGATCGACGCGTCGGCCTTGCGGCGCACCGCGGCGACCGGCTCCTCGTCGTTGGTGATCTCGTCGGGGGCCTCGACGACCTCCACGTTGGGGAGCTCGGCGAGCTCAGCCAGCGCGGCGGGGTCGCCGAACACGCGCAGCGCGATGCCGTCGGCTGCGGCCTTGCGGGCACCGGCGACCAGCGTGGCTGTGCCACGCTCGACCCCCTTTCCGTCGAGCGCGACCGTGACGGCCGCACCCGCGGGCTCGGTCAAGCTTTAGCCCTCCGCGCCCGCCGAACCGCCCCCGGCCGGCTGCTCGGCGATCTCGTGGGAGATCACCTCGCGGCCCGCGTACGTGCCGCACACGGGGCACACGCGGTGGGGCAGGCGCGGGGAGTGACAGCGCGGGCAGCTGTTCAGCCGCGGCGCGCTGATCTTGTGCGTGGCGCGGCGCTTGTCGCGCCGAGCTTTCGATGTCCTCTTCTTCGGGACGGCCATTCGGGGGCGAGAGGTTAGCGGCTTCAGCGACCGGTCCGTGAAAGGACGCCCTCCCAGATCTCCACGAGGGCGTCCACGAGCCGTCCGTCGGAGAGCCCGTGCCCGTTGGTGACGTGCTGGTAGCAGGCGCGCTCGGTCATCCAGACCAGCGCGAACGCCATGCCCTCCGCGGTCGCCGGGTCCACCCCGTCGCGGCGCAGGCGCTCCTGCGTGGCCTCGACGAAGCGGCCCACCAGCCCGCGCCAAAACTCTGCCATCCCCTGGTCGTAGGTGGACGTCTCGATCACCGCGCGCAGAAGGTCTGCGTGGCGGCGGAAGGTGGCGAGGATCGACTCGGTCACCGGCCGCAGCTCGGCCCGCGCGTCCGCCGCGGCCCACCAGCGCTCGGCGATCCCGTAGAGCTCCCCGGCGACCGTCTCCGTCAGGCGCTGGAGCAGCTCGCGCTTGTCGCGGAAGTACAGGTAGAACGCCGTGCGCGAGCGGCCCGCGGCCGCGGCGATGCGCTCGACGGAGAGCTCGGCGTAGGCGTTGCCCTCGGCGAGCAGGCCCTCCGTCGCGGCCATGATCTGCGCCTCGGCCTCGCGGCGGCGCGCCTCGGACACTTCGGCCCTCGTGACCGGGTTCACGCTCGGATCGTATGGGCCGCCGCGGTCAGTCGAACCGCAGCTCGCGGAGCTTCGCCCAGCGCGGGTCGGTGTCTTCCTCGTGCTTGTGGGTCGCCGGGTCGACCTCGTTCAGCGAGACCCCGCACACCGGGCAGAGGCCAGCGCAGTCGGGCCGGCAGAGCAGCGTCTGCGGCAGCGAGAGGGCGATCGCGTCGTGGGCCCAGGCACGCACGTCGAGGATCCCGGCGTCCACGTAGGGGCTCGTGAGGTCCTCGTCGGCGGCGCCGGGCTGGTCGATCTCGCGGGCGTCGACCGAGACCTCGAACCGCGAGTCCTCGAGGCAGCGCATGCACGGACCCTCGAGCGCGCCGGCGAACGTCATGTGGATCGCGTGGCCCGCGCTCGTGCGCGAGATCTCCAGGCGCGCGGCGATCGCGCCGCTCTCGACCCCGTAGGTTTGGCCGCCGAGAGTGAGCCCGTCGGGCCGAATCTCGACGTCCAGGCGGCGCCCCTGGCCAGGCCTGAGGGCGAGCCCATCAAGATCGATCGTGTTCAATGCGCCCGCCACCATCTCGACTGTAGCGAGTGAGCCTTGAACCGACCTCTCAACTGGAACCCCGCGACGTACCTCGACGAGATCCGCGCTGAGATCCCGCGCTACGACGAGCTGCAGCAGGCGGCGATCGACGCGATCCCGTTCCCGCCCGAGCGCGTGCTCGAGCTCGGCTTCGGGACCGCGGAGACCACCCGCCGCATCTGGGAGCGCTACCCGGACTGCCGGATCACGGGCCTCGACGCGAGCCCGGAGATGGTCTTCCACGCGCGCCAGCTCGGCTGGGAGGAGATGCGGCTCGGCCGCATCGAGGACCCCCTCCCCGACGGCCCGTGGGACCTCGTGATCTCGGTGCTCACGATCCACGAGCTCGACGACGAGCGCAAGCGCGACCTCTTCCGGCGCGTGCGGGAGCAGTCGCGCTCGCTCGTGATCGGCGACATCGTCAAGGTGCCGCCCGAGCAGCGGGTCACGCCGCTCACCGAGGGCGTCGACATGCCGGCGTCGGCGCAGGACCTCGCCGCCTGGTGCGAGGGCGAGGTTGTCTGGCAGGCAGACGACCTCGCGGTCGTCCGCGCCACCTACGACTGACTACTGAACTTCGACGGGCTCCTCGTCACGACCCGCGAGGCGATCGCGCCCGCGCTGGACCGCGGCGAGGAACTTCTGGAGGTTGACCTCGAGCGTCGAGAGGATCTCGTCTGCGTAGTCCTCCGCGCCGAGGCGGATCTGGCGCTCGGTCTCGCGCGCGTCCTCGACGATCTCCTCGGCGGCGCGCTCAGCCTGCTTGTAGACCTCCTCCTCGGAGATCAACCGCTCCTGCTGCTCGCGCGCCTCCTTGACGATCCTCTCGGCCTCGCGCTTGGCCTCCGCCAGCATCTCCTGGCGCTCCTTCACGATCCAGCGCGCCTGCTTGATCTCCTCGGGGATCGTGGCGCGCATCTGATCGAGGAGGTCGTAGATCTCCTCGCGATCCACGCGGACCTGGTCGGTGAGCGGCACCGGCCGGGCGTTGTGGATCAGGTCGTCGAGTTTGTCGATAAGGACCAGGACGTCCATTTGCTGCGGAAAGCTTACGCCGCCCCGCAAGGAGCGGGTTTGACAAGGGTGGTTTCGGCGTTCAGTTGCAAGCTCCTGCCCAACGGTACCGAGTCGCTAATCCCGCCGGAGACGGGCCTCGAGCGCCTCGGCGACCTCCTTCGGCACCAGGTCGTCGAGCGGCCCGCCGAAGGTGGCCATCTCCTTGACGCCGGTGGAGCGCACGAAGCTGTACTCGGCGGCGGCGAAGATGTAGACGGACTCGATGTCCGGCGCCGCCTTGCGGTTCAGCTGGTTCATCTCGAACTCGTACTCGAAGTCCGAGATCGCCCGCAGGCCCTTGACGATCGCGGTGGCGCCGTGGGAGCGGGCGAAGTCGACGAGCAGGTTCGTGAAGATCTCGACGGTGACGTTCTCCAGGCCCATGTCGGCCACGGCGCGCTCGATGAACCCCTTGCGCTCCTGCGCGGTGAACATCGGCGGCTGCTTGCGGATCGCCTGGCCGACGACGCCGACGACCACGCGGTCGAAGACGCGCGACGCCCTGGCGATGACGTCCAGGTGCCCGTTCGTGACCGGGTCGTAAGTACCCGGGCAGATCGCAACTCGTTCGTTCTGATCGCTCATCGGCTCGGCCATCCCTCGCGGAAGCGCAGTTCAACTGGGTCGATGTGACCGGAGATCACGACATCCTCCAGATCCTCAGGAGCGCGTCGCCGTAACGGCGCTCGCGCTCGAGCTCCAAGCTGAGGTCGATCGCCTCGCGGACAGCGCTCTCGACGACGATGCGGCCGCCGGGAGCGAGCCAGGCGGGAGCGAGATTTCGCAGATCGGCCTCAAGACGCCGCGCGAGTCTATAGGGCGGATCGCACAGGATCAGCGGGTAGGGCGCGTCGGGCTCGCCGCGCAGAAAGGCGATCGCGTCCGCCCTCACCACCCGCGCCCGGTCTGCCAGGCCGAGCTCCTCGATGTTCTCGCGCGCCCAGCGGGGCTGCGTGTCGACGAGCACCGCCTCGGCGGCGCCGCGCGAGAGCGCCTCGATCGCGAGCGCGCCGGTGCCAGCGAACAGGTCGAGGACGCGCATGCCGCTCACGTCGCCCAGCATCGAGAACAGCGCCTCGCGCGCGCGGTCCGACGTGGGCCGGACCGCGCCGCCCGCGGGGGCGCGCAGCCGCCTGCCCTTGAGCTCCCCCGCGACGACCCTCAAGCGATGATCCCCCGCTCGCGCTCGTCCCCGAAGCGCTCGCGCGCCGCGTCGAGCAGCGGCTGCAGCTCGGGGGCCTCGAAGGAGCCGTGCTCGGCGAGCAGCGCACGGACCTCGCGGCGGGCGGCGACGAGCAGCTCGCCGTCCTCGGGGAGCTGGGCGGCGTGGAACTCCGGCAGGCCGTGCTGCCGGGTGCCGAGGATCTCGCCCTCGCCGCGGATCGTGAGGTCGATCTCGGCGAGCTTGAAGCCGTCGCGCTCGGCGGCGACCGCCTCGAGCCGGCGGCGCGCGGTGTCGGAGGCCGGGTCGCCGAAGAGGATGCAGTAGGACTCGTGGGCGCCCCGGCCGACGCGCCCGCGGAGCTGGTGGAGCTGGGAGATCCCGTAGCGCTCGGCGCCCTCGATCACCATCACGGTCGCGTTGGGAACGTCGATCCCGACCTCGATCACCGTGGTCGCGACGAGTACGTGCGCGGCGCCGCTGGCGAAGCGCTCCATGACCGCGGCCTTCTCGCGGGCGGGCATCTGGCCGTGGAGCAGGGCCACCTCGAAGTCGGCGAACTCGCCGCTTGCGAGGCGCTCGGCCTCGTCGGCGGCGGCCTTGGCCTCGAGCTTCTCCGAGCCCTCGACGAGCGGGCAGACGAAGTAGGCCTGGTGGCCCTCGCGCAGGCGCTCGCGGACGAACTCGTACGCGCCTGCGCGGCGGTCCTCCCCCACCAGCCAGGTCTTCACCGGCTGGCGGCCCGCGGGCAGCTCGCGCAGGATCGTCGTGTCGAGGTCGCCGTAGGTGGTGAGCGAGAGCGTGCGCGGGATCGGCGTCGCGGTCATGTGGAGGACGTGCGGCGCCGCGGCCTCGGTCGAGCTCGTGGCGGCGGGGCCCTTCTCGTCGAGCGCCGCGCGCTGGCGGACGCCGAAGCGGTGCTGCTCGTCGACGATGCAGACCGCGAGCCGGGCGAACTCGACGTCGGGCTCGATCAGGGCGTGCGTGCCGACGACCATGGCGAGCTCGCCGGTACGCAGCTTGTCGAGCGCGTCGCGGCGCTGGGCGGCGGAAGTGGAGCTGGTGAGCAGGGTGAACGGGACCTGCTCGTTCGCGAGCAGCCGGTCGAGGGTGCGGGCGTGCTGCTCGGCCAGCGTCTCGGTGGGCGCCATGAGCGCGGCCTGGTAGCCGCCCTCGATCGCGCGCAGCATGGCGTAGAGCGCGACGACGGTCTTGCCGCTGCCCACCTCCCCCATCAGCAGGCGCTGCATGGCGCGGCCGGAGGCGAGGTCGGCGTCGATCTCGGCGAACGCGTTGCGCTGGCCCTCGGTGGGCTCGAACGGCAGCGACTCGAGCCAGCGCGCGGTGAGCTCGCCCGGCGGGTCGAACGGGATGCCGCGGCGCGCCTCGTCGCGGGCGCGGCGCCGCACGGCGAGCGCGACCTGGTGCAGGGCGAGCTCCTGCAGGGCGAGCCGCCGGCGGGCGGCCTCGGCGGCGCCCATCGTCTTCGGGAAGTGCACGGCCCTGAGCGCGTCGGCCGCGAGCGGCAGGCGCAGGCGGGCGCGCACCGAGGCGGGCAGCGGCTCGTGCGCGTCGCGGGCGTTGGCGACCGCCTGCCAGGCCCACTCGCGGATGCGCTCGGCGCGCAGGCCCTCGACGGTCGAGTGCACGGGAACGATCCCGGTCGTGTGGATGCCCGCGCCGCCGCTGCCGTCGCCGACGATCTCGTGCGCGGAGACGCGGAAGCCGGAGCGGTCGAGCCTGCCGCTCAGCAGCATGCGCGTGCCGGGCCGCAGCCGCTCGGCGAGCCACGCCTGGTTGAACCACACCGCCTTGAAGCTGCCGCTGCCGTCGGTGACCGTCGCCTCGACGATCTTCAGGTTCCGCCTGCGCGTGGGCCGCACGCGCGCCGAGCGCACCTCGACCGACACCGTCGCCTCCTCCCCGATCCGCAGGTCGGCCGCGCGCGTGACGCGGGTGCGGTCGCGGTAGCCGTGCGGCAGGTGCCACAGCAGGTCGCCGACCGTGTTCAGCCCCGCCTTCGCCGCGAGCTTCGAGAGCTTGGGCCCCGCGCCCCGCAGCGACGTGATCGGCCGCCCAAGCCGCGCGGGCCGCGGCAGCGACCGCAGCGGCGCGGCGAGCAGCTCCTCGCGCGTCTGCGGCGCACCGGTGCCGAGCGCACGCGGCGGCTCGACGTCGGCTGAAACGGCGGTCGTCTGCGGCATCGCAACCTGAGGCTACGCCGCCGCGCGGACCCCCACGCCCGGCACCGCGGAGCGAGCGCCGAGCGCCGAGAAGAGCGATGCGCGGGCGCCGGCCCGATCGAGCCGCAGCGCCAGCCCGATCGAGCCGCAGCGCCGGCCCGAGTGAGGCGGATTTGTTCGACATAGCCGCACATATCCGCCTCACCTCGGGATGTGAGGCGGATTCGTACGACATAGGCGAACAAATCCGCCTCACTTGGAGTGGCGCGGCGGTCGGGGCCCGTCGCGAGTGCGACTTAGTGTGGGATCAACCGTCGGAAGGTTGAGGTCGCGGTGGTGGGCTACTGCGCCGCCAGCAGCCAGTACCAGTGCTGCTGGCCGCCCTCGTAGGTCTCGACCTCGGTGCCGTCGGGCAGCGGGAGGTCGAGCTCCTCCAGCGGGATCGGCGGGTTCGCGCCCGCGATCACGGTGAGGATCTCGGCGCCCTCGGCGAGGCGCTGGACCGTGGCGTCGAGCGTCGCGCGCAGCTCGCCCCAGGCGACCACCTCGTCGCCCTCGAAGCCGACCGTCTCGCCGCGCTCGAACCGCCCCTCCACGTCGTCCTTGGCGGCCGGCGCGACGCCGCCCACGCGGGTGTCGGCCAGGACCTCCTCGATACGCGCGGCGTTCACCTCGGCGCTGTCGTCCGGGTCGAACTCGACCAGCGCGACGAGCGCACCCTGCTGGGTCTGGCAGGGGACGACGATCACGGTCTTGTCGCTGAGGCGCGCGGCCTCCTCGGCGGCCATCAGGACGTTCTTGGAGTTCGGAAGCAGGACGATCTCGTCGGCGGGCGCGGCCTCGATCCCCTTCAGCAGGTCGTTGGTCGAGGGGTTGAGCGTCGGCCCGCCGTCGACGACCTGCACGCCTAGCTCCTCGAACAGCCTGCGGATCCCCTCCCCGCCCGCCACGGCGACCGCCTTCGAACGGGTCCGGGCAAGCCGCGCGGCGCGCTCGGCCTCCTGCTCGTGCATGTCGGCGATGTCCTCGCGCTCGATCGCGCCGAACTCCCGCAGCACCGCCTTCACCGCCTCGATGTCGTCGGTGTGCACGTGCGCCTTGAGCGTCGCGTCGTCGCCCACGACGAGCACCGAGTCGCCCAGCTCCTCCAGGCGCGGCACGACCGCCCTCGCGTCCAGGTTCTCGCCGATCAGGATGAAGTTCGCGCAGTACTTGAAGCGCGACTCGGTGTGGTGCACGTCGCGCACGCGCGTGGGCTCGTAGCGCGGCAGCTCCGGGAGGTCCGCCTCCTCCCCCACCAGCGCCGCCAGCGCGCCGCGGAGGATGACGACGAGCCCGAGCGCGCCGGCGTCGACCACGCCCGCCTCGGCGAGCACGTCGAGCTGCTCGGGCGAGTGGCGCACCGCGCGCTCGCCTGCGAACAGCGCCGCGGCGAGGATCTCGGCGAGCAGCGCGTTCTGCTCCTCCTCGCTCGCGTCCGGCTCGAGCTTGCGCTGCGCGAGCTCCGCGCGCCGCTCCCGCACGGCCTCCGCCATGTCGCGGATCACCGTGAGCATCGTGCCCTCCGCCGGCTCGCGCACCGCCGCCCACGCCGCGTCGCTCGCGTTGGAGAGCGCCTCCTCGATCAGCTCCGGGTCGATCAGCGTGCCCGGCGGGGTCGCCAGCTTCTCCGCCGCGCCGCGGATGATCTGGCTCAGGATCACGCCGGAGTTCCCGCGCGCGCCCATCAGCGCCGCGCGCGCGACCGCCCGCACGATCTCCGGGCGCGACGGGTCGCCGTCCGCGCTCTCGCGCTGCAGCCGGTCGAGCTCGTCGATCACGTGGCGCAGCGTGAGCGCCATGTTGTCGCCCGTGTCGCCATCGGCGACCGGGAAGACGTTGAGGTCGTTGATCTCCTGCCTGCGCGTCTCAAGGTGCGCGTAGGCCACGGAGACGACGCTCTTAAAGCGCTCTACGGACGGATCGGCCACGGGCGGTTGACGAGGATATTGCGCGCGTACGGGGCGGTGGGAGTCATTCGCCGGACAACCAGACGTGCTCGAAGTGGACCGTCCCGCCCTCGATCCGGGCGATCCCGAACGAGCGGCGCGGCGCGCGGCGGCGCTCGGTGGGGCTGCCCGGGTTGAAGATGTGGAAGCCGCCGGCCTCCTCGTGCAGCGGCATGTGCGAGTGGCCGAAGATCACCGCGTCAGCGTCCGGGAAGAGCGCCCGCATCCGCTCCAGGCGCCCGCGCGCAGGCCCGGAGTCGTGGACGAGGCCGAACCGCACCCCGCCCGCCTCGAACTCCGCGCGCTCG
>ERZ777003.1306-NODE-1306-length-38673-cov-12.241183_pt1 | contig 38673 bp, 34 predicted proteins | sample MGYA00374956_ERZ777003 | MGnify/ENA primary metagenome ERZ777003 (study PRJEB29302, sample SAMN06268252) | bioreactor metagenome | isolation source: Joint BioEnergy Institute, California, USA | place: USA:Joint BioEnergy Institute, California, USA | collected... | reverse complement strand
GAGCATCCGCCCGAGCTTCTCGCCGCCCCAGACGCGCAGGACCTCGTCCTCGGTGCCCGCGAGCGCCACGACGTCGGTGACGCGCGGGCGGCCCTCGGTGAGCGTGCCGGTCTTGTCGAACGCGACCGTCCTGACGCCGCCGATCGCCTCGAGGACGGCGCCGCCCTTCACCAGCAGCCCGCGGCGCGCGCCGGCGCTGATGCCGGAGGTGACGGCCGCCGGCACCGACAGCACGAGCGCGCACGGGCAGGCGATGAGCAGCAGCGCCAGGGCGCGGTAGACCCAGCTCTCCCAGGCGGCCCCGAGGAGCAGCGGCGGCGCCACGGCGACGAGGGCCGCGACGAGCATCGCGGCCGGCGTGTAGACGCGGCTGAACCGGTCGATGAACCGGGCCACGGGCGCCTTCGAGGCCTCGGCCTCCGCGACCAGGTGCGCGATGCGTGCGACCGTGCTCTCGCCGGCGGGCGCGTCGACGCGCACCGATAGCGCCGCGTCCGTGGCGATGCTGCCCGCGAACACGCGGTCTCCCGGGCCCTTCGCGGCGGGGACGCTCTCGCCGGTGACCGGCGACTCGTCCACGCCCGCCGTGCCGGCGACGACGGTGCCGTCGGCGGGCACGCGCGATCCCGGCAGCACCCGGACCAGGTCGCCGGGCCGCAGCGCCTCGACGGGCACCTCGCGCGTCCCGGCGCCGTCCAGCAGCAGCGCGGTCTTGGGCGCGAGCGCGGCCAGCGCCCTGATGCCGGCGCGGGCGCGGCCGGCGGCGACGCCCTCGAGGAGCTCGCCGACGGCGAAGAGGAACACGACGACCGCGCCCTCGGCCGCCTCGCCGATGCCCACGGCCCCCAGCGCGGCCAGCGAGACGAGGGTGGAGATGGTGAACGGCTCGCCCAGGCGGGCGCTCGTCCAGGCCTTGCGGGCGAGCGGAGCGACGCCCAGGAGCGTCGCGGCGGCGAAGCCCCAGCGACCCAGGGGTGGGAACGCGAGGGAGAGGAGCGCGCTCAGGGCCAGGAGCGCGCCGGTGGCGATGACGTACCGGCCCTTGGAGGTGCGGTGCCAGGGGTCCGGCGCCTGCTCGTCCCGGCCCGCGTCGGTAGAGGGCTGCGCCGCGGAGGCGGCGCCGGCGGTCGGCCCGGCCTGGCCGCGCGGCGGGTAGCCGAGGTACGCGAGGCGCCTCTCGACGTCGGCGAGCGAGACGAGCGACTCGTCGAGCCTGAGGCGCAGGCGTCGGGTCGCGAAGCTGACGCTCACCTCGCTCACGCCCTCGACGCGGCTCAGCGCGGCCTCTACCTTGCGCGCGCAGTCGGCGCAGTCCATGTCGGGGACGTAGAGCTCGTGGGAGGCACCCACGGGCGTGGGGCGAGCGAGCGCCACGGGGTCACTCTAGCGGAACGCTTCGGGGCGACCGTCCCTCAGGGACGGCCGCCCCGAACGTCGCGTCCTCGCCTAGCGGCTCAGGAACCGGTGCTGAGGCACTTGGCCCAGGCGGTGAAGCCGATCGGGACGGTCGAGCGGGCGATCTCGATGCGCGTCTCGCGCTCGCTCGTCGGCCTCATGCTGAGCGTGCCCAAGTACACCCAGTCGTCGTATCCCCCGTCGAGCATCACGTCCGTCTGGATAGTGCCTTCCGGGCAGGCGATCGTGAAGACGTCGGTCTCGTTCAGCCCGCCGGCGGGCATCGTGAACTCCTCGTAGACGATCGACATGGTGACCTCTCCGCCGCTGCCGGGAGGCCCCTCCGGGCCCGGGTCGCCCGCGGGCCCTCTCAGGTCGACGTACTGGAACTCGTCGTCGGTGCCCGCGACGCGCACGCCGAGCCGCTCGACGTCCTCCATCGTGAGGTTCGTCAGCCCGATGGTGGCGTTGATGTGGCCCAGCAGGAGCTGGAAGTTGGCGTTGACCTCGTCGGCCTTGATCGGGGTCCCGGGCCTGAACACGAAGAGCTCGGGGTTGGTCTGCGCGAGCGCGGTGGGGGCCGCGAGCGCGAGGATGGCGAGGAGGATACGGGGTCGCAAGCGGGTCTTCTCCTTAGGGTTGGTCCGCGGGGCGCGCCCGCCGCGGGACGGCGGCGCAACGGGGGTGTGGGGCGTCATCGGGGGTACGCCCCCGAGGTGCGGATGACGTACTGGACGGGCTCGCCGTTCGTTCCCAGTTGCTCTCGTCCCAGGTGCTGGCGTCCCACGTGGCGACGCGCGGCTTCACGACCTGGCCTCCGGTCGTGCTCGGGTCCTGGCAGGCCGCGAGCGCGACCGTCGCGGCGACCAGCAGGACGAAGGCGCGGACGCGCCTCACCGCAGTTCCAGCTCCCCCGATCACCGGCTCGGGACGCCCGGGCACGCGCAGCCTCGGGGCGTGGAGGCGCGGCGTCCGTCGTGCCGGTGAGCCCGCCCACGCACGGCTCGCGGCAGGCGATAGTTACGTCCATGAGCCTGTTCGAACGCGTGGGCCATCACCTCACCGGCATCGAGAAGCTGAGGCGGTTCCTGGCCGAGGGCCTGCGTCCGCCCATGGCCGAGCTGCTCGACCTCCGACTGATCGAGGCCGAGGAGGGGCAGGTGGCCTTCGAGGCGACGCCCAGCGAGCGGCACTACAACCCGATGGGCGGCGTGCACGGCGGCTACGCGGCCACGCTGCTCGACTTCTCGTGCGGCTACGCGACGATCTCGCGGCTGCCCGCGAACGCCTCGTTCTCGACCCTCGAGCTGAAGGTCTCCTACCACCGCCCGATGTCCGCCGACACGGGGAAGGTGAGGGTCGAGGGCAAGGTCGTCTCGATGGGCCGGCGCGTGGCCTTCGTGGAGGGGCGCGTGCTCGACTCCCAGGGGCGCCTGCTCGCGTCCGCCACCTCCACCTGCCTCATAGACCAGCTCTAGCCCGGCCCGTGGCCGAGGGGCGAGGGCCGGCGCCCGGGCGCCGGCGGCTATCGCCGGTGGGGTTCCCGCGCCGCGGGGCGCCGGCGCTTAAGTCCCAGCGCTCAGGCGCCGAGGGTCTCCAGCAGCGCGCCCACGCCCTCGCGGGCGAGCCTGACCTGGGCGGAGCGGCCCGCCAGGTCGAGGGCGGGCCGCTCGAGCACCGCGACCAGCAGCTCGGCGTCGTCGACCGGGGCGGCGAACGCGGGGGCGCCCAGGAGCGCGGCGAAGCCGGCGACCTTCGGGTCGTAGGCGAGCGCCGCGAAGCCCACGCCGGCGGCGGCCGCCAGCACGCAGCCGTGCAGGCGCGCCGAGACGACGAAGCTAGCGCGCGGCAGCGCCGCGATGAGCTCCTCGGGGGTACGGGCCCTCCACGCCTGCAGAGAGGGCGCGGCGCGGCGCAGGCCCTCGACCTCGGCGTCGTCGTGACCCGCGTGTAGGGCCACGGCCGCCACGGGGACGTCGGCGGCCGCCAGCGACCGCGCCAGGCGGGCGAGCGCGAGGTTGTAGGCCGGGTGGCCGGCGCGCGGCACGAGCAGGACCGGCCCGTCCGGGTCGGGGCCGGCCGGCTCCTCCGGAGCGAGGAGCAGCGCGGCGTCCGCCGTGAGGCGGTCGTCGAGGCCGAGCTCGCGCGCGAGGTCGCGCGACCGCTCGTCGCGCCAGAACGCCGGCACCCCGCGCAGCGCCCGCGCGACGCGCTCGCGGCCCGCGGCCGAGAGCGGCCCCAGCGACTGGCCGTACACGGCCACGCGCCTGCCGAGGAGCCGGGCCGTACGCAGCACGGCCAGGTAGTACGTGAGGCTGCGGGCGCTGGTCGCGTCCTGCAGGAGACCGCCGCCGCCCGAGACCACCGCGTCGGCGCGTAGCAGCGCGCCGATCAGCCCGCGCGTGCGGTGCGCGGCGGCGACGCCGTGGTGTGCCGCGGTGCCCGCCGGGTCGGCCGAGAGGACGGTGACCTGGTGGCCGCGGCGGGTCAGCTCGCGGGAGAGGCCGGCGAGGATCGCCTCGTCGCCGAGGTTCGCGAAGCCGTAGTAGCCGGAGATGAGCAGCCGCACCCGGTGGTCAGCCGACCCGCCCCTCGGGAGCCTCCGGCGCCGTCGCGGTGCGTGCCCCTGCGGCGGCGCCGGGGTGCGCGGCCGCGCCGGCCCGACCTTGGCCGGGAGCGCCCGCGGCGCCGGAGTCGGGCGCGGCCAGCCAGGTGCCGAGCGCGCGGGTCAGCCAGCGCGCGACCGCCAGCGCCGCCAGGCCCACGACGAGCCCGATCGCCAGCGCGGCGGCCGTGCGCTCGAGCGAGACGAGCACCGGCGTGTGGTAGTGGCTGAACGAGTTGAGCACGCTGGCCTGGGCCACGACGCCGCCGGTGAGGAGCAGCCACCGCAGCCACGCCGGCCACGCGGCCATGCCCAGGCCGAGCACCGCCATCGGGTGGCCGATCAGCTCCTTGAACCGGGGCCTCGCGAAGTACTCGCCCAGCAGCGCGCGGAACGAGAGCTCGAGCTGGCTCACCCCGATCACCGGGTCGTTGCCGCGCCGCAGCAGCACCAGCGCGATGGCCGCGACGGCCACGAGCCCGATGGCCAGGTGCCAGACCTTGATCGACGCGTCCCAGGTGTCGCGCACCCAGTCGCGCAGCGGGCGCCGGCGCAGGGCGCAGGCGGCGAAGAACAGCGCCGGCGGCACCACCAGCGTGGCGCCCACGCCCGCGAACGGCTGGATCGCCAGCACCGTCGCGCGCTCGCTGCCCACGGCCACGAGCAGCGCCGCGCCGGCGAGGCTGACTAGCGTCGCCGGCAGGAGGTCGAGGACCCGCCGCTGCCACAGGAGCAGGCCCAGGACGGGGAAGACCAGCGCGGCCGTGAGCGCCAGCGCGCCCCAGTCGAGGCCGGCGGCCAGCACGCCGAGCGCCAGCACCGCCGCGGCGGCCAGCCAGCCCCATGGCGCGGGCATGCTCAGCGCCAGCAGGGCGAGGCCCGCCAGGACCCCGACGGCGGAGAGGGTGCGCAGCACGCGGTTCGTCTCGAAGGTGGTGTCCAGCGTCGTGAGCGGGCCGACGCGGTAGCCCTCCGACTCGAGGGCGGTCACGAGCCCGGAGACCATCGCCTCGGTGTTCTCGATCGGGTCGCCGAGCTCCGTCGTCGTCCACGGCCGCAGGTAGAGGAGCCGCACGTTCCGTTCGGACACCGCGAGCATGTACTTGTCGACGATGTCGCCCGGCCGCAGGCGGCGGTTCACGTAGTCCTGGTTGAACGACAGGAGGCGCACCGTCGGCACGCGGCCGGAGATGCGGTTCATGCCGTCCTGGGGCGTGCCCTCGATGATCGCCGTGAGGAACTCCTGCGAGGCGTCGATGACGGGCTGGGCGCCGTCCTCGTCGGGCCCGAACGGGTGGCCCGCGACCTGCGTGCCGGCGTAGACGAGGTAGCGCGCCTGCGACGGGAAGTCGGAGCCCGGGTCGAGGAGGCGGAAGGGCGCGTTGCGCGGGCGGTAGGCGATGTCGAAGCCGGCGGCCTCCCAGCGCTCGAGCTCGGCCATGTCGGGGCCGGCGGGCAGCGTCTGGCGCACGTCGCCGGGCCACCAGTACCAGGTGCGCCCGGCGTACTCGAAGGGCGCGGCGGCGGGCACGTTCTTCGCGATGAGGCCGTCGATCGCGCCGGGCACCAGCTCCGTCACCACGGTCGCGTCGCCGGGCACCGGCGGGACCTCCTCGCCCCTGGCGGCGGCCTGCGCGCGCAGCTCGTAGCCCATCAGCGCCGCCACGTAGCCCTTGTTCGCCAGCGACTCGATGTTGTCCTCGTAGACGGCGATGCCGGTGAGGCCGAGCTCGCGGTAGCGCTGCGCCAGCTCGAAGCTGGAGACGCCGATCAGCGCGGCCTGGTCGGCCAGCGCCTGCTCGTCCATCACGACGGCGACCTCGACCCTCGTGCCCTCGGACGCGACGCGCCTGGCCACCAGCGCCAGCGCCGGCGCCAGTGACAGGAGCAGCACGACCCACAGGACCCTTCTCACCGACGCCTCCCTCATGCCGTCCGACGGTCCTCGGCGGCGCGCACGAGCCCGCGGCCCTCGCGCGCCCGGGCGATGCAGGCCTTCACGTGGTTCACGAGCACCTCGATGGCGACGTGGTTGCGCCCGCCCTCAGGCACGATCAGGTCGGCGTACTGCTTCGTGGGCTGGACGTAGAGGTCGTGCATCGGCTTGACCGTGCTGCGGTACTGGTCGATCACGCTCTGGGCGCTGCGCCCGCGCTCGGAGACGTCGCGCTCGAGGCGGCGGATGAAGCGCTCGTCGGGCGGCGCGTCGACGAACACCTTGAGGTCGAGGCGGCGCCGCACCTCCGGCTCGTGGAGCACGAGGATGCCCTCGACCACGACGACCGGCGCCGGCTCGAGCCGCAGCGTCTCGGGTCGCCTGTCGGAGGCCTCGAAGTCGTAGATCGGCCTCTCCACGGGCTCGCCCGCGATCAGCCTGTCCAGGTGCTCGACCAGGTGGGGCGTGTCGAACGCGCCGGGCTCGTCCCAGTTGATCGCCTTCTGGCCGGCGAAGTACGGGTCGCTGGCGCGGCGGTAGTAGACGTCCTGCGGCAGCACCAGGACCTGCCCGGGCGCCGCGGCGGCCATCGCCGCCGCGACCGTCGACTTGCCCGAGCCCGTGCCGCCCGCGACGCCGATCACGTACGGCCGCGTCGCCGACCCGGCTGCGCTCACGCGACCGTGGCGGCCTCCTCGACCGCGTGCCTGACCGCGGCCTCGATGAAGCCGGTGAACGGGGGAGACGGGCGCATGAGCCGGGACTTGAACTCGGGGTGGCTCTGCACGCCGAGGAAGAACGGGTGGCCGGTCAGCTCGATGGCCTCGACGAGCCCCTCGCCCCGGCCCGCCATCCCGGGCGTGACGCCGGAGACGACCATGCCGGCGGCCTTGAGGCGCTCGACGTAGTCGGGGTTCACCTCGTAGCGGTGGCGGTGCCGCTCGTGCACCGTGCCGCCCTGGCCCTGGGGCAGGCGGTAGACGCGCTCGAGCAGCGTGTCCGGGAGCACGCGCATCGGCCACGAGCCCAGGCGCATCGTGCCGCCCATGCCCTCGACCTCGAGCTGCTCGGGCATCAGGTCGATGACCGGGTGCGGCGTGTAGGGGTCGAACTCGGTGGAGTTCGCGCCCTCGAGGCCGGCGACGTCGCGGGCGAACTCGATGACCGCGACCTGCATGCCGAGGCAGATGCCGAGGTAGGGCACGCGGCGCTCGCGCGCGATCCGCGCCGCCGCGACCTTGCCCTCGATGCCGCGCACGCCGAAGCCGCCGGGCACGAGGATGCCGTGGTAGCCCTCCAGCGAGGGCGGGGCGTCGGTCATGAGGCTCTCGGCGTCCACCCACTCGACCTCGACTGCCGCGCGGTTCGCGATCCCCGCGTGCTTCAGGGCCTCGAGGAGGCTCAGGTAGGCGTCGGGCATCGCCACGTACTTGCCGACCACGGCGATCCTCACGCTGCGCTCCGGCCGCCTGAGGACCCTCACGGCCTCCTGCCACACGCGCAGCTCCGGCGTGACCGGCTCGAGGTGCAGCTTGCGCTCGATGAACCGGCCCACGCCCTGCTGCTCGAGCATCTCCGGGACGGCGTAGACGAAGTCGGCGTCGTACGAGTTGAAGACGGCGTCGGGCTCGACGTTCGCGAACAGGGCGATCTTCTGGAGCTGCTCGAGCGGCACCGCGGCCTGCGAGCGGAGGATCAGCGCGTCGGGCTGGATGCCCACGCCCCGCAGGGTGGCCACCGAGTGCTGCGTGGGCTTCGTCTTGAACTCCTCGCTGGTGCCCAGGAACGGCACGAGCGTCACGTGGAAGTAGAGCGTGTTCTCGCGCCCGGCGTCGAAGCGGAACTGCCTGATCGCCTCGAGGAACGGCAGCGACTCGATGTCGCCCACGGTGCCGCCGACCTCGACCAGGACGATCTCGGCGTCGGCGGCCTTGCCGGCGGCGCGGATGCGCTCCTTGATCTCGTCGGTGACGTGGGGGATGACCTGGACCGTGTGCGAGAGGTACGCGCCGCGGCGCTCCTTCTCGATGACGCTCAGGTAGACCTGGCCCGTCGTGACGTTGTTCGCGCGGCTCAGGTCGACGTCGAGGAAGCGCTCGTAGGTGCCGATGTCGAGGTCGGTCTCGGCGCCGTCGTCCGTGACGAAGACCTCGCCGTGCTCGTACGGGCGCATCGTGCCGGCGTCGACGTTGATGTACGGGTCGATCTTGACGGCCGTGACCGAGTACCCCCGCGCCCGCAGGAGGGCCCCGATGCTCGAGGTGGCGATGCCCTTACCGAGGCTCGAGACCACCCCCCCGGTGATGAAGATGTACTTCCGGTCCATGGCCAGACCACCTTCCCGGGACTGCATCGTAGCACCCGGCCGTGGCGGCCCAGTTCCCGGGCGGGAGCGGGAGGCGGGGTCCGCCCCCGGGCCGATGGTGCACCGTGGTACAGTCAGCGAGCCCGCGGGACGGCGAGCAGCCGGCCGCGCGCTGGGGGCAGCGCTCATCGGAGGGTCTCCGACCGCGAAGTGACACCAGAGGACACCGAAGGGAACCAGACCGCCCCCGCGGAGGGCGTCGAGCGCCGCGGCGGCACGGACCGTCGGGCGGTGCCCACGTCCGGCAGGCGCAGGCGCGGCATCCTGTTCGTGATGACCGGCGCCTCCGGCGTCGGCAAGGACTCGATAAGGCGCGTCGCCCTGCCGCAGATCGACGACATCTACTACTCGGTCTCGGCGACGACCCGCGCGCAGCGCCCCGGCGAGGTCGACGGCCAGAACTACCACTTCCTCACGCGCGAGCGCTTCGAGGAGCTCCTGGAGAACGACGGGCTGCTCGAGTACGCGGAGTACGTCGGCGACCTCTACGGCACCCCGAAGGCGCCCGTCGAGGAGGCGTTGTCGCAGGGCCGCGACGTGCTCCTCGAGCTCGAGCTCGTCGGCGCCCGCAAGGTCAAGGCGCGCGTGCCGGAGGCGGTGATGGTGTTCATCGCGCCGCCGTCGATGAGCGAGCTCGAGAGGCGCCTGCGGGGCCGGGGCACGGACACCGAGGAGAAGATCCAGAAGCGCCTCGCGCGCGCCCGCGAGGAGATCCGGGCGATGCGCGAGTTCGACTACGTGGTCGTCAACGACGACCTCTACAGCGCCGCCCTCGACTTCGTGAGCATCATCCGCGCCGAGCGCGCCCGGGCGCACCGCATCACCGACGCCGACATCGAGCGCACCCTGGCGGGTTGACGACCGGCACCTTCCGGCCGGCACGGGGCGTGCTTCGTCGCGCCCTGGCGAACGCCGGCTCAGGCGCCGCGCCGCGGGCGACAGCAGCGCCGCGGCGCTGTGCTACCATCCCAAGGTTGCAAGGAGGCCACGCGTGGCTCAGGAAGGTTACGACAAGCTGCTCGGGCTGACGGACTCGCGGTACCGGCTCTCGGTCATCGTCGCGAAGCGCGCCGCGCAGCTCAAGTTCGGCGTGCCGACCGTCCTCGACCCCGAGGACGTGCCGAAGAACGAGAACACGGTGTCGCTGGCCATGAAGGAGCTGCTGCTCTCCGACGAGCTGCGCTGGGGCGACGACGGGTCGCTCCCCTCGCTCGACGATGTGCGGCGTACCGTGGAGCCGGTGAAGCCGGAGACGCCGCAGACGTTCAGCAGCCCGTTCGACGACGACGAGGACTGAACGGGTCCGTAGCGCAGCGCAGCAGTGAGGGCCCGCGGCGAGCGGGCCCTTCTCGCTCGGGCGTCACTCCTCCCCGCTGACCGCGGGCGCCTCGCCGGCAGGGTCGCTCTCGGCGGCTTCGCCGCCCTCCGGCCGCCGATCGCCTGTCGCGCCGGGCCGCGAGGCCGCCCAAGCGAAGCATGATGCGCATATACTGCATAATCATGCCGAGCAAGGAGTACAGGCAGCGACTGATCGCCGAGCTGGTGGAGAACGAGTTCCTCTCCACCCAGGCGCAGATCGCGGAGAAGCTGGCCGAGCGGGGCATACGCGTGACGCAGGCCACGATCAGCCGCGACGTCACCGAGATGCGCCTCGTGCGCGTGCCCGCCGGCAAGGGTCAGCACCGCTACCGCGTCACGCCACTCACGGGGCAGGAGGACGTCGAGGCGGAGCTGCGGCAGCGCTTCAAGCTCTTCGTGCGCGACCTCGACCGCGGCGAGAACATCATCGCCGTGAAGGTCGACGAGGGGCACGCCTCGGGGGTCGCCTACGTGATCGACAAGCTCGAGCGGGACGACATCGTGGGGACGCTCGCCGGCCAGGACACGATCCTCGTGGTGGCGCGCTCGGCCGACGCGGCCCAGGCGCTGATGGAGGAGTTCGAGGCCCTGCTGGAGTGAGCGCGGCCGCTCGGGCGTCCGCGGAGCGACCGGCCGGGCGTTGCGTGCTGCGCCCGTCCCGAACGCGCACCAGGCGGGCATCGACACGCCCTCGGCGCCCGCCTCATGGGTTCCTGGGGCCCCTGTGACCCCGTGCTAGCCTCTGTGCCAACCGAGTGGAGGCGAGCATGTTCCCAGGACACCAACACGTCCGCAGCGAGACCTCGGCGCCGGCGCGCCAGACGCGCCCAGGCGCGCGCTTCCTGGCCGCGACACTAGCCGCGCTGGCCCTGGCAGGGGCCGCGTTCGCGCAGGTACCCACGGTCCTCGTCCACCAGTTCGACAGCCAGGACGTGCTCCTCGGCACCGCCTTGGCCGCCGAGGTCGCGGACGCCCTCGACGGGTCGGCGGTCGTGATCGGCCCCGAGGTGGCGCCGGCGGCGGTGCCGCCCCTGGTCGTGGAGGGCGGCTTCATCAACCCCGCCCGCGTCGTCGAGCCCACGGTCATGTACGGTCCGGCGGGCGCCGACCTCCTGCTGGGCACCACCGGCGTCGACGTCGTGGTCACCGGTTACCTGGAGGAACGCGACGACCGGCTCAGCCTGTTCGTCACCGTCGCCCACGAGGACCGCCTCCACACGGGCGAGCTAACGACCGACCCAGCCCGACCCGAGCGCCTGGTGCTGCTCGCCGCCGCCCTGGTGGGCCACGTCCTCGACGGCCTCTACCCGGACGGCGCCCCCCACTACGCGCGGCCGGAGAGCCTGCCGACCCTGACGGGCGGCTTCACCGGCCCGTACGGGGACTACGTGCGCGCGGTCGCCCTCGCCGGCTCCGGCCTGCGCGACGACGCGCTCGAGGCCCTCCGTGCCGCGGTCGGTCAGGAGGGCGTGCCCGAACGTGCGGCCGAGCTGCTCGCCGACCTGGAGGCCGTGATCGCGGCCGACGAGGCGCCGCCGGCGGACGCGGCGTCGGCGGCGCGGCGCGCGTACTTCACGCTGCAGGGCCCGACGAGCGACGTCTCGCTCTCGTCGGCGGCGTTCGAGGTGATGTACGAGGCGACGGGCCTGCCTTCGGCCGCCGCGTGGCAGGGCGCGCTCGCCGCGAGCGTGAACGACCGCGCCGGCGCCGAGGAGGCGTACGGCCGCGCCGCGGCGTACCCTTACGGGGCCGTGGCGCGCCACTCGTTCCTCCGCGCGCGCGGGCAGGAGGGCGACCCGGGGGCGGTCGCGGCGCTCATCGCCGACCCGCGGCGCGCGACGGCCGCCGCGCTGCTGGGGGCCGCGCTCACGGCCGAGCTCGAGGGCGACAGGGACACCCAGGTGCAGGCGCTCGAGGCCCTGACGCGGGCGGCGCCGTTCCTCACGTACCCGCTGGAAGCGCTGTCCTACATCTACTTCGACCGCGACGACGGCCGGTCGGCGGCGCGCGTGCTGGCCGTGGCGGTGGAGCTCGACCCGGAGTCGGACCTGTACTGGACGAACCTCGGCTGGGCGTACTACCTCGTGGGCCAGCTCGGGCCGTCCGAGGAGGCGTCGCTGCGGGCCCTCGAGCTCGACGGCACGCAGGTGGTCGCGGCCTACAACCTCGGGCTCGTGAGGACCGTCACCGGCCGGCTGGCGGAGGCCATGCCCGCCTACGAGCGGGCGGTCCGCTTCGACCCCGAGGTGAACGACGAGGCGATCGCCGACCTCGAGAACGCACTGGAGCTGTTCCCCGACGAGCCCGGCGTCGAGTTCGCGCTGGGCTTCCTGCTCGAGCTGGACGGTCGCCGGCAGGAGGCGCGCGAGGCCTACCGGCGGTTCGTGGAGCGCGCGGGCGACGACCTGGCCGGGTTCGTGGCCGAGGCGCGGTCGCGCCTCGAGGTGCTCGACCAGCCGCTGCCGCCCATGGAGATCGTCGGACCGACGCGCCTCACGCTGGGGGCGCGCGGCCCCGAGGCCGCGCCCTTCCACCCGGGCGACGAGGTCCACCCGACGTTCGAGCTGAGCACGCCTGGCGACGAGCTGCCCGCCCGCGTGCAGGTGAGGGTCGAGCTGCGGCGCGAGGGCGAGACGGGCGACCCGCTCGTGGCCTCCGAGGCCGCGATCCAGGTGCCGCCGGGCGCCGTGGGCTACGTCGTCGACAGCGTCGCCATCGCGCTCCCTAACGACCTCGCGGCGGGCGCCTACCGGATCGACGTGAGGGCCGTCGGCGGCGAGGAGCAGTCCGCCGAGACGAGCATGAACTTCGAGGTGGCCGGCGAGCCGCAGGCGCTGCGCCAGCTCCTCGGACGCAACCTGACGATGACCAGCCTGCGGTCCGGCCAGCCGCTCTACGGCGTGAGCGACCTGGGCAGGGCGGGCCAGCTCGTCGACGTGCTCATCGAGGAGCTGCGCTACGCCGCCGACGCGGCCGAGGAGGCGCTGCCCACGGTCGAGGTGGGGCGGTTCCAGGGCATGTCCGGCGGCGAGCTGTTCCGGTCGTCGACCTCTCAGGACGTCGAGGACTTCCTGGACTACGTCCTCGCCAGCGGCTCGCGCGACGTGCGCTTCGCGTTCGTCGACGCCTACGCGCAGTGGGCCTTGGACGGCGCGCCCGAGGCGCCCTGAGAGGCCGCGGTCCCGGTGCCGAGCGCCCTGGGCGGCGTCTCGTGGTCCCTGGCGCTGGGTCCGGCGAGCCTAGCCTAGCAGCCGGCCGAACACCCTGGCGCCGGCCAGGAACGTGCCCGCCGAGGCCCCGAGCGTCGCGAGCACGAACACCAGCAGCACCCGCGCGGCGCGGTTCGTCCACCAGCCCTTGAGCGTCGTGACGTCGCGGCGGAGGCGCTCGAAGTCCCCGACGTTGGGCTTGCGCACCCAGAGCTCCACGCCCGCCGCCACGAAGCCGGCGCCGAGCAGCGGGTTCAGCGTCGTGAACGGCGCCGCCACGGCCGTGGCCGCGATGGTCAGGGGGTGGGCCAGGGCCGCCAGGGTACCGAGGCCGGCCATCGTGGCGGTCACCAACGTCCAGTCGGTCAGCAGGCGCAGGCCCTCCTCGGGGCTGCGCAGGAAGCCCACCGCGAAGCCCGCGAGGACCAGCACGAGGATCGCCCAGGGCACGACCTTCGTGGCCCGGCTGGGCGGCGGCGCGGTCTCGAGCTCCCGCAGGCGGGCGCGCAGCTCCTCGCGCGACGGAGCAGCGGGCTCCGCGCGCGAAGGCACCGGTGAGCTCCCGCTGGATGGCATCGCGTCCTCGGCCGCCGTGCCGGGGCCTCCGCGGTCGCCGGCGTCGCCGTCCTCCAGCACCCGTGCGCCCGCGCGCTCCAGCGCCGCGGTGATGCCCTTCAGGTGACCGGCTCCGACGACTGCCAGCACGTCGCGGTGGCGGGGCCCGCGGTCGTCGGCCACGGCGAGGAGGAGCTTCGCGGCCATGTACTCGTCGCGCTCGGCGATCAGGGGGCCGTAGAGATCGGCGCGGCTCTCGGCGAACTCGGCGAACGTGGCCTCGAGGACGTCGCCCTCCTTGAGGCGCTCGACCTCCTCCTCGCTCACCTCCTCGTTCGAGAACGCCGAGGCGATGATGCCGGCCACGAGCGTGAGGCGGCGCCACCAGCCCACGCCGCCGTAGAGGCGCCTGAGGGTCACGCCGATGTCGCGGTCGATGAGGAGCAGGGGCAGCCCGCGCTCCCTCGCGCCGGCGACGGCCGCGCGCATCTCGGCGCCGGGCTCGATCCCGAACTTGTCGGCCAGGCGCTGCTGGAACGCGCCCAGCGCCAGGTTCACCGCCAGCACGCCGGCCTTGCCCTCGCGCAGCACCTTCATCAGGTCCGTCTTCGCGTGCGCCTGTTGGTCGGTGATCGCCGCCAGGCGGCCCGCGTCGAGCTCGATCGCGACGGCGTCGTGCCCGCCCGTCTCGATCTGGTGCCGCACGGCCTCGGCCGACGTCTTCGATACGTGCGCCGTGCCGAGCAGGGTGACGCGCGCCTCCCCGAGGGCCAGCACGACCGTCGGCTGCTCGGGTCGCGCCTGCTCGGGCGGTAGGGCGGCGTGCGCCTCGGTCATGAGGCGAGTGTACCTGCATAGAATCGCCGCATGACCCGCTCCGTGGGACAACCGGGTCGCCCGCGGGTGGAGGGGATCGGCGGGCTGTACGAGCAGGTGCGGCTGGCCCGGCTGTGGCTGCCGCTGTCCATCGTCGGGGTGGTGCTGGTGCACCAGCTCGTGGTCGTGCCGCTGCTGCCGCCGACCGGGCAGTTCTGGGCGCAGCTCCTCTTCTACTCGATACTCGGCCCCCTGGCCACCTACGTGACCCTGAACTGGATCGCCGGCGAGGCGCGGGAGAAGGAGCGCGCCCAGGTGGAGCTCGCCGAGCTCTACCGCGAGCTGCAGTCCAGCCACGCCGTGCTGGCGTCGATCCAGGGCGTGACGGAGCGCTTCGCGGCCTCGGCCAGCCTCGAGACGACGGTCCGCGCCGCCGTGGAGGGCGTCGCGGGCGTCACCGGCGCCAGCGGCGTGGCGGTCGTGCTGGGCCCGGAGGGCCTGGGCGTCACCCGCGGCCTGGGCCTCGACGACGAGCTCGAGCGCGACGCCCTGGGCCGCGACGAGGAGGCGCGTCGCCGCGCCCGCGAAGGCGACGTCGGCGTGCGGGTGGAGAGGTTGGAGAGGTCGGCGGGCGGGGTGCTCTACGCGCTCACGGCTCCCGTGGTGTGGGCTGGCGAGCCCCAGGGCTCGCTCACCGCTTACCTGCCGGCGGCGCCCGACGAGCGCAAGCTGGAGTCGTTCTCGATCGTCGCCACGCAGTTCTCCGCCGCGGCGGAGGCCACGAGGCTCCGCACGCGCGACGTGATGACGCTGGTTGAGGTAGACCGGTCTATCCGGGCCGAGGGGAACCTCGGGCGGCTGCTGATCAGCGTCCTCGACAGGATGCTGGGGTTCGTGAACGCCCCGGTGGGCGGGATCTTCCTCCACGACGGCGAGGGCGTGCTGCGGCTGGCGGCGACGGTGGGCCGCGACGCCAGCACCGGCGCCCGCGCCTGGCGCGTGGGCGAGGGGCTGGTCGGGGGCGTGGCCGCCACGCGGGAGCCGCGCATCGTCGACAGCCTCGCCACCGAGGACCACGGTCAGCAGGAGTACGGCCCGCTCCTGCAGGACGCGGGCAGCGCCCTGGCCGCACCGCTGCTGGCGGGCGAGGAGCTGCTGGGCGTGCTCGTGCTGGTACACCCCGAGGAGGGCCACTTCGACCGCTCGGTGCTGCCCTTCGTCGTGCTCGTCGCCGGGCAGGTCTCGCTGGCGATCCGCAACGCCAGCGCCTACCTGCAGTCGGAGGAGCTCGCGATCTCGGAGGAGCGCTCGCGGATCGCGCGCGAGATCCACGACGGCGTGGCGCAGATGCTGGCGTTCGCCGCCCTGAAGCTCGACCTGGTCGAGCGGCTGATGACGAAGGACCCGGCCAAGGCCGCCGCCGAGCTGGAGCAGGCCAAGGAGACCGTGCGCGAGTCGATCCGCGAGGTCAGGCGCTCGATCTTCGCGCTGCGGCCCGTCGACCTGGAGCGCTACGGCTTCGCCGAGACCGTGAGGCGCTACGCCCTCGACTTCGGGCAGCAGAACGAGGTGAAGGTCGAGGTCGAGATCGGGCCGCTGCCCGAGCTGTCGCTGAAGTCGGAGACGGTCCTGTTCCGGATCTTCCAGGAGGCGATGCACAACGTCGCCAAGCACGCCAAGGCCCAGAACGTCCAGGTGCGGCTGGGCACGACGGAGGACGGGATGGCCTTCGTCTGCGTGCGCGACGACGGCGTCGGCTTCGACGTGGACCAGGTGGCCGACCGCGTGACCAGCGCCGGCGGCCTCGGGATCAAGCAGATGCGCGAGCGGGTCGAGGCGCGCGGCGGCCGCCTCGAGATCCACGCCGCGCCCTCGCGCGGTACCGAGCTCTACGCCGCGGTGCCGGTGTGAGAAGGAGCCCGGCTGGTCGAGCCGGGCTCCCTCGGATCCTCGGCGGCCCCCCTCACGGGGCCGCTTGGCTCACTTCTTGCCCGAGCGGCGGTAGCTGTCGCCGAAGCGCTTCTGGAACTTCTCGACGCGGCCCTCGGTGTCGATGAAGCGCTGCTCGCCCGTGAAGAACGGGTGGTTGCCCGACCAGACGTCCACGTGCAGCTCGGGCTTCGTGCTGTAGGTCTCCATGACGACCTGGCCGTCACAGATGACCTTCGTCTTCACCATCTTCGGATGGATGCCTTCCTTCATGCTCGCGCTCCCTCTCGCGCCCCGCCTCAGCGCGTGGGGCGTCGTGTGGTGTGGTAGGGAAGCCTGCGGCGCTGGCTCGTGAGCCGCCGCGCGTTCCGGCCCGCGAGATGTTAGCACACCGACCGGCTTGCGGTCGGGAAGCCCGGCGACCGGGACGGCGCTCTTCGGCCCCTCGTCGAAGACCCTCGGCGCTAGGTCTGCGAAGCCGCCTTCTCCCTCACCTGCCGCTTCACGCGGGTGACGATCCCGCCCATGCCCTTCAGCCTCAGCGGCGAGATGAGCTCGGCCAGCCCCATCTCCGTGTAGAAGTCGTCGGGCGTGGCCAGGACGTCCTCCACGGTGGCGCCGTTCAGGGCCGCGTGCACCACGGACGCGAAGCCGCGCGTGGTGGGCGCCTCCTCGGGGGCGTCGAAGTAGAGGGTCACGCGGCGCTGGTCGTCCAGCTCGGCGCGGAGGAAGAGCGGCGTCACGCACTCGTGCACCTGCTCGAGCTCGCCCATGCCCTCGGGCACGGGAGGGAGCTTCTTCGCGTACTCGAGGAGCAGCGGCAGCCTCAGCTGCCTGGGGGCGGAGGCGAACTCCCGGATCACGCGCGCGATGGGCTCGGGGTAGGCGGCGTCGCTCACGGGCCCAGGCTAACCCCTGGGCGGCGGCGGGGAGGTCGCCCTGGCGGGCGCTCCGGTTATCCTCACGCGGTGGCACCGCCGCTCCCTCCCAAGCTACCCATAGGCCCTCAGGCGCGCGTCTCGGGGCAGGTGAGCGTGCCGGGGTCGAAGAGCCTCACGAACCGCGCGCTGCCCATCGCGGCGCTGGCCGAGGGCACGACCACGGTCTCCGGCGCGCTCGTCGCCGAGGACTCCGAGGTGATGCTGCGGGCGCTCGAGAAGCTCGGCGTGGCGCTGGAGGCCAGGGGAGAGACCGTCGTCGTGCACGGCGTCGGCGGGCCGCTGCCGGCGCGGAGCGCGGAGCTCGACCTCAGGCTCTCCGGCACATCCCTGCGCTTCCTCACCGCGATCCTCGCGGCTGGGCACGGCGAGTACGTCCTCGACGGCAACGCGCGCATGCGCGAGCGGCCCGTCGGCGACCTGCTCGACGCCCTGGCGCGGCTCGGCGCCGACGCGACCGGCGTGGACGGCAGGCCGCCCGTGAGGCTCCGCGCCTCGGGCCTGAGCGGCGGCACCGTCAGCGTGAGGGGGGACGTCAGCTCCCAGTTCCTCTCCGGCCTGCTGATGGCCTCGCCGCTCGCTAAGGGTCCGCTCGCGATCGAGGTCGAGGGCGAGCTGCTGTCGAAGCCGTTCGTCGACATGACCCTCGACGTGATGGCGCACTTCGGCGTGACGGCGCGGCGCGACGGCTACCGCCGGTTCGAGGTGGAGCCCTCCACGTACCGGGCGCGCGACTACCAGGTCGAGGGCGACGCGATGGCGGCCGGGTACTTCTGGGCGGCAGCCGCCGTCACCGGCGGCGCCGTGACGGTGCGGAACCTGGGGTCGGGCACGCGTCAGGGCGACGCCCGCTTCGCGGACGTGCTCGCCGCGATGGGCTGCGCGGTGGACTGGACGCCGGGCTCCGTGACGGTCGCGGGGCCGCGGCGCCTGCGCGGCGGCGAGTTCGACCTCAACGACATGCCCGACCAGGCCCAGACGCTCGCCGTGGTCGGCCTCTTCGCCGACGCGCCCGTGCACGTGGCGAACGTGGCCAACCTGCGCGTGAAGGAGACCGACCGCCTCCACGCTATGGCCGTCGAGCTGACGCGCCTGGGCGCCAAGGTCGAGGAGGGCGACGACCACCTCACCGTCTGGCCGCTCAGGGCGGGGCCGGCGGCTCCCGTGGAGCTCGAGACCTACGGCGACCACCGCATGGCGATGGCGCTGGCCGTCGCCGGCGCGCGCCTCCCGAACCTCGTGATCAAGGACCCAGCCTGCGTGAGCAAGACCTACCCGCGCTTCTTCGACGACTTCCTCGGCCTCTTGGGGGCGGGGCTATCATGACCGCCATGGACGCCGGGACCCGGCCGATCATCACCCTCGACGGTCCCGCCGCCTCCGGCAAGTCCAGCGCCGCGAAGGCCGTCGCGGCTCGGCTCGGCATCGCATACGTCTCCAGCGGCCTGCTCTACCGCGCAGTCACGCTCCTCGCGCTCCGGGAGGGCGTGCCCCTCGACGACGAGGCGGCGCTGCTGGCCATGCTCGCGCGCCACGACGTCAGGCTCGTGCCCGACGCCCAGCGCGACCGGCTCACGGTGGACGGCGAGGAGGTGGCGCACCTGCTCCACACCGACGACATCGACGCCAACGTCTCCGAGGTCGCGCGGCTGCCCGGCGTGCGCGCCTGGGTCACGGAGAGGCTGCGGGAGCTCGAAGGGCCGTTCGTGATCGACGGCCGCGACATGGGCACCGCCGTGTTCCCCGACGCGCGCTGGAAGTTCTACCTGACCGCCTCGCCCGAGGTGAGGGCCCGGCGCCGCGTCGGCGAGAGGGCCAGCGACCTCGAGGCGGTCGCCGAGGCGATCCGCCTGAGGGACGAGAAGGACGCGAAGCAGTCGGTGCCCGCGCCCGACGCGATCCACCTCGACACCGGCCCGCTGACGCTGGAGGCCGTCGTCGACTTCGTCTACTTCAAGGTCATGGCCCGCTGGCCGGAGCAGCTCAGCGCGGCCACCGCGTGATGAGCGGCCCGGTCCGGACGCGGGAGCGGCGCTTCGCCGTCCCCGCCGCCGAGCTCGCGGGCGTGGTCGTCACCAGCACGAAGCACAAGCCCGCCGCTCACCCGCTGGCGCGCGACGTCGCCGAGCGGTTCGAGGCGCTGGGCGTGCCGGTCACGCTCGACCTCACCGGCGAGGCGCCCCTGCAGCCGGCGCTCGAGCGGGCGGAGCTCGTTGTCTCCGTCGGCGGCGACGGCACGCTCCTCGCCGCCGCGCGCCGCTCGGTGGGCAGCGGCGTGCCGGTGATGGGCGTGAACCTCGGCAAGCTCGGCTTCCTCGCCGAGTTCGGCGCGGAGCAGGCGCTGGCCTACGCCTCCGGCTCGCTCGCGCCCGACTGGCCGCTGCAGGAGAAGACGATGCTGCAGGCGCGCGTCGCGGGTAGGCCCGGCGTGTACCACGCGCTCAACGACGTGATGCTGTCGCAGGGCGTGATGACGCGCCTGGTCCGCGTGCGCATGCGCGTCGACGGCAGGCACGCGACGGAGTACCGCGCCGACGGCGTCGTCGTCAGCACGCCGGTGGGCTCGACGGCCTACTCGCTCTCCCTCGGCGGTCCGATCCTCGACCACGGCCTGCACGCGCTGGTCGTCACTCCCGTGGCCCCGCACTCGTTCACGAACCGCCCGATCGTGCTGCCAGGCGACAGCGAGATAGGTCTCGAGATCCTCTCGCGCACCGACGAGATCGCGCTGGTGGTCGACGGGCAGGAGCCGGTGCCGGTGGGCGTCGGCGACGAGGTGGTGGTGACGGCGGCGCCGCGCGGCCTGACGCTCCTCTCGACGGGCGAGCGCAGCGCCTTCGACGTGCTGCGCCTGAAGCTCGGCTGGGGCGCCGGACCGGCGCCCGTCCCCGAGGAGGTCTAGGCGCCGCGGGTGGCCGACCTGCTCGTCGTCAGCAACGGCAAGGGCGAGGACTACGTGGCCGCCCGCGTGCTGGAGCGCCTGCGGGTCCACGCGCCCGGACTTGACGTCGAGGCGTTCCCGCTGGTGGGCCTGGGCGAGCAGCTCGCCGCGGCGGGCGTCGAGGTCGTGGGCCCGAGGCGCGCGCTGCCGTCCGGCGGTTTCACGATGCACTCGCCGGAGCTGCTGTGGCGCGACCTGCGCGCGGGCCTGCTCGGCCTGACGGTGGCGCAGGCGCGGTTCCTGCGCTCGCGGCGGCCGCGCGGCGTGTTCGTCGTCGGCGACGTCTACGCCCAGGCTCACGCCGCGCTGGTGCCCGCGCCGCGCCGCGTCCTGCAGACGCTCGTCTCCGTCCACCACGGCGGCGGCGAGGGCGTGGGGCTCCGGTGGTTCATGGAGGGCTTCAGGTCGCCGGAGCTGGCGCTGCTCAGGCGCGCCGACAGGGTATACGCCCGCGACCCCGCGACGGCCGCGCACCTCGCAACGCTCGGCGTGGCCGCGGCGTGCCTCGGCAACCCGATGATGGACGGCCTCGAGGCGGAGCCCCTGGTGCGCCGCTCCGAGCTCGGCCTGCCGGTGGTGGCGCTGCTGCCCGGCTCCCGGGGGCAGGCGGCGGCGAGCCTCGACCTGATGCGGCGGGCGCTAGAGGTCGCGCGGCCGGCGCTGGGCATCGTCGCCTGGGCGGGCGCGGGGACCCCGGCGCGGCCGGAGGGCTGGGTGCCGGACGACCCCGCGCCCTTCGGCGTGCTCGCCGCCTGGAGGCGCGGCGAGCGGCGGGTCTGGGTGACGGCGGGCCGCTTCCCCGCGGTGCTGGCGTCGGCCGACGCGGCGATCGGCACCGCGGGCACGGCGAACGAGCAGGCGGTGGGGATGGGCCTGCCCGTCGTGGCGTTCCCCGTGCCGCCCTTCTACGGCGAGGCGTACATGCGCAACCAGAAGAGGCTCCTCCAGGGCGGGCTGCTGACCTGCGAGCCGCGGCCCGAGCGCGTGGCGGCGCTGCTCGAGCTCGCGCTCGACGACCCCGAGGTGCGCGCGCGGGCCAGGAAGGCGGGGGAGGAGCGCATGGGCCCGCCGGGCGCCAGCGACGCGCTGGCCCGCGACCTCGCTGGGTGGCTGGGAGGCTGAGGGGCCCGGTCAGTCCGCGGCCGCGGGCACGTCCAGGGCGGGGCGCTCCGCGGGCTCCTCGAGGAGCTCGGCCAGGCGCGAGACGCAGCGGTGGTGCTTCTTCGCGTACGCGCCCTCGCGGTAGGTGGCGTCGAACACGCCGGCGATGTCCCCCTCCCCGGAGACGCGCAGCACGAGCGCGCGGTCGTAGAGCTGGTCGACGAAGTGCACGAACCTGAGGGCGTCGTTCTGCGTCGGGATCGTGCGCGCGCCGTGCAGGTACACCGAGCCGACCTGGGCTAGGAGGCCGCCGTAGCGGCTCGGGTGGTGGGCGTTCAGCAGGGCGAAGAGCTCGTCCCAGGTGAGCGAGAGGCGCGGGGCGGGCGAGGGCTCCGTGAGCTCGAGCTCGCGCAGCCGCTCCTCCGGCAGCCACGAGCCGCCCGCGTGGCGGGCGCGGTAGTCGGGCCCGTCCACCGGCACGACCTCGAACCCCTCGGCCAGGGACTGGATCTCGCGCCTGAAGTCCTCGGCGTTGAACCGCCCCTGGCCCTGGGCCTCCGGGGGCGTGTTCGACGTCGTGACGACCGCGGTGCCGGCGGCGAAGAGCGCCTGGAGGAACGACTTGACGATCAGCGTGTTGCCCGGGTCGTCGAGCTCGAACTCGTCGATGCACAGCAGGCGCGTCCCCGCGAACTCCTCGACGGCGCGCTGCATGCCCATCGCCCCGACCAGGTAGACGAGCTGCTGGAAGGTGAGGTAGCGCTTCGCCGGCGTGGGCGCGTCGGCGTAGGCGGCGGCGAGCAGGTGCGTCTTGCCGACGCCGAAGCCGCCGTCGAGGTAGAGGCCGGCGCCGCGCTGCGGGCGCCGCGGCGGCCAGGGCAGCAGGCGCCGAGCGGGCGCGGCGCCGATGTTGCGGACGAACTCGCGCACCCTGTACCGGGCGGCCTCCTGCGTGGGGTGCTGGGGGGAGTAGCTGTCGAAGGTGGCCGCGGCGAAGCGCGCCGGCGGCCTCAGGTCCCTGGTGGTGGGGGGCGCGGGCGGCTGCAGGTCGCTCGTGGAGACGAGGCGCGGCACCTGCGCGAGACTACCACCGGGTCGGGCGCGCCGAGGGTCGGGTTTGACACCCCCGGGGGTCGGTCGTACAGTTCGGATGGTCGCGCCGCGGGGAAGTCCGGTGAGAGTCCGGCACTGTCCCGCAACGGTGACGGGAGGGTCCCTCCCGAAGTCCGATCGCCGCGTCGCGACGATTCTGCACCCCTTGCGCGGACGAGGAAGGGCAGGCCTTGGCCGGCGGCAGCCGGCGGCCCCACACCCAACCGAACCACGCAGGCACGAGGAGTCGTGATGATCTCTCGCCTGTACCCGTTCGTGGCGGCGCTGCTCCTGCAGGCGGCGCTGGCTCAGACCGTCGTCGTGGACGACCTGGGACGCGAGGTGGCGTTGGCCGCGCCGCCCGCCCGGGTCGTCTCGATGCTCCCCAGCCACACCGAGAGCGTGTGCGCGCTCCAGGCCTGCGACCTGCTCGTGGGGCTCGACAGGCACAGCGACCTCGCGGGCCTAGGCGACCTGCCGCGCCTGGGCGACGCGTTCGCGCCGGACCTGGAGGCGATCGTCGCGCTCGAGCCCGACCTCGTTCTCGTCGACGAGTACAGCGGGCTGCACGCGCCGCTCGAGGAGCTGGGCGTGACCGTCTACGCGGGCTCGCCGCAGACGGTCGACGAGACGTACGCGTACCTCGCCGACCTGGGCCGGCTGCTGGGCCGCGAGACCGAGGCCGCGGTGCTCCTGGGTCGGCTACGCGGCGAGCTCGTCGCCTTCGCGGCGCTCCTCGAGGGCGCCGAGCGGCCCACCGTGTTCGTCGAGCTCGACGCCACGCCGTACAGCGCCGGCCCCGGCTCCTACCTCGACGAGCTCCTGGCCCTCGCCGGCGGCGCGAACGTCGTGCCGGCGTCATTGGGGCCGTTCCCGCAGGTGGACCCCGAGTTCGTCGTGCTCGCCGACCCCGACGTCGTGCTGCTCCTCGACGCCCCGTTCGGCGTGACCGCCCAGGACGTCGCCAGGCGCCCGGGCTGGGAGGGGCTGCGCGCGGTGACGAGCGGCCGGGTCGTCGAGCTCTCCGACGACGAGGTCGACGCGCTCAGCCGCCCCGGCCCCCGCCTCGGCGAGGCGGTGCGGCTGCTGGTGCGCCTGCTGCACCCGGAGCTGTTCTGACCGAGGCCGTCACCGCCCCGGCCGAGCCCGCTGGACGCCGGCGGCGGGGCAGGGCGCTGCTGCCGGCCTCGCTGGTGGCGTTGGCAGCGGTCCTGCTGCTGGCCGGCGCGGTGGGCAGCGCCGACCTCGAGCCCCGGCACCTGCTGGGCGCGCTGGCGAAGTCGGCCCGGGGCGACGAGCTCACGCCCCTCGAGACCATCGCCTGGAGGATCCGGCTGCCGCGCGTGCTGCTGGCGGGCCTCACCGGCGCGGGCCTGTCGCTCGCCGGCGCCGTGTTCCAGGGCGTCTTCCGCAACCCGCTCGCCGACCCGTACCTGATCGGCACGGCGAGCGGGGCCGGCTTCGGGGCGGTGCTGGTCTTCACCCTGGCGGGCTCGTTCCCGGCGCTCGCCGCCGTGGGCGCGCCCGTGGTGGCCTTCGTGTTCGCGCTCCTGACGGTGCTGCTCGTGACGCTCCTGGCCAGCGACGTCGGCGGCGTGCCCACGGTGCGGCTGATCCTCGCCGGCGTCGTGGTCGGCGCCGTCTTCACCGCCGCGACCTCGTTCCTGCTCGTGGCCGCCCGCGAGCAGAGCGCCGGCATCCTCAGCCGGCTGCTGGGCGGGTTCGGCTTCGCGAGCTGGCGGAGCGTCGCGGTGCTGGCGGCGTTCACGCTGCCGGCGCTGCTCGTCGCCCGGGCGCTGGCGCGGGCCCTCGACCTCTTCCAGCTCGGCGAGCGCGGCGCGGCGCTCCTGGGCCTGCCGGTGGAGGGCGTGAAGCTGCTGCTGCTCGCGGTCGCCACGCTGGTGACGGCGGCGGCGGTGAGCGTCGCGGGGATCATCGGCTTCGTGGGCCTGATGGTCCCGCACGCGGCGCGGCTCGCCACCGGGCCGGCGCACGCCCGGCTGCTGCCGCTGGCGGTCGTGTGGGGCGCGGCGTTCATGGTGCTCGCCGACCTGCTGGCCCGCACGGCGATCGCGCCGGTCGAGGTGCCCGTGGGCATCGTCACCGCGCTCACGGGCGGGCCGTTCTTCCTCTGGCTGCTGAGGCGGTCGCGCCGCGCCGGCGGCGCGGCGGGGGTGGAGGCGTGAGCGGCGCGGCCCCCCGCGGGCGGGTCGCGCCGGGCGCCCTGCGGCCTGCCGGCGACGCGGCGGGCGGCTCGCGCCCGCGGCCCGGCGCCCTCGAGGCCGTGGACGTCGTGGCCGCCTACCCGGCGGCGCCCGGCGAGGCGCGCCGGCCCGCCCTCGACGGCGTGAGCTTCAGGCTGGGGCCCGGCGAGGTCGTCGGCCTGGTCGGGCCGAACGGCTCGGGGAAGACGACCCTCCTGCGCCTGCTCTCGCGCCAGCTCCGGCCGCTGGCGGGCCGCGTCCTGCTCGGCGGGCGCCCGCTGGCCTCGTTCGGCCGGTTCGAGCTCGCCAGGCACGTGGCCGTGGTGGCGCAGGAGCCGGAGGTGCCCGTGGGGTTCACGGTGCGCGAGGCGGTCGCGATGGGACGCGCGCCGCACGTGGGCCTCCTGGGCTCTCCGGGCCCGGAGGACGAGCGCGCCGTCGAGGCCGCCCTGGCGGCGACGGGCACGCTGCCGTTCGCCGAGCGCCGCGTCGAGACGCTCTCCGGGGGCGAGCGCCAGCGGGCCGTGTTCGCCCGCGCCGTGGCGCAGCAGCCCGACTTCCTGGTCCTCGACGAGCCCACGAACCACCTGGACCTGCGCTACCAGGTCGAGCTACTCGCCCTCGCGCGCGAGCAGGCGGCCGCGGGGGTCGGGGTGCTGGCGGTGCTGCACGACCTGAACCTGGCCGCCCGCGCCTGCGACAGGCTGGTGCTGCTCTCGCGCGGGAAGGTCGCGGCGGAGGGGTCACCGTCCGAGGTGCTCAGGCCCGACCTGCTGAGCGCGACGTACGGCGCGGCCGTCACGGTGCTGAGGTCCGAGGACGGCCCGGTGATCGTGCCGAGGTTCTGACGAGGGTTGCGCTCGCGTGTCGGGCTTCCCGCGCCTCGGCCGGCCGAGGCGCCCCGCCTGAGGCAGCGATCCGGCTAGTACCTGCTCGGGGGGTCGAAGCGCCTGTGCACCTTGATGGCGAGCTCGTAGAAGCCCACCAGCGCCTCGGTGGCGGCGCGCCAAGAGTGCTTCTCCATGTCCAGCCGCGCCCGGCTCCCGAGGCGGCGGCGCAGCTCGGGGTCGTGGACCAGCCGCCGCACCTGGCGGGTGAGGTCGCCCAGGTCGAGCGGGGTGAAGAGCAGGCCGTTGACCTCGTGGGTGACGACGTCGGGGATGCCGCCGGCGCGGGCGGCGACGGTCGGTACGCCGCTGGCCATCGCCTCCATCGCCACGAACCCCAGCGTCTCGGTGTCCGAGGGGAACACGAAGACGTCGGCGCTGGCGTAGGCGGCGGCCAGCTCCGTGCCCGTCATGTAGCCGGTGAAGACGGTGTTCGTGCCGGCGAACCTCTGGCGCAGCTCGGCCTCGGCCGGGCCCGAGCCGATCAGCGCCAGGCGCACGCCCGGTACCTGGGTCACGGGCGCGTAGAGCCAGTCGATGCGCTTCTCGTAGGAGAGGCGGCTCACGCAGACGAGCAGCGTGTCCTCCGGGTGGCCGGCCGTGAGCCGCTCGCGCATCTCGCGCGTCGCGCGGTCCGGGCGGAACAGCTCGGTGTCCACGGCCTTCGGCCAGAGGCGCACCCGCTCGATCCCGAGCCCGCGGGCCGACTCCATCATCGGCTTGCTCGTGACGAGGTTCACGTGCGCCTGGTTGTGCACGTCGCGCAGGAAGCGCGCGCCCGGCCGGCTGAGCATCGGCAGCTTGAGGTGCCGCGCGTACTGCGTCAGGTCGGTGTGGTAGCTCGCCAGCAGCGGGAGGTTCCGCTGCTTGGCGATGAACGTGCCCCACAGGCCGAGAACGACCGGGTTCACGACGTGGACGATGTCCGGGTCGAAGCGGTCGAGCTCACGGCCCAGACGGGGCCGGGGCAGCCCCAGGAACAGCTCCGGGTACCAGGGCCGGAACGACAGCGCGGGCACCGCCACGACGCGGTGCCCGGCGTACGTCTCGGGAGGCTCGTGCGGGGCGAAGACCAGCGCCTCGTGGCCGAGGGCGGCGAGCTGCTCCAGCGTCCGCGCCAGACGGGTGACGATCCCGTCGATCTTCGGGAGGAAGGTCTCCGTGAAGAACGCTACGCGCACGCGACCCGTCCTCGGCCGTCCGCCGGCCCCGCTGGCTCAGCGGGCGGTGACGGTCTCGCGGCGCTGCGCGAGCTTCGGGTCCCCAGGCTGGTTGTCGCGCGTCCAGGTGCTGTAGCAGGGGATCTTGTCGAGGTCGGCGCGGTGGGCGTAGCGCTTCGCGATCTCCGTGACCTCTACCAGCAGCCCCTCCTCGAGCGTCGTGGGCTGCAGGCCGAGCTCGAGGAAGGTCTCGTTCTTCACGTGGAGGTCGTTCTCGGCGTCCTCCTTGCGCGGGTTCGGCACGTACGCCACCTCGGCGCCGGTGAGGCGGCTCACGAGGTGCGCCAGGTCGCGCACGCGGTGGGTCTCGGTCATCTGGTTGATGATCTTCACCCGGTCGCCGCGCTGTGGCGGGTTCTCGAGCGCGAGCTGCACGCACTTGACGGTGTCGCGGATGTGGATGAAGGCCCGCGTCTGGCCGCCGGTGCCGTGGACCGTCAGCGGGTAGCCCACGGCCGCCTGCATCAGGAAGCGGTTCAGGACCGTGCCGTAGTCGCCGTCGTAGTCGAAGCGGTTGATCAGCCGCTCGTCGAGGTTGCACTCCGGCGTGTTCGTGCCCCAGACGATCCCCTGGTGCAGGTCGGTGATGCGCAGGCGGTCGTTCTTGGCGTAGTAGGCGAAGAGGATCTGGTCGAGGCTCTTCGTCATGTGGTAGATGCTGCCGGGGTTCGTCGGGTAGAGGAACTGCTGCTGCACCTCGGTGCCGTCCTCGCCCCTGACGATCACGTCCAAGTAGCCCTCGGGGATCTTCATCCCGGCCGTGCCGTAGCCGTAGACGCCCATCGTGCCGAGGTGGACGACGTGCACGTCGAGACCGGACTCGACCACGGCCGCCAGCAGGTTGTGCGTGGCGTTGACGTTGTTGTCGACCGTGTAGCGCTTGTGCCAGCTCGACTTCATCGAGTAGGGCGCCGCGCGCTGCTCGGCGAAGTGCACGACGGCGTCGGGCTTCTCGGCCCTGATCAGCTCGAGGAGCCGGGGGTAGTCGCGGGCGATGTCGACGCGGTGGAACCGCATCGTCCTGCCCGTGACCTCCTGCCACGCCCGCAGGCGCACGCCCATCGGCTGGATCGGCGTGAGGCTGCCGGCCTCGAGCTCGTTGTCGATGTTGCGACGCGAGAGGTTGTCGAGGATCACGACCTCGTGACCGAGCTTGCTCAGGTGCAGGCTGGTGGGCCAGCCGCAGAAGCCGTCACCACCGAGTACGAAGACCTTCATCAGTCCCTCCAGGCGCGGGTCGGCGCTCCGCTGTGGCGGGCCGCCGGGACAGGCCCGCAGCGAACGCCTCGATCCGGTCGAACGGACAGGGCACGCAGCAGGAGGCGCCAGCGGCGCCTGACGATGCTGCGCCCGTAGCCTACCGCGCCGGCACGCCGGCCGGCAGGTGCCACCCACGACCACAGGACGGCGGTGGCGATGAGCCAAGGGTGCAGCAGCGCCCAGGCCAGTGCCGTGAGGCCGCCGAGGTAGGGCCGGCCGAGCTGCCTCGCGCCCACGGTCATGCCCACCACCATCGCGGCCGTCTGCACGGCGTAGCAGGCGGCGACGACGGGGAGGAGCGCAGGGGCGAACGGCGTCGCCAGCACGGACGCGGCCAGGGCGATGCTCTCGAGACCGAGCACGACCAGCCCGAGCAGGAACGCGGGCCGGTAGTGCACGGCGTGGCGGTAGCGGGAGACCCAGCGGCTGCGCTGCCGGAGGAACCGCAGCGGGCCGCCGGCGCTGGCGGTGACGGCCCTGGCGTCCTCGTCGGCGGCGAACACCACGCGCGCGCCCGGCAGCGCGCCGAGCCTCTGGGCCAGCAGGTCCTCGTCGCCCGACGGGGCCCTGGCGCCCGCGCCGAACCCGCCCGCCGCCTCGAACGCGCTCCTGAGGTAGGCCTGGTTGTTCGCCGAGGAGGCGTACGCGTGCCCGTGGCGCAGCATCGAGCGCGACACGAGCATCAGCGAGAACCAGTCGGCGGCCTCGAACAGGCGCCAGAACGGCGTGCGCCGCGTGAGCTGGTCGGGCGGCAGGGTCTCGACGAAGCCGCACACCATCACGACCCCGGGCGCGAAGCGCCTCACCAGCGCGCTCACCCAGCCGGGCGGGAACGCGCAGTCGGCGTCGGTCGTGACGATGACCTCGCCGCGCGAGGCGGCGATCCCGGCCATCACGGCGTTCACCTTCGGAGCGTGGCGGCGGCTGGGCTCGGTGACGCGCACGAGGCGGAAGCGCGGGTCGCGCGCGGCGAATCGCTCGGCGACCGCGGCGGTCCCGTCCGTCGAGCGGTCGTCGACGACGACGAACTCGATCGGGCCGGGGTACGCGAGGCGGGAGAGGCTCTCCAGCGTGCGCGGTAGGCGCGCCTCCTCGTCGTGCGCCGGCACGACCACCGAGACGGACGGGGTGGGGGAGGAGAGGCGCCAGCGCGACCCGGGCTCGGAGCGCCTACCGCGGCGCTCGTCGGGCCTGAACATGCCCCAGATGACCCACGCCTGAGCCGCGACCAGCGGCACGGCCAGGAGCACGAGCGCTGCGGCGAGTACCTGGGCCATGAGGAGACCGGCTCCGTGGCGGCGGTCGCCGCGAGTGTACCAGCGCAGGGTGGGGCGCGGTACGCTCGCACGGTCGTGGGCGACGAAGCGCTCGAGCCCGCCGCGCGCGCGGCCGCGGCCGATGACGCCGCCGACGCGGCCGAGGGTCGCGGCCGGCGGGTCGCGTCAGGGGCCGACGCGGCGGAAGGCGGACCCGTGGGCCCGGGCGGCGCCTCCAGCTTCCACGCCCTCCTCACGCAGCTCCCCGGGTACGACGGCCAGGTCGCCAGTTACCACTTCTTCCCGCCGCGCCGCGCGGTGCTCGCGGAGGGCTACGACGGGCCCTACGCCGAGGAGCTCTCGCGCCTCGGGGTCGTCCCGTACGGCCACCAGGCGGCGGCGCTGCGCGCGCTCGGCGCGGGCCAGGACGTCGTGGTCGCCACGGCCACCGCGTCGGGCAAGTCTCTGGTCTTCCAGGTGCCGCTGGCCGCGGCCGTCTCGCGCGGCGGGACCGGCGTCGTCCTCTACCCGACGAAGGCGCTGGCGTACGACCAGCTCGGGCGGCTGCGCGCCCTCTACGGCGCGCTGCGCTCGCCCGCCGACGCCGAGCCCGAGACGGCCGTCGCCACCTACGACGGCGACACCGCCGCGGAGCGGCGCGCGGCGGTGCGCGAGGGCGTCCGGGTGGCGCTCACGAACCCCGACATGCTGCACTACGGCATCCTGCCGTACCACGACCGCTGGGCGCCGTTCCTCGGCGCCCTCGAGCTCGTCGTGCTGGACGAGCTGCACGCCTACCGGGGGGTGCTGGGCACGCACGTGGCGAACGTGGTGCGCCGCCTGCTGCGCCTGGCCGCCCGCTACGGGGCGCGGCCGCGCGTGGTGTGCGCCTCCGCGACGATAGGCAACCCCGGCGAGCACGCCGCTCGCCTCACCGGCCGGACCTTCACCGTGGTCGCGAGCGACGACGCCCCGGCCGCCGCCCGCGAGCTCGTGATATGGAGGCCGCCCTCCACCCAGGACGGCCGGCGACGGAGCGCCAACTCCGAGGCCGCCGAGCTGGCGGCCGCGTTCGCGGCCCGCGGCGTGCGCTCGATCTTCTTCTGCAACTCGCGCAAGGCCGCCGAGCTCGTGCGGCGCTACGCCGCGCAGCAGCTCCCGCCCGAGCTGGCCGAGCGCGTCGCCTCGTACCGGGCCGGCTACACGGCCGAGGACCGCCGCGCGCTCGAGCAGGCGTTCCGCGCGGGCGAGGTCACCGTCCTCACGGCCACCAGCGCCCTCGAGCTGGGCATGGACGTCGGCGACGTGGACGCGGTGGTGATGGTCGGCTACCCGGGCTCGAAGATGGCGCTGTGGCAGCGGGCCGGCCGTGCCGGCAGGGCCGGACGGCGGTCGCTGGCGCTCCTGATCCCGGCCGCCGACCCGCTAGACGAGTACTACCTGAACCACCCGGACAGGCTCGTGGAGGGGCCCGTCGAGAACGCCGTGGCCGACCCGCACAACACGGTCGTGCACCCGCTGCACGTCGCCTGCGCCGCGGCCGAGGCGCCGGTCCAGGAGGGCGAGGAGCTGCTCGCGCCCTGGCTCGAGCTGTCGCAGGTGCCGGGCCTCGTCGAGACCCCGCGCGGCTGGGTGCACAGGGGCCGCTACCCCCACAGGCGCGTGAGCCTGCGCGGCACCGGCGGCAAGCTGATAAGGCTGAAGGACGGCAACGGGAGGACGATAGGCGTGAGCGACCTAGGCGCCGCGCTGCGAGACCTCCACCCCGGCGCCGTCTACCTCCACCAGGGCGAGACCTACCTGGTCGCCGCCCTCGACCTCGAGCGCGGCATCGCCCGGCTGCTGCCCCACATCGAGGACTACTACACGCAGCCGCGCTCGGAGACCGACATCGAGGTCCTGCGCGTGGTGGCGCGGGGGCGCGGGGCGCTGCCGGCGTCCGGCTCCGAGGTCGACTGGCTGCCCCCCGGCGTGGCGCTCGGCGACGTGCGGGTGACGCACACGGTCACCAGCTACGTGCGCAAGCGCTACTTCTCCGAGGCCGTGATCGAGGAGCGACCGCTCGACCTGCCCGAGACCAGCTACGTGACGCAGGCCGTGTGGTTCGACGCCGAGGGGCTTAAGGGCGCTCCCCCGGCCGCCGACATGCCGTCGGCGCTGCACGCGCTCGAGCACACGCTGATCCAGCTCCTCCCGGCGTTCGTGCTGTGCGAGCGCGCCGACGTGGGGGGCGTGTCGTACCCTCTGTACCCCGCCACCGGCGGGCCGCTCGTGTTCGTCTACGACGGCTACCCGGGCGGCGTCGGCTACGCCTGGGCCGGCGGCCACGCCTTCGCGGACTGGCTCACGGCCGCCCGCGACCTGCTGCGCGCCTGCGACTGCAAGGGCGGCTGCCCCCGGTGCGTGCTCTCCCCGAAGTGCGGCAACGGCAACCAGTACCTCGACAAGGACGCCGCCAGGGTCCTCGCCGACGCGCTCCTGCGGCGCGTCGCCGACGCGCCGCGGCCGCTGGCGGCCTGAACGCCGCCCCCGGACGCCGCGCGCAGGTGAACCGGGGCTCGCGCTCCGGACGTGCCGCTGCGGGCGCCGTCCGGGCTCGCCGCGGGCCCGCGCCGCGCGGGCCGTGCTAGTCTCCCGTTCCGTGCGGGTAGGATTCGTGACGCAGCTCCTGTGGGAGCGTTACGGCCCGTTCTGGAAGGACCTGGTCGAGGGCTCCGGCGCGGAGGCCCTGTTCCCCGAGCCCGAGGCGGTGCGGGCCGCGCTGGCCGCCCTTCCCGAGGACGCCGCGCCCACGGCTGCGTTCCGCCTGGCTCTGGCGCAGGCGGCGGCGCTTGAGGAGGCCGACCTGCTCCTCCTCCCGCGCCTGAACCCCGAGGTCGACAGCGAGCGCGGCTCGGCCCGCGACAGGTGGATCGCCGACCTGCCCGGCGCGCTCGTGGCCGCGCTGCCCAGCGGCGTCAGGCACGTGGCGGTGGCGGCTTACCCCGACCCCGCGGTCGAGTCGGACGCGGTGACGCTGCTCACGGCCCTGGTGCGCGGCGCCGCGGAGGTGGGCCGTGTGTGGGCGCGCTTCCGCGTCAGGGCGCAGCACCTCGCCGAGGGCCGCTCCGAGACGACGAGGGCGCGCGGCGAGGACCGGGCCGCCGCGAGGTCGTTCGCCCATGGCGACGCCGTCGTCTACCTCGCGCAGCCGTGGGTGATGACGCCGGCCGTGGCCCGCCGGCTGCACGAGCGCGACGACAGGGTCGTCACGCAGCTCGCGGTCGACCCGGCCAGGGCCCGCGAGGAGGGCTGGCGCTTCGACGACAGGCTCCTGCACACCGACGCCGAGGTGGTGGGCGCCGCGCGTCTGCTGTCGCGCCGCGCCGGGGCCGGCGAGGTCCGCCTGATCGTCGACGAGGGCTCGGAGAGCGACGCCTGGCTCGCCCGGAGGGTCGAGCAGGTCGTGCGGCGGCCGTTCACCGCGGTGCCGTGGCAGGAGGCCCTCGGCGCCTCCGACCCGTTCGACGCCCTCCACGCGCTGCCGGTAGACTGACGCGCGTGCACGTCCTGGTGACGGTCCTCGCGTTGGTGACCGCTGCCGTGAACGTCTTCGGCGCCTGGGCCGTCAGCCGGCGCCGCCCCATGGTGTCGCGCCTGTTCCTGCTGGCCGCCGCCGTGACGACGGTGGCCGCCGTCGCCTACGCCTACTCGTTCCGCGGCGCGTTCTGGCTGCTCCTCGCCGGCGCGCTGCTCACGTTCGCGTCGTCGCTCCTCAACGCCCGCCTGGTGCTCGGCGCCGTCGTGTGGCAGAACCACCTGGCGCGCGGCCTCGTCCTCGCCGGCCTGCTGGCCCTGGCGTGGTGGGCCCTGCCCTGAGCGCGCAGGACGCGCGGCCGACCCTCCCGGGGCCGGCGGTCGCCGCCCCCGACGCGGCCGCGCGCCTCAGAACGCGTTGATGCCCGTGATGTGCCGGCCGAGGACGAGGGTGTGGACCGTGTCGGTGCCCTCGTAGGTCGAGACCGTCTCGAGGTTCAGCATGTGCCTGATCGCGGCGTACTCGGTGGTGATGCCGTTCCCGCCTAGCAGGTCGCGGGCCGCGCGCGCCACGTTCAGCGCCGAGCGGCAGTTCTCGCGCTTCGCCAGCGACACGCGCGTGGGGTGGTCCTGGCCCTCCTCCTTCAGCCGGCCGAGCCGGTAGGCGAGGAGGTTCCCCTTCGTGATCTCGGCCAGCATGTCGGCGAGCCTCGCCTGGACGATCTGCTTGCTGGCGAGCGGCACGCCGAAGACCACCCGGTCGGAGGCGTAGGCCACGGCCTCTTCGAAGCACGCCTGCGCCGCGCCGATGACGCCGAACGCGATGCCGAACCGCGCCTGGTTGAGGCAGGAGAGGGGCCCGCGCAGGCCCACGACGTCGAGCCGGTTCCTCGCCGGCACCGCCACCTCGTCGAGGTAGAGCTCCGACGTCACCGACGCCCGCATCGAGGCCTTCGTCTTGATGTCGACGGCGCTGAAGCCGTCCCGGTCGGTCTCGACGACGAAGCCGAGGACCTCGCCCGACTCCTCGTCGCGCGCCCACACGATGGCCACGTCGGCGCGCGAGCCGGAGGTGATCCAGCGCTTCACGCCGGTGATCACGTAGTCGTCGCCGACGCGGCGGCAGCGCGTGCGCATCGAGCCGGGGTCGGAGCCGGCGTCGGGCTCGGTGAGGCCGAAGCAGCCCACCGCCTCGCCGCTGATCAGCCGCGGCAGCCACTCGTCCTTCAGCTCGTCGCTCGCCCAACGGAGGATCGGGTACATCACCAGCGAGGACTGCACGCTCACGAACGAGCGCAGGCCCGAGTCGACGTACTCGACCTCGCGGCAGACCAGGCCGTAGGCGCTGTAGCTGGCGCCGGCGCCGCCGTAGCGCTCGGGCAGCGTGACGCCGAGCGCGCCGATCTCGCCGAAGCGCTTAGGCAGGTCCTCGGGGAAGACGCCCTCCAGCCACCACTCGCCCACGTGCGGCAGCAGCTCGGCGCGCACGTACTCGCGCACCGAGTCGCGGATCATCCGCTCCTCGTCGGTGTAGAGGGCGTCTACCTCGTAGAAGTCCCTAAGCGACGGCGCAGCCGCGCCTGCCTTCGCGCTCACGGTGGTCATGTCGGCTCCCTGCGGGGCTGGCGGCTAGGTGTCCCCGAACAGCTTCTTGAGCGCGTCCTCCTTGGACGTGCGCTTCGCCGGATGATACCTGTCGCCCTCCTGCGTTATGCGCCCCTCCGCGAGCAGCTTGGCCACCGACGCCTCGATCGTGTCGATGGAGAGCTCCTCGAAGTGACGTTCGTCGATGTAGCGCTGGACCTCGCGTACGGTGGCGCCCTTCGCGCCGCTGGAAGCGATGGCCTCTAGCACCCAGGAGTCGACCGTCATGCGTCATGTTACGCCGCCTCGGACCGGCTGGGGTGACGGCGGGCAGCGCAGGGGAGAAGGGCTCGGCGGACGCGCCCGACTGGCGGCGCCGCGGGCCCGACGCCTCCGGCGGACGGGCGACGCCAGGAGACGGTCAGCGGTGGAAGGCGCCGGGGCGGCCCGGGTCGCGCTCCGAGTCGTAGGCGACCTGCTCGCCCGCCCTCACCTCGCCCCAGGTGACCTCGTCGGCCATGCTCACGACCTTCACCGGACAGGCGGGGACGCAGGCGTCGCAGCCTAGGCAGCGCTCGGGGTCGAGGAGGAGCTTGCCGCCCTCGGGGGTCAGCTCGCGGCGCAGCGCGCTGGTGGGGCAGGCCTTCGTGCACAGGGGGCAGAGGATGCAGCCGTCGGCCACGCGCGGCAGGCGGAACGGCACGCGCGTCTCGGGCGGCGGGTCGGCGGCGCGCAGAGCCTCCACCACGCGGGTGCGCTCCCGCGGCATGTCCTTCAGACCGGCCTCGGCGTCGGGCCCCGGCAGCAGCCGCTCGAGGGGCGCCAGGGCGGAGGCCGCGGCCTGGCCGGCCTCGCGGATCCCACCGCGGAGGAGCGCGCGGCGGCTCAGGCGCTGGCCGGGGCCCACCTGGTCGAGGCGCTCGACCTCTCTGACCTCGACCTCGAGATCCCTGCCCAGGGCGGAGGCGAGCTCCCGGGCGCGGGCGGCGGTGCGCGCGACCGCCTCGGGCACGCCGGGACCGCCGATGCGGCACGAGGCGCAGTCGCCGCGCCCTAGCACGGCCCTGCCCGACCTGTCGGCCACGTGCAGCAGGTCGGAGGGCGAGAGCTTCGCGAGGCACTGCACGCTCTGGGCGTCGCCCTCGACCTGGGAGCAGCGCACCGGCGCGCCTGCGCCGAGGCCCACGCGCTGCTCGAGCGCCTCGGACGGGCACTCCCGCACGCAGAGGCCGCAGCCGGTGCAGTCGACGGGGTCGACCTCCACCCTCATCGCGACGATGCGGACGGCGTCGTGGGGGCAGGCGTCGACGCAGGCGCGGCAGGCTAGGTTCGAGGCCCGGGTGACGACGAGGCAGCGCTCGGGCGTGTAGTGCGGCGAGACGTCCACCGCCCGGAGGACGAAGCCGAGCAGGCCGTCCAGGCCGGGCACGCTCCGCCTACCTCCCGGCGCCGAAGCCGGAGAGCTCGAGCCGCTCGGGCGAGAGCGACCGGTGGTACGCGACGGCCTCGAGGTAGGCGTCGAACGCCGCGAGGTCCACCTGCTGCTTCTGGTCGGAGAGCGCCACGGCCGGGTTCGGGTGCACCTCGATCATGATGCCGTCCGCCCCGACGGCGAGGCCCGCCTTCGTGAGGGCGACGAGGAGGTCGCGCCTGCCGCCGGAGTGGGTGACGTCCACCACCACGGGCAGGTGCGACTCCAGCTTCGCGAGCGCGACGGCGGAGACGTCGAGGGTGTTGCGCGTGTAGCGCTCGAACGTCCTGATGCCGCGCTCGCAGAGGATCACGTTCTGGTTGCCCTCCGAGAGCAGGTACTCGGCGGCCATCAGCCACTCCTCGACCGTGGCCGCGAGGCCCCGCTTCAGCAGCACCGGCTTCGAGCTCCGGCCGACGGCCTTCAGGAGCGGGAAGTTCTGCATGTTCCGCGCGCCCACCTGGAGGACGTCCACGTACTCCTCGAACAGGGGCAGGTCGCGGGCGCTGACGACCTCGGAGACGAACAGGAGGCCGTGGGCGTCGCACGCCTCGCGGCCGAGCACGAGGCCCTCCTCGCCGAGCCCCTGGAAGCTGTAGGGGTCGGTGCGCGGCTTGTAGGCGCCGCCGCGGAACAGGCGCACGCCGCGCGCGGCCACGTGAGCGGCGGTGGCGAAGACCTGCTCACGCGACTCGATGGCGCACGGCCCGGCGATCAGCACGGGCGGCCGGCCGGTGCCGATCTCTACGTCGCCCACCGTCACGACGGTGTCCTGCGGCTTCTGCGCGCGCGACATCAGGTACTGGCGGCGCTCCTGGCGCTCGGAGAGCTGCATGCTGGCCTGGAAGACCTGCTTGAACAGCGCCTTGACCGTGGCGTCGTCGAACGGGCCGCGGTTCGCGGCCACGAGCGCGTCGAGCATCTGCTGCTCGCGGACGGGGTCGTACTGCGACATGCCGGCGGCGGCCTGGAGGGCGCCGATCTCGGCGGCGATCCTCGCCCGCTCCGAGAGGAGCTCGAGGATGCGCAGGTTCAGCTCGTCAATACGTGCGCGAAGGCTCTGTATGCTCTCGGGCATCCCCGATTCTACGCTCGCTGAACCGGACCACGATGACCGTGACCTCGTAGAGGACTATCAGCGGCACGGCGACCAGGGCCAGGTTGAACGGGTCGCCGGTGGGGGTGATCACGATGGCCAGCGCGGTGCCGCCCACGATCGCCCAGCGGCGGCTCGTCACCAGCCGCTCGCGGGTGAGGATGCCCATGCGCGCCAGCAGGAAGCCGAGGACGGGCATCTCGAACATCAGCCCGAACATGCCCATGAGCATCAGGATGGTGGAGATGTAGCGGCCGATCGATAGCAGGCCGACGGCCTCGCCCCCGAGGAACCCCAGCAGGAACGGGATCGTGAACGGCAGGACCACGAAGTACGCGAAGGCCGCGCCGGTCGCGAACGCCAGGGCGGAGAAGAACACGAAGGGGACGGCGTAGCGGCGCTCCTCAGGGTAGAGGCCGGGCGCCACGAAGCCCCACACCTGGCCGACGATCACGGGGGAGGCGAGCACGACGCCGAAGAACGAGGCGATCTGCATCGACACCGTGAACGGCTCGAGGACGCTGAAGTAGTTGAGCGTCATCGAGGCCGGCAGCGGCGCCTTGAGCCACTCGAGGATCGTGAAGCGGTAGACGAACGCCACGCCCGACGCGACCACCCACGCGGCGAGCGCGATGAAGAGCCGCTTGCGCAGCTCCTCGAGGTGCTCGATGAGCGTCAAGCCTCAGCTCCCCCGGGCGCGGGTGTGCTCAGGCGTTGTCGCCGTTGGCGGCCTCGGCCGGCTTGCCCTGCGCCGGCGGCTGGGCGGCGGTGGAGACGGCCTGGACGCTCTCCTCCTCCTCGATGTCGCGGCGCATGTCGCGCAGGCCCTTGCGGAACTCGCGCACGGACTGGCCGAGGCCCTTGGCCATCTCCGGCAGCCGGCGCGGGCCGAACACGAGCAGCACGATGACCAGGAGGATCAGGACCTCGGGCAGGCCGATGGGGCCGATTATGTTTCGCATCGCTACGCCTCCGGTGCCGATGCTAGCAGGACGGGGGCGCGCCTTGGCCGCGCCACGAGCCGAGCGGGGCAGGAGGCGCTCCGGAGGGCGACCGGGGCGGCGGGGATGGCTCGGCGGTCGGCGACGTCCGCGCCCGGGTCGCGGCGGGCTCCCGCCGCGCCTACGTCCGCTCCCGGGCCTCTGCAGGTCCCCGGGCGGCGCGCCGCGGGCCCGCGCGAGGAGATAACGCCGTCCTGGACGGCCTTGACTCGGGGCCTGAGGGCATGCTAGTTTCGTGATTCGGGTCTGCGGCTCGGCTGCCACCCTAGCTCAATCGGTAGAGCGTCCGACTTGTAATCGGAAGGTTGTCGGTTCGATTCCGATGGGTGGCTCCACGCCAGGCTCGTCTTCGCAAGGAGGGCGCCGCCTCCTCCCCGGGGGGTAGCGCTCGCCGGCCGAGCCGGCGACGGCCTAGCGCGGGGCATGGGTAGGTGCCCGAGTGGTTAAAGGGGACGGACTGTAAATCCGTTGGCTTATGCCTACGCTGGTTCGAATCCAGCCCTGCCCACCACCACACGCCCGGCCAACGCCGCAGACCTGACGGAGCGTCCCGGGGACGGCCCCCGGGGCGCTCCGGCGCGCGGGAGTAGCTCAGTCGGTAGAGCGTCAGCTTCCCAAGCTGAATGTCGCGGGTTCGAATCCCGTCTCCCGCTCCAGCCGCTCGCTACGCGGCGCCGGCAGAGCCGGCCCGCGCGGAGGCGGGCTCGTGTAGCTCAGTGGTAGAGCACTCCCTTGGTAAGGGAGAGGTCGACGGTTCAATCCCGTCCACGAGCTCCAAAGCGGACACGGCGCAGCAGGCCGCCCCCACACGGAGAGAAGGGGGCGGCTCCTGCCGCCGCGCGGTGAACGGCCCACCCGGGCCTGCGAGAGGGAGATACGGGTATGGCTAAGGGTGTTTTCGAGCGTACGAAGCCGCATGTGAACGTTGGGACGATCG